>JAABUS010003727.1_pt1 | contig 23892 bp, 19 predicted proteins | sample 5560161 | NCBI WGS metagenome assembly JAABUS01 (sample SAMN10711885, study PRJNA513376) | rock metagenome | isolation source: Antarctica rocks | place: Antarctica: Victoria Land, Trio Nunatak nord | collected 2016-01-04
GCCCGGGCAGGTCCAGGAAGAACGTGGCGTCGAATCGCTCGGATCGAGAGAACTCGGGAGGCAACCGCGAGATGTCGTTGGCCGTGCAGACGACGAACGAGTCGCCCGTCCGGTCGTTGAGCCAGGATAAGAGCGTCCCGAACAGACGGGCCGAGACGCCCGAGTCGCCGGAAGACCCCGACGAGCCGGCCAGGGCCTTCTCGACCTCGTCGACCATCACCACGCAGGGCGACATCGCGTCGACCAGGCGCAGGGCCTGGCGAATGTTGGCCTCGCTCTGGCCGACCAACGACCCGAGCAGCGAGCCGACGTCGAGGATCAGCGTCGGCCGGCCCGTCTCGGAGCCCAACGCCTTGCAGAAGGCGCTCTTGCCGGACCCCGGCGGCCCGAGCAGGAGCACCCCCCTGGCGTGGACTCCCGGGGGCCGGCCGGGCCGCAGGGCGCGAGAGCAGAACGACTTGAGCGCGCCCAGGCCGCCGAGGTCGGCGAAGGCCTCACCGCCCCGGTGCAAGGTCAGCAGGCCCGACTTCTTGAGCGTCCCGCTCTTGATCTCCCAGAGGACCTCGGGGGCGAGACGGCCGTGTCTCACGAGCGAGAGGCTGAATGCGTTCTCGGCCTCCATGCGCGTCAGGCCCGCCGCCGCGTCGAGGACGGCGTCCAGGCCGTCCCCCTCGGGCAGCTCCCCCGGCTCGGTCGCCAGCGAGCGGGCGATCGCCTCGATCTGGTCGCGGCCGGGCAGATCGTGGTCGACCAGAACGAGCTGCTTCTCCAGCTCGACCGGGATCTGCACGACCGGGGCGAGGATGACGACGAAGGTCCGGGCCTGCTTGCCCTGGTGGATCTGGGTGTCGAGGGCCTGGACGACCTCGACGGAGTTGAGGAAGCGGTGGAAGTTCTTGAGCACGAGGATGGCGGTCCCCTCGGGGGTGGCCAGGGCGCCCAGGGCGCGGATCGCGGCGAGCGGGTCGGCCGCCTGCACGGCCGTCGTTACGTCGGTCGCGGGCCCCGCCAGGGCGAGCCCGCGGTCGACGTCCCAGGTGGCCAGCGACCAGCCCTCCCGGCGACACAGCCCGGCGATCTCGGCGATCGCTTCCTGGTGCTCGAAGGAGTGGACGTAGATGCCGCTGAAGGCGGCGCGCACGAGTTCCCGCAGGCGCTCGGCGAGCGTCATGGGATTCCTCCCGGTGTTGATGGTGGTGGTCAAGTGAGTGGCGGGACGTGGTGTGGGCGGATTCAGTTGTCCTCCGGGCCTCCAGATTCGAGCAGGTGCTCGATCTGCGCCCGCGAGGACAGGATCAGGTAGCAGAGCCAGTCGTCGGGGCTGCCGGGCTCCTCGTCGATGAGTGCCTTGACCCGGTGGTCATCCCGGCCCTCGGCCGTCAGGCGACGCTCGGCGACGCGACGCAGGGCCCGGGAGACGAGCGAGTGCGTTCCCTCGATGCCCGAGGTGTTCGGGCCGAGGATCGCCCGGACGATCGCGCGGAAGGCGCGGTTGAGCGGGTCGGCCCCCTCGGGCTCCTGGCGGCCCGGGTAGGCGTCGACCTCCTCGCCCAGCTCATCCCGGATCGCCCCGGCGACGACCTCGATGATCGCCAAGGCCTCAGCTGACAGGTCTGCGTCGGACATCGCGTGGCTCCTCGGGGTGTCGGGGCCCGATGCGTCGTCACTGCGACTGCCTGAGTTCCTGGCCGACCTGCTGGCCTTGGTGGAACTCGGCGGTGAGCGTCTCGGCGGTCTTCCGGCCGAGCGCCTGTTCGACGAACTTGCTGGCCTCGCGGCAATCCCCGCCGGCGAAGCCCCGGGTCTCGACCCTAGACTCGCCGCCGGGGGAGACGGTGATCTCGATGGTCTTCACGAGGCACCTCCCACGGTGATCGACAGCCTGATCGACCCGTCGGCCAGGGGCTGCTCGACGACGGAGTGGCCGCGCCGCCGGGCCTCGATCTTGGCCTTCTCCACGGCATAGGACTGCATGAAGCGGTCGAGGTGCTCCTGGGGGCCCCAAGCCTGATTGTAGTTGTCGAAAGACAGCTCGCCGGTGGCCGTGTTGCAGACGACGGGGTAGAGCCAGCCGGGCAGCTTGACGAGCAACCCGGTGGCCTCCCCCTCGAACAGCCTGGCGGTGCCGTGGACGGCCTCGGCCAGACCGAGGCGGCGGCAGGCGGCCGCGACCGCAGCCGGGTCGCGGACCTCGGTCTTGATCGTCATGATGTGGCTCACGGGCGGGACTCCTGGTTGCGAGGTGGGGACGATCGGGCGACCGCGGACGAGCCGGGCCGCCGATTGCTAACTCATCTTCACTTATTTATGACGTGAAAAGGGGCCGGGATTCAGCGGGACAGGCCCCTCAGTGCTCCGCCGTCGCCCTCGCGAATCGCGGGGATGCCTCGCGACCGCACCGCATGGCGCGGTTCCTTTCTGTGATTACGGGTAAGCGTGGCCTCGCTGCCGCCTCCCGTGAGGCGACCCGGACCACCGTCCCGGGCCGGAGTCCGTCGGGACTGCGGGCATACGCCGCCTCCGCCCGGGGTCGGGCCGGGGGCTGGGATGTCACCCGCGAGGACACGTCCCTTCACACGGCAGCCCAGGCATCCACCCGGCAGGCCACGATCACCCGCCCGCCGTTCCCGCCCGTCGAATCCTCGGTTCGGGGGTAAGCCGGTGATGGCGTGACGCATCCCCCGGCCGGGCGGGGGAACCTGACCTCAGTCACCCGTCGGGCGAATTGGCACTTCGGGACCGAATGGGTGACGGATTGCCGGTGGCCCAGGCGGCGGGCCACGAAGACGATCAGAATCTCCGACTCCTGCTTCGGCCGTGCCACCTTTGGGGAGAAGTGGACTACGGCCTGCTCACGGACTTCCTGTCGGACGGCCCGGTCGTCTGGCACATGCCAAGGATTGGCCACCGTCGATCGAGGAACGGGAAATTCCTTGTAACGCTCGGGCCGTTCAACCGCAATACAGGGGAGTAAGGAGTCGACGACACCGACGGGCCAGGAGACATCCCGCATGCCGCCGAACGCGTCAGGACCGGGACGAGGGATCGTCGAGCAAGAGGGTGCCGCCCGAATCCGTGCCATCCTGGAGACCGACGCGGACGCCCTCTTTCGGGTCATCGCCGTGAAGGTCCAGAATGCGTTCAGGCACCTCCGACGCGACGAGGTCGTGGAGCGGGCGTACGAGGTACTCGATGAGACGGCCCGCAGGGCATTGGCCCGGCCGGAGACCCTGGACCCGACGCGATCGGCGTTCGCCTGGCTCGTGGGGATCGGCGTCCACGTCCTGTCGGATCGCAACCGCAACGAGGCCCGCGGGCGGCGACTCGTCACCGGAACGGACCTCGGCGACGAGGCATGGACGTCGCTCCTCGGGCGGTTGCACCTCGGGCCGACGGACGACGCCGTCGGCGACAAGCTCGACTTGCACGAGGCGCTGGACCGGCTCGATCCGAGGTCGAGGCAGGTGCTGGAGTGCCGGTTCTTCCGGGGCCTGGACGGCGAGGAGCTGGCCGGGGCCCTGGGGGCTCCGACTGCGGGGGCGGCCCGAGTGCGGGTCGCACGGGCGTTGCAGCAACTCCGCGACCAGTTCGGTACGAAAGGACCGGAGGTGACCCGATGAGCCGCCACGAGGACCGGCATTGGCGCGAGCGGGAGTCGCTCCGCTACCTCGACGCCCTGGACGCGGGCGACCTGGACGCTGTGGCCGCGATCTGGGGCGAGGCCGCGGGCGACCCCGAACTCGAAGCGTTACTCCGCGACCTCGACGACGGCCTGTACACGGAGGAGGGCCCGGGGACCGACTTCCGGGTCGACGCCGCCCGCATCATCGGCTTCGCACGGCAATGCTTCCCGGTGGCCTTCCCCGCGGACGGGCCGGACGGGCCGCTGACGGCCGCCGAGGTCGCGCGCCGCCTGGAGGCCGAGCCGGAGTTCCGCCGCCTCGACGCCGCCGATCGGCTCGCCCACGCCCGACTGCTGGCGGACGCCGCCCCGCTCCCCGACCAGCTGGGCCAGCCCGGGCTGGATCGCTGGCTCGCGAGCCTGGGCGTGGCGGCCGGGCTCCATTACCGGAGGGCCTTCCGCAAGGCGGCCGTCCTCATGGCCATGGCCCGCGGCCAGCGCGAGGGCCGGCTCGCCGCGGCACGGCGGGCGACGCCCGAGTCGAAACCGAGAGGAGGGACGACATGACCCCCGCCGACGAGGCCGAGTGGATCGCCGAGGCCGTCCGCCGGTCCTATCGCGATGCCGAGGTCCCATGGCCGCCCCGGGCGTCCGGGCCGGCCCCCCTGAACCAGATCATCTCGACCTACAACCTGGCCCATGAAGAGGTCCCCGGGCTGAATCACGCCGCTGCGTCGGCCTGCCTGCGACGCTGGGAGGTCCATTGGGAAGACATTCCCGAGCCCGACCCGGCCCTGGCCGGCTTCCTCTACGCTAACGCCGGGGGCGGATTCCTGTTCGTCCGGCGCGGGGACATCGTGACCCGACGGCGCTTCACGGCGGCCCACGAGCTGGGCCACTACCGCCTGCATCTGGCGCCGGAGCTGGCCCGCCGGGGAAGCGACGATGCGGGGATGGTCGAGGTCGACTCCGACGTGTCGGAGACGGACGGGGTATCCCTGACCGCCATGGAGCGGCAGGCCAATCGCTTCGCCGCCGAGTTGCTCATGCCCGGAGACGTCTGCCGGGAACTCGCCGATCGCTACGCGGGCAAGTACGGGAAGGTCTCGCGGTTCCTCATCCACCAGATCGCGGGCGACCTGCTCGTCAGCCGCGAGGCGATCGCCTGGAGGCTCTTCACGCTTCGCCTGATCGACGAGGTCCCCAGGTGGCTGTCGGGACGACGGGACGAGCCCGTCGCGGCGGGAGAGACGTCCTGAGCCGAGGCGCGACCGAATCACGGAGGTGGGCGATGGGGTTGGAATTCCTGAGCGAGCACGGCGCGAGCCGCGTCCGGCCGTACCCGGACCAGCCCGAGCTGGACCTGTCCGATGACACCGACGATGGCGAGGGCTCGTCGGGCGACGAGGAGGTCGACCACGGATACGAGTACGAGGACCGGCCGTGGGGGCCGATCGCCGTGGACCGGGCGGCGGTCGACTGGGACGAGGCCCCGAGGCGGTTCGTCGACGGCTGCCACGTCGGCCACACGATCGCCTGGCTCCGGGACGTGCAGGGTCACCCGGTCCCGCTGATGCTCGCCGAGATCGGAGGCGTCTGCATGGACCGCGACGGCCACGACCTCCGGCGCTCCTTCCAGGTCGTCGAGCGGGTCGTCGCGCTGGCGATCGACCCGTTCCCGTGGCACGAGGTCGAGGACTTCACCATCGCCCTGGCCAACTCCGGCTTCCGCCTGCTGCCGGTCTCTCTGTTGAAGGTTCGCGGGAATGAGGGGTCGGGCCTGCCGCCGGCCTCCATGGTAAATGACGAAGTGGATGAGGAGTGGGAGGAGAAGGGGAATAAGGAGCGGGTCGCGTCATTCGACTTCGAGGTCATGCGCAAGAAGGCCCAGAATCGCTCGAACGCCGAGATGGAGGTTCTGGAAGAAGTCGCCCTCTGCCAGCACGCGGAGATACCGACCGTCGTCGATGGTCGTCTCGAACCCCGCATTAACAGCAACAAGGGGCTTCAGTATTGCCCGATCGTCGGTGTGATTAAGCAGCAGCGCAAAGGCTACCTCCATCCAGACGGCTGGCGGACCTACTACCGCCTGGAGCCGGCCCAGAGAACGCCAGCGTTCCTCATCAAAGGCGGGCCGAAGAAGAAGACCGTGCCGGTGGTCTCCTGGTATCTCAAGCTCGAAGGAACGCGAGGGGCCCTGCCGAACTGGGGCGTCGTGCGGGTCGAGGTCGCCGAGGCGTACTTCGAGCGGATTGGCCGGGACTTCGGCCTGGTCGACCGCCTCTCGCACGCCCTCTTCCAGATGCGCTGTCGGCACGCCGCCTACCGGCGCGGGCCGGTGTCGCTGGAGCCGATCGTCCGGGCCGAGGAGAGCTTGCGGGCCCTCTTCTCGCCACCGTCGTGGCTGGCCCAGCACTTCTACCGGCTGACCGGGCTCTGACCCCGCCGAGGAGGCGTCGATGAGCGAGCGAAGCATCGAGACCGACGGGGTCGAGGCCCCGGTCGTCCTGGGCATGGTGGCGTCGCCGCCCCACAAGGAATCGACCAGCGACGAGTTCTATTTCTGGGCGGGGCGAGGGGTCGTCGTCGAGAAGTCGGCGATCGTGTACGCCGATTGCGTCCTCGGGGGCGAGCCCGTCCGCTTCTACGGGCTGGTCAGCGAGGTGTACCGCCAGGGGCGGCCGGGTAGCATCGCCGAGGCGATGGACCGCCACGACGGCGACCTCGACTACGAGCCGCCGCTCGACGTCCCCGGCATCACCTACGCCGCGGTGACGATCCTCCGCACCGACCCGGCGCTGATGTGTCCCCCGACGGAAGGGGCCAAGGTCTACCTCGGGGGAGAGAAGGAGGTCGCCGTGGCCTATGCCGCCGACGAGATCGAGCCGGGCAAGGCGCTGGCGCTCGGGGTCGTCAAGAACGGTGGGACTCGCCTCGCCGGGCCGGGTCACATCGACCTGGACTATCTGCTCGGCGAGAACGGGGGCCATCTCAACGTCAACGGGGTCGCCGGGCGCGGCACGAAGTCCAGCTTCCTCCTGCACGTGATCTACCTGCTGCTCCGCGAGGCCCGCCGCCAGGCACGCGAGGCGCCGAGCGCGAGCGACCGACTCTCCGTCGTCCCGATCATCCTCAACGTCAAGAACTTCGACCTGTTCTTCATCGACCGCCCGAGCACGAAATTCGACGCGAGGAAGCACCTCGACGACTGGCGCGCCCTCGGCGTCGCCGAACCGAAGCCATTCGACGGGGCGAGCTTCTTCGCCCCGCAGATGAAGGGCTCGGCCGACCCGTTCGATTCCGGCCGCGAAGGGGTCACGCCCTACAGCTGGAGCCTGGGCGAAATCATCCGCGACGGGCTGTTCCGCTACCTCTTCGCCGACGACGACATCGCCGACGACAACTTCCAGGGCATCGTTCTTGACATCGAGGCCCGGCTCACCCGCGAGGATCGCAGCAAGGCCCAGTTCCGCCGGACGCTGGACGACCAGGGCGGCTCCGTCAGGACCTTCGAGCAGGCCATCGCCTGGGTAGACCGGTTGGTCGACGACGACGGTGCCAAGCCGCTCAAGAAGCACCACATCGGCACGCTCCGCAAGTTCCAGCGCCGGCTGGCGAAGGTCGTGCACGAAGGTGATGGCGTCCTCCGCCGCGACGATCCGGCGGGTCACCCCCTGGACGTGCGATCGCGGGAGACGCGCGGCCCGCGCGTGATCGACATCCACTCGCTCGCCGCGACCCCCGGCTTGCAGCGGTTCGTCGTCGCTGCGGTCTTCCGCCAACTGGTCGACGAACGCACGGGGGGCCGGGCGGTCAAGGGCCTGAAGTACCTGGTGATGCTCGACGAGCTGAACCGCTTCGCCCCGCGGGAGGAGAAGGACCCGATCACCCGGCTGATCGAGACGGTCGCCGCCGAGATGCGGTCGCAGGGGATCATCCTGCTCGGGGCGCAGCAGCAGGCGTCGCTGGTCTCGACGCGCGTCTTCGAGAACGCGGGGCTGAAGGCCCTGGGCCGGAGCGGTTCGATGGAGATGGGCCGCGACGTCTGGCGATTCCTCGGCGAGTCCGCCCGCCGCAAGGCCCAGGCCCTGGATAAGACCGAGAAATTGCTGATCCAGGACGGCTTCCGCGAGCCGATGCTCGTCCGCATCCCGATGCCTCCCTGGGCGCTCAACCCCGGCGAGCAGATGCCCGGCCCGGCCCATGCTCGCGTTCGCGACGAGTTCGACGAGTGACCTGTCACCAGGGGAGCAGCTGAAGATGAGAATCCTCCACACGGCCGACTGGCACCTCGGCGCCCGCCTCGGCCGCGTCGACCGGGCCGACGACCTGCGGCGGGCCGTCGAGCAGGTCTTCGGGCACTGCGAGCGTGAGGCGGTCGACGTCCTGCTGATCGCAGGCGACCTCTTCGACAGCGTCTGCCGGACCGACGACGTCTGCGCGGCGGTCGGGCACGTGAAGGACGTCGCCCGCCCATTCCTCCGGTCGGGGGGGACGATCCTCGCGCTGACCGGCAACCACGACGGCGAGACCTTCTGCAAGACGCTCCAGCATACGCTGACGCTGGCCCACCCCGAGGAGGCCGACTTCGGCGGCCTGTGGACGGCAGGACGATTCCACCTGGCCACGCGGCCGACTTTCTGCCGCCTGGCCGATCGCTCGGGCCACGAGGTGCAATTCGTCCTGATGCCGTACCCGACGCCCGAGCGCTACCTCGATGACGCGCTCCCCCGCCACGAGACGAGGGACCGGCTCCTGCTCAACGGATTCCGGGACACCCTGGCGAGGATGCGCGCCCATTCGCGCTTCCGGCCGGACCTCCATTCGGTCCTCGCGGCCCACCTGTACCTGGCCGGGGTCACCCTCGCGAGCGGCCATGTGGTCGGCGAAGGAGACGGCGTCGTCTGCCCGGCCAACGACCTCGGCGCGGGCTGGGCGTATGTCGCGCTCGGCCACGTCCACAAGCCGCAAACGCTCGCGGGCTGCGAACACGTCCGCTACTGCGGGAGCATCGACCGGCTCAGGATGGACGAGCGCCACGATGCGAAGGGGGTCGTCCTCGTCGAGGTCGGCCCGGACGGGATGAAGGACGAGGTTGTCACGCTCCCCCTGGAGGCGACGCCGTTCCTCGACCTCTGCATCGCCCGGCCCGCCGACGAGCTGCCCGGGCTGCGTGCGGCACACCCCGACGCCGCCCGGGCCCTGGTCCGGTGCCGGGTGGCCTACACCCCCGGCGTCGACGACTACGACGCCGTCGTCGGGGAGCTGAGGTCAATCTTCCCGCGGTGCTACGACCTCAAGATGGAGGATGTCTCCATTCGTCGGCCCCAGATGTCCGCCTCGGCGACGGGTCCGCCGCGCCGGGAGTTCCGCGAGATCGTGATGGGCTATCTGAAAGACCAGCTCGGCGAAGGGGACGACGCCGAGGCCGTCCTGGCCGCCGCCGAGACACTGATCGAGGAGACCCGCGCATGATCCCGCGCCGCATCGCCCTGAAGGGCTTCCTCTGCTACCGCGACGAGCAGGTTATCGAATTCGACGGCGCCGACCTCTGGGTCTTCTCCGGCCGCAACGGCAGCGGCAAGTCGGCCGTCTTCGACGCCCTGACGTTCGCCCTCTTCGGCGCGCACCGGGGCGGCCGGCAGTCCGCCGATCGGCTCATAAACGCGGATAGCCCCGGCTTCGAGGTCGTCTTCGACTTCGATCTCGGCGGCGACCGCTATCGCATCAAGCGCGGCCTCCGGCGGACCGATCGCAACGGGTCGCGGCTCATCTACCGCCATGAGGCCGGTGAGGGCGGCGAAGTCCACTGGCGGCCCGTGCCGGGAACGGATTCCAAGGTCGGCTTCGAGACCTGGGTCCGGGAGCATCTCGGCCTCTCCTACGAGACCTTCACCTCCTCTGTCTTGCTGGTGCAAGGACAGGCGGAGAAGCTGCTCGGGGCGGACCACAAGGAGCGATACAACGTGCTGGCCGGCGTCGAGGACCTGGCCCGCTTCGAGCGGCTCGGCAAGGCTGCCGAGGCGCGCAAGGGCCTCGCGAAGGCCCGCACCGAGACCTATCGCACACAGGTCCTCGCCCTGCCCCCGGTCGACGAGGTCGCCGTCGAGGAGGCGATCCGCCTCGCCGCCGAGGCCGAGGCCGCCCGCGAGGCCGCCGCCGCCGAGCTGGCGCGGCTCGCCGAGATTCGACTTCAGGCCCACATTTGGGCCGACGTGGAAAGCCAGAGGGTCGAGCAGCGTCGCGAGGTCGACCAGGCAATCACCCTCCTCGCCGATGCCGAGGAGATCCGGCAGGACCGGGACCGACTCCGCGCGCTGAACGACATGTTGCCGACCTTGAGGGAGGCCCTCGAAAGGCGTACGCGGCTCAGCGCCGCGGTGGGGGCCATCGGCCGAAAAGAGGCGGAGCACGAGGGGCTCGCCCGCGCCCTCGACCTGACCGACGCCCTGGCCGCCGACATGGAGGCGCATCGCGCCGCCATCGCCGAGGAGATCGACCGCGACGAGGCTCGCCGCCGCGAGGTCGTCGAGCGGCTCGGCGCCCTGGCCGTCCCGCTGGACCGAGCCCGCCGCGCCCGGGGGGCGCGCGAGGCGGTCGCGCGGATCGAGGACGAGCTGGCGGCCGATCCGGTCGACCACGGCGCCGAGGTCGCCCGGCTGGAGGGCGAGTACCGCCGGCGGTCCGACTGGCGGGCTGCATTCTCGACCCTGGAGGGCTTCGCCCGGGACCGCGACGGCCTGGCCTCGTCCCGCGGGCGGGCGCAGGCCACGAGGGCCACGCTGGATGAATTGGAGGCGGAGGCCGCCGGCCACTCGGCCACGTGCGCGGCCTGGCACGCCGACGTCGCCCTGGCCCGCGAGACCGCCTCGGCGGCCCGCGACCGCCTCACGGGTGCGAACACCGTCCTGGGACGGGTGGACGCTTCCCTCAAGGGGTTTCTCGACCTCGACGGGGCCGCGGCCTGCGACCGTTGCGGCCAACCGCTGACCCCCTCGCACTTCGCCGCCGAGTCGGCCCGCCTCCGCGGCGAGCAGGCCGAGGCCCATCGGCTGGCCGAGGAGGCCGACCGGGCGTATCGCATCGCCCTGGCAGCGTGCCACGCGGCCGAAGCCGTCGGGAGAGACGCCGGCCTTCGCTTGCAAGAGGCCATTGCCGCCGTGACGGAGCACCGCCATCGACTCGACCGGGCCGAGGGCGACGCCTCGCGACACGACGTGTGCTGCGCCCGCGCCTATGATGAGCTTCCCGAGCCCTTCCGCAGCCGGGTAGCTGCCGCGCCTCCGGTGGACTGGGCCGCGACGACGTTCCCCACCGCCGCCGACCTCGACGACGCCCGCCGCCTGGTCGCCGGGATCGGGACGGTCACGGAGCAAAGGGACGAGGCCCGTCGCCGGAGTGACGAGAGGCGGGCCCTCCTGATCCGCCGGGACGAGGCCCTGCGGGCCGCGGCCGAGACGGGCATCGACGAAGCCGCCGAGGAGGCTTTGGCCGCCGAACAGTCCGCCCTGGTGGACGAGCGTGGGGCGCTCGTCCACTGCCTCCGGGGGCACGAGGTCGCATTCGCCCTGGCGGAAGGGACGATTGACCACCTCGGCGAGCGGTCTCGCGACCTCCGGGGCCACCTCGCCGCGTTCGACCGCGACCTGTCGGTCGATCGTACCCGTGCCGCGGGCCTTCGGGCCGAGTTGCAGCGGGCTCGCGCCGGCGTGGCCGACCCCTGGCGACATGCCATCGACGAGGCCACCGCCGCCGACATCGACGCCTGGGAGGCCGAATGCGGGTCGCTCCGCAGACGCCGGGTCGAGGAGAGGGCCGGGGACTTGCCGCGCGCCGAGTTCCGGCTCCAGGCGGCCCGGACGCGGCTGGACACCCTGGACCGACAAAGCGAAACGATCCCCACCGAGGCCCGCCGCGACCCCGCGGCGGTCGATCCCTTCGTCGCCGAGGCCAGGGAGCGCCTGGCCGCGGCCGAGACGGGCTGGCGCGAGGCCGTGGATCGCCGCGGACGACTCGGCCGCGACCTGGACTTCCGTCGGTCCCTCGAAGCGGACGCCCGCGCGGCCGAACGCGAGGCGGCCGTCCATGAAACCCTGTCACGGCTGCTCGGCTGGAACGGCCTCCTGCGCCATCGCCTACGCGAGGCCGAGCATTCGATCCTGGCCTGCACGAACCGATTCCTCCGCGAGATCTCCGGCGGCGACCTGGAACTCCAGCTCGTCGAGGAAGGCGATTCCGAGCGCGCCTTGCACCTGGAGGCCAAGGTCAGGACCCACGGGGGGACGCGGGTCGTCGAGACGGTCTACCTCAGCGGGAGCCAGAAGTTCCGGGTCGCCGTCAGCCTCGCCCTCGGCATCGGCCAGCATGCCCGCGGCGCGGGCCGGCGGATCGAGTCGGTCATCATCGACGAGGGCTTCGGCAGCCTCGACCGCCAGGGCCGCCGGGAGATGATCGCCCAGCTCGGCGACCTCCAGGGGGCCCTCGCCCGGATCATCCTGGTCACGCACCAGGAGGAGATCGCCGACGCCTTCCCCGACGGTTATCGCTTCGAGGTCATCGACGGCGCGACCGTCGCGGTGCCGTTCCACCGCTGACCGGGCCGATGGGAATCCCCAACTGTCCCAGCACCCAGCGCCTCGTCTGGGCGTTGCGGGAGCCGATCCCCCCGACGGCCCGCTCCAGCGGGGCGGCCTCGAAGAGTTCGTCGAGGTCGGGTAGGACGCCCAGGTAATCGCGCCCGAGGTTGACATGGACGGCCCGGAAGGACCGGCCGGCGACGGCCGCGCGGAGTTGCCGCGCCCACCAGTTGCCGCGTCGGCGGGACAGTTCGGCCGTGAGACGCTCGTCATAGGTGGCGATGACCCGGCCCGCGTCGATGACTCCATGACGCGCCGAGACGATCAGGATCGCGACGTCGGCCTCCCAACCGGGCCGGTCGCGGAGGGCCTTCTTGAGGACCTGGAACAATGGGCCGTCGTAGATGTCCCAGGCGGTGCCCCGGCGCAAGCGGGACGATTTCTTCCGCGAGCACCCCATCAGCAAGAGGGCCGGGCCGTCGCCCGCCTCGATGCTCATCCCGATACCTCCAGGGCGAGATTTACCAGGCCGGCCATCCGGTTGCCGCGAATCCGGCGAGGCGACCAGCTCGGAAAGTCCCCGCATGCCAGGTGCCTGTCGATCAAGACAGCCTCGTCGAGCAGGGTGGTGAGGTTGTGCACAGCACGCCGGGCGAAGCCCTCGACGCCGATTGCCCTAAGGCCCTCGACGCCGTGAGCGCGACACGCCGGGCACCGGCAGCGCCCCAACTCGGCCCACTCGTCCTCGACCAGGCCGCGTCCCTTCCACGAGCCGAGCGGGACGGCCTGTCGCTCTCCCCGCCCGCGCAGGACGACCAGGCCGCGGGCGGCCCGCTGGCGCCAGCCGGACGAGTCGGCCGAGTCGAAGCCCAGGGCCGCGGCCAGGTGGAGCGTCACCACGCCGCCGACGCCGAACGCGTGGATCGTCCCCGGGAACCCCCTGCGGACGCCGCGCAGGGCGGCGATCGTCCGCTTGCGCTGTGCCCCTTCGCTGTTGAGCAGGTGCGGCACCAGGCCGCCGACGGCCAGTTGCCGCGTCAGGCCGAGCCGCCGGAGGGCGTCCAGGTAGCGGTCCAGCCACGGGCCGGCGTGGATCACCGGGCAGAAGCCGTCCCCGGCGTGTGCCTCCAGGACGGCGACGGTCTTGCGGAAGAGTTCACCCTGGCGGCGCTTCGAGTCGGAGGGTCGTGGGATGAAGTCCGCCGGCACCGGATACCACGCCGGCCGCGCCGCCTCCACGAACCCCTTGAACGCCTCGACCGCCGGCTCGCGGCCCGCCAGCAGGCAGGCGAAGGCCCCGTTATCGAGGTAGACCTTCACGCCGGCCGCGCCCGGCCCGAGCACGGCGGGGAAGCCGCCGGCCATCGCACTGCGGCAGAGGGCCGGCCGCCTGCCGAATTCGTCGAAGGACAGCATCACCGCCTTCAGCCTGGGCACGAACTCCGGCGATCGTCGGTCCCAGACGCGCGGCCGGAGATTCTTGAGGCTCAGGCCGGCGACGACTTCCACGGCGTCTCCTCGTCCCCTGGCGCAAATCACCAATCTTATCGAACCGGCCCTGTTGTGGAAACCAACCGCGAAGGAGCGACCGCATGAGCACCATCGACCCGGACGTCTTGATCCCCGTCCGCGCCCTGAATCAGGTCAGCTACTGCCCCCGGCTCTACTACCTCGAATACGTCGAGTCGGTGATGCCGACCAACGAGTACGTCGAGGACGGGCTCTTCCAGCACCGGCGGGTCAATGACCCGCAACTGGCCAACCGCACCCGCAAGGAGGGGGACGGCCTGCACACCCGCAGCGTCTCGCTCAGTTCCCAGCGACTGGGGATCAGCGGCAAGCTCGACCTGATGGAGGAACGGGGCGGGCAAACCCGCCCGGTCGAATACAAGCGTGCGGCCGCCCCGACCGACGACGACGGCAACCCGACCGCCTGGGAGAACGACGCCATCCAGCTCTGCGCGCAGGGGATGCTCCTCGAAGAGGAGTTCGGCGGGCCGATCCCGCAGGGCGTCCTCTACTACATCGGCTCGAAGACGCGCGTCGACGTCCCATTGGACGACGGATTACGGTCCAAGACGCTCGCGGCGATCGGGCTCATCCGCGAACTCTCGGCGCGGGACGCCCCGCCCGAGCCGCTGCCCGACGCGTTGCGGCACCGCTGCTACGGCTGCTCGCTCGCGACGGTCTGCCTGCCCGAGGAGACCCTCTACGCGACCCGCCACCCCGAGCCGGCCCGCGACCACGGACTGACCGCGCCCCTCGCGCGCGTCCTGCCCCAGGGCGACGACGGAGCGGTCCTCTACCTCAACGAGCCCGGCTCTCACGTCGGCAAGCGGAGCGAGCACCTCGTCGTCCGGCGCGACGGCCGGGAGGTGAACCGCGTCCCGATCGCCTCGGTCCGCCAGGTCGTCGTCTTCGGCAACGTCCAGGTCTCGACCCAGGCGCTGGAGTGCCTGGCGACGCTCGAAGTGCCCGTGGTGTACATGACGCCGTACGGCCGGTTCGTCGCCGCTTTGATGCCGGCGCCCGCCAAGAACACCAGCCTGCGCGCCCACCAGTACCGCGTCTTCTCCGACCCGGCCCGCTCGCTCGAACTGGCCAGGGAGGTCGTCCGTGCGAAGGTGGCCAATCAGCGGACGCTCCTGATGCGTTCTTTGCGGACGCGGCCGGCCGGCGACACCTCGGCCGCCCCCGAGCCTTCGCGCGGCAGCGACGAGCCGGCCGCCCGCGACATGGCCGACCTGCTGGCCCGGATCGACCGGGTCGGCGACCTCAGCTCGCTCCTGGGGACCGAGGGCCAGGCCGCCTCCCTCTACTTCGGCGAGTTCGGGCGGATGCTCAAGGCCCCGGGGCCGGGCCGCGCGTTCGATTTCCGGTCCCGCAATCGACGGCCGCCGCGTGACCCGGTCAACGCCCTGCTGTCGTTCGCCTACGCGATCCTGGCCAAGGACTGCTTCTCGGCCGCGTGCGCCGTTGGGTTCGACCCCTACTGCGGCTTCTTCCACGCCGGCCGCCACGGCCGCCCGTCGCTCGCGCTCGACCTCATGGAGGAGTTCCGGTCCGTGATCGCCGACAGCGTGGTCCTCGGCCTGGTCAACAACGGCGTCGTCGCCGGTCACGACTTCCTGAGCTGGCGCGAGGCCTGCCAGCTCACCGCCGAGGGCCGCAGGAAGTTCTTCGAGGCGTACGAGCACCGCAAGGCGACGGTCGTGACCCACCCGACCTACGGCTACAAGATGAGCTACGGCCGGACGCTGGAGGTCCAGGCCCGCATGCTCGCCGCGTACGTCCGCGGCGACGTGCCCTCGTACACCGGGTTCACCGTCCGCTGAGGCCGCCGTGGACACTTACCTCGTCGCCTACGACATCGCCGACCCCAGGCGGCTCCGCAAGGTGGCCCGCACCTGCGAGGACTTCGGGCTTCGCAGGCAGTTCTCGGTGTTTTTTTGTCGACTATCCCCGACCGACCTGGTACGACTACGCAGCCGACTCTTCGACGTGATCGACCTGGACAAGGATCAGGTCCTGTTCGTGCCGCTCTGCAAGCGTTGCGCGGGCCTGATCGAGTCGCTCGGACGGCCGATCGAGCCGCACGACGCCCGGGACGAAGTGATCGTGAGCTGAGCGATGACATTCGATGAATTCTTCGAGGAGGCGACGAAATCCCCGCCCTATCCCTATCAACGCCGCCTGGCGACCGCTACGGAACTCGCGGAGTTGCTACGTGCCCCGACGGGCGCGGGCAAGACGGCCGCGGTCGTCCTCGGCTGGCTCTGGCGGCGCCACTTCGCGGTGCCCGAAGTTCAGCGGGCGACGCCGCGGCGGCTGGTCTATTGCCTGCCGATGCGGGTGCTCGTCGAACAGACGGTTCGAGAGGCGAGGACGTGGCTCGCCGCCCTGGGGCTGGACACTCCGGTCGACGTCCTCATGGGGGGCGTCGAGATGGGCGATTGGTCCCTCCACCCGGAACGCTCGGCGATCCTGATCGGCACGCAGGACATGCTCCTGTCGCGCGCGCTCAACCGGGGTTACGCCGCCAGCCGGTTCCACTGGCCGGTCGACTTCGGGCTGTTGAACAACGATTGCCTGTGGGTCTTCGACGAGCCGCAACTGATGGGCAACGGGGTCTCCACGTCGGCCCAGCTGGCCGGGCTGCGCGTCGCCCTGGGCACGTTCGGTTCTTGCCCGTCGCTGTGGATGTCGGCCACGCTGGAGCCGGCCTGGCTCGACACCGTCGACTACGCCGGCCGGCGCGGCGGCCCCCCGCTCGAACTCACGGAGGACGACTACGACCCGACCCGGCCTCTCTCCAGACGCATGACGGCCGAGAAGACCCTGAAAGCTTCGGGAGTGGCGGCGTCCAAGGATGGGAGGGAAGTGGCCCAACGGGTGGTGGAGCACCACGTCGAGGGTACGCAGACGCTGGTGGTGCTGAACACCGTGGACAGGGCAAAGGCGGTCTACCGTGCGATCAGGAAGCTCAAGGCCGCCCCGGGAGACGTTCTGCTGGTCCACTCGCGCTTTCGCCAGAGCGAGCGGGAGGAGCTGAACCGTCGGCTCATGCAGTCGGCGGGGGACAGGATCATCGTCGCCACGCAGGTTGTGGAGGCGGGCGTGGACCTCTCGGCCCGTACGCTCGTCACCGAGCTGGCCCCGTGGGCGAGCCTCGTCCAGCGAATCGGCCGCTGCAACCGCACGGGAGGAGACACCCCCGGCCGCGTCTTCTGGGTCGACCTCGATGCCGACAGGCAGGGGGCTCCTTATGAGGCCGCCGATCTGGCATTCGCCCGCGAGCGGCTGGCCGAACTCGAAGGCCACTCCGTCTCGCCGAAGGCGCTGGACGACTTCAAGCGGGACCGGTCGATCACCATGCCGTTCACGCCCACCCATGTCCTCCGCCGCCGCGACCTGCTCGACCTGTTCGACACGGCCCCGGACCTCTCCGGCAACGACATCGACGTCGCCCGGTTCGTGCGCGGAGACAGGGACGAGAACGACGTCCAGGTCTTCTGGCGGGAGGTCGGCCCGATCGGCCCGGGTGAAGGCGAGTCTGTCCCGGGTCGTCGAGAGTTATGCAGCGTCAGGGTCGGTTCGATCCAGGCGTTCCTGGGGAAAGAGAATCATAAGGGCAAGAAATCGACCGGTTACGTGTGGGACCACCTCGACGGGCGGTGGCGGGCGATCCGCGACCCGAAGCGTGAGGTGTACCCCGGCCTCTGTCTCCTGCTGCCGGCCGACTCCGGCGGCTACTCGATCGAGGCCGGCTGGGACGAGGATTCCCACGAGCCCGTGACGCCGGTCACCGTCGAGTCCGATCGACAGCCCGAGGGCACCGGCGACGACCCGGTCTCCTGCGGTCCAGAAATGACCGTCGCCGGGCATACGCAGCACGTCTGCGATGAGGTCGATCATATCCTGAAGTGTCTCGGCGACCTGCCGGACGGTTGGACGGGCCAACTTATCCGGGCGGCCCGCTGGCACGACGCGGGGAAGGCTCATGGAGCCTTTCAGCGCGGTATCCGGGCGGCGAACCCCGCGCTCGACCCCGCCGAGCACTGGGCGAAGTCCGGCACCGACGCCCGCCTGCGTCACGGCCGCCGGTACTTCCGGCATGAACTCGCCTCCGGCCTGGCCGCACTCCAGCACATGCTGCCGTTCGAGGTCGCCTACCTGATCGCCGCCCACCACGGCAAGGTCCGCCTGAGCATTCGCGCCCTGCCGGACGAGGACCAGCCCGAGCGGGCAGGCGTCCTCTTCGCCCACGGCGTCCACGACGGCGATCCCCTGCCCGACGTCGACCTCGGCGGTGAGACGTGTGCGGCGCTGGCGCTCGACCTGTCGCCCATGCAACTGGGCGGCGGGGGCAGCTGGACGGCCCGGGCGCTCGCGCTCCGCGACTCGCTCGGCCCGTTCCGGTTGGCCTACCTGGAGTCGCTGTTACGGGCGGCCGACCGCCGGGCGAGCAAGGCGGAGCGGGAAGGAGGGCGGGCGTGAACGACATCGACCTGCACGGCTGCACGCCGGAGCCGCTGATGAACTACCTGAAGGCATTGGGCGTCTTCCGCCTGGTGGCCGAGCAGGCTGACCCGGCGGCCACGATGTCCTGGCACGGCGGCGCCTGCCGGCTGAATACGACGCTCGACCGCGACGGGCTGAAGGACTTCTTCCTCAACGGTTACTGCCCCACCCCGGTCGTAGGGCCGTGGGGTGCCCGTTCGGGCTTCTTCCCCGGCTCGTCGGAGTCGTCGGCCCGGGAGGCGCTGAACCGGATCGTCGCCGGTGCCGAGACGAGCCCCCGGTTCGCCCCCTTCCGCGACGTCATCGTGGCGACGCGCGAGATCCTGCGGGCGAACGGGTTCACCGCGAAGGTTCGCGACGAGGACAAGTTGACGCTGATGCGGCTGTGCCGCAACGAACTCCCCGACCCGGTGTTGCCGTGGCTCGACGCGGTGTTCACCCTCACCGAGGATTCTCGCAAGTTCCCCCCGCTCCTCGGCACGGGCGGGAATGAGGGCAGCGGCAGTTATGTCTCCACGTTCGCCCAGCTGGTCGTCTCGCTCCTGATCGAGGGAGGCGGCGACGCGGGGGTGGCGACCGCGCTGTTCGGCGGTTTCGGCTCGCCGCTCGCCGGGGTCTCGGTCGGCCATTTCCATCCCGGGGCGATCGGCGGCCCGAACTCGTCGCAGGGATTCGACGGCGGCGGCGGGGCGAACCCGTGGGACTATCTGCTGGCGATGGAAGGGACGTTGATGCTCGCCGGCGCGGCCGCCCGGCGGATGGGCGTCGACACCATCGGGAGGGCCGGCTTCCCGTTCTGCGTCGAGGCGGTCGCCGTCGGATACGCCTCCGAATCCGACAAGGAGGCGGAGAAGGCCACCCGCGCGGAGTTGTGGCTCCCCCTCTGGCGGGAGCGCCCGGTGACTTGCTCCGAGCTGGGGCAATTGTTCGCCGAGGGCCGCGCCCAGCTCGGACGACGACAGGCGAAGAACGCCGTTGAATTCGCACTGGCCGTCAACCTCCTGGGGGTCAGCCGTGGGGTCGACGCCTTCGTCCGCTATGCATTCGTCATGCGCAACGGGCTGTCCTATTTCGCCGCCCCCCTCGGCCGCGTGCCGGTCACCCCGCGGCCGACGGCCCGGCTGCTCGACGACCCCGACCTCACTCAATGGCTCGGACGGCTCCGGGCCGCCTGCCGCGACAAGGAGAAGACCCCGGCCCGATACCAGACGGCACTGCGGGAGATCGACCGGGCGGTCTTCGAGTTCTCCGTCCCGTGTGAGCCCGGTGGTGATGCGGAACGCCCCGCGCTGAACGGAGTCCTCCGCGCGCTCGGACGCGCCGAACGTACTCTCTCCATCGGCTTGCGATTCTGCGAGGAGAAGAGGCTGCGTCCGATCCAGGGCCTCTCGCCCCGGTGGCTCGATCAGGCCGACGACGGCAGCCCGGAATTCCGACTCGCGGCCGCCCTCGCCGGCATCGGGGGCCACGGCGCGGTCGGCCCATTTCGCTCCGCCCTCGAACCCGTGGAGATGAAGGGCCGGTCGTTCCACTGGCCCAGGGACAAGAACATGGCGGCCGTCTGGTCGAACCGGCCGGTCGCCACCAATCTCGGCGCCATCTTCCTGCGGCGGCAGATGGAAGCTTTCCGAGACACCCAGGCCGGCGTCCCGCTCAGGTCGCCCCGCCGCGCCGGGCTCCTTGACGTGATCGCGTTCCTGCGCGGCGAGGTGGATGATCCGAAGCTCGCCGACCTCATCTGGGGCCTCACGGCCGTCGACTGGCCGGCGGTCGAGCCCCGGGAGCCGGATGCCGAAGAGGTCGCGGTCCCTTTCGAGTTCGGCGTGCCCCGGTTGCTGGTCGAACCGTTGACGATCGCCGCCGGACGCGGCCGATGGAGACTGATCCGGGGCGACGCGCCGGACGCCGTGCCCGATCCCGACATCTTCCACATCCTCGGCTCCGGCGGACAGGACGCGATCGGGCAGTCTGTCGATCGCGCCGCCCGTCGGTTGAAGTCGGGGGGACGGCTGGTCTTCGGCTTTCGCAACCGCCGCCTGGCGGGCCGTCTCCTCGCCGTCGCCTCGCGGGTCCCGGCCGACCGACTGCTCGCCGCGATGCTGTTCCCGCTCTCGAACCGCGACCTGGAGGCGATTGCGAACGCCGTCCTCTATCCACCCGAAACGGAGGAGTAGTCGTGCCCGTGGATCTCAACGCCCTGGGGACCGCCCCCCGAATCCTCATCGAGGCCGCCCTCAAGCCCGTGGCCGGCACGCGCATCCAGCCGACCGGGTTCCCGGACCTCGGCCCGGCCACCTACGACGCCCCCGACGGCCGAGGCGGCGTCGTCCCCACCCTGCTGGTCGAGTCGGCCCAGTCGATGGCCAACCGGCTGGAGGCCGTCTGCTGGGACGAGGCCACCGACGACATTGCCCCGGAGCTGAAGGGGTTGCCGTTCGTCAAGGTCAGGCTCGCCGGCCTGGGCGACGGCACCGACACGACGAGCAGCCTCCTGGAATTCCATCGACTCAACTCGCCGTACATCATGAACGGGGCCGCCGACGGCGGCCGCCCGTTCGCCGACGTGGTCCGGGCGCAGCTCGGCCTGGCGTCGGCCCCGGCGAAGAAGGCGTCGAAGAAGAATGCAGAGGCCGCCCCGGCCGAGGACGGCGGCGAGACGGAGCGCGACGACGTCGCCGGGGTGGTCAACCTCCGCAAGCTCGCGGCCGTCTGCTTCAAGTATGACCCGAATTCGCTCGTGCATGGCGTCTTCCTGGAGAAGATCGCCGGGCGGCTGCGGCACCCGCGGGCGCTCTCGGCGTTCATCGAGGCGAGCGGCGTCGGCCGCGCCGACAGCGGCGGCGTCAAGTTCGACCGCGCCTTGCCCAGGCCCAAGGTCGCGGGCGTCGACGCCAAGGGGGGGTACGGCAACGTCCCCTTCCACCGCACCGAGTTCACGGCGCGCTCGATCACCGCGTTCTTCTCGCTCGACCTGGCCCAAATCCGAGGTTACGGCCTCCCGGCCGAGGCGGCCGAACTGCTCGCGACCCTCTCGCTCTGGAAGATCCGCCGATTCCTCGAATCCAACATGCGGCTCCGCAGCGCGTGCGAGCTGGAAGTCGACGAGAAGGCCGGAGGCATCCGGGCGGGCCGGCCCGAGGGCTTCACCCTCCCCGCTACGGCCGAATTGACGGACCGCATCGCCGGACTGATCGCGGCTTGCAAGCCCCACTTCGCCAAGCCGACCATGACCACCCTGACCTGGAACAAGCCGGGCGGCAAGGAGTGAGCACCCGATGCCCGTGATCTTGAGGCTGGACTTCCCGGCCGGTCGCTACCACGCGACGCCCTGGGGGCGCCACGTCAACGAGGGCGTCCCGGAGTGGCCGCCGTCGCCGTGGCGCCTGCTCCGGGCACTCATTGCCGTGTGGAGGCGGACCTGCCCGGACCTGTCGGAGGCGCAGATCGGGCGGGTGCTGGAGCCGCTCCTCCACGCCCCGAAGTATCGGCTGCCGGAATCCCGGGTCGCCCACACGCGGCATTACATGCCATGGGAGAAGAAGGGACCGGCCGACCGCACCTTGGTGTTCGACACGTTCGTCGTCGTCGGCCGCGGCGACCCGCTGTTCATCGGCTGGCCGGAGGCGGAGCCCCCTCCCGAAGACCGGGCGGTGCTCGGCCGGCTGGTGAAGAACCTGACATCCCTCGGCCGGGCAGAGAGCTGGGTCCGCGTCGAGCTGTCGGATTCGCCATCCGTCGACTGGAATTGCTGGACGGCCTCGGCCGACCAGCCCGACCCGATCGCCGTGCTCTGCCCCGACCCGGCCACCGCGCTCGGCGGCGAGCACTACCCGACCCACGACCCCAAGAAACTCAAGAGGGGGCTCGGCCCGGGCGACCTCCTGTTCGACTGCCCTCGTTGGCACCTCTGCCTCGACACCCAGACGCTCCACGATCGACGATGGTCGCAGGTGCCCGGGTCGAGGTGGGTGAATTACTCGGTCCAGCCTCCGAAAGCTGCACGGTCACCGAGGCCCGTCGGCCCGCGGCGTCCGGCGACGTTCGCACGATTCGCGCTCGACGGGCCGGTCTTGCCCCTCGTCACCGAGACGCTCCCCCTGGCCGAGCGGGTGCGATCGGAGTTGTTGCACCGTTGCAATCGCCTCCAGAATCCGGCCGACCCCCGGCTCGCCATCGCCGACCTGCCCTCGACGGCGCCGGCCCTCTGGGGGAAGGACGAATCGCGCCGGCCGCTGACCGGGCACGGGCACGCGTTCTTCCTCCCCGTGGACGAGGACGACGACGGCCTCCTCGACCACGTCGCCGTCTTCGCGCCGATGGGCTTCAGCTCGCGGGAACTCCAGGCCTTCGACCGGCTACGTCGGTTGCGGTCCGTCGACGGCGAGTTGTCGCTGGTCCTCGTCGGCCTGGGCTCGAACGAGGACTTCGCCCGCTCGCGGCTCCTGGGCCCATCGACGGTCTGGCGATCGGCGACGCCCTTCGTGGCCACTCGACATCTGAAGCGCCGCGGCCGCAAGCGTGACCCCAGGGAATGGGTCAACGCACCCGACGGGCAGGCCGCCTTCGTCCGGGAGATGCTCGGGGAGGAGCTGGCGCGTCGCGACGCGCTCGAGCCCGGCAGGTTCGCCGGCGCGCAGGTCGAGCCTCTGGTCGACCACGGGATCGGGCCTCGTCGCCTGAGAACCCACGAGTTCCGCACGCGTCGCAACAAGCGAGACGACGACGGCGGACTGCGATCGCGGGGCGCCTTCCAGATTTGCTTCCCGGGCCCGGTCCGGGGTCCGATCGCACTGGGGCACTCCTCTCACTTCGGGCTCGGTCTCTTCCTCGTGCCGACCTCCGCCGACCTGCTCACACCATGATCTCGCCGGAGACGAACGTCGGACCGGGACGCGCCTCGGGAGCGCTGGGCTCACCACCGGATCGCCGACGCCCCTCTCCGTCCGAATTCATCCCGACCACCGGGGGCGACGCGGCCCTGAAATCCGCCCGGCCTTTCTCCGATGGTGTACCGACTGGAGGCTGTTTTGGGCCTACGAGACTGGTAACATCAGCCTGGGGGCCGTTCGCGGATCGCCCGCGAGCACGAGGGTGGTGAAGCCGGCCCCGGCCACGGGAGCGACGCCAACCTCTTTGGCAATAAGGATTTGGACATGAAACGGCCACATCCTCCCCTCTCGCACGGCGCAAGTCATTGGACCTCGGAGTCTTGGGACAACGAGGTTCCTCAACGAGGGCGATCGCCCGGGCGGCGGCGAGTCACCTCTCGCGTCATCTCCTTCAACCCACGGTGTCACAAGGCAAAAGGAGGCCGGCAGTCTTCCACGGCTACCCAGCCGTGGCCCCATTGAAGTTGGTCCTTCCGGCCCCGGGGAGGTCCGGCCAACTCAGGTCTTCCACGGCTACCCAGCCGTGGCCCCATTGAAGTGCTACTTGGAGCGAGACTCTCCCGTCGCCGCTGGGTCTTCCACGGCTACCCAGCCGTGGCCCCATTGAAGTAGCGCCTGCGCCGGGTGCAATCCTTCGCTCTGGCAGGTCTTCCACGGCTACCCAGCCGTGGCCCCATTGAAGTCGTCCCCTTGCGAGAGACTTTCCACGGGTAAGCACGGGTCTTCCACGGCTACCCAGCCGTGGCCCCATTGAAGTACCCCTACGATCCCGTTGAATTCGGGG
>JAABUS010003729.1_pt1 | contig 23878 bp, 21 predicted proteins | sample 5560161 | NCBI WGS metagenome assembly JAABUS01 (sample SAMN10711885, study PRJNA513376) | rock metagenome | isolation source: Antarctica rocks | place: Antarctica: Victoria Land, Trio Nunatak nord | collected 2016-01-04
AGAGGGGACGGCGAGTCTGATGATGCTGGGAGGTGGTGGGGTTGAGGAGGGCGTGGAAGAGGGCGCTGAGGAAGCGCTGAGGAGGGTGTTGAGGAGGACGTTGAGGACTGGATGGATGTTGAGGCCGAGCGGGTTAACAATGTGGGCCATGCAAGCATGGCGTTGCTGAGGACGCAGAGGGTACTTGTGCAGGCGTCGACGGCGTTAGGGTCGGGAGGGAGAACGGGATGCGGGTGGTTTGGTAGGGGGAGTGTGTGCACTGTGGGATATATTGCGGCCGTGGCCAGGATGAGGAATTGTGTAGCAAGCATCTTTGACAGGGGTTTTCACCAGAATGCTAATCGGGTGTCCTACATGTATTTCTAGGAAAGGAATTGTGCGCGCCCTTTGCTGAGCTTGTATGAGCAGTCACGCGACCCACGCTCGTTGGCTTTTGCTGACTATCTGTTGAAGACCGGACATCTTGAGCAATATTCGGTTCGTGTGACAAGAGTATGTTGTGTATGAAGTGAAAAGTACAAACAGGGTACCAGAAATAATTCTATAAGTCTTCGCTGGAAAGTGCAGATGAAGGTTCACCCCGCAAGTGACAAGGTTATCGATGCCGAACGAAAGGGTATGAGATCATTTGACGATGACTTCAGACTTGGGACTCGGATAAATCGGATTATGGCTGGCTCCTATCGTGTTGTCGAGAATTATAATTCGATCAAGATTCTCAATCCACAGGGCCATTCCTTTGTTCCTGAAGTTTCCCTGCACTATTGTCAAGTATCAAAAGTCGGCTTACAGACGCCAACCAAGAAGTATTACATGGTAGACATATAGTGCGAAGCGCTCGCATTATATCCTCGTGTTTGCGGCCATTAAAATCATAGAGATTGAGTCACAATTCCAACAAGAATGCGAGGCTAGCTACGGCGTACTAGATGAATTTTGCCGACCCATAAGCGGGGGTCCTTGACATATAGTAGGATAGAGCCTTAAGAACAACCGTTCTACAGAAACCTGCAACTAATCATATTGACGACAAGAAGTTTTGATTCGGAGGAACTGCGAAAAACCCAGTTTACTCGACATCGAATAGTATTTCGGAATGATATTACCGGCAAGATGTACAGCTTTTGGTCGCAGAGTTCTCTCAGATTGTCTTGAAGAAAACCATAGCATGGAAGATTTCTCACTAAGTGTGCAGTTATTATATGGTATTCCACAATCAAAGCATTAAAGAAAGAAAATCAGAGAACTTTCATTAGAGCTTTAACTTTGAATGTTTTCTATTAGCTCTTTGAAATGTTTTTACATCTGTCGAATAATTTTGCCAACGGAGTCATAACGAATGGTTGATATGGCAGCTCACCTTCTTGGTCATAGTTCTGAATGTTGAATTTATCCATGGGTGTAGAGGGAGCAGCGACTCTTAACCCCGTCCAAAAAGGTTTTTCATACCCAAGGGCAGGATACGAGACGAAAGGAGTTGCGGTGCAGTCGAATCGACGGTAGATTTACGTGCCTGCTGCGCGAGCTCGGAAGGCTCGCTGTTCTGTTTCCCAGCGCTTTAGAGGTAGAGGCGGAGGTGGCGAGCAGAGTTGCAGCAAAGAGCTCTAGGAGCAACATGGTGCATGTCTCAGAGCCATTGGATATTGCGTGAATCATCAAAATCGGCGCACAGATCCGTTCAGTTGATGACCGCATTCGGTCGAGACCACGTTGCCAATGGAAGGTACCTTACTTTAAGATTTGAAGATGACACGAGCCCTTCGTGACTCGGAGAAATCGTGATCCTCTCGTTATTCCCCACAAATAACCTTATACTATCGCATGTAGCAAAATGGAAGTATTCTTCTGATTTAAAGGATACACATTCTCGACGTTGAGGTGATATACTCGTATAGAGAAAGTGAGACTGACCTCAAGGCCTTGGCTCGTCGTCACGTACAAGCTTTCGATTTTGCAGGCAACAGGCAATGGCAATTCACAACTGGCATTTTCCATCCTCCCCAATGCGGGGGGGCATTAATCGTCGCACCTGACTAAGCCAAGCTTGGCTGAGTCAGGTGCGACGATAAGCGGTGAAGCCGGGCATTATCACTAGCGCAAAGCTTGGCGGAAAAAAGATCGACGAATGACGAATGACGCCTGCACAAAAATCTTTCGACGAATAACAAATTCCATCGGCCTTACATGCAACTCTGCTACGCACATGACATGCAAGAAAGAGTACCATCATTATCTAATACTTCTTCGGCCTTGCCGTTGCGAAGATTCTAGATTCTTATGAACGTTATGGTCAAATCAGAGCTCGTACATTGACGCCACATTTCGGCACTTTCAATGCACCTCAACTCCTGCGCGATGCAACAATGAAGTAGTATTTGAAGCTCCCATGACCCCTGACCACAGCTCTCTCTATTTACCCCTCATATCTCCGCGTCTCTCTATCTCTCTTTCCTTTCAAGCCGTCAACTTTCGTTGAAAGTTCACCAGCAGTTGGTTTCATTGCTTTCGTCTCATATATGCACACCTCACCCCAGCTAACCAGAGAACGCCCTCAACATGCCTGGTGGAGGAGTAGGCCTCGTGGCTACGGCCGATACTGGCCGTATCGAGGCCCCTGTCACTCTTAAAGCGTACATGATGTGTGCCTTCGCCGCGTTTGGTGGTATCTTTTTCGGCTACGACTCTGGGTACATCAACGGTGTTCTGGGCATGAAGTACTTCATCACCCTCTATACCGGCCTTGACCCCAACGACCCACGATTCCAGAAGAATGGTTCTGAGCCCAAAGGGTTTGCTCTCCCTTCATCGCACAAGTCGCTCATCGTCTCTATTCTCTCAGCTGGTACCTTCTTCGGCGCCCTGATGGCTGGTGATATTGCCGACTTCACTGGCCGTCGAACAACCATCATCTTGGGCTGCATTGTTTTCGTCATTGGTGTGGTCCTTCAGACCGCCTCAAGCAGCTTAGGTCTCCTAGTCGCTGGACGTGTCGTCGCTGGCTTCGGTATCGGCTTCGTCTCTGCCATCATCATTCTCTACATGAGCGAAATCGCACCCAAGAAAGTGCGTGGTGCCATTGTCTCGGGCTACCAATTCTGCATCACCATTGGCCTCCTGCTAGCATCTTGCGTCGATTACGGCACCCAGGACTACACCACCAGCGCCTCCTACCGTGTCCCAATCGGCCTTCAAATGCTCTGGGCCATCATCCTGGCTGTGGGGCTGTTCTTCCTCCCCGAATCACCCCGCTACTTCGTCAAGCGCGGCAAGATCGATCGCGCAGCAGATGTGCTCGGCCGTCTACGAGGCCAACCTCGCGACTCCGAATTCGTGCAGGCCGAGTTGTCTGAGGTTGTCGCAAACCATGAATACGAGCTACAGGTGGTACCGCAGGGCAGCTACTTCAGCAGCTGGCTCAATTGCTTCCAGGGCTCACTCTGGGAACAGAAGAGTAACTTGCGCCGCACAATCCTCGGTACTTCGCTCCAGATGATGCAGCAATGGACCGGTATCAACTTCATCTTCTACTTCGGCACGACCTTCTTCCAGCAGCTCGGCACGATCTCAAACCCCTTCCTCATCGGTCTGATCACCACCCTCGTCAACGTCTGCTCGACTCCCATCTCTTTCTACACAGTTGAACGCTTCGGACGTCGACCGCTTTTGATCTGGGGTGCATTCGGCATGCTGGTGTGTGAGTTCATAGTGGCCATAATCGGAACTGCCGATGGAGGGAACCCAACTACGGTCAAGGCCGAGATCGCCTTTATTTGCATCTACATTTTCTTCTTCGCTTCTACATGGGGACCAGGTGCTTGGGTCGTCATAGGCGAGATCTACCCTCTGCCTATTCGATCTCGTGGTGTTGCTTTGTCCACTGCCTCCAACTGGCTATGGAACTGTGTAACTTTCCCCTTTCAATCGATCTGTCCGGCAATCGCTAACGCGCGACACAGATTATCGGCGTCATCACCCCCTACATGGTCGACGCTGACCAAGGCAATCTCGGCCCCAAGGTCTTCTTCGTTTGGGGTGCCCTTTGTGTCGGCTGCTTCGTCTATGCCTACTTCCTTATTCCTGAAACCAAGGGTCTCTCGCTCGAACAAGTCGATCGTATGTTGGAAGAGACGAATGCTAGGAATTCGAGCAAGTGGGTGCCACACACGACCTTTGCCTCTCAGATGGGTCTTACGGAGAAGGGCACGCTCGCTCCTGAGATTGTGGAGGAGGTTGAGAGGAAGGGCTCGGTTGTTTGAGGAAGATACATAATGATAATGTGAGGAAATGGAAAAAAGGGGATGGGATGAAAACATGGCATATCATGAAAGGCAACGATGATACCACTTGCTCCGAAAGCTTTACATTTTACATTAATCTCGTGACTAGCATCACATGCACTCTCCCTTTCTCACACTGTTCTTCCCCCCGAATAGCTCTCTACCAAGCAAGAACATCACAAACCTTCCCTTGATCGTCATCAACCACATTCTCCAGGTCCCGCCACCGTATTCCCATCACTAACGCCAATTTTCACCCCTACTCCTGTCCCGCCACGCGGCCACGGTTGTACTTCCTGGCCGCCATGTGATACGCACGGTCCATTCCCCCACAATTACTAGGGGTAGGAACTAGTCTAGCGGATGTGGAGCACTAGAGGAATTGGTGATCCGTGCGGAGCCAGCGGAAGCCAGCGGACGTGGGTCCTAGGCTAGAATTACTCGATTAGTCGTGGCATCGAGATCTTGAAAGCTTGAAAAGCACGTAGAAGGGTTCACCCCCTAACTGCTTGCACCCCCTAACTGCTTGCACCCCCTAACTGCTTGCACCCCCTAACTGCTTGCACCCCCTAACTGCTTGCACCCCCTAACTGCTTGCACCCCCTAACCGCTCGTCCCGTAGGGCTGAAGTCCGGAAGTCCTTTAGGCCCCCCTAAAGAACACCCTAGAAATTCGTCTTCCGGGCAACCATTTGGGAAGTTGCAGGGACCATTCTTGTCGCGAAAGTGATCAGGACTAGGGGGGTCTCTAGGCGGCTTCCAGGCATCAGCCCTACGGGTAAGCGGTTAGGGGGTGCGAGCATTTAGGGGCGTTTTAGCTTTTAGGGCACTGGAGATATAGGTGCAGGATATCGGGTACGCGCGGACATCGTTTTTATGAGTAGAAGGGGTCACCCCCTAACCGTCCAAACCCCCTAACCGTCCACTCGTAGGGCTGAAGCCCGCAGACCCCCGAAACGGCGCCTAGAACCCGCCGTTCGGGGATGGAGCCGAGGTTTTTGGGGATCGGTCTTGTCGCCTAAGCAGCGCGCTCTAGGGATTCCTTGTAGGGGTCTACGGGGCTCAGCCCTACGAGTGGACGGTTAGGGGGTTTGGACGGTTAGGGGGTGACCCCTTCTATATTCTATCCTGTTTGCGACATGCCCAATTTGCATGTTTGCATGTCCTGCTACCACCTCAGTTGAGTCATCGAAGCGGTTGCATCCACCGGAAATTTCTATACGGGATGCGGCCTTCACCGTATGCTTATTGGGCTGTGGGCGAGTGAGTTGTGCCTCTATTGGCTGGCTGGAGACTGTGATTGGTCGTGGCAGCCGCGCGAGCAAGCGCTGTGCGTTGGCAAAGTGAGGCTGCGAATCACTTCATCACTCCTGAGAACCACGGCTTGCCCCAGTACCATCGTTACGTCTCGCTTGATTTGGTGAATCCAGCTTTATACAGATCTGCGCTTCCGTGTTCCTCTGCTCTGGTTAATCTCTAGCTTCTAAACTCCTTGGATGAGGGTGCATTTGCTGCGAAGCCTAGTCGGAACTGATCGCTCTCAGCGGCATACCCCGGGGGTCTTCATACCCTACTTTTGCCCAGGCTTCGAGAATGGCTGGTGTGGGTGAAGCTGCTGCAATCGTTGGGCTTATCGGCACCGCTGCCAAGCTATCGAAAGCTGTTGTTGATGTCGCCAGCAAATACAGAGATGCGAGACAGCAGATCGAGTCCTTTGGACGCGAGGTTGGATTTCTTGGCCGAACCTTGGACCAGCTTTATCGTTTATTTCTTCGAGACCAGGGTCGAATGACTTTAGAGATACGAATGTTAACCGGTGATATACTCGACGAATGCAGTAACTTCTTCTCTCAGCTCGACGCCTTCAACGATGAACTTTATGGAAAGGCTGGAACAGCCGTACCTGCGGGTTTGCGTGGTAAAACAAAATGGGTGTTTGATTCGAAAGACCTGGACTATCTACGCGCACGGGTCGATAGCATGAAGGTCAACATTCTGTTGATGATGACCCTCCAATCCGCACATGGCTCCGAGAGGTACGTTATCCCCGAGAGTACTCGCTAGACAGGAAGCTTTGGCTGACCAGACTTGTCCTGTAGTTCAAGCACACCTAGCAGCAACACTCAGCAAGAAGAACGCATTCAATTGCTCGCTCGTCAGAGCGATTCATACATCAGACGCATCCAAACCTTCGAGGACTACTTCTGGAGCCTTGAAAGCGACGATGCCTGCGCGAGTAGTGGCCAGTCTTTTCGTACTATGGCTACAGCCGCTTCTTACCAGTCTGCTCGCGAATCAATTCTGAGCTCGTATGGTCGTAGCCCGTACGCTAACGATCTTCTTTCCGCAAGCGAAGAAAGTTTTGAGACGGTGAGGGAGACACATGACCCTTGTCCAGATGCTGCCACTGCCATTGAAGCCTACCTGCTTCAGGATGTTGAACCTAGTCGATCAGCTCCGGCTGCTAGAGAGGACGATGAGCCCCGCCCCAACACTCCGGCCGGGCAGACCTCGAGTTCTGATGATCACCGCGGTTCCCTGTTGCCAATGCAGTACATCCTTTGCATTGACGACGCAGGGCCCCTATTACTGTTGTCTAGTATTCATACTCTCCGCTACTTAATGGCGAGGATCTATGAGCTCGAAACATCTGGGGCGACCAACGAATACAGACTGTGTCATTATTTCGATTGCATCTCTGGCGAAGGGAGTGGAGGCGTTCTTGCGATCATGCTAGGCAGCCTGCGAATGGATGTCACGACATGTGCCAATGTCTTGAGTAGCATCAGTTCGTATGATTACTCGCTCTCTCATTTATTTTTACCGAGCGAAACCTCTCTAGCCATTACATCAATGCTTGCAAAGTCACTCAACCACTATAACTCACCAACCTGCCTACAAGTACCATTCGGCTCTGACTTCTCTCGATGTCAGACTGTTGTTTTTGTTCCGGTAATGTGCAAGGAAAGCAGCCGCGATTCCCAAGCATATAGTGAGCAAGCGACCGCTCGATTCAAGTCGTACGGTCGGGCTGGGACAACTAGTGTCGCGTCAATCTTCACGGCAACCCTGTATGGATCGGAGAATGTCGATCTTGTTGGCAACGATGTCTCGACCGCCTTGGATGCTTGTGGAGATGATATCTCAGTAAATCCGTCGACTTACATCTTTAGTTGGGGGCATCGTAACCCTACGCGTATGGCGTACCATGAGATTATGAAATGTGATGGAAAACCTCCACAGTTGGTTGTCAGTATTAGTACTAACTATTCGCTTCTCATGGGGCAATCGCGTAGCTGGAGATCTGGATTTAGGCAATCTTCTCATTCCTTAAATTTTCGAGAAGCCGTTGAAGAAGAGTCAAAAATTCGAAAGGACATACAACAAGATACTGCGTACTATCGCTTTAGACCCGATTTGGGCAATCTCTTCGGTAGGGGTGCAGGGCGATATCCTGTCGTCATCCATAGAACCAACGAATACCTCGCAAAGCCCGAAATAAAGCAGCAGATGCTCGACCTTGCGAAAGCTCTCGTAGCGCGGCGTCAGGCCCGCGCCAAAGAACCCGGATGGGCACGATACGCTGGCCTTGACACCGATGGCGATGGACCTCAATCTCGAAACTCGCTGTCTACGGATGAGTGAGCATCGCACCTACAACGGCACCCTCGGAGCTCGTTGAGCAAGCATACGATACCTCTTCGGGACATACACCTTCTCGGAGTGAGTAAGCTTCCCGAGCGGGAACAGGAGAGGGCATTGAGACCTCGCAGCTCCTCTGGCCAGGACGTCCCATCCCTCTCCACCAACGGCATCCACTGCGCGGGAAAATTACTCTCGGGCAGAAAAATGGACCAACATCTTCTGCTCTTTTGCTTCAACATAGCCCTTGCCTACATCTACGAACCTCGGAGACTCAACATCTTTGAGAGTGGCCTTAAGGAAGGCCCAAGGTATGCGCAACTCTTAGGACCCGCGAAGGAATCGAACGGCTAATCTCAATACGCGTAGCAAATCATGGCCTTTACTTGCATCAAGCTCCATGGAAAGCTATGTATTGTCAGTATGATACCAGCCAACGGCCCGCAGTATAAATGATCGATGCTGTGTGGCGGACCAAAATGGCAAGGCTGCTGGTCAATGCGGAGGCTCTGGAAGAGGGGACATGGGGCGGAAGAATTGTATATCGCTCAAATGAATCTTCACCAAAATTCGAAAGTTCTCCATTTGAGATTTTTCAAGAGTATAAACATTGTACGTTGAATAAGTCTATAGCTTTTCAGATACATATGCAGATTGATCATGTCAACAAGAAAACAGATCCACTATCGACGACCAGCTACTGGCTCTGCAGCCTAGGCCATTGAAGTCTCGGCCTCTTGATGAGATCTGCTGAGTTGCCAGAACGGAGTTGACAAGTCCTCCACAACCGCTGTTCCGGAAATTGAAATCCCTTTGAATACGAGATGGTTACATTTCCATCTCAAGACTGCTGCGGCACCAGCTTACTACTGCGTAAGACCCAAAACAGAGTAAGCACCGCCAGTGTTGTAAGAAGGATACCGATGCGTTCTGGACATCGCCAGAACGGCCCCAAGCCAAGTAAAAAGCCAGAGGAACCAGAAGACTAGAGAAGGAAACGATATTTTGAAAATGGGTAGATTGCAACGCAGACGCTATCCACTGTTCTCAGGCCCCAAAAAGCCTTTTCCTTGTGCTACTCGAAATTTCTAAATGTTGCACATGTCTCGGTATGAGATGAAGAGCGTCGGTAGTTGTCTGCCACGTTCTCTTGCAGCAGTGGAACGATCCAAGTATAAGTGACATGGGACACCGTCTCTGACAGACATAAAAGCGGCGATTGAATTCGTACGGTGATATGAAAGCCATATTTTCAAAGGGGTGGGGCTTGTATCAACACTCGAGGTCATCTTGAGGTGGCATACCAGGTGTTCGTGGTGCGATTTCATTTTCATCGTATTTTCTCGAATTAACACAATTAGCTTGAGGGGAGGTGTGGAGTAACAGCATAGCCTGTTAGCACTCAGGTTGTAAAAGTCGCAATGTCCGTACATCCAGACACTGAAAAACTTTTTGAGAATTCCTTTGCATTTTTTGTTTTGTAGCTCTTTCGGACATTGTCAAAGAACTGCCGATCCTCACAGGTGGAGACTTGGAATTGATCGGACTGAAGGTTATCGCCCAGTGTGATATCCGTAAACACATACGTCGTGCTTCGAAAAGTGAACATTTTGTCTGTGCTTGTCTTAGGAGCGTTGGCTTGGGTAGAGGCTGTGTTACTAGGTGGCATATAAAAGGATAGGTTTGTCTTGCGTTTGTTGAGAGCTCTGACGACTAGATGTGGCGCTGGACTGAGCAGCACTATTTTGGGACCCTGGTGGTAATGAATGGGCTTTGACATGTTGTGGGCACTTACTAATTAGGCGAGCGACGCGCTGATAAAGAGCGGACCATTTTCTCCGCGAAGTAACCTGGGACTTCCGCGCTACGTCGTTCACTGCAAGACTATGCTCGTTAGATAACCCTAGATCTGTCTGGGTATTTACTCACACAAAGCCATAATAGGCGAGAATACCCAGGGAGAAGGGGTCGTCTTGGTTGCTCTGAGGGCCATCAGTTCCAAGCCTTGCCTGTGAACCTTTCGATACTCCTCTTGAAATGATCAGAATAATGCAGGTCGGGCTGGTGGGAGACAGCAATTCTACGAGGTGGGATCTGTGCAAGCTCCGTCTCCTAAGATCTTATCTTTGACTTTGGAAAAGGGTGCGCGAGTTGCCAAATAAAGGCTTCACTAGCAACGAGAAGCGAATTGATCCGGGAGCGCTGCGGAAGCCGATTCACAATTGGAGCTTTCGTCATCTGAATAGTCGTCCAAAGAAGGCTCGCCTTCATTTTTGTTTACTCCCTCTTCAGGCCCCGGTCCTTTTTTTCTGCTATTGTTGATGTTCTCCAGATACTGTTCAATCTTTGGACTCTTATTGGCCTCGTTTTGGTGATCGCTGGCGACAGTCGGACTATCTAAAGCTCTCCGGGTGTTATCAGCAACATACCGCGCTCTAGATTTTACTACACTTGCTGCTACTTTCTCCTCACTTAGAGCGGCCTCCCTCTGAAGCTGGATCTAGATCTAGGTCGGAAGAATATTTAGACAGACCGTCCTGTCGATCATTAGCCTCTTCAACGGTAGCCCGTTCAACGGAAGTACTTTCTCTATCAATTCCTTCTTCGGCAGCCTATTCTCTAGCTGGTGGTGCTGGTAGCCTTCGGGAAGGCTGGATAGTAGAGCCTTATCTCTTCAGTGGGTGAAGAACGATCCTGCCAGGGTCGGTTAATCTGCCGAATAACACGGAGGTCTGATGTTTGTGAAAAATATGGGGCCGCTTTGATATTTCTTAGAAGATGGAGCGTTGATCAATGCACCAGAACTTTCAATGCATAGATCAGGGCCAACGTGAACACGGTTTCTCCAGGGACTGGAGTCGTACCCATCCCGTGGTTTGCGGAAAGACAAGCGACTGATCTGGACTTCATTGGGGACATGGGTTGCATATCGGGTATAGTTGACGATCTACTCCCATTGAGACGTCCTCTATTTTTCGGGATGGCAGCTTTACCTGTGTATTAGCACAGAGTCCATCGCTATGAAAATGGCGCATCACCAATCGAAGATTTGCAAGACATCTGCTTCAGCATTGTCCAAAAGCTTTACAGACTTGTTCCATATGATACTGTCTAGGTGTTTGTTCTTCTCGTTCGGAGGAGTCATTCTGTCACCGTTGGCAATGTGTGAATGTAAATTGATAATTATCAAGGACGTACAGCCTGAAGCTTCCTTGCTTCGTCTTCGGGCCCCCAGTGTGAAGAATTATCATCCCAACAGGGAAGTAAAACCTCAATACTCTCGTTGGCGTCTGCACTGGAATTCTTTGAGGGACTTGATACTCGGAATCCTCATCTCGGCTCTTAGCCTGATGATCAACGAGAATGGTCTTACGGCGAGTCACGCGGAGATCGTGGGATATCGGCCATACCGAGGGAATGCCTCTGATGATGAGAAATTTGATGGCGTGTGAATCATCCACTCAATGTATGATTCAAATAGGAAATTTCGAACATTACCAACTTTTTCAGCAGCCACGACGTCGTTCAAGCCAAAAGTAATAGCCTACCAGGTAAGGCTGTGCAAATGCAAGTGATTTCCTTTGCTACTTGAGTCGCCATTCTGAGCCAAACGTAGGTGTGGCTCCAGCAGAAGAATAGAAGTTTTAACCCTTTGTCATGGACAGATACGGCAAAAGGTGTTTGACGGCCACGGTGACTTTGCAACGGTCTCTTGCAACAATTGGGGGGCGGGGATCAGGATTATGGGGGCGACTCTAATCTTGGGGTCGAAGTGTGCCTCGCCTTAATCCTCATTGGTTGCAGCAGGCGCCACCCAAGCGCTCTGCGTTGGCAAGAGATAAGGCTACCAAGTACTACATCCCATTCACGCATCCACTCCTACCCGAGACCTTTGTAATGCCGAGAAGAACGGGGCCTTGGGTCTAACGCATCACAGTTGTGCTTTGGAAGCTTCTATCCATGCATTTTTTCTTCTTCGGGCAAGCCTTGTTTTAGCGCTAGCGGTCTGTGAAATAGCATTGTCATTAGCAGTAAAGAATTGTGGAAATAAGCCAGAGCGGTGTCACAGCACCGCTATCGTGTACAGCTATCTGCTACGGCGGGATTGGGGGAGGCATCCGCCATCGTCAGCCTCATAGCCACAGCTACCCGACTCTCCAAAGCCGTCATCGAGATCGGCAGTACATATAAAGAAGCACGAGTACAAATAGAGTTATTTGGCCCGGAAGTAGGGATCTTAGGGAGGATATTGGATCAATTGAGCACATTACTGCTGAAAGATGAACCTCATTTGGAAGATGACGCCAAGATTTTGGTTAGGGAGATTGTGGACGAGTGCGTTTTCCTCTTTGCTCAATTGGATAGTTTCAATGAACGATTGTATGGCAGAGCTGGATCTGCGGCTATGATGGCTACGTTAAAGGGGAAGGTGAAATGGGTATTCGAAGTGGCGGAGCTGGAGTATCTGAGGGCAAGGGTGGATAGTATGAAGATCAATATACTATTGATGATGACGCTGCAGAGTGTACATCATCGTGATAGGTATTACTCGATTCTTAAAACGTTGATCTTGGGCTTGGTGAGATACCATGCTGACCTGGTCAATTATAAAGCTCGGAAAGAAGTGTGGACCTCGAGGAGAGGACGAGAAGCATGCGTACAGCGGTTACAGAACCTAGAGAGCGAAGTTGCGAAGGTTGAGAGAGGCAACAGCGTGGGTGCGGGCAACAGGCTGTCCGTGATCACTGCCGATACAGCGGCTTCTACATCATCGACTTGGGAATCCATTTTCAGGGTCTATGGATGGACAAAGAGTACAGATACTTCCGCCAGGCAGTCAACCACCGGTGTGAACGGGTCCGAGGATCATCATATAGACATTCTGGAAGTGGTCGAGGACTACTTAGCTCGGGAGGACACCCCGATCTCGTTACTGGCTGTTGGTCAAGAGACCGAAGATGATCAGAAAAGACTCAAGCGGCTGATGGAGGACAGAAAGAAGCTTAGTAAGGAGAAATTGTTGAGTCACTATGGCGTAGAAGGAGACCTCGATTTCGATGCGCTAGAAAAATTCTTGCGAAGAGATGAAAATTCGCCAGATCCTCTAGCTTGGATGACAAGTACCATCTCAACGGCTGCGAGTGCTCAAGTGGCGGATCGAGCTGCCCTCTTCAAGGCACTAAATGCACCCCATCTAGCGCAAATCAAGCAGAAGCAGCGGAGCAGGAAGAATCTGATGAGATATTACGATGTGACGATGACCCAAGTATGAGAAGGAGTGTACACAAACGAAGGAACGTTTCCGCTGCTGGAATTGGGTTTCCGCACGGGATTCCGTTCATGTCACCCGCGATTTCTGCTATGGTTAGCGTTTGTTGGCGTTGTTGCTGCAAGGTACTCAATCAATGTAACATCAGCGTTGAGTCTGGAGTAAGCCAGTTTTGGTCGATTGGCCAAGACTTGTGATTTGAAGCTCAAGTGCGAAATAAATGAAGCAAGTTAAGTAAAAATTAGGTGACCGGGTATCATGATTACGAATGTAGATTTGAACGTCCCTAGCCTCTCAACGCTTCGATGTCATCGACCTTCGAATCCATTAGCATATCTGAGTCTGCCCAACGGCGCAAGAGCACAAACCTCTTTCACAGCCTCGGTAGTCAGCACCAGCGGGTGCTCGTGTTGAACGCAAACACTGTCCTCAACTCGAACACTCATGCCGCGAAAGTGAGCTGGAAATTCGTTTGTGTCTGGTACGTAGATACCACTTGAGCCAACAAACAAATCAGCTGAGGCGACCGTTGAAGAGGCAATGTGCGACTTACGGCTCTACAGCAACACACTGGCGGGCCTGCAGACGCGTCTTTCTTGATTGGCCAGGGGTCTCATGGACATCGAGACCGATGTAGTGGCTGAGGTGATGGGGAAAGAGGACATCCAGAACCTGAAGGACAAAGATGGGGCGTTAGGCAAGGAACATAGTAAATTTCGCTCAGGTATCTACATACCTTGCCACTCATATCGAAACCTAATTGTTTGAGCTGATCCGTGAGCTTAGCCTCGGCGATCTCATGCAGTCCATCGAGCGATACAGAAGCGTTCGCACGGCAAAGCGAGATGCAGTGGCGTTGTGTAGCGAGGACGGCATTGTAAAGGTCTTTTTGGGCCGCAGTAAAGGTGCCTGAGATGGGCCAGACGCGTGTGATGTCTGTGATGTAGCCGCCGTATTCCTAAATTCGGCCTACGTGAGAAGAGTGACCCAACTGATGGCGTATGAGAGAGACTCACGCCGCCTGCATCAACCATGACTAGCTCGCCTTTTCTGTAGGAAGTCAGTCTTGGCCCGTGACCCACCCACTGCTTGTGGCTTACTTGAGAGGGAGGTCATTGCGCGTGTAGTGGATGATACTACCATTCTACTACTGTCAGTCTTCCGATACTACTTTGACGCGAGACTATTCTGACCTGGCCACCAGCGACGACTGGTATATATGCTCGGCCATCACATCCGTTCAACTTGAACTTGTAATCCATAAATGCAGCCAAATCCTTCTCCGTCGTCCAAGCTTGCCGCATTGCATCTGTGTATGCTCTTCCAGACGCCTGACCAACTTTCCTCATGTTTGCAATCTCGGCATCGCTTTTCAGATTTCGCATCTCATGAACGATGTCTTTTAAAGGCAGTATGCTGCGAGACTCGAGGATCCTAGCGAGGCCCTCGGCCTTAGACGAACTATCATTGAGAAAGCGAGAGAAGAAGGACTTGGGCTTAGGCTCTGACGAGAAGTTGGTGTAGACTTTTGATGCCGACGAGACGATTGGTGAGAGGAGACGGGATATCTGGTTGACATCACCAGTCTTTACTCATCTCAGCCATGTCTTTTTTTGGTAGAATCTCAACAAATTGATCCGTACCTCATCCGCATTGAAGACATCTAGAGCTGCCTGAGTTCCTGATCGCGCCCCATCCCACAGCTCGGTTTTTGGGTCCTTTGGCCGCACAAAAAGGTGGAAGACGTGGTCTTCGTCATCATCACTCTTTCCTGGACTAATCAACGTTCATAGCTAGCTGTTTGTATCTTCTCATGGCCTACCTATCACAGCAACCGCTTCAGGTTCGTTGAAGCCTATATTTCTCAGCATTCATCCTATATTGTACGCAATTGACTGGCATACCCGTCAAGTAGAAGAAGTTCGCTTCTTGGTGGAACTCATGGAAAACAGCGCCAGATTTGTATTGGACTTCGGAGGCAGCTAGAACAGCAATGCCATTCTTTGGGAGCTTGGAAGCGAGCTTAGAACGGCGCTGGGCGTATTCGAGTGCTGTGATGCCTGGCGTGACTGCATATATGCCTTAGACAAGATTTTTTAGGGCTTCTCAAGGGACACCACGTACGCTCGCCAGGCTTCAGCAAATGTGGGTGCGTTTCACGGAGCGGTTGGCCAAATTGGAGCTCAGCAGCAGAGACAGACGCATAGAATCGATGCTGCGTGGGAGAATCTCTCCTCTCAATCAAGGTTCTGCATCGCGGTGCTGCAGCGTAAATTGCTGTTGCTTTGACACAATTTTTCAGCGTGTGAGCGCATGCTTGCATGCTTGGTCGCAATATTTGCATAGAGCTCTTGAAATGTTGACAGCGGAGACGGTTTTCTTCCGCACCAGGGGACCAACCATCGTCATTGGGCAGGAGCCAGACAGTGAATGGGAGCATGCGTCAGGCAACGACAAGTATAATGCTTCCTATAAGGCATGAGCTTCTTTGGAAGTACAGCAAAGTCTCTATTACGCCCTAAAACAAGCTTTGCTCTTATGTACTCGTCCATCATGGCATCCTCCACAAGCTCGATCAATCCAGCGGACCTCGAGTCATTTTCCAAACATCTGAGGACCTCGGATCGAATCCTAGCACTGTGCGGTGCTGGCCTTTCAGCCGCATCTGGTCTCCCTACGTTTCGAGGTGCCGGTGGTCTATGGAGAAGCCACGATGCTATTTCTCTGGCGACTCCGGACGCCTTTAGACAAAACCCCGGTCTAGTATGGCAATTCTACAGCTACAGACGCCATATGGCCTTGCAGGCACGACCCAATGCAGGCCATTACGCTCTGTCCGAGCTGGCAGCTCGCAAGAAGGGCTTCCTCACCTTGAGCCAGAATGTTGACGGTTCGTCCAAATCATTCCATTACCTTCCCAGCTAACACTAACCTCTAGGACTCAGTCAACGGGCACAGCATCCCCCTTCCCAGCTCCACCTACTCCACGGTTCCTTATTCGACATCAAGTGCACCTCCTTTTATTGCAATTACAAGGAGTCCAACAACTTCACAGATCCAATTGTACCCGCGCTGGCAATACCAAAAGACGTGGCGGAACCAGCTCCTTTGGGCACAGCAGAGACGAGCGCAAAGGCCACTGACTCATTGAGCAACGCCATGAATGCGGGAAAAGAGCTTGACATCTCGGACGATCGAATCGAGATTCCAGATCTGGACCCCATAGTTCTCCCTCAATGCCCTAAATGCGGTGACGGCTTGCTTCGACCGGGCGTCGTTTGGTTCAACGAGATGTTACCAGGTAAAGTCCTTGAGGATATCAATGACTGGATCCAGAAGTCAGAAAAGATCGACCTGATACTTGTGATCGGGACGAGCGCCAAGGTTTATCCTGCAGCAGCCTATGTTAATAAGGCTCGAGAGAAGGGTGCAAGAGTCGCGGTGATCAATATGGACAGAGCAGATGAACCCGGCGGCGGACTAAAGAAGGGTGATTGGTTCTTCCAAGGAGATGCTAGTGTCATACTACCAGACATCCTGAAGGGAGAAATTGGCAATATTTCATTGTAGGAAAACATCTCTCTGGAGGGGAAATCATAAGCACCAAAACACAGTTCCAGCATTAAGACTGTTGGCCAGGTAGACCGGACGAGTGTGGTACCATAATGGAGTGATGCCATGTGTCTGTCCACTGCCGCTGCAACGGCAGTATACCATGGGAACACCGGATGGCTGTAACGCTCCATCTGTCCATGAAAGCGATTGTCCAATCGTAACGGCCCAAATTACATAAAGCATCTCTAGCGAGAAGGCGGGGTTAGCGTAGCTCCGACACGTCGAAGCCGGTGTAAACATGAAAAGGCTGCTTGCGGATTCAAATGCCCAAGCGTTTCGAACATTGAAATCTGTAACTATACTCACAGCAGTCACAGCATATTATACGTTGGTGACTCTGCCCTTCCAAGATTAGTCCGCCGATCCCTGTCACGCCCAGCACGATCCTAACACGCCAAATGAGCCCCTTCACAAAGCCTTGGTAGGTGGAGATGCCTGGTTCCGACATTTGCCGACCCCACAAGGCTAACGTGACTCTCAGATACATACAAAACAACTGCCATGTCCACAAAAGATCTAGGACAAGAACAAATCTCTCCACTCTCCACATTTGCAGAGTCTCAAAAAGAAAAACAGCAAGGAAACAACTACCATTCCAGCTCACTCAGCACAATGATTGCCCCAAACAGCGTCAATAAGACCAGTCTTCACCCTGGTGGTGTCGAGTATGTCTAGACTTTCTAGATGCTATAGAGAAGAAACCTCTTCGCTAATCAACATCTCTCTACAGGCCTCAGCGCGAGCACACTGAGATTGAGGAAGAGCTACATGAAACCGCTCACATCGACTATAACCGTGTCTCAATTGTATGCCCTGCCCCCTGCTAAGCCCCAGGACTTCGAAGCTGAGAAATAACAGATCGCCAATCCTTCCGTTGCTGCCTTGTACGAAGATGCCCTGGTCTACGAAACCGGCTCCGCCATCACATCCACTGGAGCCCTGACCGCGTACTCAGGGGCAAAAACTGGCCGTTCACCTCTTGACAAGCGTATCGTGAAGGAGGAAGGCTCAGAGAAGGATGTCTGGTGGGGTCCCGTCAACAAGCCTATGTCGCCTCAGGTCAGCACTTTGTTCTCCTCAGTCTTCTGCGTGCTGCTCCGAGATGCATGAAGCAAAACGTCACCGGGTTGGCCTCGTGCGGGCAGACGCCGTTCTGCATTGCCTCGGCAAACTCCCCGCATTCTTTCTTATCTTATCATGTCACGTGTGCGGAGGCACTTCCTTTCTGACAGCTTGGTTTAGGTCTGGAGGATCAACAGAGAACGAGCTGTCGACTACCTGAACACACGAAACCGAATTTACGTCGTCGATGGCTATGCCGGTTGGGATGAGCGATATAGAATTAGCGTGCGCATTGTCTGCGCTCGCGCTTATCATGCTTTGTTCATGCGCAACATGCTTATTCGGCCATCACGAGAAGAGCTCAAGCACTTCCATCCAGATTACACCGTCTACAATGCAGGCTCCTTCCCGGCTAACAGATATACCACTGGTATGAGCTCGTCTACTTCCGTTGCCATCAACTTCGCCGAGAAGGAGATGGTGATCCTGGGAACCGAATATGCTGGCGAAATGAAGAAAGGCATCTTCACAGTGCTCTTCTACGAGATGCCTGTGAAGCACAATGTTTTGACCCTACATTCGTCGGCTAACCAAGGTGAGAACGGCGATGTCACAGTTTTCTTCGGACTTTCTGGAACAGGAAAGACGACACTGTCCGCGGATGCCAAGCGTGCTCTGATTGGTGACGACGAGCACTGCTGGAGTGACACAGGTGTCTTCAATATCGAAGGCGGTTGCTACGCAAAATGCATCAACCTCTCCGAAGAAAAAGAACCAGACATCTTCGGCGCCATCAAATTCGGCTCCATCCTCGAAAACGTTGTTTTCAGTCCCGAAACCCGAGTAGTGGACTACGACGATGCAACGCTGACCGAAAACACTCGCTGCGCTTACCCTATCGAGTATATTCAAAATACCAAGATTCCATGCATAACAGACAAGCACCCAACCAACATCATCCTGCTCACCTGCGATGCACGGGGAGTTCTCCCACCAATCTCGAAACTCAATACCGAGCAGACAATGTTCCATTTCATCTCCGGTTACACGTCGAAAATGGCTGGTACTGAAGACGGCGTCACAGAGCCCCAAGTGGCCTTCTCATCTTGCTTCGCCCAGCCATTCTTGGCTCTGCATCCTATGCGCTATGCCAAGATGTTGGCTGACAAGATTGCTCACCATAATGTCAACGCATGGCTCCTAAACACAGGATGGGTTGGCGCAGGAGCCACAACCGGTGGAAAACGTTGTCCACTGAAATACACTCGGGCTATCCTGGATGCTATTCATTCCGGCGAGCTGGCTAAGTCTGAATATGAGACTTACGAGACCTTTAACCTCTCCGTACCGACGAAGTGCACCGGTGTACCCGATGAGCTGCTTAACCCAGCCAAGGGATGGCATGGCGAGACTGACTTCAAAGAGGAGGTCACGAAGCTCGGCGGTCTTTTTGTCGAAAATTTCAAGAAGTATTCAGACCAGGCTACGCCGGAAGTAATTAAGGCAGGTCCTCAAGTGTAGGTAGTTGGAATATTGAATTTCTGATAAGCGACAAATTGAAATCGAACAGACATGTCTGTGAGATCTAGCGGATCATGAGGCTTAGCTTGGGTATGTAAATACGATAGTTATAGCGTACAAAACGGAATACGGACTGTCAAACAGCGATTCTTTACGAGCACGATTTCAGTTGGCAATCCCGCGTCCAAGGGGAACATTCCGTTCGCTGTATTGCTGCGGTGATGATCCGTTGATTTGAAGGTGTAAGAGGTTCAATCCTCTCGGCATCCATCCGCATGACGCTAAATGAGAAAGAATTCAAGGCTCGTGGTCCTTTCGAAGGTCGTTTCTGGGAGTGGCAGCGTGGAGCGGTGGTTAAAAAACTGACCTCGCGACAATCGAAACGGTTCAGGGATTACAAAGCTGACACCATAACAATGTATATAGAAGATGTAGAAAAGAGGTCAATGTGTAATTCATCAAGCAGACTCTTAAGCGTCAAGTGTCGGATTGGAGGCTGAAAGTGGATAAATCTGACCCGAGGGCCCCACTGCCCCCTGGTTGTCGTCAGATATCTATCAAAAGTATCGCGCTAGCCTACTTTAGACTGTTATTTTATTGATCCAACTTTGAACTTCTGAACGAGCTTGTATTTGAAGAAGTGTATCTTTAACTTCCATCAACTCTAGCTTATTCACTATTATTTTTTTGGTCAAGATCTTGCTGAGATTATTATAGATTAACGCCTTCTCTATAACTTTGTTATAGAGTAGACCTACTCAAAGCAGATAGTGATTGAGTTACTTGATCCTCCGCGAGGTCGATACTTTTGAAAAAGCCTCATCAAAATTGACTGTCTTTCTTACTTTTCACTCTTGGGTCGAATATCTTTAAACTTGAACATGAAAGTCTCCCGACTCAGCTCCAAATACTGGACAATGGTGTCGAAGTGAATGTGCATCAAGCTTGACCTTGATATGTCCTGTCCACGAAGTATGGAATTTCAGAAACTTGTGATTAGCAGCGATCAAGAATACCAATTTCGCGGAAAACGGGATAGTTCAAGAAAAATACGATTTACGGTAAAGAACGCGGTAGTAGAGATGTAGACAAATACCAAAACTAAACATTGTTCAGCAAATTTGTGATCGTAAAACCTCTGCTCGTAGATATAGAGAGGCTTGAAGTTGAATGCTTTTGAAACGAGCGACTAGCTTGCGACGTCCGCTGTTGGACCCGCAAGATTGGAAGGCTTAAGTAGGGATAGCAGTCCTGTCCGGACAAGATTTCTCTGATATGGACAGTCTATTCGGACTTCAGCCGGCAACACACTCTGAGTGAGTCTCATCCTCAAGCTTCTGTTTTGACCACTATCTAGAATCTCAACCAGCGATCATTGTGATGTATCCCTCATATTTTGCGTTAAATGCCTAGTAATGAACATCTCGAACTGCAAGCCTCGAGCATTGTCAATGACTGTTGATATCTTACTACAACTTCCAATGTCGACTTCTGAGTGGACATAGTCTTGATCTTAATGAAAAACGTTCTTTCCCAACGCGGGTAAAGCACTGGTCCTATTGACCACCATGGATTCGGATTGGCAAGAGGTATGTACCTGCTTCTTGGTGGTACTACACGTGGTGTAGGGTCTGCACCGCATTCCTATTTCAGACAAAAATGACGGAATTACCATGGCCACCACGAATCATGCCAATACTTACACAAGAGTATCAGGTTCACCACATTCAGTTGCCTTCGCCTAGCGTCAATCAGTATACATCGATATCTAATGTTGGCACCATTGCTTTCGATACGCATGAGGAGCTCTTATGGATAGGAGACAACTATGTAGGCATCATCTGGGATAGAGCCATTGCTGGCTCTCAGTTAATGAATTGAATTAGGGCCGTATCAGTTCTTACTATGGCCACCAGCTGGAGAAGTATACCGCGCTCAAGGCTCATCCGGATTTCGAGGGCCCGGTGCAGCAATTCCTGTTCAATGAACAGGGCATCTTGTCTTTGGCTGCCAACAGCGTGCATTTCATGATCAGAAGGGGATTGACGCAATGGCATCTAGAGTCTGCACCCTGTCTATTTGAGCGCTGGATCCCTGCTCATCGTTCTGCAGGGATGAGACGATGTTGAGTTTGGCATGTATGAGCTTTCTACACAAAGATAGCTCGGAAATCCTTGTCGCAGGATGCCAGAAAATGATGTATAAGATTGATGTTGAGAGAGGAATCATTATCGAAACTATCCCTACAGAATCGAACTACACCATGATGAGATCCAACAGGTATATCTGTGCAGCAACAAGCGCAGGCTTTGTTGATTTCATTGACCCGAAGACCTTGCAAGTAATGAAGACTTGGCTCGCACATACGGATACAATCAGCAGTATGGATGCTAAGAACGACTTCCTCATTACTTGCGGATGGTCGAAGAGACCCCATGGACCTCCGGGTCTTGATACGCTCGCGAAAGTCTACGATCTGAAAAGATTAGAACAGCTATCTCCAATTTCGTTTCAGCCTGGCGCCAAATACGTGCAGATACATCCCAAGATGTCTACAGCCAGCGTTGTCGCTGCACAGAACGGACGGGTCCATGTCATCGATATCATGAACCCGAATGATATCACTGTGCTACATGTCCCAGTTGCAAGCGTCATGACGTTCATGATCATGTCGCCCTCCGGTAATATATGGGCTATTACTGACATAGACAACAATCTGTATCTCTGGGGTTCGCCGGGCAAAGTGAACTTTTGTGAGAGCTATAATCTTACCGAGTTTGCCGATGCCATTGAGCCGGTCCCCCATATGGACGTGGATGACAATACACCCTTCGCTAGTATTGGTATGCCCTACTATGACAAACAACTGCTCTCGAATTGGGGCTATGATCGAGTTTTTGAAGTTGGAAGGCCACCTCCAACAATAGACCCGGACATCATCAAACAATTAAGGCCTAAGGCTACGGGTATGGGGGTCACGCAGATAGTAACCAACCCTCGCAAAGTGTTCAGAAATCAAATCGAAGAGTCCGTGGCCTTCGATACCAACGGCGCATTCACAGTGGTGCCGAAGTATATCAGCGAGAAGGCTCGAAACTCCGAGGTTCAGACGAAAGAGAGGCGTCTCAGTAACGCCGCGGATGCGTTCGCCCGATTGGCATTGACAAGCACCACGGAAGATGTACCCAAGCTCTATGAAGATCTTCTGATCAGCTATGGCGGTAGAAAGGGCGTGGCAGACTTCGACTTCGAGTAGGTCTGGTGCACTCCCTCGCTCTGCATTGTACTTACTGGAAAGGTACTATAACAACACGACATATTCGGGGCTGGAGAACCACATTGCCAATTGCTACATGAATCCGCTGCTGCAAATATTCAAGTATACAACTCTCATTCGAAATGTTTCCTTATCACATGTTGCAGGGGTCTGTATTCATGAGGATTGCTTGTTGTGTGAGATGGGCTTCCTATTCGACATGCTGGAAAAGGCAGAGGGCAAAGCTTGCCGCGCTACTAACTTCTTCAAGGCTTACAGTAGTATCCCTGATGGTGCGTGAGCATGCGAGATTGAGAGGAGAATATTGACATAGATCTACAGCTACCAAGGCGAATACAGTGGAGGAAATAACACTTCGCAATACACTGGAAGTGAGGCTATCAGCTGCCAATCGGTTTATCCTGCAGAAAATCTACGACGACTTTCGAAGAGTCTCTCCTTATGACCCCACGATGGACCAAGTATGTCTTCTAATGATGCCATTAGGAACTGAGCTGACTAAGTAGATACTCACAACCAACGGCAATCAAACCTACGAGTGCTTGCATTGCCACAATGTTACCTCGCCTCAGACACCCTCGCAGGTCATCAATCTGATATACCCTGACCAGGTGAGCATTCTCGTAATTGACGATCTATTTAACACAATTGACCAAGTTCAGAATCCTGTTGGCAGACACCGAGGCGTTGTTCCAAGGTTTTCTGAAGTGCTTCGCTCAAGTTTTCTAGGAGAACCACAATCCAGGGGATTCTGCTTGAGGTGTAGGCGATATACTCCAATGGCTTCACAACGTACCATCACTGCTGTTGCTCCTGTGCTCATGATCAATGCCGGTTTGGACAAAAGCCCAAAAAGTAAGCAGATGTGGACCACGCCAGGATGGCTCCCTCGAGAGATAGGGATCACAATCGATGGTAGGAACCTAATGTGCCATGAGGGTGAACAGTTGCGTCCATTCCGAAACTACCGCTCTACATTGATCTATGAACTTGTTGGAGTGGTAGCGAGTATCGCGAGCGGGGAGCGAGAGCGGCAGAAGGAGCATCTTGTCTCGTTTGTTGATGGTGAGTACCCTAACTTGATCTTTCTTACATACTTACCATGCCTTAGTGCCCACTCCGCAAGGAGACCCCCAAGAGCAAAGCCAATGGCATCTCTTCAATGACTTCCTAGTAACCCCCGTCCCCCAAGAAGAAGCTCTCTCCTTCTCCGCCC
>JAABUS010003732.1_pt1 | contig 23869 bp, 22 predicted proteins | sample 5560161 | NCBI WGS metagenome assembly JAABUS01 (sample SAMN10711885, study PRJNA513376) | rock metagenome | isolation source: Antarctica rocks | place: Antarctica: Victoria Land, Trio Nunatak nord | collected 2016-01-04
CGGGGGGGGGGGGCGGTGGGGGGGGGGGGGGCGCCGGGGGGCGGGGCGGGCGGCGCCCCCCCCCCCGCGGCGGGGGCGGGCGCCGCCGGGGGGGGGGGGTGGGAGGTTGTACATATCCTTTCTGGTTTAAATACGGAGGCAAGATGTGTTGCGAACGAAGCTTGACCGTGGAAGTTTGGTGCCTGTCCCGCGGTAGAGAACTTCTAATATAACCGCAAAGGGGTCTGTCTATCTGTCTATCTATCTAATCCTCTCTTTCTTTCTTTTTCTTTTTCTTTTTCTCACCTGTCACGCAGAGATCGCTCTATGTAGGTCAAGCAAGCAAGTAAGCAAGCAGCACGGCATAAAAACAAAATCATTTCACGAGTAGTACATTACCTGCATATACTAACTGTTCTTGTATGTGTGTGTATGTGTGTGTGTATGTATGTGTGTATGTATGTATGTAGCATAGCATAGCATAGCAACATCGAACTATCAAAGTGACAGCCGATGAATGGAACAAAACGTTTGCCATGGCCGAGGGGCGATCAATCGCTTTCCTGATGGGATTTTTTTTTGCGGTCGAGGGAGTGGGTGGGTGGGTGAATGGGTAAGTAAGGAAGGTAGCTATGTAGGAGGGTGAGGGATGAGTAAGTAAGGAAGGAGTAGAAGGAGAAGGATAAGGTAGGTATGTAGGAGGAGAATAAGTAAGGTAGGAAGAGGATAAGTAAGGTAGAAGGAGGAGAAGAAGAAGGATAAGTAAGGTATGTAGGAGGAGGAGTAAGGTAGGAGGAGGATGAGTAAGGTATGTAGGAGGAGGATAAGTAAGTAAGGTAGGTATGTAGAAGGATAAGTAAGGTATGTATGTAGAAGGATGAATGGTTATGTCTTAGATAGTAGTCTATCAGTTTATCAATTTATCAGTTCATCAGTTTACCAGTTTACCAGTTCATCAGTTGATCAGTTGATCAGTTTATCAATTTATCAATTTATCAGAAAGAAAAGAAAAGAAATTGTTTATGCGATAATAAATGCCACTACATACATACGAGTAAGCCCCCCCCTCTCCCCCTATAAGGATGTTTCCAACGTGACGATATGTATGTATCACTCTCTGCGTACTGATATATGGGTTTTGCTGAAGGTGATGGGGATTTTGTGTAGGTGAGGTGGGCAGGTATGTAGGTAGGTAGGTGGGTGTGTAGGTGGGTAGGTAGGTAGGTAGGTAGGTAGGTGGGCAGGTATGTAGGTAGGTAGGTGGGTGTGTAGGTTGGTAGGTGGGTAGGTGGGTGGGTAGGTAGGCCTGTCTTTGGGTATAGGGATGTTTTTTGCTTCGGTGTCTCTTACATAGAAAGGATTTTTCGATCGCAAGGGGTTCTTGTCTGAGTCTGTTTTTTTGGGCTGTTTACAGAGGGGGTGTTGAAGAAGCAGAGTTGCTCATGTGGGAATTAATTATTTTATGGGGGAGTGGACTGCGTGTATCGACCATTCTTGTGAATATGATATTAATGGAGGAAGTACAAGTGGAAGACGATGTAATGAGGAGTTGATGGAGAAGATGGCTTCTGATGGTATTTCTGGCAGGTTTTCGTATCGAGGTGGATAGAAGGATGGTTATGCTTGAATGTGATTGGCAACAATCGTTCGCGCAAAATGTCACTGCAAGAACCCTTCTATAACGATATTTTCATACAACGATATCTCTCTTTGTATCGATAGGCGTTCTGAAACCAACAGGAATTATTTCGTATGTATACCCATCTTTAATATAGCGATATCCTTCTGGTAACGATGTGGTAAGGCGGGAGTTTTGAATATCGTCATAGCCAGGTCTTACTGTGATAGATATCTTTGGCACCCATATCATAAGTCCGATGAGTGAGATTCCTTCCGTTTGAGTTGATGTCCAACAATTTGGCGGTCAATTGTCCTCGAGATTCTAAATCTGATAATTGGGGATGTCATGCAACACCAACTTCAGATGTAATTATCAAGCTTGGAGATTAAGACAATCCTTCGTAAGCCATTCTTCTCATATCAGCCAGCTTAGGTAAGATCAGCATATGAGAAGACGTCGGGTTCCGTAAGCCCTTGCACGTTTCTCATCACTGAGGATGTTGCGGCGATAGCTCCGTGGTTTCTGTTGGTAACCTAAGCAGGATGACGCTCTTTTTGCCGAGGGCGTTAAAGACCGATAGACTTTCTCTTATATTGTTTATTCAGTGACCTGCCGCTGCTGGATTTGGAATACTTCATGTAAGACCTAACCGATTGCAGGTGGGCACGGAGCCGGAAAGAGGGCTTTCTGGCGAGGCGTTTCAGTCAGCACTCGGAAAGAGAATTGGCCCCCATATTGCCATGATTACTATCTTTTGACCCCCAGCGGCACAAGTTCTTTTCAGGCAATTTTTTCTTGGTATGGAATGGAGCGATGTCAGAACCTGGTATGTGTGCCGCTGTTGGTTTTTGGGGGTTGATTCAACGGTAAAGGCTGCCCTGGATATCGCTTGCTGAACGCCCTCAGAACAAGAATTAATGTCACAATTTGCGCCTAATAAGGATCAAAGAAGCACGGTGGCGTGGTTCATAGGTTTTGTCGTAGTAATTCGGCACTTGGCACTACCGCTGACACTTTTTTTCGGAGGCCTGCGCCAATGGCGGAGACAGAGGCCCCCAAAGAACCACTTAACAACTGGGTCGGCAGGTGCACAATCTTTAGTGCTTCCGGATCTGACCGTATCCCACACAGCAGGTATTAGTCAACACCTAAAGTCAATGTCCTCTCAGATGGAATGCTTCGGGGCATTCGTATCAGGTAGGTAAATGTCGTTGTGGATATGACTACTGAGACGATAGTGCTGATCCTGCTGGCGATGGATACCTTTGATTTCAATAACCGTGATAAGGTTCTTTCTGTACCTAAATTTTATCATTGAAGCTATTGCTACTCCCATTCGACAGCCTCCGATCTGGAAGCAAGTGTTGATAGCAAAGACAACAGCCGAAGTCGAGGACCAAAGACTGCAGTGGTTCGACGCATTGGGCAGTTCGGCCGACCAACTATGCATGTTAATCTTGTGGTCGATTATACCATGCTCGTGTTCATTGTGTCTCTGGAGAGCTCAAGGGAGCGAAGCGTGCAGGTGAATATGCGTACTGTCAGAGCAGTACGAGAAAATCATGACCAATCGTGTTCTATTGTGTAGGTATTGGGCGCAAGATGACATATTGGATCAAAGTAGCAATATGCATGGGTGCACGGCGTCCTGAAACAGCCGAGATGACATGGCAAATAACGATAGCTCAGTCCGGGTTGCCATTGGGTACGCTGGGGAAAAGGACAGGATTCTTAAGACGTTCCCGATTCCTTTTGGCAACCTCGAGATTTCTCAGTCGATCTAGCCGTTTCTGATAGAAGACCTTGTTGAGCGCGTAGATGCGAGGGACATCCTCAGCTGTGGGGGCAACCGGCTGCCCAGTGACTGCCTTGATCTGTAACATACTGATAAATATTCACGACCGCTACGAATGATGCTCATGATGGCTCACCTTGTCGTCCTTCTCTTTCTCTGCCTTTTTGTCGTCTTCCTCTTCCTTCTTTCCATCTTTTTTATCCTTGTCTTTGTCCGTTTCCTTCTCCTCAGCTTTGCTCTCCTTCGACTTCTTCTTCTTCTCCATTTTCTCTTCATACTCTTGCTTTATCAACTCAATCTCCCGATCCATATCCTCCTTCTTTTTGGCCGCAGCTTCGGCTGCATTAATGATTGGGCTGGCGAAGCCTTTGTCCTTTAAGTGACCCTGACAGATATAGAAATGATCCTAGGATGTATGTTAGCTGGGCATTGTTCGTCCGGAGCGCTGTATGCTTGTATACTTTATTGTCCGGGGTAATCAGTACGCTCGTTGTAGGTTTGTAGCATACCATTTCACATGGTTTTGCTGATGCCTCTGCTACCCTTCGCAGATGCCAGACATTGACTAGAGACATGTTGAAAAGAACCACGCTATCGGTAGGCTGCTCACCTCCAGAAACTACGGATGCTTGAACATTCAAAGATGTATCAGGGCAGGCTTCATCGCGACATAGTCCGGCATGTCCCGTTTTCCCGTAAGCTGGAAATGAACGTAGGGCTGAAGCCGTTTTAAGGATAGCGACAACTTATCAGATTATCAGTATTTCCTTGGAAACACTCTTCAGCATTAACAGCAATTTAGACCCTAGGTCTTATCTTTGGGGGACTGACCCCTCCTGTTCTTCCCCTCTGTCTGATTCAGACGGTACTGAGGTGATTGCTTCTCTCGCCCTGGTTAAAACATCAAGCGCCATGGATTTGAGGCACAGCTGCAGCAAAGCAAGGCTGAGACGCAACGTTCTTCTCGGATTAATGCATCATCCAATGGGACAGCTTTCAGTCTACATGGGAATGTCTGAAATAGATAAAGAAGCAGCTGAAGCCACGGCAAACGGGCTCAGTAAACCACGGGAGTACAAACAAACGTTATTGGCTTACGAGTACTTGAATCTGGAACTGAAGATTCATATAGAATACCTTTCAAAGAAATCTGCTTCACGTTTATCTCCCTGATGTTTCTGCCAATGTCTTAATCCATAGGTAGCCTCTTTTCAGTCAAAAATCCTCAGATTAGGCTCTTGTTCACATCCAAGCCATGCCTACCAACCACGTGCGCTTGCAGTGAATCAGGTAGGCCTTCAACACCTCAATTATTCCTCTAAAGTAGTACCACACCACTTGTTTTCCTCACCTACCAAGGAACGTCCTCTTCCATAAGATAGCAACACGAAACAAGGCGCTTTACTCTCAATGCAGTGTGTGTGCTTGATCACTTAGCTCAAGGTCTTCCTTACACAGCTCTAATTCTTTCCGCCGTCTTCAATTTATTGGTCAGGTAAATAGAACATGGCGCCCCCGCCAGCGGTGAAGAATTTTCATCAGGTAAGTGGGCCGACATCCTGGGAGTCGGTCTTTTCGAACTCAGCTGACGGATCAACAGCATCAGCCAATAACCACTGGGCTGAGGACTATATGGTACGTGTGTGCAGAGTTGATTCTCTTTCTTTGGAGCCCTGATCTCGAGTCTCCAGGCATGTTTCGGGAGCACATCGACATTTCATCTCCCCTTTCCATTTCTTGATCCATCATGGGATTCATCTTGCAACCTCATGAGGCAATGCTGACTCTGAGGTTATCGATAGCGAATCCTACCCACCGGGTACTTGTTTGCGGGAGCTGCTGCAAAACGCAGACGACGCCGGTGCGACAATTGTTGAGTATGTTCTAGATACCAATACATATTCAAACGGCCCATTACTCTATGATGGCCTGAAGGAGTATCAAGGACCGGCGTTGTTAGCGCGGAATAACAGTGTCTTCAGAGATGAAGATTTCGCCAGTCTCTCTTCCGTTGGGGACAGCCGTAAAAGACATGAAGCTTCCTCAACAGGAAAGTTTGGCAAGGGTTTCAATTCCGTCTACCATTGGACGGATGGACCATGGGTATACTCTCGTCACTGGCTTTTGTTGCTCGATCCCCATGAACAATGGTCTGTCGAGTCAGGGCAGCCTGGTGGTCCCACATGGGACGTTGTCAAGGAGCGAGAAAACAAGGAGATACAGAACCATCTACAGACATTTCGAGCGTTCAACCTTGATATATCGCAAGAGATGGACGAGACGATCATTCGTATTCCGCTTCGGACTAAGGGTCAAGCTATAACTAGCAAGATCGTTGCGCGCGAGATTTCGATCGAAGAAATCAAGGATGCCCTAGATCAATTTGGGCGAGAAGTCAGAGAAGGGGGCTTGCTGTTCCTCAAACATATCCAAAAGGTCACCGTTCGTATCAATGACGATGTTATTTGGGAAGCGAAGATACTTCAGTATTGTCCAAGGAGCCTGAAGTCAGTTGCTGTCATTCCACCGGGTAACAATCTCATGAATGCTGAATCGCATAGGGCACGCCAAGAAATACCTGTGGTCTTCAAAGAGGTTTTTACACCCACCACCGAGCGAGGCACGAAACATTCCGTATCTAAGCTTTTCAATCTGGATGTAGAATTTACCATAGGTGATGTCCCTATAGTTTACCGATATTTGGTCCATCATACTATGACGAGGTCGAGTGGGAACAAGGAATTGGACGAATGGGCCCAAGAGCGAAAGCTTTTTGGGTGGGTGGCTGTGGCTGCCCCTATAGAGGTTAGTCAAAATCCCCCCAACTTTCAATCGGCATCAGATCATATGGACGGTCTTCACACAAGTTCAATTCAATATTGTCTAATTCACTAATCTTGAAACAGCACCACGAAGGTTTTATGGGACGGCTTTTCTCTACCTTAAGACTACCAATCTTGACGAACCACCCTGTTCATCTGCATGGTCTATTCTCAATAACCCCAGACCGTGGTCGTCTCACCTCTTCGGGACAATCTCCTGGCTCTGAAGACTTCGCTACAAAGTGGAACAATTTTCTGTTCACGGACTGCATTTCCTCCGCTTGGGCAGACCTTCTACTATATCGAAGCTCAGACTCCTGGTACAAGGAAGGTTTCAGTCTCTGGCCGAGGGTGACAGAATTGTCAAATGATCAATGGAATAGGCTAGACGACGATGTGATTGATCAGATTCTAAAGAAAGAGCTGTCAGTCTGGCCCACTGCGAAGAAATGCGTCTCCGTCCAGGAAGGCTTCTTTACCACCACAACGTCTGAAACCGTCAAATATGCCCCGGCGTTGGCTGAAGCACAAGTAGCAGCGGTCCTTCTCGAAAAACCTTTATACGAGAAGTTACAGCAGCGAAGTTCAGTATCTTTCCAGATCAATTGGATGACACCCAAAACAGTACGACAATGTCTACGTTATCACACGGCTTCCGCATTGCCGAAGATGCCACGCGCACTATTAAAATTACTTTTGGAATTCTGCCTACTTGATGCGCAACAAATGTCTGACGGTAGCTCCGGGAGAAATATATATGAGGATCTTGAGGGTATTGTGTTCTGGCCTACCTTGGATGGTTCGCTGGCTTCAACTGGGGAATGTGATCTGTTGCTTGCACGTGATTCAAGAGAGATGGAGCTCTTTGCCGACACTAGGAAAGCGAGAACACTTGACATCAATGGTCTGACAAACCAGACGCTAGGACTATTAAGGAGAGACATTAATTTTGTGTCGTCAAAAATCCGTTATCGTAGGTTAGCGGACCTATCAGAAGATTGGCCGATCATGTATCCTACGATTGAGCCGTCTGATGGGCCAAAGGCTTGGACATTACGCCCCTCAACGCATGATGAGCAGATCATCGGCAGCGTATGGACATGGATCTGTACGAGATTAAAGGAGGGGGAGCAACTGCCTTCACAGTTAGATGACTTGTGGCTTCTACCCACGAATAGCCTTCGGCTTCGTCGATATGCTCCAGCCCTCGGTTCTCAGCCACTATTGATGATTAGTAAGGGCGAACCACTCTTCAATGTCGCACAGAACATGGTGGAAAGAGATCCTGACGCGGCTCCTCCGATACTTGACGCTAAGCTGCTACCGGCAGTAGCCGTGAAGCTCTTACAAGAGAGTGCGAGGTCAATTCCAAAGTTACATGGCGCATGTGTTGATCATCTCGAAACAGTTCTGACTTGGCTGGTCGCGGGTAAAGAGCTTTTGTTGACAGCATCTGCCGAGCAAAAACATATTGTATTGCAACACGTTGAGATGCTCACCAGAAATAGAGGCTTAAACACCAACGAACGCAGTCTTGCGGGTCAAATAAGAAGCCTGCCTATATTTAGCATGATTTCCTCCTTGCCTCCTTTCACGGAACGAGCCATCACTATATCTGATATTCAGTGCAGCAACGACCGCGGTGACATCCTCAGAAGCAACAACCCAAACTCCAACCACACATTTGAAGCACCCATGGATCTCCCGCCAATGCCTGCGATCTCCGGGGTGTCATTGTACGATTTGAGCAACCAAGGTGAAAGATACCTGGTCGAGCGCTTCAATCTAATCGGAAAAACAGACATATTCGATCTACTAGAACAACATCTCCTACCGTGGGCGGTGACAGTACAAGACGGCCCTATGGTCACAGCAAAAGAAGCGCTCATCGATTTCACTTTCAAACATTCGCGATTCGCAACTGGCTCATGGGCAATGAAAGTTTCAAAACTTCCCATCATTCCACTTCCACTTAGTGACAATGTGCACACAAGACAATACCGCTGTTTATCAGGCATGATAGACCCAAAATCTTCGTTATCGGAGCTCTATTTTGGGAACGAGGATGTTTTCCCTTGTCCTAGATTTTTCCAACGACACAAGGACGCTTTAAAAGCGTGCGGCCTTAGGCATAAGCCAAACTGGGACACACTGCTAGAGCGCGTACAGTATTTTTCTCAATGCAGTGTTGATGTCATGATCCTTGAGGCCAATGTCAAGTGCCTTCTTCAGCTCCCGTTTCGTGAGGATCAGAGCTTGTCGGAGTCCTCAATTTCCAAGTTTCGAACACTCCGATGGCTTCCCGCAAATCCAGTCTCGGGATCGACTATGACTCTCTTCTCGCCCCGCAAATGTCGTGGGTTAGATGAGCACGATCTTGTTCACTACATCTTAGGGACGACTCGCTTCTCCGTCAACAAGGGATGGAAACACGTTCTTGGCTGGGAACGTATAGACTTGGACATAATCCTACGGCAGCTGGATTACTGTTTGCAAGACAATGATCATGGCAAAGTCGACCACGTCCTCAATTATATTCAATCCAACTTCAGTCCGGTCGAGTACTCTGTATTGAGGTCGAAAGCCTGCATCCTCGGCGTTCAAAGAAACTATCTTGTGCCGAAGAATACTTTTGGTACAAGTAGGCTTCTGGTACGGTATCCTTTAGCGCCATACCTGGACAAGGTAGATAGTCATTTTGCGACGGAGCATGTGGAACTACTCGCACAGTTGAATGTTCGTAACGAACCGAGCGTCCAAGATCTTTCAAGCCTCCAGGCTCTCTTGAAGGATTCCAGTCAGGGTCCACTTGAGGGGTCTGATCTTGATGTGGCAATTGGTTCGCTCGAGATAGCTGCTCGCCTAGCTGGAGGTCAAGAACTTCTTGATATCTTGATTCCAGACACCGAATCCATCTTGAGACCAATGTCTGATATAGTATACGGAGACCGAGTCGTGACCGGAACGATTGCTGCGTTCAACTTTACTCACCCCGCTATATCTGCCGACCTTATCCAACGACTCGAAATTGAGCACTCATTAGATCGTGCAACTAGGCTAGAGATAGAAGTCGATGATGGGGACGAAGACGAATACACTCCACGGGAAACACTGTCGACTGTCATCTCCGACACGTTAGGGCGGTATCCTATCGACAGCACCTTCAATGAATTCCTCGCCAATGCGGACGATTGTCATGCCACCGCGGTTTCTTGGATTCTTGACGAATGTGAGAACGGTTCACACGAATCATTGGCGTGTTTGACGAGTGAATTGAAGACTCTACAGGGGCCCGCGCTTTTCGCCTACAACGACGAAGGTTAGTAACGGGATTATTATGCATCATATTATTTCCAAACCTTCTGATCAGGAGCTAATTAATACTACAGTCTTCAAGGACGAAGACTTCGCCGGATTCAAGGATATTGGACAGGGCGGCAAGAGCGACGATGTGACCACCACTGGCATGTTTGGTAGGGGAGCTTTAACCATGTATCACTTTACAGACGTCCCTTCCCTGATATCTGGGGGATACCTCCTAATTCTAGACCCGCAGCAAGAACTGCTAACGAAGAACAAATACCGCAAACGGAAAGCGGGCATCAAGTTGTCTTTGGAGACAGCTCGTCGTCTGTGCAAGGACCAGCTTACACCTTTCCATGGTCTCTGCCATTACTCGAAGGAGCTAAACTACTTCGAAGGTACCATTTTCCGTTTGCCATTCCGAGAATCTGGAAAGAAATCGGCCCTTACCGACCACGTAGTCCCAGTGGATATTAAAAATACTAAAACCTTACTGGAAAAGTATCTTCTTAGTGCACGAAAGTCTCTGCTTTTCCTGCGGAATGTTAAATCCATCGCTTTTAACATCCGGGGTCAACCCGCATGTAAATGGTCCGTATCAGTAGATCAGTCTGAAGGATCTGAACAGGACATATTTCGTGATGTGAGAATCTCGACTGTACAGGAACATCAGGTACCAATCGCAGAGACTTGGCGTGTTGGCATAACAGATATTGAGCAATCTCCAATCGACGTAGTCAACCCTGGAAGAGGATCCCAAAAGATCTCTGAGTGCGGTGTCGCTGCCTGCCTATCACAATCTGGAACCGACCAGAACGTCTTTTGCAAGCTTCCAACCCTACTTCCATCAAAGCTTCCAATTTCGTTCCACGCCAGCTTTGCAATAACTGGTGACCGTCGAACAATCCCATGGGAAGACCAGCACAGAGACGCAACCATGGCTCGGTGGAACAACTGGCTACTATCAAGTTGTATTCCGGACCTTTATCTGAACTTTCTGAAAGATCTGGCACCAAGGCTGGGTATGGCAGCATTCAATTTCTGGCCCTCCACCTCTGGAGTATCCTCGAGCCCTTTATCCAAAGTCGTGGCCGAAGCTTTCTGGGACAAGATAATGGACGACCAGCATATTGCTTATGAACTTTACCCGAAAGCAGCGTCAGAATCTCTGCTGCTCGACTCTACTCCCACGCAGAAGAGGGTGGGTGGAAAGACGAAAAAGTTGCATGCTGTCACTTCCATAAGGTGTGCCCAATTTGATTTCCTCCCGGAATCAACATCGAAGAAACTCCGGCCACTCCTAACCAATCTCTGTCCCAACCTCGTGCACCCTCCAAGCAATATATGGCTACGGATCAAAGCTACAGACACTGCCGGTCTTACTGTCGAGCTCAACCCCGCCTTCCTTTGCCAGTTGTTTTCCCTTGAACATAGTTGCACAGTTTTGGAAGAATTTTTAGGTTCACTGGCTACAGGTGAAGGACAACAGAGTAAATCAGATGCACTTGAGAAGTTTCTTCAAGCTGTCGTGCCTCCTCCTGGCGCGGATGGGTCGTCACTCAAGATGTTAGATGGTTGCCGGATACTTCCAAAGCTTGATGGATCTCTAGGACTTCTTACTTCGGAAATCGAAACAAAAGTGTGGACATTCATGGCAACGGAAGCAGAGCAGAAGTTGTTCTGCTTCGCTTCTTATTCTATGGTCAATACAAAGCTATTCCAACGCCATGTGGACACGACGAGCTCGAAGCTGACGCTTAGTGGTGATACCATGTCAAGTTTCAGAAACCCGATTAAAGACATTTTGAAAGCTCCATTCAATGTCCGGATCCTGGGAATTGGAGACCTTGGAATGTTGCTGGCTCAACCGGAATCGCCAGTCGGTCCTTCAGCGTTGCGAGGATACCGGGATACATGGATTACGGAGTTTTGGACATACGTCAATACAAAACTCAAAATTCTTGTCAAGGCAAGGAAGGATGACAAATCTGAAGCTACCGTTATGGGCCTGATTTCTCAATGTGGCCTTGAGGACCACAGCATTTACCGATACAAAGTAAATGAGGAATGGCAATATATAACCCCACGTCAATTCGATGAAGGCCTGTACCTGGTTGAACCCGTCAAGAAGGAGCACTCCACATTATGTGAAGAGATCGGCGAGTTCAATGTAGTCGATCGAGCTAGTGTTCCATTTCTTCTGGCAGAAATGGAATCCGACCTGACAAGCAGCGCTGCGTTTGAACGATTGGTACGAATCCTGTCTCAGGTTGAAGGGGAAAAATGGGTCCCGATTCAAGAATTCCTACTACAAACATTGAGCGAGGCATCCATCCGAGTAAGTCTTTTCTTACTTCATTCGTTGCTCATCTACAGGCTTATATGTATGTATAGACGCTGCAGTCCATGCTGCTGGAGTACCTGAAATCCACCCATGCCATCAAATTTCTACCGGAACTCCGACGTCTGCCTGTGTGGCCACTGTTTCAACCGTCGCATTCTGACAAAGCTGCAAAGTACCTGCATGCGGAAGGGGCCACCTTCTGCAAGACCTCGAAGCTACTTTTGCCGTGGGTTGTAGAAAGCCTGGGTAATCTCGTCTCTCCTGAGACAGTCGATAAATGCTTAGTACCATTGAAGGCCTTGGAAGTCCATGTCATGCCAATCAAGGAACTTTGGGATCACGCTCAACATCATCAACCCACAAATATCGGGAAATTTTCAGTCGCTGAATACTCTGCGTTTGTTCAAGAACTTGCAAAACACAATATCAAACCCTCAACAGCAATTGCGCCGAACGGAAACGGAAAGTTTTGCAAGGCAATGTCATTATACGACCACGAGGACGAAATCTTTAAATCTGCTTTTCGTATAGAGCACACGACCCGTTTCCTCCATGGCAAAATGCAGCGCCCACGATCTCTTCATGAATACTGGGTGTCCCTTGGCCTTCGATCTCGCGGGCCAACAAAGGTTTTCAATTCTGAAGATTACGTTCAATGTGCCCTTGCGATTCAAGTACGGTGGCAGTCTAATCAATCGAGTCAGACTTCGACATTCTGTCAAGATGCTGAAAAAGTAGCAGCATACCTGCTTTGGGACCAGCCAAGCCTACGCGATTGGCCTAACCATATATGGAGGGAGGTTGGATTAGTTCCAATGTTTCGGGTGGAGGACGACGTCTCCAAACAGCGAATTTATCGTCGAAAACGAATGAGCGAAGTGGCAGTCAAACAGGACCACTGTTCTCTTCTCAGCATAGGTAAGGCGCATGACGTGCGAATATTATGGAGTCAGCTCCCTATTCTGAAGAAGGAGCCTGTCGGGTTTGTTCTTGAAAAACTTCCCCAACACGGCAAACCTACCGCTGCAACGGTATTTGCGCACCTGGAATACATGGTCACTCAGTGCAAGCAGATTAGCAACGAGGACCTTCCAGAATACGTAAAGGATATTCAGGCATCTTACGAATACCTTCAAGAAGAATTCAACTCCGCAATCCTTATTCCGGGCATTCGAGAGTTCAAAATCTTCTTCAACATTGATACTACCGAGACAGTTGAACTCTCCCCAGTAGAGTTCGGCAACACTTTGACCTCGGCAAAATATCTCTGCCTCAACTCTCCAGTAGATGCAGGCGTCATTAAGGTCTCACGAAAATTTCTCATACCTTACGAAAAGCTACTCAGAGCCCTAGGTTGCAAATCCGTGGTTCAGCCTACAAATAGAGCGCCACGGCTCTCCCATCATCAGACTGAATCTCCTATGATCACAGCTATGAAGGAGATTGTAAGCCTCCGCGATCAGCGCCAGCTTATCGATGTTATCTTCGAGGCCGAAGGCCGTGAAAAGCCAGCCCACAGAATCTTCCTAGCAGCTGTGTCAGAATACTGCAAAGCTCAGTTCTCTGGTGAGTGGGGCCGTCTATTTGCACACCAAGCGAAGATACAAGTCAAAGAGATGACATTCACGACGCTTTCGCAAATGATTGATTTCGCGTACACCGGTATAGTCGACTGGCCTCAGGTTCATGATTCTGAAAATAATGACGAAATCGCGAAAAAGCTAGACGAGTTGTTGGACCTGCTGCAGGCGACAGATATGTGGTTACTCGAGACCTTGCACACTATGACCGAGGACAAGATCATCGACAACGCGGCAACTTATGTCAGGCCAGATAATGTCGAATCGGTCCGGGATATTGCAAAGGATGCTAACGCGTCGAGTCTGACAAGTCACTGCGATGCATTCATAGCGGATAATTCGGGCTTTGTGGAGGCTGCGAGAAGCCAAAAGTAGCGATGGGAATGGGGAAATCAATAGGAGAAGGGTTTGGGCTGTTGCTGATATAGGGCCGAGGGATGAGAGAACGAGCCATCGTTGGAAAACTAGAGCAGCTGTTCTGTTCAGACATATACGCATAGTTTGTGTCCAGGTAAGAAGGTCGAGGGATGCTACAGTACATCAACAGAAATTATCGATTTAATTTCCTTGACCCTTAATCTGTCACCGTTAGTCATGGGCATATACTTTGTATGCAGATAAGATTGTCGACCCTAAACCATCACTCCCCACTCCCTGTCACCGCCGCTCCATCTCATATCTCCCCCATTTCCTCTCCCCGTAATCGCCCCTCCTGAAGAAAGACACCCACAAAAGCCATCCACCCAATCAGTCATTCCCACCTCCCTATCAAACCCCCCAAAATTACAGCCCCACCAATCCTTCTAGAGCAATCAAAATGCACAGATGAACATATCAAGATCTTCGATTATGTTGCTAATCCGTTAATAATCTGATCTGGTCCAAGGGGAGTGGGGATGAGGATCGTCACATATTTAGACAATAGTCTTCTACAATCATCATACGCAAAATACCTTTCACACCAAAAATCCAACCAAAACCCCGCCTAAACCTGCACTTATCCCCCTTTGCTTGTTACACTCCGGATTCCCTTCACTAGCCCATCATGTCTTTCCAAGATAACCGCAGAAATAGCACCTTTGACTCGACTGAGCTGCCACGAATATCTAATTTTGCCGGTTCCTCAGCGCTCGAGGATGCCAGCGAAGTCTTGTAGTTGGTACGGCAGGATGTCATACCGAACCGCGCTGTTCGTGGTTGGATACGACCCAGCCCTGTTCTTACCTGCCATCTTACTTGACCACCCTCTCGCGCTCTCTCAGTCCTCCAACTGAACAACCTCTCTCCCAGATCCCAGCTGAACTCGCCTGGAAGCTCGCCACAAGTCCGCCTACCGGCGCCGGCTGCTCCTGCGTCCATACCTGGCCATTTTCCCCAGCCGGACCGCTTATCTACTCATCTAATAAATCTCAGCCCCGTGAAGGATGGAAGATGCAGGGTTTGTAGGGTGTAAGAAGGGGAAGTTGAATTGGTCGGTGTGGGAAGGGCCGGGAGTGGTGAGGTTGGGGGTTTTTGCGTGGCGACTCCGGGTTCTTTTTGGGCAGACATCGTAGTGTAGCTGAGAAATCGCATTTCCAGCTCTTTACTCCGCAACGTTGCAGTTCGATTTTCTGGTAACTGCGCCCACGATGTTAGTTATGACTTTGTACGACGCAAGTTACAACATGAGGTAGATGTAATCCCGATAGCTGATAATTGGGGTTGGAGTTTTGAGTGACAGTCCGAGAGCCGGCTGTTAGGTTAGAACGTGACAACCGGTGCGGTTTTGGTGGGGTGGGGGGTTTGTGAGAGAGCTGGATGCGTTGCGTGGAGGATGCCGAGAAGCGAGGAAATATGCTATGAAAGGGGACGGTGAGGAATCCTGCGAGTATTGAGATGGGGTCAGGAAGATGGCATAGGAAATAGTGATACAGAAATGACCGTGGACATTGAAAGAAAACTTAAATAGGGACTATCTTGAACGAGTGCAAGGGAAGTTCGTATATCCACCGCATTGGTGAAAGCTTTTAGGGTGCTTGGGAGGTTTTCGTTTGAATTTCAAAGTGTAGCTAGGCGTAGCTTTGCTGTCTTATCATCTATTGGAAGACACGCATACATAGTTGATGGCATTGGTACTCCGGGTATCCGCAAAGGATCAAGGCGGATGGAAGGATTTAGTATGGGTGTGGTAGCCATGTTATGGTTTCATTTCCAGCAGCTAAGGGCCAATATCGTCGGTCAGCATCAAGTCTCGTTATCCCCGAACAACTGCGGGACTCGAAGCATTCCTTTCGATATCGAATTTGCATACCGATGCTTCAAGCTCGTTGACCTTGACATGGAAAAGTAGCGGAAATCGAGTTAGCGAAGTCAATAACTCGAAGGCTGCCAAAATGTGAGCGAGGGACGATAACGCGAGGTTGTTGATTGAAGGTCTACCAAAAGGGAGATATGGGCTTAGGCAAAGGTGAAAGCAATGCTGGGTGAACATGGTAAGTTTGATAAAGTCCTGGTCATGTAAACGTAATGGGGCCCCGAAATCTATATCAGCGTAGACAGGGCATTCGTTGCGTCTTCATGTTTAGATATCCCCTAGGTTTAGCCACTCCGTCGACGCCACAACAGAATGTGCGATACCATATCACAGACTACTCCTCGTCCATACCGGCAATTGTCCTTGCCATCCTTAATTCACCTTCCCCAATCCTCAACTCCACCGCATACACTCCAAACGTCCTCACCATCTCCTTCAAACCACTTTTCAGCACTTCCAGCACAATCTCTACCTCTTCAACCTTCCTATCCTGCTTTTGAAACTGCACATCCGTCCAATGCGGCGGCGTTTGCTCCAGAAAATTCTCTAGAGTTGTACATGTACCGGAGAAGGTTCGGATGAGAGAATGAACGTCTTTATTGACATTACCAAAGTTATCTTCCACAACACTTGAGCACGCTAAGGAGCTGAGTGCTGTGATGCTATCAACAATGATGCTGAGCTCGCTGTACGGAGTCCCCAGTACAACAGCGCAGATTCGTCGTCTGAACTTTTGCCGGAAAGGCATACCAAGCGAGGAACGGATGAATTGCATAAGGTACTCGTTGAAGAGGGCATAGATACCGGTCGGGGTCAGGGTTTCTTGTTGGCCTTGAGTAAGAAGTTTCTGGCGGGCGGAGTCGAGGTACTGTTTGCTGCGTGGCTCAAGAGGAGTCAATGCGACATTTGGAGGCGGTGAGTTGCCATAGGATTTGGCGAACGAGCCGATTTTGGTTTCGAATTTTTCGAGGCGGGTTGTTGGTGGAAGAGGATTTTGGAGGATGGGTTCTTGTCGTAGGGGGGTGGAGAGACGGGGTAGGGATTGAAGATCACCTTCTTTCAGAGGTGGAGGTTTGTTTATATCTGGATTCTGGAATAAAGCAATACGGTTCGTCATGGAAATCAAATTATTTAGGCAAACCGTTTCGATCTGGGTCCACGCTGAGCCATCTGGCCTGTCGAAGTCGTCGTAGATCATTTTCCTCCGATCTGCAAACCGCTGCAAAAGAGCCAATTCCCAGAACGCAAAGGCTTTAGTCATCTCTTTCTTTGCATTGAGTCCGTTCATCAGACTTCGGTTGTCATCCGTTAAAGGCTTGCCATTCTTCAGTGGTTCCTGAGAGATATAGGCAGTAAATGCAGCATTCGATACATCCCACAAGAAGCTGAGGAAGAAGCCCCAGATTGTGGTCCGGAAGATCAAGAGAATGTGGTAGGGCGGTATATACGATAACTCAGGCACTGCTGGGATGTCCCAAACGATCCTCGCAAGAAATAGCGACCAACTCCACGCTGTCCTCCTCATGAATAACCCATACATGAATGGGCCACCGATGAAGCCTACTAACAGAGAGCGGGTGACCACGCTTTGCAGGAGCGAAGGTAATTTGTTTATGAGTTGCGCAGGTGGCTTAACCATAATCTGGGGCCGTGGCTTGGGAGCGGTGTCTGTAGTTGCATTTATGGCATCGTTAAATATCCCGTCTGTATCGTTGTATATATGGAGTAGAGCCTGAATCAGTGCCAATAACATAAAGAAACTCCGGAAGTAGATCGAGCGCTCATTGAGCCTGCGCCGTTCCCATGGTCTACAAATCCATGTCAGTCGCAAGAACAAGGCTCCAAACCAAGACCTTCCACTTGCCGTCCTTCATGAAGCCACCCCAAATCTGCTGATGCAGGCGCAGACCATAGACTGACTTCCGTAAAGATCAATGTGGATAGCAGGTACCATGCAATGGTCTGAAGCGTGGCGAAGGAGACATAGTAAATTTTGAACGTTGACAATGGAGTGGGTGCGTTTCTAGCTCCGCAATGTATGTTTGCGATCCTGAGAACGAAGACTAGAAGAGCGGAGATAAAGAGGAAAGCGGTTCTTAAGGCCGTTCTTGGAAGCCATGACCATTGGACTATACCAATCAATCAGTAACATTCTCTGGGGGACCTCTGGGACCTCTGCTCACATGGTGAGCCTCCAGCAAGAGCCGCTATCCCTAAGCATATTGTTACCAAGACAGTTGAGCTAGACACAAATCGTCGGTGCAAGAGAGGCGTGAGCAGCTCTCTGTATTTCTTTGGACGACGTAACGTAGCCATTGCTGGATTCCATTGACACCTATTTCGCGTGGAAAAAGTTACGGTCAACAAACATTGGAAACACGGAAATTTCCGCAAACTAGCAAATAGGGCTGACCGAATGTAGGGCTGATGCGACACCAAGAATATGTACAAAAGGTAGTTGCGGAATACAGTAGAAGGGCGGTATCCAGCTGGGGCTATCCAATTGTGTTTGAGCTCAATTGTCTTTCCATTCCTGCGAGATATGTATCACATTGAATATAAACTACACGCTACTCAGTGACCCGCTGTTTCTTGCTATTATCCTGACCTTGCGTCCTCATCCCGTCCTTTTCTAGATTCTCAATAGTCTCACTAACACGCTCTGCCCGTCGTTTCGCGTCGAGCCAGATCATGAACTCATGGTAACCCCGTGGCATAACCTTGATATCCTTCTCGACAAGGAAAGTATAGTTGAACTGCTACGGTATTAGTAACCTCAGCATCAATGAAAGACACCTATCTTACCTGGCCTGTTGGTTTAGTCTCTCCATGCTCAACGTTTCGGACTTTACTGTCTATCCTGATTTGCACCCTGGTAAACTTTGCATCTGGTTTCCCGTCTGCAATTTCTGCGCCTTCCGAGTCTCCCCTTTTCGAAGTGGAAAGTTCGCTCCCCTCTAAGGTTAGAAGCGGAGGATCCGTATAAGCAACTGTAGCTGTGAGGTACAACACCGACCCAACTGGCACTGGATTCTCGAACGTGCTGGGATCTAGGCTAAGGAATCTTGGCCTAGTGTGAGAGAAAGCGGCTGCGCAGCAGAACGCAAGCTCAAAGGTCTGCTTAAGGAGAAAGCCACCAAAAATCATAAAATTGTGCCGGTTGCGATATTGGGGCTGCATTATCTGCGACGAGTGCATCACAGTGCTATCCATGTAGATGACGTTATCGGGTCTGCGGGTCGAAATGTTGGGATCTTGAAAGTCAGAACTCGAATCATCTGACAATGGTAGTGTAGAATTCTCACCGTGGTACTCTATCTGCCTAATCCACATGGCGTGAATCAGGTCGCTCTCTTCGTCATTTGGCGCCTGCTTTCGCAATGCTTTCTTGGCAAGAGCCTTCTTGGCATTGTAGTTTTGCTCACCCAATGCAAAAAGGCGTTTCTCTTCCGTAGTCTCGACTAGCACGGGGTTTATTGGTACTGATCTCGGGACAAGGTAAGCCTACGAACGACAGGACGATACGGCATTTCATACTTTTTCGTCGACGGGTCTAGAGAAACCTGATTACATAGACCATATTTTAGTGCTTGGGGACGTAGAAGAATCAATTAACGGGACTAACCATCGTAAATGCACAAGTCAGTAATACGTCCTCGCTATTTACCTGCTCACCCTTTGTAGGAGCCTTCGCAACTTGCATTTGTATCTCCATAGAGCTTCGACCAGTGAAAGTCACCTGTCCGGAAAGCTCCAAGTCACCTTGAATCATCAATATCAAGGATCCCGATCTGCAATGGGCGAACATACATATCTCTTTAAGGGGATGCTTGATAACGATCCTGTCTACCGCCGCAGTGACTGTTGTTACGGATTCGCCAGTATGGCGATATGCAACTATACCCGATAGGGCATCAAGATCCATGAAAAGAGTTCCTAATCTACACCTCGGTAAGCGATGGTTTGCGTCTCTTCAATTGTAGTCAAGCGGACCTGATCTGTCCGTTTGCATTGAGATAATTGTCGAGCAACCAAGGGTCCTGAGCCAATGGAACAACCTATGCCTGCATCAGTCAGTCAGTCTCAATGAAGCTTCCAATATACACCAGCATGTATTACATACTATAGCCGTATGGCTGTCCCCCATCCTCTTTGGGCTCAGATCACGGTCTTGCGGAGTCGCTGAGGTAGTAGATGCCTTCTTCGGATCAAAGCCTTCCGCCTGCTTCTTCCTTAGTGCTTCAACCCAAGGAGTCTTTACCCGCATCTCTGTGAGAGCTCTGTAGACGCCATCTGTTGGTCGCCGACACGAAGTGCTAAATGGGCTAAACGACTTGATCGATTTCCCAGCGATGCCTGGATAGGATGGTTTGTACGCATATAACAGAATACGTAGACACCTCTCCAGCCGCATTTTGAGAGCTCTAAAGTACTTCTGTCAAGTCTTGAGATGAAAGACAATCAGAGGGCGGAGGGGTTAAGTAGGTTTGGTCTGCCGGCGCGCTCGTAGGGCTGAGCGGAAACAGATCATACCCGATATTGATGTATGACCTTCGCAGACAATCTCGGCCAACTAACAATACCCATAAGACCAGCTTTATACTTTAGCCGTCTCTTGCTTCATACTTGTGAATATTTTAACATAGCGGCAGAGCAATGGCGAGTTTCTTGATGTAGAGGAGCAGAACAGACAAACAGACAGACCAGACCTTACTTTCAAGAATTTTCACACCAAACGTCTATAGCATGTCTTTCACTATCTTCTGCGCTTACAGATCAAGCGATCAGAGTTTCTTCAGATAGCTCTCTGTTCGATCATCCATTACTTGCGTCTTTAACTGTTGTTAGGCTTAACATTCGTTTTCTCCTAACCGCACCCAAATTAGCCATAGGCCATGTCATCCGTGGATCATGACCTTGGCAAGCTTGGACACGCTTATGTCGGACTGAATCTCAAACTTGAGACTAATGGCTCCATAAAGATCTCTTCACCGTTGGCGACCATATTTCCTTTCTCATCCATTTTTCGGCAGATTGAAAACATCATCTTTTCAGGCACCTGGGTTGCTCGAGGCGCCGGCCTACGAGTTGTCGTTCAGCTTCTCATTGATGAAGTCGTTCCTTCTTATTTCGACCGACCAACGTTTCTAGAAGGTCTGGGTATTCTTCTTTGCAATGCGGAGGTGCTTATCTGCCTCTACCTCATGTCGATGTTCTACTAATTACTGCGAGCTCAGATCTGGCGACAAATGTCTCTACAGGCGTCCTTAGTTCATACGAGGGAGAACTCGTCCGAGTCCGGATTGCCCTTTGGAGAACTGGTGTTGGCCCTATCATATTCCCAGAGTTGTAGTAACTCGAGAATGAACATTGAGAGTCCCAATGTTCCAATTGCACAATATGCCAGCCCTCCCGCTTCCGTACCATATGCCTATGTGGATGAAGTTAAGCTTGTATTCGTATTCAAACTTTCCGCCACTGCGCCTGCATCAAAGCGAAGGAGGCTTGGGTCGAACACGAAGTATGAGCCGGATTCGGATATGCTATTCGGTTTTCGCGATCCAATTAATAATATGGAGTCAATCGGCCAGCCTCAGTCGATTTCGAGCAACCGGCTTCAACCGCATTTGTGGCTGCTTAATTTCCCTGTGAAGAAGCTGGATCTTAAGCAGGATTCCCAAGAAGGGCCTTCGCCTCCGGAGAGTTCCAAAAATGGTTCTGCTGTTAAAGCAGGCATTATAGCGACTCCAAGGGGCAAGAGATCCCCACCCGAAAATTCTACACGGATGGCGGACATCGTTTTTACGGATCTGGCATTATTGATTGATGTAGGACTACGCTCCATGATATGCGGCAACATAGTATACAAGCATTCAAATATCAAATTACTTAGCAGCTCTGGCGGACCCAAGCTCGCGGAGATTGCACCCGGTTTGTTTAGCCCTGGATACATGCAGGTGAGCGACTTCTTTAAAGACCCGTCAACACTTGCGCAAAAAAACGAGTATTGACAATCAACAATAGGCATTGTCCCAGCGCAACTCCCTTCTACCTACTATAGCCCGTGCAATACCGCTGATACACCGTCGTGCTCGATCGCCAAGGCTGAAAGATAGAATCAAAAGGTTGCTTGACGTCTCACCAGAGGAATACGTCTCTGAGGACTTGTCAGAACCCGCAAACCATCAAAATATAACTTCAGCATTGACAGCTATTATTAAAGCTCGCCTCTGGAAGCTGTCGCAGCGTAAGCTTTTCGATGGTATAGCAGCTAGGAGATTGAAGCCTCTGGCTTGTGCTGATATAGCTTGTGCTGATAGGGCTTTTGGGCAAAGCCTGGGGTCGCAAGTCATCCTCGATGAAGGATATGCATCCATCCAGGGCCGGGACGTCGTTGACGAATCCCTCCAGGTACAGGAGATGCTGGATGAGGGATACTGCTCACAGAGAACTGTTCTAGAGGTCGCGGGAGAAGACGAGGATGATCTGTTATTCGAAGGAGAGGACATTATGCTCGAAGATGGGCTATCGGAGAGTGACCTTCTATTTGGTGAAGAGGAAGCGGAACTTGATAATGCGTTCCTGGACGATGATCTATTCTGGGCCGAGGATTGTTCAATGCAGGAACCCTCCCTTGATGAGAATTTATTTTACATAGAAGAAGCACCATGATGAAAAGTCCATGCCATGGAGGAGCCGAGCTGGTAGATGATATAACGAGCGATAAAAAGTGTTGGTTTTATGACAAGATCGAAGATGGAGTTCTGGATGGCCACACATATCCCATTTCTAACGACTTGTCCGACGGTCTGTTTGGCCGCTGTAACTATTTCCAAATAGACGTTGGAAGGGAAGAGAAGATGCTCCTGTCCGGTTGATTCAAGAGTCCGACTTCAAGAAACATTCAAAAAAGTGGAGCCTAGGGCAGGTTTTGGTGGTGATGAGTATGCCAACTCAACTCTGCTGTGCTTACACTTGCTTCAATAGGCTCAATAATGCAATATTCGCTCAATATCACATCTAGCACAAGGCACAAGCTCTGCTCTCTTACACTAAGGCCGCTCAACCCACAGTAGTATTCGACACCAGTATCCCATAAGCGAGCAACTCACCCTTTCCAGAACAGCTAACCCTCACCTCGCAGCTGCCCAGATCCCCACCTCAGCCATTGTCTCAAAAGTCCATCCCACGTCCCAACCTCTAGCCACGACCTCAAAAAAGTCCGCTGTGATAGTAGCGATCAAGTCATGCAGGAAATCATCTCCACAACCCAACCATCTCGCAAAGTCGCAATTCTCCAAACACCACCTCCTGACCCCCCAATTCCCCCAAGATAGAAATTGCCCTATCACGTGATCATGACATTTCTAGGGCAGGGTTCCAGGTCAACGATGATGTCATCTATACTTCAAAAACCTCAATGCAACACTTGGCTTTCCTTAATTCAAAAACCTTACCAATCACCCCCAATGCCCCCACCCCCACCCTCCCTCCCCCAACTCCGCACCCTCCTCACAACCTTCACAACCACCCTCCCCCTTCTCTCCATCCTCACCACCCACCCCCCCACCCCCCTCCCCCCACCCCCAAAAACCCTCTACATCCTCGACTCGTCCTTCAACCCCCCGACCCTCGCCCACCTCTCCCTCTGCACCACCGCCCTGCACCACGACCCCCGCGCCCAACCCGGCCCGAAACGCCTCCTCCTCCTCCTCGCCATCAACAACGCCGACAAAGCCCCCCAGCCCGCGCCCTTGGAGCAGCGCCTCGCCATGATGGGCGTATTCGCCCGCGAGGTCGTGGCGCGCACGCCGGCGGAGGACGTGAGTGTGGACGTGGGCGTGACGAAAGAGCCGTATTTCCACGGCAAGGCGCGTGTGGTGGAGGAGAGCGCGCGGTATGCCGATCCGGTCTCCGGGGCGGCGCCCGAGCAGGTCTTGCTTGTGGGGTTTGATACCCTGACGCGCCTGCTCGACCCTAGCTACTACCCGCCCAGCTACACCCTGGCGCCGCTGGCGCCGCTGTTTGCGCGGCATCGCGTGCGGGTGACGCTGCGGGTGGGGTATGGGGAGCGGGCGGAGCAGGAGGCGTATTTGGGGGCTTTGGCGAGGGGGGAGAGGGAGGGGGAGGGA
>JAABUS010003733.1_pt1 | contig 23866 bp, 12 predicted proteins | sample 5560161 | NCBI WGS metagenome assembly JAABUS01 (sample SAMN10711885, study PRJNA513376) | rock metagenome | isolation source: Antarctica rocks | place: Antarctica: Victoria Land, Trio Nunatak nord | collected 2016-01-04
TGGGGATTTGAAGGTGGTAGGCGTTGCGCGTGCTGTAAAGTGTGAAGACGTATCCCAATTGAGCTTGTTGACGAGTGAATATTTGTGAGGAGGTCACGTCACTGCTTGGTTCAAGCCGGGTATGGCTCCCAATTGCTATACAACAGAGCTATCTCCACAGTGTCGAGCGTTCAACAGGGGAGAGGTGAGCATTCGCTCAATTCGCTACCTAAACAGAGCCTAATCAGAGCTGCAGAAAGCTGTCCACGTCCAGTACAATATTGCTATCGTCATGTCCATAGTAGATCCATGAGCCTGAGACTCGTAACCGAAATTTTATATCAACAAAATCAAACTTTTCCTACCACACCTACCTGCGGCTGTGACCGCATCTCAGTACCCTCTCCCTTTTCCAAGCCGTTCGTGCCATTGATTTTTGGCTTCTCTATGACATTGTTCTCCTTCCTCCCCCGCGCCGGCGCCAGGGGCAACTTCCCTTCAAAAGCAAGGTCGCACACTGAACTCGCCGCTCCGAGCAAAGCCGTCAAACTTGCTTGCACCACATCTGCGTGGATGCCCACGCCCCAGACATTCTCACTCTTGCCACCAATCTCTGCCGTACATTCAATAAACGTCGCTGCTTTGACGTCGCTACCTCCCCCGATGGCGTGTTCCTTGTAATCCGCAACATTGAGTTCAATACCAAGTGTCTGGAGCGCGTTCGTCAGGGAGGAGATGGGACCGTTGCCTACGCCTTTAATGTGGCGTTCTTTGTCGTCTATGCTGATGACCCCGTCAAAGCGTCTCTTGAGATTCTCCGTATTCTGAGTCTTGCCTTTTTCAGGCCGGGCCGGTGACGAGGCGCGATCGATCGAGATGTTGTAGTCTACGAGCCTGAAACGCGGCTTCACCTTCAGATGATACGCATCTTCGAATAATGTCTGGATCTCCTTGGGCAGCAGTTCGCGGCCCTCACGATCCGCGTCTTTCTGCACGATCTTCGAGAACGCGACTTGTAGACCTCGGGGGAGATCGAGCTCGAGGCTGCGCTGGATGACCCATGCGACGCCGCCCTTGCCGCTTTGCGAGTTCACGCGGATGATGGCTTCGTAGGTGCGGCCGATGTCCTGCGGGTCGAGAGGCAGGTAGGGGATCTGCCACTGGTCTTCATCGGTTGCTTTGGAGGCTTTGCGGACTTGAAAGCCTTTCTTGATGGCATCTTGGTGGGAGCCGCTGAAGGCGCAGACAACGAGCTGGCCGCCATACGGGGCACGAGGGTGGATGGGGATCTTAGTGCTTTGTTCGACAATGTCGATGATAGGATTGATGTTGGAGAAGTCGATGCCAGGGTGGATACCTTGCGTGTAGAGGTTGAGTGCTAGGATCACGAGGTCGACATTGCCGGTACGCTCGCCGTTGCCAAAAAGCACGCCCTCTACTCGATCTGCGCCAGCCATCTGCGCGAGTTCAGCCGCGGCGATTGCGCAGCCACGGTCATTGTGCGGGTGGAGAGATACACAGATCTTGGAGCGCTCGCTTATGTTGCGGCAGAAGTACTCAATTTGATCGGCGTAAACATTAGGCGTGGACATTTCAACTGTGGCGGGGAGGTTGAAGATAATGGGGTTCGCTTCCGAGGGTCCCCAGGCCTCTTTTACAGCTTCGCAAACGCGAATAGCGTATTCGGGAGAGGTGTCTGAGAATGTCTCTGGGGAGAACTCGAAGGCCCACTCAGTACCTGACTGGGAGGGATCGTCTTTTGTGATCGAACGCGCATATTTGGTGCAGTCCACTGCAAGCGCAAGGCCTTCTTCTTGTGTAAAGCCAAAGATTATGCGTTGGAAGCATTCGCTTGTTGCGAGATATATATGAAGGAGGCCTTTCTTCGCCCCCTTTAGGGAGTCGACGGTCTTTCGGATCAGATCTTTTCTGCAAGGTGAGAGAACTTGTACCCAGACATCGTCAGGGACGACACCCGGTGTCTCGATCAAGCGGCGGGTGAAATCAAAATCGGTATCTGAGGCCGAAGGGAAGGACACTTCAATCTCCTTGTATCCAAGCTCGACGAGCATCTGAAAGTAGCGGAATTTCTGATCCGAGTCCTAGGCACGGCAGTCTTTAGCAAGCAGCTGGATACGGACTTTCTGCACCTTATCGAGCATGTACAGTCGGTTCTTGACGTACCATTGGATCGACCAAGGATTGATTGCCATCTCTGAGATCCGTCGCCAGCCATCGAGGGGGCTTGCTCAAGGTCTTTGAAGGCCATTGCCGGTCTGGAAGATTGAGTGGCTCGAAGCGCCGGTACTTCTTGGAGGGATCTTTGAGCCTTCAGTCAAAAAAATTGTCAGTTCTGTCTCAAGCTGTAGATGAGGGTGACACACCTACATTGGCATTATGATGGTAAAGACTTGATGGCTACTAGCCGTGGATGTAAGAAGGATGAGTGAGAGCTTCCTCTGCAAGCATGAGCACTTGGAGTCATTTGATGTGGGGAAGGCCGAGGTCGGGGTTGTCCGAGTACAGGGCTCAGCATCTATCTGGCGGAGAGATACATCTTGCAGTACATTTCAAGGAGGCTTAAGAGGCTTTAAGGTATGCCACCAACACCTGAAGCTGAAAGGTGCTCCAGCTCTGATAGTGACTTACTTTACACGAAGCGTAGTCATCCAAGCTGGTTATGCGAAATTCGCGAAGCAGCTGAAAGCGATAGTGGGGTCATACGTCATCCCTTGCCATTCTTGGCATTTTCCGGGGCTTCGCGAAAGGAGAAGGGGAGAGGTTAGCTTTTCACCCAAGATATGTCAAAGGGTAATATGATGAATTGATACGAAGCTATGAGTGTCGAATGCCTTCATGAAAGGTGCCTTTTTTCCGAACCTTGTTCATGCGACTAATGCCTGCGCTGCTGCCTGCTCAGTGCTTACATCCCATGCGTTGCAAAGTGCTACCCCTAGGTGCTATTCTCTAGACAAAGCCGGTATTTACCTTTAGCTACTCTTCTCTGTTCTCTGTACCTCGCGTAGATCTAGCGTCACTCTCAAGCATGTCCTCCCTAAGCACTGATAGCGGCACCAACGCTGCACCCTGTTAGTATTCACAAAGCTCTTTTTGCTGTTTCCGCATTATATAATATGCACTGCAAGCTTCCTGAAAAGTATCCGCTTTAGGAACCTGCCTTGCTTGCTTTTGTGTCTTCTTGGAAGAGTGACACTGATCCATGTCTCCTCAACAGCGAGTCTCAGAGTCCTCTGCTTCGGGGATTCCCTAACAGCTGGCTACACCAACTGGGGCATGCGGCATTTCCCCTATGCAGCTCACTTAACAGATCACTTGCAAGCAGCATTTCCTTCTACACTGATCCACGTGGACGTGGAAGGCATGAGCGGAGCCCAAGTTCGAGGACAGTATACCGGGCGCCTGAACAGAGCGTGTACGAAAGCGAAGGATGCACCCTATGATTGGATTGTCATCATGGGTGGAACAAATGACTTGGGTTGGGGAGGACAACCACAGGAAATATATGAGGCATTGCGTGGGTGGCTTCCCCTTCCTTCTTCTCTGAGCCCTTTTCTTCCCAAGATTCAAGGCTCAAGGTCATCCATCTTCAATACTGGGTTCCCCCGTTCCAGGTTTCTTTACTTTCACGTCTACCTGTGATAGACAAGTCTGATTTAGACCTTAGAGAAAGCCTGGGACATAGCCCTCGAAACCGGCGCAAACGTACTAGCTCTGAACGTTATCGAGGCAGCAGTAGCAACTGGCACCTTGATCCAAAGACGAGATACATTGAACGCGCTCATTGCAGACCATAAACAGGACCGATGGTATGCCACCTACCCTAGTGCCTCCGCATGTGCTCAACAAGCGAGTACAAGAGTGAACTGATTGAGCGCTTCAGGTATGCCATGGATCTCTGCCATGCTGTCCCGTACTTCGCGCTTGAAGAGGCAAAGCGAGACAAAATCTGGGATGATGGGCTCCACCTAACTGAAGAGGGCTACAAGATGATGGGAGATGCGATTGCAGCTCATATGATCAAGATGTTGCAGTCGTTGGGGAGCGTCCCAAACGTCTCTTGACGGCAATGGCGAACGAAATCGAAAGGTAGTCAGAATAGTGTACGCAGTATTGCCCTACATAAATGCAGACGACCACTTGCAGCGTCGTCGCATCTCAAGGTCAACGGACTGGGATTGGTTCCATATGTCAATCTCGCTAGCTATGTACACGGTCTAGCACGCCCTAAGAACTCGAACGTCGCATCTGATCCCTCTCAACATCCTCCTTCCTCCTCTACTTCCCTCCAAAATCGATCGTCTGCCCATCCGCGCTCTTATACACCGACCCCCCCGGACTCGTCTCCGTATAATCCGTTCCATTAAAAGTAATCACATCCGGCCACTGCACCCCCGTCGGCGGCTGCGCGAACACAACCCCCTTATCTTTACTCATGACACCTCTCCGCATCAACTCCTCCCTCCGCATCAGTTCGCCCCTCCGCCTCAGCCCAAAGGCCGAGGCCGAGCCTCCCAGCCTTAGCGACGCGTCTGCCGCCTGCTGCAGCAAGCCCGACGACGCCCGATTCGACATCCACCCACCCCCACCGGTAATCAAGCCAAGAATCCCCTGCGCCTCCAGCATCGGCGCGTTCTCCCTCCCCTTTGGTATTTTCGTCGGGAGCTTGATGTAGTTCGCTCCGGTGAGGAGCACGTTAGCGCTGCCCTGGATGGGGAACCGCCAGCTCCCTGGGCCGAGGGTCGTTTCTACCGGTGTGCCGGAGCAGCCGCCGGTTGTGCCTTGCACTTGCCATGTAATTGCGAGGTCGAAGACTTCGAGGCCTTCGAACGTGGCGACGCGGTAGTTGGGGAAGGGCCCGGCGGGGTTGGTGAGGCCGGGGATTTCGGGCTGGGACCGGCCTTGGCAGCAGCGGCCGGGGCGGAGGTTGTTGCAGGTTTGGGCGGTCATTAGCACCATCTGGGGGAAGGGGTGGTCATCGCCGTAGCGGAGCGTGACTTTCACGGCGTGGGTGAGGACGGGGAGGAGAGTGAGTATGTAGGAGAGGAAGAGAAAGAGATACATGGTGAAGGTTGTGGCTTGGTGGTAGCAAGTAAAGACTGTAGCTGCCTGAGTGAGAGACCGCTTTTGAGAAAAAGGCAGTCGCCGGGTTGTGGAGGGACCTCGCCGTTTTGTTTGCTCTGGCTTGTGCGTTGTGGCCATGGCCGCGCATGGAAAAGTTGGTAAATCGATCAAGAATAGCATTCGGGTGGAGTAATGTCCATGCGATTGTCGATATCACGTAAGCGAGCCGTGCAAGAGCTGTTGGAGTTCACCATATCTAGTCGCTTGTGTCCACACAACTGGCAGTTTTGGCTTTGTTCAGGGCGATATGCGCGTTGGGCTGCGCTGCCCTGAATTTTGACGCGACATGCGCTGATGATGGAATGGATCAACGAATACAAAATCTGCAAATACCCAACCATTCGAGAGTTTGCCGATGCGCTTATATGGCTGACCCGCCTCATCTTCTGGAACGCTGGCTCCGTCGAATACATATATACAACACGGTCCCGAAGCCCCGCAATAGAATTGTGTGAATCAAATACATGAAATGGTTGCAACTTGATTCAAAATGGAGACGAAACGCTTACAATTTCAGACAAGGAACTACAATGGCGAGATGACCAATGTCATGCTCAAGGCTCGTCAAAATAGAGAAGGAAAATGAGACGTCAAACCGCTCTCGAACCCGTGGGCTGCGTCACAAAGGTCTATGTGCGCGCCTTCGGGTCGCAATTTTCGATCTCTACGATATCAGCATTTACCGGGCGTCGAACAGCCTGCTGAACTGAGGAACACACTGTGGACCTCGACCTTTCTCCTGAATCGCAAGGCATATGAACCAGGCTTGGACACTCTCGTGCCGTTGGCAGATGATAAGAACATGCCAAGTTGAAACGGGTCCCAGACAGTCGTGAGCGGTTGTGATAATCGCTAGATCCGATATTCAGGGGACCATGGACGACAATCGAGCCCTATTCCGCACGCGGCATCGCCGCAATTGAAGATGTTGATGTCTGTTGTATCCTGCCCGGTAGCAATCGCTTCCCTAGTCTCCGCTTTATAGCTGGCACTGACGACTTCGGTGGGCTGAAAATCGATAATGGGTGTTCCGACCTCAGTGTCAGCTCACGCTTCGGTATACTAAGAGTAGCGATGCGGATCGGCTGGGAATGATGACTGCCCATGCATGAGTGATGAATTGATCAATGTGATGACTGATTAGTATACAACATGAGAGAGCCATGAAAACCCATCGTCAGTCAACTTCCTTAGATATGATGGTTCGAAAGTCATAACAACACGTTACCGCGTCACACCACTATAAATGGACCTACCGCGCTACCTCCACAACGACAGAGTCGACTTCAAGAAGCGTGTCAGCCGGGTACGCAACCCCTTGACGGCCCGTACACTGCACAATGATACTCAACACATCACTATACTCCCCTTTCGCGTTCACGGCCCCGTTGTCTCTATACACTGTCCATGTCACCGGCCTGGTAAGCTTAAATTGATCGGTCCAGTAAGGCGTCTCAAAAGCGCCGATGACACCAGCGTAGGAAGTGAAGAAGCAGGCGGCACTGCAGGTAGTTGACGTTATTCCAATAAGGTATCTGGAGCATAGAGGGAGACAGAGTAGGTCGTGCCATTACAGTAGGCTGTGGGTACATTAAGATTGCCGACAGCGCCTGGTAAAGTGAGATACTGGGTGCCATTGAGGTGGAATCCCTGTTAATGGATGTCAGTACAGTGATCCAGAACCGGCATCCACAAGAAAGCTTACGCAGCTCCGTAGCCGTAGTAAAATGATCTTGGTAATTGTTTTTCATTTATAAAATCCCCATACGCTTTTGTCAAGTCAACTGGTCAGAAACCATGGTGGCTATGGATTAGGACGGGAGCCGGCTCCAAGAGGAATGGCGTAACCGTCGAAACCTCGGTTGCAGATGGGTGCCTCAGTACTCTATAAAGTAATGAACGAAGGTGCCACCAGGTGCTAGTCTCATCTCACCTGGAAAAGCCCACATTTGCAAGTACGATGTCGAAGAAATCTTCTCTCAGAATCCTCGCCAGCACAACTGGGCCTTCAAACCTTCAGGCTTCCATTCGTCAGAAGTTTCACTCCTTCTTTTCTCCGGAACATTGCCTCAAAATGTCCACCGCTGCTGGTGAGCCTCGTGGAAAGAAAGACTTGCACGTACATCACCTGACTGCGCTTTCCACCTATCCCAGCTCCACCGAAATTTCCCTTCGCTCGCCCTGCGGCCGTTGAACCGCCCGTCGAGTACGCCCGGCTCCGTGCTACCGACCCAGTGTCCAAGGTTGAGCTTTGGGACGGAAGCCACGCCTGGCTTGTTGTCAAGCATAAAGACGTCTGTAGTGTTGCCACTGACGGACGCCTTTCAAAGGTAAACAGGAGTATGGACCTATTCCGACGTATAGTTCACGTTCGGTGATTGAACAGCTCACCTGCCTTGGTTCTTTAGGAACGTTCTCGTCCTGGTTTCCCCGAGATGAGTGCAGGCGGAAAACAAGCAGCCAAGAATAAGCCGACATTCGTCGACATGGATGCGCCGCTGCATATGCAGCAGAGGTGAGAACGAAGCCTCTGAGTTCTTCGGAGACGCCACCACATCTGACTCGATTTATTCTTCTCCGCGCAGGGCAATGGTTGCTCCTCTCTTCACACGCGAGCACATCGATACGATGCGTCCGCGCATCCAGAAGACCGTCGACTCACTCCTCGACACTATGCTCAAGGCTCGCGGGGATAAGGCCGTTGATCTCGTTGATAAGTTTTCTCTGCCGGTTCCTTCCTACGTGAGGGCCCTTTTCCTTTTTTTGGGGACGGCCCAATCGACATATTATATACTAAGACGTATCCGCGTGTGTCATGCCAATAGATCATCTACGGTATCCTGGGAGTTCCATTCAAGGACCTTGAGTACCTCACTCAGTGCAACGCCATCAGAAGCCATGGAAGTGCTACTGCGACCGAGGCGTCAAGTGCAAATCAGTACATTGCTCACATTTGATCCCTGTCACTGTTTCTTCTTCTTACATTCCCAATTATGGCAGAAACGGTGACTGAGCTAATATCACAAATATTAGGGAGCTCCTTGACTACATCAGCAACTTGGTCGAGCAAAAACATGCCAAGCCTGCGGATGATCTCATTAGCAAACTGGTCGTCGAGCAGGTACGCACTCTCGCTGCAATTCCTCTGTTCCCTTTTTGGACTGCCCCAGCTAACCACTTATCGTTCCGGCTTTCAGGTCACTCCAGGACACATCACGAAATCGGATGCCGTCCAGATCGCCTTCCTGATGCTCGTTGCCGGTAACGCCACGATGGTCAACATGATCAATCTCGTAAGCTTCAATTCCCCAAAAGGTTTACTCAAACGGTGAATTTCTCTGACTTAAGCGTTGTTGGTATTCTTCAGGGGGTTGCTACTCTTCTACAGCACCCAAACCAGCTCAAAGACCTCAAAGCCGACCCTTCCATTGCCAAAGCTTTTGTCGAGGAACTCTGTCGATTCCACACCGCGTCTGCTATGGCCATGCGTCGTGTAGCCAAAGTTGATATCACTCTCGGAGGCAAGGTACGCACTTTTGCCATTCATTTATGTGCGTCCTTTACTAATTTGGCCTCCCTTTTCCAGCACATCAAAGCTGGCGAGGGTATTATCTGCTCCAACCAGTCCGCGAACCGGGATGAGGACGTCTTCTCTAATCCAGACACCTTCAACATGCGCCGTAAGCGTGGATCCGAAGAGGCTCTTGGGTATGGCTGGGGTGCCCATCGTTGCATCGCCGAGTGGCTCGCTCGTGCGGAGCTTGAAGTCGTCTTTGGTGAACCCTTATTCCCTTAGCTCACAAATTGGTGCAGTTCGCTAATTCTTGCTTCTTGTAGCTACCTTGTTTCAGAAACTTCCGAACTTGAAGCTAGCGATTCCTTTTTCTGAGATCAAGTACTCTCCGCCTACTATGGATGTTGGAATCACAGAACTTCCCGTCACTTTTTAAAGCTCGCCCAGTCTGTCCTTAAGAAGAGATATCTTTCTTTCCTCCAGCGCCTATTCTTCATCTAAACTTAGCCAATCCTGTCGTGCGCAACTGGCAAATACAGGTATGCGTTGGTATGGAAGCGACCTGGTTAACCACCTTCCTACCTGACGAACAAGCATAGTTATAGACATAAGAATATCTGATCGACAGATCATCTTACCTATTCCATCCGATCCTCTGTTCTCCTTTTTCTATCTAGCTATAAGCGAGTGAACTATTTATGTATTGTGACAGTTCCAGGAACAGCATAGCTTACGTCTTCGATGTTGTCACCTTCTCTTTGAACCTTCTAGAGATCGTTAAACCACTGCTATTGACGTCTGCAATATCCAACACACCCTTCTCCGGCTCAGTGAGACGAAGCTTGGTACATGTTCCTTCTTGTAGCGATCCCACTGGCGTGGCCTCTGCCGTTGAAGTTCAGGCTACGGTTGTCGATCTCGAGTCTTGCTTCAAAAGCACGACTCTTCTCTTCTGCCACGGATTTCCAACCTGTCGCCCTCCTGTCAGCGCCTCATGTTGCCTTTCGCGGATATACGGCGGAGACGCCCACAACTTCGAACGCATCGAGCCTCACAGTCCTTCCATCTAGGCAGGCGGGGTCTTACCATGTCACAACGAGGGATGACAGTGTACGTTACAGATCAAGAAATGAAAGCATGGATGAAGAAGATATAATTTCCTACATAATGGTCATTTATATTCCATTCACACGTATTTGCAGGTATACATTAATACTTGAGAGAAAGTCCGTATTTTGATATCGCCCTTACGAAGGATTTCAAAGAAGCCTCGACTCGCGAGTTTCGTTTCCCGGAACATTCTGTGCATGCCTTTTGGAGGGGTTTTGAGTACATGTACCGAGGAGACTACTCCGAGGATCCAGCAGTCAGTTTGAATACGCAAGGTTTGCTCAAGGTCGTTGTGTGTAAGGCACAAGCTAATGATCTGGCAGGAGATGACCTTGAATTATTGAAACACCCGAGAGTCTTTGCTCTCGCCGATATCTTCCTAATGCCCAACCTCCAGGCATACGCTCTCTTGAACTTCAAAGTCTGACTCCAGCAACATTGGATCAGCGATACATTCCCCGACTGCATTCGAGAGATCTATACCAACACACATGAGGAGGATTCCATTATGAGACGTGCTGTGGTTGAGGTCACTCGGATTCATTCCTATGTGTTGTGTCACAAATTATCATTCCAAGCTGTGATTCGTGAGATAGGGGAATTTGCTGTTGATGTCGTAAAGGGGCTGGCGGAAAAGAAGCATCCTACAGATCACGTTGGTCCCGAAACGGGTTGGATGTAAGATCTTCAAGGGGCAAAGCGAAAAGAGCAGGTGGCTCGTCGTCATCCAGGGGGCTATAGCAGACAGCATTGGTAGAAGTACAAGTCTGATTGCACTTCATATTTCCACACGCACAATCGAGCATGCTGATTGCTCCATCCAAAACATTATCTCGCCTTGAAATATGGTGCTTATTTAGATATAGATGGAATCAAGGAAAAGTTTAGCAGCGTAGGGCTGACGAGGCCTCGCGCAAAGGTGTGGGATGGACGCCTTTAGATTCCCGGTTGCCCATATGCGAGTCCGAGTGAATGCAAGGAGGGGACTGGCGCTCTCTAATTTAGGATTAGGCTACAGCGTTTGGAGAGTCCACGTGATAGCTTGGCAGCAGCGGTGATAGAATTTCACGAACGTTTCAAGTCGGAAGGCCAAGTGCTGACCTTTCTGAAAGATTCTATAGGGTAATCTTAATGCCCAGCTAAACTATGTAGAAAACAAACGTAAAACAAACGGATTAAACCAGAGCAAGTGCAAGTAAGAATCATGCACGCAAAAAGATCTTGTGCACCGTCGCCGTATGATTCTTGAAACCTATCACACTAGGCAGGACCAATCCTGCTACCGAGCACTGTAGATGCGGACAGGGGACCGGATCCTCCTAGGCGAAACTCTCCAAATGCTTCCCCACCTTATTTATCATCCTGTTGGGTTTGGCGTACTCGAAGATCCGATGTAGGTAGGGCAGCCTATCATTACCCAAGTAGAACAGGTATTGGGTGGGCCGGCAGACCATAGGGAAATAGTCTTTCGCGTCCTCCCCGGACTCATTTACCATACCTTCCGACTCCTCCTGTTTGATAGTGGACTTGGCGTCGATAGCCTCGATCCTTCAACGGAGTTGTTCTCGATCGCTTAGATCATCGCCGGGACTACAGGTAAATCGGACTACCTTAGCTCGCTCGGGGATGTGGTATTCGATCGGCTTCGCGGGTAGGATATCTGGTACGGCCGTTAGAGCGGCGGTAGTAGCGGAAAATTGTGCGTTAAAGGCCACGGTGTCAGCGGTCCGGAAGTATCGTTTCCGCGTTTATACAATCATACAACTTCGCAGCTTGATTTTCGTATAGTTTAACCGGGCTTCGGCCTTTTTCTTCTTAGTATAAAGGGTTATCCCTGTAGTATCGTCGACGGTTTTATATCCTGTATTATGGATTCGCGCCGTAAGAGCTTTGTTTCGTTGGCCGAGTCGGATTATTTAAGGGTGTTATTTCAACTGGGTCTTCTACTCGGACGATAGCTCCGTCGGGGCGCTCGCGTCGGCCGTTAAATTAGAGAGCCGGGCCATCTTCTAGACTACCTCGTTAGATAGCTTCCCGAGGTAATAAAACTCGGTGTCGAATCGGATCTCTTAGTCTAAATAGTAGCCGACTACTCTTTACTAGTAGTCGAAAAACTAATCTCGTACCGAAGAGGGAGCGCTGTCTATTACTTATAAATAAAATCAGTGTTAAAGCGATTCTTAGGAAGTAAATCGGAAGCGGGAATCGAAGGGTAGATATATTATTAATAATATTTAAGAGGCCACGTCGGAGCCTATATTAAATAAAAGAATATTCGAAACCCGCTTTTTATCCGAGACGCTTAAGGTAACGGATCTACGTACTAGAGTTATAACGATATAGTCGGCGAGGTACCCGCTTTACCCGTACCGCGTAATAGTTCCCGGAATACCGGACGATCGAGAACTCGATATTTCTATTTCACCGTTAAACTCTTCCTACCCTACGGGATCTATACCCGAAATATATTCTCGACGTATTTTACGTACGTAGCTTCGAAAGTGTTATCGTATACTATAAGAGATATAAAGTAATTAAGGAGGGAGAATAACGGATTATCTTCTCCTCCGCCGATAATTAACGTTTTTCTATAAACGGTATCGGTTAACTACGGGTTAGCGTAATTATTAAAGCGAGGGATAGAAAAAATATAAAGAAGAAAAAATATAAATTTATTTATATTCGCGGATTATTATCTTTCTCTTTAATATATAGAAGTATCGCCTTTATAAAGACTAGGTTAGGTTTCCTAGGAGTTTAATTAATAACGATATTAATAATAAAATAATAATATAGGAACGATCGAGTTTCTTCGGGCCCCGCCTTAATATCGTTATTAATATTATAATCCTCGTTATAGTAATAAAGCGAGCCGAGATCGTTATCGTTATTATTATCGTTATTACTATCCTAGGCGATATTAGAATCGCCGTTATCGTTACTCTTCACGTTATTAATTTCGTTTATTATAATATTATTTATAACTTTCCTAGCTTCGCGGGTATTTACGACCACTATATCGTCGGTAGGTATATTTAATTTATCGGGATTATTATAATACCTAAGGCCGTTAGTATAGAGCTAGCGGCTTAGTAATAATATAAAAAACGTAAAGTAGTTACGGGGTTTAATATTAAATAGTTTTTAAATCCTAAATTTAATAATAGAACTAATCTCTAAGGTTTCTAGAAAAGACGGGGGAATACTAACTCGATATAGAATTATTAAAAGTTAGAACTCTATAATATTAAAGCTAGAACCCCGTATTAATAAATAATAATATTATAAAGGTAACGGAGTATAAATATATATAATATATTAGCGCCTTTAGCGGGGCGTAGGTGTATATAATATATTATTATTTTATAATTACCTCTCTCTTTAAGCCCTAATCCCTAGGTACCTAAATATTTTAATTAAAAAATATTTATTAAAAAATCTTTAAACCCCCTAAAGAGAATAAGGGAAAAAAGTTATTTAATATAACGACGTTATTATATTATAACCTAAGTATAAGGCTACGTACTTAATTTTATAATATTTATAATACTAGTTACGAAATAATATTTAGTTAACTTATCGAAGTTTATTAAAAAATCTTTAAACCCTCTAGGGGAATAAGGAAAAAGAGTTTTCTAATTTATACTATCGGTCCTATAATACTAATATATAGTACTAGTTACGGAGCGATACGAAACTATTTCCTATAGTACTATTATATAGTATTAGTAACGGAAGAGTAATACTACTAAACTACTTCTATTATATAATAGTATTAATAGTAAATGAATAATATATTTATAAAACTATCCCTATAGCGCTAATATATAATAATAGTAATTAATTAAATAATATTTCTTTCGTCCCTATAATACTATTATATATAATAATAGCGGAGCGAAATAGTATATATTATTATTCCTATAACGCTTATAGTACTTATAGTAAATATAATATATTAGATTATTTTTATAGTATTTATAGTACTAGTAACGGAATAGAGATAACTACCCTTATTATATACTCCTACTATACTATGAAAATATTAATAATAAAGTACTATATATAAGCGGTATAGCCTTAATATTATACCGGGAGATTAGTAATAATATATTACTATAGTAACGATTATATTTATTAATAAAAGCGAGGTAGCGGAGCGGAGGCGCGTATCGACGTACTATAATAATAAGATACTTAGCGCGACGGTTTATTATTAAAATAAACTCGCTCGCTTATTTACTTTCTCTCTTCGTAACTCCTTTAATCTTTTTTATATATTATTACTCTAGCTCTATAATAGTATTCTAGTATTATAACTAATATATAGATAATACTCTCGTTATATATAATTTTCTTTTAACTCCGTAAATGGCTCCTATTTACCGATAATATTAATTTATTTATATTAATTATTTCAGTTATAAATATACTAGTAAATATAGCTAGTCCGCTATTAGCGCGACTACGTAATATTAATTATAATAGTAGTTTACTACGCTTCGTAACTCCCTTACCGGGTCTATTTTTATTAATTTAATAATAATTATATTCGAGGTACGTCCCCTCCTTATACGCTTTATTATATTAATCGCTACGGAATCGACTATTATATAAAGATAAACTATAACCGTAAGCTCTAAAATAATATATATTAATAATAATAAATCTTTAAATCTTTCCGAAGGAAGGTAGAGAAGTCTATATATCGATATACCCGTATTAATAATAGGACTCTTAAAGAAAAACGTAAATATAATTTAATAAATAAAGAAATTACTTAATAACGTAAAGTATATAATAAAATAATAATAATTAGTAGATAAATCTCTACTATAATCGTTAACCTATAGAATTAATTAACGGCGGCGAACTAGCGTATTAAGGAATTAAAGGCGATGAATAAAATTCTCGAAAAAGAAACTAAGAGTTTCCGTTAATATAAACGGGACCTAAAGAGTCTTAAGGAAAATAATATTCTTAAAGACTATATTAGGGAGACTATATCTTCTTTTAATAATTCCGATAATAATTAAATCTTTCGTATAATATAATAGCGATAGCGAATTCTTTTTTTCTTAAATCGGCGCTAGTTAAGCTTATTTAGATATACTATTTAATAATATATTCTAAATATTTATATAAACTATATTTAAAGTAAAAGTATTTTTATAAATACGATATCTTATCGCTATCGTATATAAATAGTTTAATAATAAATTAAATTTAGTTATACCTTAAAACCGTATAATAAAATTATAAATATAAAGGAGAATATCCGTTATATAAATATTAATATAAAAGTAGTAATATTTACTTTTAATATCGGCTTCGTTTACTCCGTTTTATTATTTTATATAACTAGGTAACCTCTTTAACTATATTTATATATTTATATTTACTACCCGCCTATTTAAAGGCTTTAGTTAATTTATTAATATTAATAAACTCTTCGTTTAATAATTATTAATTATATTCTTCGCTTTAACTAATTTATTTAACTTTATACTAGATATTTTCTTTATTCTTAATTTTATAATTTTCTTCTTCTACCTCCTATAACTTATTATTATTAATAAATTCGGGGGCTTATATAGAAGATTCCGCCGTATTAATATAGTCGCGAAGATAATATAATTTAAGTAATGATATATAAAAGGTATTATAAATTCTATATATAGAAAGTAGTAGTAGGCGGTAAATTTATACTTTTATTTTATTAATAATCTTAAAGGGCCTTATAAACTTATAGGATAATTTCTTATTTAGGCGCTTTTACTTTAAATTCTTAATTATTAATATAATTAAATTACTAACCTTATAACTTTATAGTTTATATATTTTATTATATAATTTAATTTGATATTCGGTAGCGCTTTATAGGCGCTCTATAACTTTATCCTTTAAAGTTTATAATTATTATATTTTATTATTTATAACTAGTACCCTTCTTTCCCTAGAGTCGTCCTCGACCTCTTAACGGATTTTAAAATAGTAACTATATATATAAAAAAACGACGTCGTTCCGACGACGATACTCTAATTATTATTTATTAAAATTTTTATTATAAGTAGTAATCTAGCCTAATTAATTTATTTATTATTAATAAATATACGTAAATAGTACTCTAATATCTAATTTTAACACTTTATCTATTTATTCGTTTAAGAGTAAAAAGTAATATTTAAATATTATTTAATTTTCGAATAAAAATATATAACCGACTAGAAGGCGCTCGTAAAAATAGAGCCTCTATCGCTAACGATACTATTAGGTATATTATAACGGTAAATAATTTTAGAATAAAATACTTCCGTTAATTAAACGATATCGATTTTAATAATTATAAATATATATTTAATTATCTTAATAAATCGATTTATAATAATAAAAATAGTATTATAAATAGTACCCCTATATTTACTAGGCGGTAAATTAGTTATAAAATTTATAGAAATCTCCTTCTAAGGCTAAATAATAATAGGAAACGAATTTAATTCGTTATATAAACGATATCGCGGCGCCTTCGTCTGTTAATATATATCGTAATTTTTAATATAGTCCGTAACTTACTTTAAGCTACCCTCCTAGAAGAATTTTCGGGTAAATAATTTATATAACTTTATAGCGTTAAAATAATTTATTAAAGAATTATTATAATACTTTTTTATAAACTCTTCCCTTAGAGCTTTATCCCTTAATATATAAAAATAATCGTTATATTTTAATAATCCCTCGGAGTTTATAACCTATATCTTATTCTTTATATAACGACGGTTCTTTAATATATTCGCTTTAGTTCGAAAAGAATTTATTTAATTATTATAAATTTATAATTCCCGAATTAGCGTTTTAATAGGCCTTTTAGGATTATTATATATAATTTCAGGTACTATTATAATATCCCGCTTTAGAATTATTACTTTTAATTTTATAATTTAAAAAGTAGAAGTTATAATTACCTTTATTTTCTTATTTCTTTCCGATAATTAACCGTTAATCTAAAGAATAAGTTTATTCTAAAGCGTTAATAATAATTTAATATTTAACGACGATACTCTCTTATAATTAAAATACCGCGATAATATATCGGTAGGATTTAATTTTCTAGCCCGATAAAAGATTTTAAAGTTATAAGTAGTTAATTTAAATACCTAATAAACCTATTTAAAATTTAGCTCCTTTTATTTTATAAAACCCTTTAAGTTATTATAATTAATCTAGATTTTAATATAATAGGGGCTATTTTCTAGGTAGTATTACTATTATTTTATTACCGCTATAATAACGAGTAATTCTTAATTATAAATTTTATAGTTTTATTTTAAAGGATTTAATTTCCGTAACTAAAACGTTATAAAGCGCTAATAATTATTCTTATCCTATTACGATAATATAAAGTTAAAACTAAAGTTAGAAGTATCCGTCTTTATACGTAATTATTTAATTAAATCGTAATAACGTAGAAAAGGCGTATTTATAAATATATCTCGTAAAATCTAAAACGCTTCCGTAGCGCCGTCTATTTATTCTAATAGATTTACTTTTTTACCTACTTTACTACCCTTAAATAAACTAGTAAACGGCGTAGTTATATTAGAATAATTATAAATAAACCGCCTATAAAAGTTAATAAAGTCTAAAAAGATTTATACCTCCCGATATATTTTCGGTTAAGATTATTCCTTAATAATCTTAACGCGTTCCGGGTCTATAATTACTTTATTAATAAATATAATAAAATTTAAAAACTCGACCGTTTCGGTATTAAATTAATATTTCTTAAAGTTAATAAATAACTAGAACTAATATAATCGTTTAAATACTTATTTAATATACTATTAATACTCCGCCGGATTAGTACTATAAATTAGGATATTATCTAGATATACTATATATATTATATTTATTAAATTTATAAACGTATAGTTAATATAAATTTAAAATATCGCCGGTATATTAACGAGCTTAAAAGGTATAACTAAATATTCGAAGTAATTATAGCGAGTTCGGAAAATAATTTTTTATTTATCGCCTTCCTTAATCTAGATTTTATAATAAATATCTTTAAGATTTAATTTTATAAAGATTTTAGAACTATATAAACGATTTAATATCTCGGTAATTAAGGATAACGGGTATCGATTCTTAATAATTATTATATTTAAGCCCCGATAATTAATATAAAGATATAACCTATTATCCTTTTTAAATATAAAAAGAATAAATACTTTAGTTAAAGATATTAAATAACGGATTTAGTCTTTATAAAATAAGGATTCTAAATAACGCCGTAGCTCCGATAATTTAGTTTAAAATAAATTATAAAGAGACTTATAAGGCGGTTCTTTATTAATCTTTATTTTAATAATATAATCCCTTTATTTAAAAGTAGGTAGGGTACTCGCCTTTTTATTAAAAAATATATTATAAAACCCTATAAATTCCCTAGGAACCTTTAGGTTAGGAAGTTTTTCTTATTTACTTTATACTACCGTAATATATATAACCGCGAATATATTCGGTTTATTTTTAAAACTATTAATAAACTTAATTAGTTCCTTAATTTATAAATTACTAAAATTAATCTTAAACCGCTATTAGTCCGCCTTAGAATTAATTAATATCTTTAATTAATATAACCTAGGTATATCTAGAATAATATTTAAATCTTTAAAGTTTATAGTATAAAATAAAGTATTATATTTATACTCTTAACTTTAACTATCGACTATCTAATAGTTTAATTAATACGCGTTATAATAATATATACTTTACCCGTTAATTACTTTAGCTAATAGTAAGGTAGTATTATAAAGTTCTAAATTATTTTTAATTACGAACCGCTATAAAATTAAATTAATTTATACTTTAGAGTTAATTAAGGTAATAAACTATTTAACTTTATTTTAAAGAGTAATCTAACTCTTAAAAAGAATAAAAGGGTATATTTTTATTAATCGTTTTTCTTACCCTTCTTCCGAGGTATAAATTAAATTTAATTATTTTTTATTAATACCGCGCCGACGTTTATAACTAGTTTATTTATATCGGGATATTTAGATTTAATATAACCTTCTATTTTATAATAATAATAAATAATCTTATTATACGAAGAATTAATAGTATTAATTTTATATTTATTACCCTTCTCCTTTAAATACGTTTATTTAATATTATCGCCGGCGTTAAATTTAGTAATTCGATTTATTATAGATTTTTCTTTATTAAGGTTCTTTAATTAGGAACCCGAATTAAAATTAAAATTATTTATTAATTATATATACTCTAGATTCTTTTCTTATATAATAATCTAAATAAGAATTTCTTCTCTTTAAATAAATATACTACCGGTATTAAAGATCTTATTTTTAAATTTAGGTTTAAATTTAGTTAAAAAGAAATTTATTTTATACTCCTCCGAAAATAAAAGTAACTAAGTCTTTATTTTTTTAAAATAGGCCTTAAATAACGATATTTTTTAATAAAATTATTATTTAACTTCCTCCTACTTCTCGTAAATAAAGAAATAATAGTTAACTAGATTCGTTATTAAATTAAAAAGAAACTTCTTAAAAAAGCTAAATATAATATTAATTAAACTATATAAATTATAGTATTTATATTATTATATTAAAGGGTTACCTTCTAACGAGTTTATATAATATATAATCTTTAAATAATCAATAGTAAAATATTTAAAACTAATTAAAAATTTAATATTTACGTCGCGGAACTAGCGTAAATATTTACCTTCGCTCGCACTCTTATAAGAACGTATTTTATTAGGGCGTAGTATTTTCGCCTTAATAAAAATATCTCTATTAAATATAATTAAACTTATTATTATTTTACCGGTAGGTATAATAATTAAAAGACCTTTATTATAAATAATAAATTCCGCTAGCGCTCCGCTAGCGGGTATAGAAATAATAGGATTACGTAGTTTTTAATTTTAAATTTATAATACCCTTAATTCTTATTATTATTTAAAGCGACGGTTTTCTTTTTTAATAACTTTAAACTATATATCTAAAGTCTCTTCGGAGGTAATAATACCTTCGAATTTATTATTATTTTTACGACGGGGGTCGTCGGAGGGGGTTTAATCGATATTGTTATTATTAAATTCTTCTAGACGTCCCGAGATTAAACCCGATATTATAATAATAATAGACTTTTTCTTTAAAAAGATTTAAAAGATTAAAACTATAATACCTAAAGCCGCTAGCGTAGAGCTAGCGGCTTAATAATAATATAAAAAATATAAAATAATTACGGGGTTTAAGATTAAGTAATTTTTAAATCCTAGATTTAATAATAGAATTAATCTCTAAAATTTTTAGAAAAGACGGGGGAATATTAACTCGATATAAAATTACTAAGAGTTAAAACCCCGTAATATTAAGGCTAGAACCTCGTATTAATAAATAATAATATTATAGAGGTAGCGGAGCGTAGGCGTATATAACGTACTAGCGCCTTTAGCGGGGCGTAGGCGTATATAACGTACTACTACTTTATAATTATTAAGTTTGACCCGAGTATCGAATAAGGAGTATAGTCGGTAACCGAAAAAAGCGGCCGTAAATAAACCGGTAGTAACTTGAACCCGTTACCGTTTATTTTTAAATATCGAATTATTAAGTACTTAGTATATATAGAGGAGAAGGTAGAGATCGTCGAGGCCGATAACTAGTTTCTTCTTAAGAAGAATACGGAGGCTATATTTATTAATAAATAAATTAATATACTAGTATATTCGAGACATTAGCGTAGAGCTTCGGAAATTTATAAGAATTAATATCTCATATTATATATATCCCTTTTATCGCGTGGATTAAAGTCTCGATTAGTTTTATCGAGGATATATATTCTTAGAACCCGTTAGTAGTTCCTTAAACTCGATACTACGCCGATTTTATTATAATTATCTATTGTCCATTTCTAAAAGACTTTAAAATCTAGTACTTATACGTCTTCGAGGAATATTTTAGGATTATAGTCAAATTCGCCGTAAAACCTAGATAGTAGTTTCGTTAGCGACGGTAAATATAGACTTCGATAAAAGATAAACTACCCCTTCTACTTCTCTAATACCGATTTTAGGTATTTCTTCGTATTATTAATAACTTTTAACTTAGTCTTCTCTTCTATAGCGAGCCGTACGCGCTCTTTAAAATAAAAACTCGGTAGTAACCTAGTCTTTTTATACTATACTCGTCCTATACTATTAATTTGAATAATATAGCGCTATTATAGTTAATGAGTAGGGCGTAAAGGGTAGTTATAACCTAATAACTATAAAGATAATAATAGTATAAATAAATAATATAAATGAAATCCTATTTCATTAACGAACGTAGGAGACGAGCGAGTTAAGGAAGAAAAGAAATAGGTTCTAGGCCTTATATTATATTCGCTACTTTATAGAGATATATTTAAAGGAAGGAAAGATAAATAAAAGAGGTAATAAGAAAGTAAAGAATTTTAATAAAGATTCCTTAATACGATAGAGGTCCCCGGTAATAAATAGTACCTTTTTTTAATAATAGGGTTATCGATATTTAATTTAATTAATCCGAACTAGACCCTATACGATACCTGGGCTATTTAAAATAATTATTAATTTATTTCTTTTTAACTTCCCTAGTACTTAAAAGTAATTTCTAGAAATTAATTTATTAAATATTTAAAACTGGACTTTTATTAAAATAAAAGTAATATCCTATTTTTTTTACTCGCCCGATTTTTTTTCTTAAATTTCGGTTAATTTATCGCTTTAAATTTTTATATCGAAATTACGATATATAATAAAAAAATTATCGGAAAAATAATATTTTTAATTCAACAAAATTTTAATTTTAAAATTTAGTTAGGGATTAATAATTTATTTATTATATTATATCGTTTTAAACTCCGTTTTTAATATATCGAATTCGGACGAAAAATATATATCGCGAGTATTTTTTTTTTTTTTTTTAGTAATATTGCGTCGTTTTTTTAAATTTTTAAATAATGTTTTTAATTTAATAATATTAATATAAAAGAGACTCGGTCCGTTTTCGTTATATTTTTTTAAAATTTTAACTCGGTTTATATTTATTCCTATATTAGTATTATCGAATATATTTAACTTTAGTTCGGTTTTACTTTTATCGCTTTTTTTTTTTTTACTTTTTTTTTTTAATTTCGATTTTTATAACTCTTTTTACTTTTAAAGTATTCTTTTAATATTATTTCTCGATAGCCTATTTTTTTTTAAATTTATACTACGCGCCGTTTTTTTTTAAGCGGCTTAAAGCTTTTTTAATTTCTTTATATTAGTTTTTTTTTTTACTCCTCGATCCTACGACGGCGGCGGCGACGATAGCCTAGGTAGTCGCTTGTGGATTAGTATAAAGGCCTTTGTATCCGCGGGTGTTAACTAGTATAACTAATGGAAGTTAGTTAAAATATTAAATTACGTTATATAAAGGGCTTTAATATACTAGATAATATATAGATACGGTAAAATACACTAGTAATGGAATTTTCGTGGTTACTAGTAATTCTGGTAGAGGGACGAAAATTAGGTGTGCCCGAATTTTTTTACTTTTTTTTTACTAAGGAATTCTCATTACTTTTGCACCTAACAATACCATTGACAAGCGCCGGGAGGACCGCTGTGTTGATATTCCATTCCAGGAGAACCTCCAAAGACACTTCGACAGTCAAATGCGCAACTCACTTTCACGTAATGTCTGAAAGGCACCGGCTGCTATGCGTTAATGAAAGTGTATCTAAGTAAACAGGCACGGCCGTTGGGAGCAAGGCTATTCCCGCCCCCAAAATGATGCTTGAGCTAATTGAAGTAGACGAGGAACCGTTAAAGCCTGCGTCGACGTGCCTAGGCCTAGAGATAAGCGAGGTACCTTACAGTTAAGGTAATTTTGGATCCTTAGATGCACGTCGCGCAAGGTAAGGCTACCTAGGTTATCCAAATACGTGTTTGCGGCGCAATAAGTGCCAATATTTGTTCTGCCTCTTCCTCTCTTTTTTTTTCCCTTTCATCTTGACCGTCCAGATCTGTGGTTTCCCTTTCGTCTCCCTCCCCCAAAAGAAAAATCAAATGTCTCTCCGCTCACTCTTGTCATGTCTGGCCCTACTACACGTCCACCCACTCTTTAGTTCTCGCGCCTTAGTCGCCTCCGACGCAGCCGGCAAACTAAACCTCTACAACGACTTCAACTGTAACCACCCTAGCACCCTCAACCCAATAGTGACCCTCCCACTGTCCACCTGCCTTGTCATTACCGGCGGCGAAGGTCTCGTCGTCGCCGCCCTGCCCGCCTGCCCTCAGGGCACCGCAGCCCCGATATTCTATTCGGATACAGCATGTGGCGTGCAGACCACTGTGACGAAAGACATACTGTTTTCACAAGGCTGCTTCCAGATTGCGGATGGGGTTGATCTGTTCGTTGCGCGCTCGGTCATGTTTTCTTGTCAGCCGGCGGCGAATAATCCGTTACCAAGTAGTACGTCGACGGCTGTAGTGTCTGCGCTGGCGGCTGTGGCGACAGGGACTAGTGGAAGCAGTGGAGGTAGTGGAGGTGGAGGCACTACATCCGCCGCTGGGTCTACGCCGACAGACACGAGCTCTCCGACCAACGGCACCGGTAGCAGTAGTAACGGTAGCAGCAGCAACAGCAGCGGTGGCGGTAACGGATCCGGCACCGATAGCTCCAGCTCAAGCTCCAGTCTCACAATAGGCGACATCATCGCCCTAGCAGTCGGCCTAGGCATCGACTCCAATAGACAGCTTTCGCTTTCTAATATTGGGCACTGGAGTCTCCGAAGGCATTGAATCTTAATCTTCATGAAACAACGGATTGATGGGATGATAGAGCACGATCAAACTAGAGGGTCGCCATCTCCGTAAGGAGATTACGGGGGCGGTAAAGCTTAGTAAAAAATATATAATAAAACTAAATATTATAAACGATAATATAGTTGAAGTTTATCTATTTATCTATTTATCTATTTATCTATTTATCTATTTATTTATTTATTTATTTATTTATTTCTTTATTTCTTTATTTCTCTATTTCTCTATTTCTCTATTTCTCTAATTATTTATT
>JAABUS010003735.1_pt1 | contig 23862 bp, 19 predicted proteins | sample 5560161 | NCBI WGS metagenome assembly JAABUS01 (sample SAMN10711885, study PRJNA513376) | rock metagenome | isolation source: Antarctica rocks | place: Antarctica: Victoria Land, Trio Nunatak nord | collected 2016-01-04
GATCATCAGCGCCGAGGCGGTGATGGCGGTGCGCTGCGGCTGGCGCTCGGCGTTCTCGCGGGCGAGCCGGCCGGGCATGCCCTGGATCCGCTCCAGCGGGCGGCCGATGATGCGCGCCAGCGGCCGTACGAGCACCGGCGCCATCAGGGCGACGCCGAAGATCATCACGATCATGCCCAGCCCGAGGAGCGAGGCCGCGGCCGCGCCGCCCGCGCCGCCGAACAGGCCGCCGAGCAGTGCGGCGAGGCCGAGCAGGATGACCGCGGTGGACGTGAGCAGCCGCTTGCGGCTCACGCGCCGGACGCCGGGCGTGACCGCGTCGCGCATCGCCTCGACGGGCTCCACCTGCGTCGCGCGGCGGGCCGGGACGAGGCCCGACACGAGCGTCGAGGCCATGCCGACCAGCAGCCCGACCAGGATCGTGCGCGGCGCGATCACCGTGCCGGTGGACGGCAGCTCGATGCCGAACGACGCGAGCAGGGCGCGCAGCGCGGGCGCCAGCACCAGCCCGGCCAGGATCCCGAGCACGGAGGCCGCGAAGCCGATCACGAGCGTCTCGGCGACGACCGAGTTGAGCACCTGGCGGCGCGACGCGCCGAGCGTGCGCAGCAGCGCGAACTCGCGCGAGCGCTGGGCCACCGTGACGGCGAACGTGTTGAAGATCAGGAAGCCGCCGACGAGCACGGCCACGCCCGCGAACACGAGCAGGCCGATCTTGAGGAAGCCCAGCGAGTCGGTGATGTCCGAGGCCGACTCCTCGGCCTGCTCCTTGCCCGTGCGGACGTCGGCCGCCCCGCCGAGCGCGCGGCTGATGTCGGCCTTGAGCTGCTCGGGGCTGGTTCCGCCCTCGGCCGCGGCGACGACCTCGGAGATCGCGCCGGGCTCGCGGGCGATCCGCTGCACCTCGGCCAGCGGCATGCTCAGGCTCTGGATGCCGATCGACTTCTGGTCGCCGACCTTGGTGACGCCGGACATCTCGTACGCCTTCGCCGGCTGGCGGCCGGCGATCAGGATCCGGTCGCCGACCTCGAAGTGCTCGCGGTCGGCCGTCGCCTGGTCCAGCGTCACCTGCCCCGGCTCCTCGGCCGGGCCGCCCTCCACGTAGGTGAGCGGGTCGAAGCGCTCCTCGTTGGAGGAGAAGACGATCGACGGCGGGCCGTTGCCGCCGATCCGCTCGCGCTTGGCGTCGAACAGCGTCACGACGGTCTCGAAGCGCTGCTCGGCCGCCGCGACGCCCGGGACGGCCTCGACCTTCTCGAGCGTGCCGGGGGGCAGCGGCTGGATCCTCCCGCCGAAGTCGCCCTCGACGGGCTGCTTGGCGGTGGCGTTGACGTCGACGCCCTTGGAGACCCGCTCGAACAGGTCGGTGAACGACGCGTTGATCGTGTCGGTGAAGATGAACGTGCCGGCGACGAAGGCGACGCCGATGACGACGGCGAAGCCGGTCAGGGCCGTGCGCAGCTTGCGGGCGAGCAGCCCGCGCAGCGCCATCCGGACCATCTACGCCACCTGCTTCATCAGGTCGAGCAGGTCCTCGACGTTCTCGGCGACGCCGTCGTGCACGACGCGGCCGTCGTGCAGCACCACCACGCGGTCGGCGACGGCCGCCGCGCTGGCGTCGTGGGTGACCATGATCACGGTCTGGCCGAACTCGTCGACGGCGCGGCGCAGCAGCCCGAGCACCTCGGCGGCCGACGTCGAGTCCAGGTTGCCGGTCGGCTCGTCCGCGAACACGACGGCGGGCCGGGCGATCAGCGCGCGCGCGATCGCCACGCGCTGCTGCTGGCCGCCCGACAGCTCGGACGGGCGGTGCGTGAGGCGGTCGCCGAGGCCGACGGCGTCGACCAGCGTGTCGAACCACGCCTGGTCGACCTTCTCGCCCGCCAGCATCAGCGGCAGCGTGATGTTCTCGCGCGCCGTGAGGACGGGGATCAGGTTGTACGCCTGGAAGACGAAGCCGAGCTTGTCGCGGCGCAGCGACGTCAGGCGCTTGTCGTCGAGGTTGGCGAGCTCCTGGGAGTCGACCACCACGGAGCCCGACGTCGGCCGGTCCAGCCCGGCCAGCAGGTGCATCAGCGTCGACTTGCCCGAGCCCGACGGGCCCATGATCGCCGTGAACTCCCCGGGCGGGAACCCGATCGTCACCCCGCGCAGCGCGTGCACGGCGGCCTCGCCCTCGCCGTAGTTGCGGTGCAGCTCGGCGGTCGAGACGATCGGGGCAGCGGCAGGCGAGGTCATGGCCACAGCATCGTCCCGGCCGTCTGTCCCTGAAAGGGAGAAGACCGGTGGAGCCCGGGTGCGGGCAGCCGCACCCGTGCGGTCAGGCGGCGCGCAGGTACGCGAGCACGGCGAGCACGCGCCGGTGGTCCTCGACCGTCGGCGTGAGGTCGAGCTTGGAGAAGATCGAGGTCACGTGCTTCTCCACCGCGCGCTCGGTCACGACGAGCGCCTCGGCGATCGCGTTGTTGGAGCGGCCCTCGGCCATCAGGCCGAGCACCTCGCGCTCGCGCGGGGTGATCGAGTGCAGCGGGTCCTCGCGCCGCCGGCGGCCGAGCAGCAGGGCCACGACCTCGGGATCGAGCGCCGACCCGCCACCCGCCACCCGCCGGACGGCGTCGGTGAAGGAGTCGACGTCCGCGACGCGGTCCTTGAGGAGATAGCCGGTGCTCTCGGTCGACTGCGACAGCAGCTCGAGCGCGTAGGCCTCCTCCACGTACTGCGACAGCACGAGCACGCCGGTCTTCGGGTGGTCCTTGCGGATCTGGTGGGCGGCCCGCATGCCCTCGTCGGTGTGCGTCGGCGGCATCCGCACGTCCACGACGGCGACGTCGGGCTTGTGCGCGCCCACCTTGCGCAGCAGGTCCTCGGCGTCGCCGGCCTGGCCGGCGACCTCGAAGCCGGAGTCCTCCAGCAGGCGCACGAGACCCTCCCGCAGGAGCACGGAGTCGTCGGCGATCACGACGCGGATGGGCGCGGTCATACGGGGATCTCAGCACGAAGCAGGGTGCCGGCGCCATCCGGTGAGCGCAGCTCGAGCGTCCCGTCCAGTGCGGAGATGCGATCAGCGAGCCCGCGCAGGCCCGATCCCCGCGCCGGGTCGGCGCCGCCGATGCCGTCGTCGGCGACCTCCACGACGGCGTGGCCGTTGCTGCGCGAGACCGAGACGCGGGCCTGCGAGGCGTTCGCGTACTTGACGACGTTGGTCAGCGCCTCGGCGACGACGAAGTAGGCGGCGGCCTCGACGGCAGCGGGCAGCCGCTCGGGGGGCGTCCCCGCCAGCTCGACCGGGACGGGCGAGCGCCCGGCGAGCGCCTCGATCGCGGCCTTGAGCCCGCGGTCCGAGAGCACCGCGGGGTGAATGCCGCGCGCCAGCTCGCGCAGCTCCTCCAGCGCGCGGGTCAGCTCCTCCTGCGCGCTGGAGAGCAGCTGCTCGGCCGCGTCTGGGTCCTCGCGGAGCTTGGTCTGCGCGAGGCGCATGGAAAGCGACAGCGCGACGAGGCGCTGCTGGGCGCCGTCGTGCAGGTTGCGCTCCAGCCGGCGCCGCTCCGCGGTGCCGGCCTCGACGATCCGGGCGCGCGAGGCGCGCAGCTCCTCCACCCGCGCGCGCAGCTGCGCCTGCAGGCGCTCGTTCTCGATCGAGAGGCCGGCGGCGACCGCGACCGAGCGCACCAGCTCGGGGTCGTCGCAGAGCGAGCGGTCGTGCACGATCGCGCCCACGCGGCGCCCCTCGCGCTCGACGGGCGCCCAGGCGCGGGCGTCGTCGTCATCGTCGGGCAGCGCCGTCGGCAGGCCCGCGGCGTCGACCCAGCGCTGCTTGTCCTCGAGCCAGTAGACGACCTGCAGCGAGCGGTCGCCCAGGGCGTTGGACAGCAGGTCCCGCAGGCCGCTGCCGTCGTGCGCCTCGGCCATCCGATGCAGCAGCTCGGAGACCGCCCCCGCCTGCACGACGCGCGAGCGCAGCAGGCCGAACAGGAACCCGTACGGGGCCAGCGCGAAGAAGATCTGCCCGAGGAGCATCGTCGCGTTCGAGACGGCGTCCGGGCCGTTGACGGCCTCCGAGGTGAGCGAGCCGGCGAGCAGCACCAGCAGGCAGACGCCCGACCACAGGAGCGGCGACATCGCCCGCCGCTGGGCCTGCGTGGCGTTCTGCCAGCGCTTGACCAGCACGTACAGGACGTAGCCGACGAGGATCACGGCGAGCCCCGACGTAAACGCGTCGGTGATCTCGAACAGCGTCCGGTCGTCCGTGATCCGGATCACGGAGTCGGGGCAGTCGCACCCCAGCGTGCGTGGACTGGCGAACAGCAGCGACGGCATCGGGCCCACGACCGAGAGCGCGTATCCGGCCGCGAGCACCTTGCGCAGGTGCGGCGAGGAGACGCGCCCGTCGGGATAGGCGAGCAGCATGTGGACGAACACCGCGAGGTAGACGCTCGAGAGCAGCGCGCCGATCGTGAACAGCCAGCCGGCGTCGGCCCCGGTGAGCGCGGAGAGGAAGTAGGCGAAGCCCACCGCGGTCATGAGCACGCCGAAGCGGTTGTCGGGCCGGCGCCACCAGGCGTAGAGGCCGGCGCCGATGAACGACCAGCCGAGGAACACGCCGAGCGTGGCGTTGACGGCCTGGTCCTCGATGTGGTCGGACGAGAGGATGATCGCCAGGGCGACGAGCCCGACGACGAACCCTTCGATCGCGACGAGCCCGAGCGCGCGCCGCAGGCCGGTCACAGCCCGAGCAGCTCCTGCACGCGCTCACCCGAGAGCTCGGCCTTGGGCACGAATCCGCACGCGCCCGACGTCGTCACGAGCGGCCCGAAGTCCGAGCCGTCGCGACTCGAGGTCATGATCACCGTCGGGTGCTCCGCGTGGGACGTGATCGCGGCGCACACGTGGAAGCCGTCGGTGTCGGGCAGCTGCACGTCGAGCAGCACCACCTCCGGGCGGAGCCGCCAGCACTCCGTGAGCGCCGACGCGCCGTCGACCGCCTCGCCGACGACGCGGAACCCCTCGGATTCGAGTACGACGCGCGCGCTGGCGCGAAACGACGGGTGGTCGTCGACGATGAGGATGGTCCAGGCCATGCGCGTGTGAACGATTGTGGACGCAAGCAAACTGCCCGCACATACGGCTGCCCACACTCAGGTGCGCGCCGCATCCGCCACGGCACGGTACGCCGCGCCGGGATCCGGTGCGCCGAAGACCGCCGAGCCGGCGACGAACACCGTCGCGCCCGCGCGGGCGCACGGGCCCGCAGTGTGCGCGTCGATGCCGCCGTCCACCTCGAGCGCCGGCCGGTCGCCGGCCAGCGCGCGCAGGCGCTCCAGCTTCGCGATCGAGCCGGGCAGGAAGGACTGGCCGCCCCAGCCGGGGTTGACCGTCATGCAGAGGACGAGGTCGAGCGCCTCGATCAGCTCGGACGCCGCCTGGACCGGCGTGCCGGGGCAGAGCGCGAGGCCGGCGCGGCAGCCGGCGTCGCGGATCGCGGCCAGCGCGTAGTTGCCGTGCGGCGTGGCCTCGACGTGGATGGTGATGCCGTCCGCCCCGGCCGCGGCGAAGGCGGCGATGTGGCGCTCCGGGCGCTCGACCATGAGATGGACGTCGAGGTAGCCGCCGGCGCCGTGCACCTGGCCGGCCAGCGCCTCGACCACCGACGGCCCCATGCTCAGCGCCGGGACGAAGTGGCCGTCCATGATGTCGACGTGGATCGTGCGGGCGCCGGCGTCGAGCACCTCGCCGACCTGCTCACCGAGTCGCGCGAAGTCCGCCGCCAGGATCGACGGCGCCACGCCGGCGGGTCCGCCGGCCATCAGATCGGCTGGAGCATGGAGCTCCGGCAGTGGTTGCAGGAGTACAACGCGGTGCTCGACATGCGCACGATCGTCGAGTGCTCGCCGCAGTTGGGGCACACCGACGCCAGCTCGAAGCGGCGCAGGCAGTTCACGCAGCGATAGCGGCCGGGCAGGTTGGTGGCCCGCAGCCACGGCTCGTGGCACGCGGGGCACACGTCGCCCAGGTCGACCTCCTCGTCGGTCACGCGGCCTCCCCCCGGCGCAGCCTGGCGATGAAGAACCCCTCGGTCCCGTCGCGGTGCGGGAGCGTCTGGGCGAAGCGAGCCACCCCTGGATGCTCCCACAGCGGCGCGTCGAGCCGCAGGTCGTCGGCGACGAAGTCCGACCGCTCGGCGAGGAACGCGAGCACGACGGCCTCGTTCTCGGCGGGCGAGATCGTGCACGTCGAGTAGACGAGCGTGCCGCCCGGGCGCAGCGCGTCCGCGCCTGCGCGCAGGATCGCCGCCTGCTCCCGCGCCAGGCGCGCCGGAAGGTCGGCCGGCTTGCGCCAGCGCGCGTCGGGACGCGAGGCGAGCGTGCCGAGGTCCGAGCAGGGCGGGTCGACGAGCACGCGGTCGTAGGCGTCGGGCTCGTGCGGGCCGGCGGCGTCGGCGGTGCGCACCTCCACGTTCCCGGCGCCCATCCGCCCCGCGGTGCGACGCAGGGCGTCGGCGCGGCCGGGATGGCGCTCCACGGCGACGACCGCGCCCTCCCCCTCCATCAGCGCGGCCAGATGGGTCGTCTTGCCGCCCGGCGCGGCGCACAGGTCGAGGACGCGCTCGCCCGGTCGCGGAGCCAGCAGCCGCGCCACGGTCATCGCCGCACGCGACTGGGGCATGAACCGGCCCTCCGCCCACAGCGGCGAGGCGAACGCGTCGAACGCCCCTTCGAGCACGAGGCCCTCGGGGAGCCCGAGCGCGGGCCGCGAGGCGACGGGCAGCGCGGCCGCCAGCTCGCCGGGCGCCGAGCGCAACGTGTTGACGCGCAGGGCGGTCTCGGCCGGCTCGTTGTCGGCCGCGAGCAGCGCGCGAGCGGCGTCCGGGCCGAGCATCTCCCACCAGAGCGCGGCGACCCACTCGGGGTGCGAGTGACGCAGCGCCGCCTGCGCGGGCGTGGCGTCGTCGAGCGCGGCGACCAGCCCCGTCGCCTCGCGTGCGCCGCGGCGCAGGACGGCGTTGACGAGCTTGGCGCCGCCCGGCGAGGCGGGCTTGACGAGCGCGACCGACTCCCCGACCGCCGCGTGGGCCGGCACCCGGTCGGCGTAGACGAGCTGGTAGAGCCCGAGACGCAGGGCGGCGAGCACGAGCGGCTCGAGCCGCTCGACCCGCCGCCCCGCGAGCGCCTCGACGAGGTGGTCCAGCGTCGCGCAGCGCTGCACGGCGCCGTACGCGAGCCGCATGGCGAGCGCCCGCTCGCGGGCGTCCAGCCCGAGCCGGCGCGCCTCGCCGTGCAGGGCCCGGTCGGCCCACGCGCCGTCCTCGAACACGCGCCGCAACACCGCAAGTGCGCACGCGCGTGCCGGCGAGCCGGTCCGGGGTGGGCAATCCGGTCTTTCGGTTTTCACCGGATACACCGCTTTAGTGACGGGCGCACAAGCACTGAAGGTGGTCCACTGACGTAGAACAATCGTCCAGAGGGCCTCCTCCGCTCTCCAGGCGTGCCTAGAACTTGCCGAAGACCCTGTTGGATAGGGGACCAGTGGGGATGAACTGAATGGCGGACCACATCAGCCGTAGTAGCAGCACCCCGCCCTCGGGCGGCTCTCATGCGCGTGACCTCCGGTTCGCGGGAGCGCTCTCGGCTGCCCTGATCGCCGCCATCCTCGTCGGCGGCGCGCTCGTCGCGCCGGTCGCGAACTGGAAGGGCCTGCCCACGCAGCGGGCCGACGACGCCACGCAGACCGTCCGCTTGGCGCCCGCGCCGCGGCCGGCGCGCGCGCAGCCCGGCCTGGGCTCCAGCCCCGACGCCTCGCTGCCCGCCCCCACGCCCGCGCTCGGCTCCGGCCCGTTGACGGTGGCCGCGCTGCCGGCCGGCGGCGACGCCCCCTCCGCCACCGCCCCGGCCCCGTCGGACGCCCCGGGGTCCACCCCGATCGGCGAGAGCCCGGACGCCGCCCCCGACCTCTCGCCCAGCTCCGGCACGCTCGCCGGCGGCAACGGCGCCCTCTCGGACTCCGCGAGCAACCAGCTCGGCGTCGACTCCGACGGCGACGGCATCCCCGATCAGCGCTGGGAGGCGTACGGGATGCCGCCCACGACCCACGCGCTCGACGATGGCGACGGTGACGGCATCACCAACGGCGACGAGCTGCTGATCAACACGGCCCCGAACAACCGGGAGACCACGCCCGGCGTGCCCGACGCCGACGCCGACTTCGACCGCGACGGCCTGCGCAACGGCGTCGAGGCGAGGTCGGGCATCAGCAGGCTCAACAACCCCGACTCGAACGGCGACGGGCAGCCCGACGGTGCGGACGACCCGGACGGCGACGGTCTGTCCAACATGACCGAGCAGGAGGCGAACACCGACCTCGCGCTCGCAGACTCCAACGGCGACGGGATCCCGGACGGCCGCGATGACAGCGACGGAGACGGGCTCTCCAACCAGACGGAGCAGACGGTCGGGTCGAACCCGGGCGTCAGCGACTCGAACGGCGACGGCGTGCTGGATGGCGCCGACGATCCCGACGGCGACGGCCTCAGCAACGTGACCGAGGAGATCATCGGCTCCAACCCGGTCGCGGGCGACTCCAACGGCGACGGCGTGACCGACGACCAGGACGACGCCGACAGCGACGGCTTCACCAACGCCGCCGAGGTGGCGGCCGGTTCCGATCCGAACTCCGCCGAGTCCAAGCCCGGCAGCACGCCCGGCACGCCGGCTCCCGAGCCGACGGGCAGCGGCGACCAGGGCCCCGACACGCCGCCCGCTCCCGACGACAACGGCAGCGGCCCCGATCAGCCGGCGCGCCCGCCCGACGACGACGACGGGTCCGACGACGACGGCGGCCTCCTGCCCGGCGGCGATCCCGAGCCCGACCAGCAGCCCGAGGACGGGCCCGCCGAGGGCGGCCCGGGCGGCATCGGCGACCTCCCCGGACCCGTGGTCGACCAGCCGATCGCGACCGGCATGCCCGCCCCGATCGACGACCTTCCCACGCCGCCGGTCGACGACCTCCCGACGCCGCCGGCCGACGACCAGCCCACGGCGCCGGCCGACGACCAGCCCACGGCAGCGGCCGACGACTGCCCCGACCCGATCGACGACCACCCCGCGCCCACGCCGCAGCACGACGCCCCTGCCGCCGACGCTGACGACGCCCCCGATGCCGACGACGCTCCGGCCGCTGCACCGGCGCCGGACCCCGAGCCCGCTCCGGCTCCGGCCACCCCGCCGCCCGCTCCGGCTCCCGCCTCCGCTCCGGCCCCGGCTCCGGCTGCCGCCGCGGCTCCGGCCGCCGCCGCGGCTCCGGCCGCCGCTCCGGCTCCGGCTCCGGCCGCGGCTCCAGCTCCGGTTGCGGCCGCCGCAGACCCGGCCGCCGTGCCGGCGCCGTAACCCAGCGGGAGCGCGAGACGGGCGGGCTACTCGGCCGCGGGACCGCGGTCGAGCCGGAAGTCGGTGAGCGCGGGGTCGGGTCGGCCGCGGAGCCAGTCCTCGGCCGCCATCGGGCGGCCGCCGGGGGGCTGGATCTCGGTCAGCTCGAGCGCGCCGCCGCGGCAGTCGAGCAACAGCCGGAGCCCGTCGGTGCGCAACCGCCCACCCTCCGGAGCCGGGCCGTCGGGCTGCGCGGCGCGGACGCCGAGGAAGCGGCCGTCGGGCAGCGGCAGCCGGGCGCCGATGTGCGGCCGCAGCGCGCGCACCCTCCGCTCGAGCTCCCCCGGCGTGCGCGTCGGGTCCAACGCACGATCGGCCGCCTCGATCTTGTGCGCGTAGGTGACGCCGGCCTCGTCCTGCTCCACCCACGCCGGGCGCTCGTCGAGCGCGCGCACGAGCAGCTCCCCGCTCAGCTCCTGCAGCCGCGCCGCGAGCGTGCCGTAATCGTCGTCCGGCCGGATCTCCTCGGTGCCGCGCAGGCAGACCGGGCCCGCGTCCAGCCCGGCGGTCAGGCGCATGATCGAGACGCCGGTCTCGGCGTCGCCGGCCATGATCGCCCGCTCGACCGGCGCCGCCCCGCGCCAGCGCGGCAGCAGCGAAGGGTGCACGTTGAAGATCTCGTACGCGCTCAGCAGCGGCTCGGTGACCAGCACCCCGTACGCGCAGACCACGAGCGCCTCGGGTGCCGCGGCCGCGATCCGCTCGAGCACGTCCGGCGCGTGCAGCGCCTCGGGCTGGATCAGGTCGAGGCCGAGCGCGCGCGCCGACTCGGCCACCGCAGGCGACTGGAGGGCGCGGCCGCGGCCGCGCGGCCGGTCCGGGCGCGTGATGACGAGCGCCGGGCGGTGGTCGCCGCCGGCGAGCCGCTCGAGCACCACGGCGGCGAAGGGCGAGGTGCCGAGGTAGACCGTGCGCAAGGGCGCGTCAGGCGGAGGCGCCGAGGGGCGTGGCAGCGGTCTCGCGCAGCGTGCGCATGGCGTCCTTGCGCTGCTCCCGTGACGTGCGGTCCAGGATCAGAACGCCGTCGAGGTGGTCCATCTCGTGCTGGATCACCCGCGCCTCGAGGCCCGAGGCCTCGACCACGATCGGCTCCCCGCGCTCGTCCTGGGCGCGCACGCGGACGTGCACGGGGCGCTCGACCTCGACCAGCACCCCGGGCAGGCTCAGGCAGCCCTCCTCCAGCGGCTCGCGCTCGTCGCCGGCCCACTCGAGCACCGGATTGACGAGCGCGGCGACGGCGGCCTCGGTCTCCACGCGGTAGACCAGCAGGCGGTGCATGACGCCGACCTGGGTGGCGGCGAGGCCGATGCCGAGCGCGTCGTGCATCACCTGCCCCATGCGGCGGACCTCGTCGCGCAGCGCGTCGTCGAAGCGCTCGATCGAGAGCGCCCGGCTGCGCAGGACCGGGTCGCCGTGCTTGCGCACGAGCTTGAGCGCGGAGTCGCGCCGCGCCCGCGTCTCGGGGTCCAGCTGCGGGGCGGGATCCTCCTCGGCGACCTCCGTGGGCTCGATGGGGTCCTCGTGGCGGCGGGCCATGCGCGCCGATTCTACCGTCGGCTACTGCGGATCGACGTCGACGGAGAAGGCCACGTCGCGGTGCTCGCGGCGGTTGGCGGCGCGGTCGACCGCCGCCCGCACGGCGGCGACCGCGGCGGCGCGGTCGTGCGCCTTGATCACGACCTGCGACCGGTGCCGCCCGCGCAGGCGGAACAGCGGCGCCGGGCCGAGCACGGCGGCGCCCCGCGCGGCGGCCGCCGCGTCGGCGATCTCCCCCGCCGCGGCCCGCGGCGGAGCCGGCGCGTCGCCCGAGCAGACGATCCGGATCAGGTCCGCGAACGGCGGGTAGTCCAGCGCGCGCCGCCGCTCCAGCTCGCCGGCGACGAACCCCGGCGTGTCGTGTTGCGCAGCCGCGACGATCGCCGGCGCGTCGGGCGCTGCGGTCTGGACGAGCACCCGGCCGCCGCGCGGCCCGCGCCCGGCCCGGCCGGCGAGCTGGGCGATCATCGCGAAGGTGCGCTCCTCGGCCCGGAAGTCCGGGAAGCGCAGGGTCGCGTCGGCGTCGACCACGACGCCGAGGGTGACGTCGGGGAAGTCGTGGCCCTTGGCGACCATCTGCGTGCCGATCAGCAGCCCGACGGACGCGGCGGCGAAGCGCGCGAGCAGCGCCGGGACGGCGTCCTTGGCGCCCGCGGTGTCGGCGTCGAGGCGGAAGATCGGCACGTCGAGCGCGTCGGTCAGCTCCGCCTCCAGGCGCTCGGTGCCGGCGCCGTAGCGCGCCACGGAGGGCGAGCCGCAGGCATCGCAGCGCTCGGGCACCCGCTCGCGGTGGCCGCAGTGGTGACAGGTGACGGCGTGCTCGGCGCGGTGCAGCACCAGCGCGACGTCGCACTGCGGGCACTCCCACACCTTCCCGCAGGCGCGGCAGGTGAGGAAGTTCGACCATCCGCGCCGGTTGAGGAGCAGGATCGCCTTGCTCGCCTCGCCGAGCGCGCGGCGCGTGTCGGGGTGCAGCGGATGCCTGGCGCCGCGCATGTCGAGCACCCGCACGGGCGGCAGCGGCCGGCTGCCGACGCGCTCGGACAGCGTCAGGCGGCGCAGCCCATGCCAGGTCTCGGGCCGCGGCGTCGCCGAGCCGGCGAGCAGCCTCCGGCGCGGGAAGCCGCCGTCGGCGCCGCCCCGGCCGTCGGCGCCGTCCCCGCCGTCCCCGCCGTCGGCGCCGTCGGCCGAGCGCCGGGCGCCGGGACCGGCTCCCACGCGGCGCTCGGCGACGCGGCGGGCGTCGTAGCGGGGGTCGCCCTCGTGCTTGTAGGAGGCGTCGTGCTCCTCGTCGATCACGATCAGGCCGAGGTCGCGGACCGGCGCGAAGACCGCCGAGCGCGGGCCGACGGCGATCCGGGCCTCGCCCGTGCGCAGCCGGCGCCACTCGTCGTAGCGCTCGCCTTCGCCCAGCGCGGAGTGCAGCAGCGCGACCGTGTCGCCGAAGCGCGCCTGGAAGCGCCCGACGGTCTGGGGGGTGAGCGCGATCTCGGGCACGAGGACGATCACGCCCTCCCCGCGCTCCAGCGCCGCCGCGGCTGCCCGCAGGTAGACCTCCGTCTTGCCGGAGCCGGTGACGCCGTGCAGCAGCCAGGCACCGCCGCGATCGACCGCCGCCACCGCGGCCTCCTGCTCGGCCGACAGGGTCACGGCGCGGTCGGCGTGCGCGAACGTCAGCGGCGCCCGGCGCCGGCTGCGCGCGGAGAGGGCGACGAGCCCGCGGGCCGCGAGCCGCCGCAGCGCCGGCACGTCGCCGGTCGCGCCGCGCGGGAGCGAGGCGAGCAGCGCGCGCTGGTTGGCGGTCAGCCGCTCGCCGTCGAGCGGCGCGGCCGTGCGGGCCGCCCACAGCTCCATCCGCGGCTTGCCCTTGGGCGGCAGCACGAGCGAGAGCGCGCGGGCCGGCGTGGAGCAGTACTCCGCCGCCATCCACAGCGCCAGCTCCACCAGCTCGACCGGCAGCGAATCCGCGCGCACGGCGGTCGGCGTCACGAGCTTGCCGGCCGGCACCTCGGTCGTCTGCGCGAGACCGACCACGACGCCGTCGAGCGCCTGGCGCCCGAACGGGATCCGCACGATCGACCCGACCTGCACCGGCTGCTCCGGCAGCGCGTAGTCGAACGGTCCGGCCAGCCGGCGGGTGGTGGTCAAGGGCTCGACGCGCGCGATCACGGCGGGAGCACGCTAGCCGCCCGGGCGGCACATGAAGCGGGACTGTCCCCATTCAGGAACCGCCGCTCGCGCCGGTAGCTTGGCGGCGTGGACCGGATCCTGCTCGGCGACAACCTGCCGCTCCTGCGCGCCGAGCCGGACGCGAGCGTGACGCTGGCCTACCTCGACCCGCCGTTCAACACCGGTCGCCCGCAGGCCCGCCGGACGCTGGCCACCGTCGCCGACCCCGGCGGCGACCGCACCGGCTTCGGCGGCCGGCGCTACGCGAGCCGGCTGCTGCAGGAGTCCTCCTACCGCGACGCGTTCGACGACTACCTTGGCTTCCTCGAGCCGCGCCTGCGCGAGGTGCACCGGCTGCTCTCGCCCGAGGGCACGCTGTACTTCCACATCGACTACCGCGAGGCGCACTACTGCAAGCTGCTGCTCGACGAGCTGTTCGGGCGCGCCTGCTTCCTCAACGAGCTGATCTGGGCCTACGACTACGGCGCCAAGCCGCGCAACCGCTGGCCGGCCAAGCACGACACGATCCTCGTCTACGTCAAGGACCCGGCGCGCCACCTGTTCGACGCCGACGCGGTCGACCGCGAGCCGTACATGGCGCCGGGTCTCGTCACCCCCGAGCAGCGCGAGCACGGCAAGCGGCCGAGCGACACCTGGTGGCACACGATCGTCTCCCCCACCGGGCGGGAGAAGACCGGCTACCCGACCCAGAAGCCGGAGGGCATCGTGCGCCGCATGGTGCAGGCCTCGTCCCGGCCGGGCGACCTGTGCCTGGACCCGTTCGCCGGCTCCGGCACGCTCGGCGCGGTGGCGGCGAAGCTCGGCCGGCGCTACCTGCTGATCGACGAGTCGCCGGACGCCCTGCGCGTGATGCGCGAGCGCCTCGGCACTCAGGCCGCGGCCTGAAGCCCGGGCGGGTGGGGCGACCAGAACGCCTGCTCGGCCTCCCCCAGCGGCGAGGACGGCGGGCCGCCGGCGTAGTACTCGCGGGCGATCGCGTTCCAGTCCGCGCACGCCCGCACCTCGCCGAGCGTGGAGAGCACGAGCCCCTCCATGCGGCGCAGCAGCAGCGCCTGCGGCGGGAGCGACTGACGGCGCATCTGCGCGAACCAGGGTGAGCGCGGACCGCTCGTGGAGTCGATCAGCGCGGCGACGTACGCGGGCGTGAAGCGCCGCGGGCCGGGCTCTAAGTACCACTCGCCCATGGCGGCGATCTGCGCCAGCAGCGCCTCCGGCGCGAACGCCTCCGGCTCGGGCAGGTAGCCCAGCTCGGAGAGCGCCGCGTGCACGGTGGCCGCGTCGCCCGCGTCGACGGCCGCCGCGACCGCGCTCTCGCGCTCGACGTAGCCCTGGTCGAGCACGCGCATGAGCCCGAAGTCGAGGAAGCCGACCCGGCCGTCCTCGAGCAGCAGGTAGTTGCCGGGATGCGGATCGCCGGAGACCCGGCGTGTGTGGTGCACGAGCCCGAAGTAGAAGCGGAACACGATCTCGCCGAAGCGGTCGCGCGTGGCCGCGTCGCGCTGCTGGACCTCCTCGAAGCGCGCGCCCGACAGCAGGTCGGTGACCAGCACGCGCCGGCTCGAGAGCTCCGTGTGGACCTCCGGGACGTGCGCGAACGGATGGCCGCGATGCGCGCGGGCGACCGCACGCTGGTTCTGCGCCTCGAGCTCGTAGTCGAGCTCCTCCGCGATCCGCTCGCGCAGCTCCGCGTAGACCGCCTTGACGTCCAGGCCGGGAGCGAGGCGCTTGACGAGCGGCAGCAGCAGCGTGAGGTTGCGCAGGTCGGTGTCGACCGCCTCTGCGACGCCGGGGTACTGGACCTTGACCGCGACGGCCTTGCCCTCGTGCGTGACCGCGCGGTGGACCTGGCCGATCGAGGCGGCCGCGAACGCCGCCTCCTCGAAGTCGGCGAACACCGTGGACGGCTTCTCGCCCAGCTCCTCGCGCAGGAGCTTCTCGACCTGCTTGAACGGCAGCGGCGGCACGTCGTCGCGCAACTTGGACAGCGTCTGCTTGAACTGCTCGCGCTCGTCCTCGGGCAGCGCGGTGAAGTCGATCGTGGAGAGCACCTGCCCGACCTTCATCGCCGCCCCGCGCATCTGGCCGAGCTGCTCGACGAGCTCGCGCGCCAGCGCCGCCGCGCGCTCGCCGGTGGCGGCGTCGGCGCGCTCGGGCGAGCGCACGACGTTGGCGGCGCGCGTCCCGACCCAGCGGGCGGACTGGCCGGCGACGAGGCCGCCGAGGCGCGCCGAGCGGGACAGGCGCGAGGTGGGCGGCTGACGGGGATCGTCCGGCATGCCCCCAGGCTACGAGGCGGTGGCGTCGGACGGCCATACGGGTACCCCGACGGCGTGGTGGTGCGGCCGGCAGCGCCGCCCGCCGTAGGCTGTCGCCGCGTGATCCGCACCTTCGGCCCCGGCCGCGTCAACCTGATCGGCGAGCACACCGACTACAACGGGGGCCTGGCGCTGCCGTTCGCGATCGACCGCGGCGTGACGGTGGAGATCGAGCGGCTGGACGGCGGCGAGATCCACGCCGAGGCGCGCGACCTCTCCGAGACCGACGCGTTCCCCGCCGCCGCGCCGGAGCGGGCCGACGGATGGCGCGCGTTCGTCCGCGGCACCGTGGCCGAGCTGCGCGCGAGCGGCGTCGACGTGCCGGGCGCCCGGATCGCGTTCTCCGGCGACGTCCCGCGCGGCTCGGGCCTCTCCTCCTCCGCCGCGCTGGAGGCGGCGCTGTGCCTGGCGCTGCTGGCCGTCGCGGACGCGGAGGAGCCCGACCGGACCGAGCTGGCGAAGCTCTGCTCGCGCGTCGAGAACGACTGGGTGGGCGCGGAGACCGGGCTGCTCGACCAGCTCGCGTCGCTGCAGAGCCGCGACGGCGAGGCGCTCCGGATCGACTTCGCGACGCTCGCCTTGGAACCGGTTCCACTGGGTCTGGACGGCCGGCGGCTCGCGACGCTGGACTCCGGCGCCGAGCACCGCCACGCCGCCGGCGGCTACAACGAGCGCCGGGCGGAGTGCCGGGCGGCGTGCGCGGCGCTCGGCGTCGAGCACCTCTCCGCGGCCGACCCCGAGGCTGCCGAGCGGCTGCCCGAGCCGCTGCGCCGCCGCGCCCGCCACGTGCTGACCGAGAACGCCCGCGTCGACGCGATGGTCGCCGCCCTGCACGCCGGCGACCTGGACGAGGCGGGCCGCCTGCTGGACGCCTCCCACGCGAGCCTGCGCGACGACTACGAGGCGAGCGTGCCCGAGGTGGAGGCCGCCGTCGCGACGCTCAAGCGCGCCGGCGCGCTCGGCGCGCGCATGGTGGGCGGCGGCTTCGGCGGCTCCGTGCTGGCGCTGCTCGAGGCCGGGGCCGAGCTACCGGTCGGCGCCACCCCGGTCGCGCCTGGCCCGCCGGCGCGTCGTCTGTGAGCCGCCCAGCGCGGCGGCGTCGGGACCGGTCGGCGCGTGCGCGCCGCGCACCGTGCGGTCGTCCTCAGGCGGCTCCTCGTCGACGATCTCGTCGCCCAGCGGCCGCATGAACGCCCACGCCAGGAAGATCGCCGCGGTGATCAGCATGGCCACCCCGACCCACAGGTTGAGGTTCCAGCCGGCCGCCTTGTCGATCTCCGCGTCGGACGCCCCGAGCCCGAGGATCACGAGGATCACGCCGTAGATCAGGAACAGGCCGCCGATCATGCGGCGCAGGTCGAACAGGTTCGCGGCGCGGCGGGCGCGGCGCGCGTCGATCTCCGCCTCCTCGTGCTTCGCGATGAGGGGGTCGCCGGTGGGGGTCGCGTCGGACATGGTCTGATCCTCCGGCTAGATGAACGCGATGTTCAGGATGACGACGAGGCCGAGCGCGCCCGCGCCCAGCAGCCACGGCTTGCGGTACCAGACCCGCTCGTCCGCGTGCTCCTGGTCCTCGACGTTCGCCATGCCGTAGACGAGGCCCTGCAGCTCCTCGACGGGCTTGGGCGGCGTGACCAGCGAGACGACCACGGTGACGATCGCGTCGGCGACGAACGCCGCGATCGCGCCCCAGAAGGCGGCCGCCTGATCCGAGCCGAGGTTGATGACGTCCCACACGTGGGCGAAGTGCGCGACGGCCGCGCCCAGCGTGCCGGCCACAAGCCCCCAGAAGCCCGCCCACGGCGTCATCCGCCGCCAGAACATGCCGATGATGAACGTGGCGAACAGCGGCGCGTTGAAGAACGAGAACAGCAGCTGGATGTAGTCCATGATGTTCGTGTAGCCGGAGGCGATCAGCGCCGTCCCGATGCCCACGAGGATCCCGCCGATCGTCGCCAGGCGACCGACCCGCAGGTAGTAGTCGTCGCTCTCCCCCGACCGGACGTAGGGCTCCCATAGGTCGTAGGTGACGACGGTGTTGAACGCCGACACGTTCGCCGCCACGCCGGCCATGAACGCCGCGATCAGGCCGGCCAGCGCCACGCCCAGCATCCCGTTGGGCAGGTACTGGTTCATCAGCAGCGGGATCGCGTTGTTGGCCTCCATGTTCGGCTGGTCGGACGGGAAGTTCGGGATCACGATCAGCGCGACGAGGCCCGGGATGATCGTGATGAACGGGATGAAGATCTTGGGATAGGCACCGATCAGCGGCGTGCGCCGCGCGGCGCCGAGCGTCTTGGCCGAGAGGGCGCGCTGCACCTCGGCGAAGTTCGTCGTCCAGTAGCCGAACGAGAGCACGAAGCCGAGGCCGAAGACGATCGGCACCCACGACGCCTCGAGCGGGTTCGTGACGTTCCCGGTGCCGGTGCCCTCCCAGGCGTGCAGGAAGCCTTCGCCGGCCTTGGGCGAGTTGCGGACGGCGTCCTGCAGGCCGCTCCAGCCGCCCACGTCGTGCAGGCCGACGAGGGCGAGCGGGACGAGCGCGGCGAGGATGATGAAGAACTGCAGCACCTCGTTGTAGATCGCCGAGGAGAGGCCGCCGAGCGTGATGTAGAGCAGCACGATCGCGGCGGCGACGACGATGCCCAGCAGGATCGGCCAGCCGAGCAGGAGCTCCAGCACCAGCGCCAGGGCGTACAGGTTCACGCCGGCGATCAGCACCGTCGCGAAGGCGAACGACAGCGCGTTAAGGAGGTGCGTCGGCCGGTTGAAGCGCAGCCGCAGGTACTCCGGGACCGAGCGCACCTTGGAGCCGTAGTAGAAGGGCATCATCACGATGCCCAGGAAGACCATCGCCGGCACGGCGCCGATCCAGTAGTAGTGGACGGTCGCGACGCCGAACGTCGCCCCGTTGGCCGCCATGCCGAGGATCTCGAGCGCGCCCAGGTTCGCGGAGATGAACGCGAGGCCGGTGATCCAGGCCGGGAGCGAGCGGCCGGAGAGGAAGTAGTCGAGGCTGGTCCTGATGTAGCGCTTGGCGGCGAATCCGATGCCGAGCACCGCCGCGAAGTAGATCGCCAGGATCAGGTAGTCCGCGACGTTGGTGTCCAGCCTCAGGTCCTTCATCGACCCTCCCCCGATCGGCGCGTCCGCTCCCCTGCCGGGCTTGCCTCTACCCCGCTTGGGTCCTCGTCAAATCACCGAGCGCCCCCGTGCGTGCGACCGCCCCGTACGCGAGGGCGCTCGGGCGGACCACGCGGCGCAGCCCGTCGTCGCGGTCGATCCCGATCAACCCGAAGGTGGGGCGATAGCCCTCCGCCCACTCGAAGTTGTCGAACGCTGACCAGTACATGAAGCCGCGCAGGTCGACGCCGTCGGCGATCGCGCGCGCGGCCTGGGCGAGGTGCGTGCCGATGTAGTCGATGCGCTGGGCGTCGTCGGCGCTGGCGATGCCGTTCTCCGTCACGTAGACCGGCAGCCCCGTGCGCGCGGCGCCGGCGATCGCCCGGTGCAGGCCCTCGGGATGCAGCTCCCAGCCCATCTGGGTGAGGGGCGCGCCGTCGGGCGGCGGCGCGAACCCGCCCGCGCACGCGGGATCGACGCGCTGCCGGGTGTAGTACTGGACGCCCACCCAGTCGCCCGCGAGGTCGTCGAGGTAGACGTCCTCCATGTCGTGCACGAGCTCGCGGTGGGCGGCGACGCACGCGGGATCGTCGCGACGCGCCGGCTCGTACGCGGGCAGCTGCAGGCACAAGCCCGCCTGCGGCTCCCCGCGGCCGCTCTTGACCGCGTCGACCGCCGCGCGGTGGGCCGCGATCAGGCGCTCCGTCGCCCGGCGGAAGTGGCCCGAGCTGCGCATACCGGGCGGGAACCAGCCCTGCCGGTAGCCCATGAAGGCGACGATCTGCGGCTCGTTGATCGTGCCGGCGAACGGCATCAGGTCGCCGAGCACGGCAGCGACGCGCTCGGTGTAGCGCGCGAACCGCTCGACCGCGTCGGGCGCGAGCCAGCCGCCCCGCTGCGCGAGCCACTGCGGCAGCGTGAAGTGGTGCAGCGTGACGAACGCGGTCAGCCCGTGCTGCTCGAGGCTGCCGAGCACGCGGCGGTAGTGCTCGAGCGCGGCGCCGCTGAACTCGCCGGGCGCCGGCTCGATCCGCGACCACTCGAGCGACATCCGGTGCGCGTTCTGGCCCAGCGAGGCGAGCAGCGCGAAGTCCTCCTCGTAGCGGTGCCACTGATCGATCGCGTCGCCGGAGGACTCGACGCAGCTCGTGTACGGGGCGTGCTCCCACGCCCAGTCGTTGTTGACGTTGCCGCCCTCGACCTGGTGGGCCGCGGTGGAGGAGCCGAACAGGAACCCGGCGGGAAAGTCGCGCACGGCCAGCTCCTACCCCACGGCGGCGGGCGGTACCACCGCCCGCCGCCGGCCGGCGCTCGCTAGGCGACCGACGCGGCGCCGAGGCCGGCCGCGGCGCGCAGCGCCTCCGCCTTGTCGGTCCGCTCCCACGTGAAGTCGTGGTCCTCGCGGCCGAAGTGGCCGTAGGCCGCGGTCTTCTGGTAGATCGGGCGGTGCAGCTTCAGGTAGTCGCGGAACGCGCCCGGGCGCAGGTCGAAGTGCTCGTCGACGAGCTGCGCGATCTGCGCGCGGCCGACCTTCTCGGTCCCGAACGTCTCGACCAGCACGCTGACCGGGTGCGCGACGCCGATCGCGTAGGCGACCTGGACCTCGCACCGGTCGGCCAGGCCGGCCGCGACCACGTTCTTGGCCACGTAGCGCGCGGCGTAGGCGGCCGAGCGGTCGACCTTGCTCGGGTCCTTGCCGGAGAACGCGCCGCCGCCGTGCCGGGCCATGCCGCCGTAGGTGTCGACGATGATCTTGCGCCCGGTCAGGCCGCAGTCGCCCACCGGACCGCCGATCACGAACCGGCCGGTCGGGTTGACCATGAGGTTCTTGCGCAGCTTCTTGGCGTCGTAGAGGTCCTTGGGCAGGATCGGCTCGACCACGTGCTCCCACAGGTCATCCGGGATCAGCGACTCGGCGCCCTCCTTGTGCTGCGTGGAGATCAGCAGCTTCTCGATCTCCACCGGGCGGCCGTCGCGGTAGCGCACCGACACCTGCGTCTTGCCGTCCGGGCGCAGGTACGGGACCACCTCGGCCTTGCGCACGTCCGCGAGCCGCTGCGCGAGCTTGTGGGCCAGCGCGATCGGCAGCGGCATCAGCTCGTCGGTCTCGTTGGACGCGTAGCCGAACATCATGCCCTGGTCGCCCGCACCGGCAAGATCGAGCTTGTCGTCGTCGGACGCGTCGGTGCGCGCCTCGTAGGCCTGGTCGACGCCCTGCGCGATGTCGGGCGACTGCTTGTCGATCGCGTTGATCACCGCGCACGAGTCGGCGGAGAAGCCGAGGTCGGCGTCGGTGTAGCCGATCTTGCGGATCGTCGAGCGCGCGATGTCCTGGATGTCGACGTAGGTCTCGGTCGAGATCTCACCGGACACGACGACGAGGCCGGTGTTCACGAGCGTCTCGCACGCCACGCGGCCGTAGGGATCGTCCCGCAGGACGGCGTCCAGGACGCCGTCGGAGATCTGGTCGGCGATCTTGTCCGGGTGGCCCTCGGTGACGGACTCGGACGTGAACAGGTACTCGTTGTCGCTGTACTGGCTCATGGGATCTGGAGGAACAGCTCCGCAGTCGTGTCGGTGGGATGGGCGGGATCTGCAGTGACGACGGCGCCCGCCGCGCTCGCACGACGTAGGTCTTCACGCGCCGTCGCGAGGCCGGGGATCGCCGTCAGGCCGGTCTGCTCGCCGGACGCGAGGAGCCGGCGCAGGTCGATGAAGACTAGCGAGTCGGCCTGCTCCGGGACGTCGCCCACGGTCCGCTCGAAGCCCGACGCGGCGGCCAGCGTCCCACGCGGCGGCTCCAGCCCGGCGGGCGCGGTGGAGATCACGACGCCGCTCTCCGCAACCGCGTACGAGGGCGCCAGCTCCGGCGTCACCCGCAGCGTGAAGCCCTCCAGCCCGCCGATCGTCGCGGGCTCGAACGCCGGCACCGAGCCGGGCACCGCGAGCCGCCGGGCGAGCGGCTCCTGCAGGCGCGCCAGCGCGCCCGCAGTGCGCCGGGGATTCGCGGTGCGGGCCTTCAGCGTCACGACGGGCGCGCCGGCGCCGGCGCCGGCGGGCGCCTCCGCGCCGGCGGTCAGCGCGAGCGCCAGCTCGCCGGACAGCGGCGCGAGCAGGTCGCGGTCGAGCTCGACGCCCGCCTCCGCCGAGACGATCTCGCGCAGGGTCTGGACGGCGCCCGCGGCGCCGAGCCGCTCCAGCAGCCGCGCGAGCCGTGGCCCGCCCCGCAGCCCGAGGTAGGCGACCGCGTCCTCGGGCACGCGCTCGAGGAGCACAGGCTCGAACGCCGCGTCCGGCGGCGCGCCGCCGGCCAGGCGCACGTGCGCGCGCAGGCCGTCCGGCTCCGCGCTGAGCGACGCGCCGGCCGCCGTCAGACCCGGCCGGTCGAGCAGGGCGCCGAGCGCGCCGGGCAGCCCGTCGCGCGCGGCGAGCACGTCGCGCACGCCCGCCGCGGAGGCGTAGGCGTCGAGCGAGCGGCCGGCCGGGCGGCCGGCGACGGCGCGCTCGTAGGCCGCGGAGTCGGAGAGCCGCGCGCCGTCGCCCTGGTCGCGGTCGACGGCGGCGCGGACGGCCGCCTCCGTCCCCACGGCGAGGAAGTCACCGACGAACGCGAGCGCCGTCGGGCCCGCCACGAGCAGGCGCACGCCGCGGTAGCGCGCGGCGCCGGAGAGGTTGCCGGCGCGCGCCACCAGCGCCTCCGCCTTCGGCCGGTCCGCGACGGACGCGAGCACGACGGAGTCGGCGGGCGAGACCGCGGCGTAGGCCAGCTCGGTGCCCAGCCACGGGCGCACGTCACGGTCGACGTCGAACGCCTGGGGCGAGATCGCCGCGGTGATCGCGTCGCGCAGGCGGCCGACCGCGGGCAGTTTGGCCGCGAGCGCGCCGAGCCGCCGGTCCGCCTCCCGCTCCGGGTCGGTGGAGAGGTGCACGTAGACGAGCGTGGAGGCGGGCACCAGGCGGGCGGCGGTGTCCGGCGGGCCGCCGGGCTCGTCGCGCGCGCACACCAGCCCGGCGCCGAGCGCCAGCACCGCCACCACCGCGAGCGCGAACCTGAAGAGGGACTGTCCCCGTTTGGGCTTGCCGCTCACGCCGCGCGGCGGCGCTGCTTGCGCTCCGCGAAGTCGATGATCACGGGGATGCCCTCCAGCCCGTAGCGCTCGCGCAGGCGGTTCTCGAGGAAGTAGGCGTAGTCGCGGGTGACCTTGTCGCGGTTGTTGACCTGGATCGAGAAGCGCGGCGGGCGTTCGCCGATCTGCGCGATGTAGAGCATCTTCAGCCGGTGGCCCTGCTTCTGCGGCGGCGGCCGCTGGGCGACGACGTCGGCCAGGAAGCGGTTGAGCTCGGGCGTCGGGATGCGGTGCTTGAAGCGCTCGGCCAGCGACAGCACCTCGACGAGCAGCCGCTGCACGTGACGCCCCGTCAGCGCCGAGGCGGTCATCACCTTCGGGCGCAGGCGCAGCTTCTGGACGACGCGGTGGCGCTCGCGGTCGAGGTCGAAGTCGTCGCCGCCGGTCAGGTCCCACTTGTTGAGCACGAGCGCCGTGGCGCAGCCCGACTTCATCGCCAGCTCGGCGATGCGCAGGTCCTGCGAGGTCACGCCGTCGGTCGCGTCGCACACCACCAGCGCGACGTCGGCGCGCTCCGCCGCCCGCTGGGAGCGCAGCGTCGTGTAGTACTCGACCGACTCCTGCACCTTGGACTGGCGCCGGATGCCCGCGGTGTCGACCAGCCGCAGCCGGCGGCCGTCGACCTCCAGCTCGGTGTCGATCGCGTCGCGCGTCGTCCCGGCGACCTCGGAGACGATCACCCGCTCGCGGCCCAGGAACGCGTTGACGAGCGAGGACTTGCCGACGTTCGGCCGCCCGATCACGGCCAGCCGGACGAGCTCCTCCTCTTCCTCGGCCGCCTCCTCCTCCGGCGGCAGCAGCTCGACCACCCGGTCGAGCAGGTCCCCCGTGCCGAGCCCCTGGGCGGCGGAGACCGGCATCGGATCGCCGAGGCCCAGCCCGTGGAATTCGTGCACGAGCGGCATGTCGTTGGGCGAGTCGATCTTGTTGGCCACCAGCACCACCGGGACGTCGCCCCGCCGCAGCAGGTCGGCGATCTCCTCGTCGCCGGGTCGCAGCCCGGCGCGCGCGTCGACGACCAGCATCGCGACCTGGGCGTCGGCCAGCGCGGCGCGCGCCTGGTCCTGGATCGAGACGGCGAGCGGGTCCTCGTCGTCGAGGTCCACGCCGCCGGTGTCGATCAGCGTGAACGTGCGCCCGTTCCAGTCGGTC
>JAABUS010003736.1_pt1 | contig 23862 bp, 38 predicted proteins | sample 5560161 | NCBI WGS metagenome assembly JAABUS01 (sample SAMN10711885, study PRJNA513376) | rock metagenome | isolation source: Antarctica rocks | place: Antarctica: Victoria Land, Trio Nunatak nord | collected 2016-01-04
GTTTGAGTGGAGATTATGCCAACGCCTCCTATGCCTTTCAGTTCGTGCATGGTGAAGAGGCCTGCTGCAATTTGCTCTTTGAACGCGGCTTCAAGTCCATGCACAACTGAGGCTAAAAAGGGCAACATTCGCTCAGTAGTTTGGAAAATGACCTGTGGCGTGTTTCTGAGCTCCTCAACAGCCTGCCTCCAAGGTATGCCTGAGCTTTCAGCTGTTTTGATCATGGTTTTGCGTGCCCCAGCCCTCATAAACCCCCATAGGGTGGGATTGTTGATTGCAAGGTTAATTGCTTGTGAGACAGCCCCTGTCTTGCCTGTGTTACGGACAACATTCGTAATGGACTTGTCAATCATGTGTGACACCGGCGGAGTCAATTCACCCTCACTTCAGGAGTAGTATATAGGCATGACTTGACAGCACAACAGTTGACTCGATATTCTACCTATCCAGTAAGGTGGCTTTTTATCGATGATGGCCGGTTCGGTGACAGCATGACAACGACAGCTTCGGGCGTTCCCAGCTCTTGATGCGACAATACTGGTCCGACAAGGTTGTGCGTCGAGCAAAGAAGCGACCTGCATACTGACTTGTAACGTGGCTGATTTGCTGCTCCACTGCGGTTGACAGCTCGGCACGCAGTCAGATCACAAGATCGACGTGCGGCACCTTGTCAACGCGCGCCTGGTCTGAACTACATTAAAAACAGCAGATAAGGTACGACGTGACTAAGAAGCGAATATGACTAAGCAAGCTTACTCCTGACAAATTTATGCCCTGTGCTCAGGTTTCGGATTAGCTAGGTTCGTGTCAAGCAAGAAACTTTACAACGCTCGAAGCGCTTTCTCTGAATTCAAGAAACTCTTTCTGCAGCAACACAAGCCCAGCTTGCCGTAGAAGTACAGGCGACGAAACACTCTCACCACTGTGCGGCATACACTTGCCTCAACCAAATTCAAGGACCCATGATCTACAGACCGAGTCAGAGGGTTCCCTCTGCAACTGCCGAGGTACATATTTGGCATGCGGTGCTTGGACGCTGTGCTGTCTTTTGGTATCACATGACTTAATTTGCCTTGCGTGTGTTCAGGCCGGCTGGAACGACGTGCCTGTCCCAGTCATGGCTCTGGTACTCGACGGTATGCCTGCCAAGGACATATGGCCGCTGCGGGCCGTGGGAAGCCGTTGGGCGCATGCAGTTCGATCAGTCACTGCTTTTGAGCTTTCCGTACAAGCCGACCGTCACAAGCTCAGGGCGAACCTGTCAGCTATCTATAGACACCACCAGCGGAACTATCCTTTGGCACACTTTGTGTTGAGACTGAGCGAAATCATGTCCTTCTGTCAAGCTGCAAGGTTGCTTCTGATGGTCACAAAGTTGGTGAGTGTGTCTTCCACGGCTGGTGTGCAACACAGACTTGACCCAAGCAAGATGTAGTTGAGCCCACACTGTGTGCTGCAGGGTTATAGGCTGCCGAGTGTACAGCTGGTTCTGCCAGTGCACTTGTCTACTGCAGAGGCAGAGCCACAGCTTGTTCTCAGTGTCAAGGCCATTGCAGTAGCATGTGCTTGGTTGCAAGAAAGAGGGGTACAAGTGTGCCTGCATCTGTGTTCCAAAGCTGGGGGACAGCTGGTGCCCAGCCCAGAAGCAATCAAGACGCTGGCACCATTCCTGAGCAGCATTGACTTCCACCCTGTGCCTGACCTGCTTGCCACCACAATCTCCTGTGTCCATGGCTCCCAAGCCTGCTTCACAGAAGCCCAAGTGGAGGCTCTACCATCAGCCAGCCAGTCGCTGCAGACTCTGTGCATCTCAGAGCATGTCTACAGTCAGACCAGTCCAGCTCCGATCCAAGCCCAGATCTCTTCGGTTGCAGCTCTGTCAAACGTGACCAAGCTTCACCTGACCATACGTGGCCAGCCAGATTTCCGCCCATTAGCCCCACTCACAAAGATTGAGGATCTTGCCTTGCAGTGCAGCGGCAACAGCTCAGACTGTTCCCAGGTCATTGACAGCAACAGACTTGGCTTACAGAGCTTGATCATCGCCAGCCGATCCTGGACAGACAGCACATATGCAGCAGCTGCCAATGTGGAAACATTGCGCACAACAGTTATCAAGGTGGAGATACTGACGGAGGCCGGAGCAGCTTTGGTTGGTACCTTGTGCATCCAGGCTCTGTCCAAGTCCTGATTGGCTGCTGCCACCAGATGTCCCAACGAGCTTTTCTGCTCCTGTCATCTGGTCGGGCAAAAATCACAGTACTTGAGTTGTGGAGGACCGATGCAGATCAATGCAATAGGCTGCAGACCATGCATTCGCTGCACAAAATGACCCTCATGCAGCCCCTTTTGAACGCAAGGAACACAATTTTCACAGCTTTGCAGCCACAGCTGGCAGACTTGCGGCTAATCAGCTGCTTGCAGCTGACTTACCATGCAGTGGCAAACATTATCCAGAGTCTACCAGCTTTACAGCACATTGCATTTCAGCAGGAGTCTCATTCACAGCCACCAGCCGGAACCAGAAGCTTCACCTCAGCTGGCTTGTTGATGCTAAACCAGGCCTCAAAGCTGAGAAGAGGGCATATGAGGGATATAAGTTTCGAAGTGAAAGATTTCTACAACCATTGTATGCTAACCCTGAATTGAATTTCAGAGAGCACGTTGACCAATACTTAGCTAATTTAGAGAGGGAGCGGGGATAGCACTATTGTCAGCTGTGCTGTTGTCAACGATGTCTGTGCCGACGCTTGCTACTGATATGATGTCATCCAGCTCTGTTCCTGTGCCACTTGCAGCGGTTCTAGACTGTCAGCTGTTCTTGCTTGTGTACAAAGCCTTCCTTCTTGTACGTAGTGGCCACTTCTACCTCAATGTTCTTGGACCAGGTGTGCCAGGTGTGTTGCGTCAAGAAGAGTTGTGTCTCAGTAGTTTTTCACAGCAAGAAATGGTACGACCCTTGCAACGGGCTGAGGTGAAGCATAGCATGCAGCTGCTCTGTGTGGAACACGTAAGCAGAAAGCGCAGGGTCTGTAACCTATACCACTGAGCAGCACTTTTGACACACTCAGCAATAAAGCCTACCTGGTAAAACAGCTTGTACAGCAAAGCACGTCTTGCGGCTTCAGAACTGTAGTTCTGCTCGGCCGTAGCTTACGACGTGACTAACCCTACTGGAGGTTCAGCGATCCCCCTTATGGGGGATCTGCAAGCGGACCACAGAGGGACTGCCAGCCAGGACGATTAAGATATTTCAATTCGCTCTCATTCCCCCTGGACGGAATACCGGGGTGTGTAACAAGATTGGGGGAATGGCCACGCACGCAACACTTTGCCTTCGCACAACCACTGTCAGGATGCAGTGCAATCACTCAACGGCAAGCCTCCACTCATGAGCCTGTACATATGATGTGGGCAACATGTGATCAAAGGAAACATATCGATATACAGTGTGCTGCATTTTGACGAATGCCAGCAACAACCCAGAGGAAGAAGCATTTGTGCCCTTAGTGTGTAAAAGGGAAAACAGCTTGAACAGTGTACGGCTGCAGGCATGGCTGACACGGTGCAAATCAAAACGTATCGTTGCATCGCATGGCCTAGCGCAGCCTCGCATGACTGCATATTGTATCAGACTTTCTTTGATCATGATACAGACATTTTGGATTTACCAGGCGCTGCAAATCAGTGCATCCTTTCAAATGTGTATCTGAGAAATAATTTACTCAGGGAACACAATGGAGCTGCTGCATGTCATGAGGGCAAATCAGCATGGTCGTATGCATGTACGGCAAGATTTGGTACTGCAAGAACAGCAGTAGGAAGAAATATTGAACACATGTACACTAATTAGCTGTATAAAGCCAATCAATTGATTTGTAATCAAGCACACAAGACATACGTGCAGCAAAGCAGCTGGAGCCATTCACAACCATCAGCAGCACTGTGTTGCACAGCAAAAGGCAGTTTATTTCAAGGCATATAAGACCATCATCGTCACTCAAGTATACTACATAGCACCAAGATCAACCATCACACATATCGCCTGGACGGATTATGCTTTGTCTCCATGCCTCACTGCTCTCTGTCACTGGCTGAGTTGGCCAGTCATCATTGTGATAGTGCCGCTGCATCCAATACTTCTCACTCACTTTCCTGGCTCGTCTTCTTCTGACACAAGGCATGACAGTGGCTGATGACCCACATTGCATGACCCATGGCCAGGACTCCTGCAATATGCCCCTGGATGTCACAGCAGTCCCAGCATCATTGAATGTCTGCTGCTGTGAATGACTTTCTTGCTGCTGCTGCTGCTGCTGCTGCTGCTGTGCACTCATGTACAGACAATGCAAATGACAGTCATGGATGTGAGGATGGCCTTGACTGCTTCTTGCAGGTCACACAACCAACAAAGCCGCAAGTCTCGCCTCCTGTACTGAAACAGCAGCAGCAGCAGCTTTGTGCACTATTAGTGAATTGAAAAAGCATTGGCCTGCAGCAACATGCAGCAAGGCTCAACTTCACAGGAGCCACTCTCTGCAGCAACTTGCAGCGTACTGTGCTGTTGGTCATTCAGCTCAAGCCAGCTTTGTAGGTATGGTATCAACAATACAGCAACAGGGTGCCAGCTATTGCCAAATGGTCCAACTGTAATGCAGCATGTGTGACATTGCAAAAGCAAGTTGCAGCTGCACACACAGCGGCTGTTGTGTACAAGTCTTGCTGATATACGCTTGTCAGCGGTCCTACCTGAGACTCAGTCTAACAGCCACAAAACAGCCAGGGCAGCTCTGTGACATAGATGCTGAAGGTAAAACGACCGGCAGCACCTGAATGGTAAGCCCAGGAGTCAGTAGGCAATGACTGCTCTATAGCTGACACATGCAGCCCACAATGCTGAAGCCACTGCAGCTTTTGCCGATCATTGCGGTGGCTGGCAACATAAAAGTCAGCAACAACAAGCTGCATGGGCGGCTACCATGCAGATATGCTTCAAACAGGTATTTCCAGCATAATGCTGTGAGCGGTCTCATCCAACAGGTTTGCCTGACAGGTACAACATGCTCAGGAGTGCACTCTGCCCACCAGCTGCTTTGCTGCTGAATGCAAACTGCTTGTAAACGCGTGCATCAGCAGTCACAGCACTCAGCAACAAAAGCAAACAATGCGTAGCTCTGCAACTGACACAATACTGTAAGGCTAGTGCTACGACAGACGCACTGAGACTACACTCACAGATCTCCTGTGTTGCAGGCTCACGGGATTGCATGAGCAGCAACAGGGCAGCAAGAGACAAGGCAGCCATACATGCTGGTGTGGGACTTTCACCAGCGCAACATGACAGACCTGCATGCAGTCACAAAGAGGATCACTGGTGCTGTCACCCTGCATCAGCACAACAGAAGTGTCAGAATCCCACCGGTAGCCTGGTGGTGGCAGCGGAAGACAACAGCTACTCATGGGAATATGGGTAGCAAGCAAGGCAGTGCCATTACACATCTCAGCTCAAAGAGGACTGTGTAGCAGCAAGCAGGGACATGATCCCTTGAGACTGCATGCTGATCTTTGGCTTTCAGGACAAAGCCTGTTACCGCCAGGCCTGTTCTGCGCTCATCAACACTATGCAACAGCACCTGTGTCACGACAACTAGCTGCAAGGTAAGGATTCAGAAAACCCCCAGACTGCATGCATGCAGGCATTTTGCTTTCAGCATCAGCATCCCAGCTGGAAATGCAGAGCTGCCCTTAGCTGCATTGTGGCTATTTGGTTGTGTTTCAGGTAAATCAGCTTACAAGCACATGCTGACAGGATTAGTACCAGCAATTGCAGCTTCTGTGTAGGCAGCTGCATTTTGCAATGTCACACCGGCTGCAGTACATTTGGAGCATTTGACACTAACTTCTGTGACTCTGCAGCCCAGTTTGTTGCTGCACGCCATGTGTCGATGTAACATCAGCAAGCTGAGTAACAATAATGAGCTGCATTGAAATTTGCTATCTTCCTGTTGCTGCGTTGTCAGTAGCACAACTGTGAAGCTTGCCGTACTGTATCGCCAAGATGGTCCTCTCATGAGTGATGAATTCATGTTCGAACTAGTATGCTGAAAAGTGCTGCACTGAGTTGCTCTAAAGAAGCTGGCCTTGCTTTATGCTATTAATATTGCAGGCTGTCACTTTTTGCTGCACTCGCTGCTAGTGCACAGTGCTGCTGCTGCAATACAACAGTTGCAAGTGCCGATGTGAGTCAGCATGTCTCAAGCCTATGTGATGGTAAACAGAAGAATCAACGTTACCAGCGCTGTGTGAAAAAAAACTTGAAATATACACAGAACATATCAAGTGTTTGTATGTAAGTACAGATCAAGGTCCCATCTCGTGCTACATGGCTGAGGATTGTTACCATTCTGCCACAGAAGCAACAGCAGCACACATGAATGCAATTATTCCCAGTGACACTGTAGCATCCACAGCACCAGAGCCTGCATTGACATAATAAGCATCAGGATATCAGTTGCACACAAGCACTACATGTCCAGCGCATGTCATGCAGATCTCGCAACTAGGTTGAATTCCCTGACGTCAAAATTGGGCATAGACTAGGTGCCCTGTGTGAAAAGGCAGTAACGCTATGCAGCTGTAGTGGGCAACCCTCAAAGGCAGCTGTATGGGTGCTTTTCTTGTGATTGCATGCACTATTGATCATTGTGTAATGGTTGAGCTCCGAGCCCATGAATGATAGTAGTGACTTACGAGCAGGGTTAGTGGCTTGGCCGGTGGTCACAGAGCTGGGATCCACTGTCACACTGCCATATCCAGTCCCAAACACAAGTGTGGGGTCTCCACTCTTTCATCACATTTGCGTACTGTGCAGCGCTGGTTGCATCGTTGTCCTCAAAAGCTGTCTGTGTCGTGACGACCACTGATCCACCTGTGTAGTTGGTGATAGTCACAGCCACTGGGCTGCCGGTCAAAGCCTCGATGTTGGTGGTCATTGTTTGCACAAACTGCAGATGAGACAATCTTGAGGGTTGCCATGCAAAGCTCGCCGCCAGTCTAAAGGCACTCAAGGCAACAGACATGTTAAAAGTGGTGGTCCTCATGAAATCAGGAAAACAAACTGCAAAAGTACATTCAAGTGCAAGTTGTCACTGCAGAACAAGACAAGGACACGGTCAGAATTGTCTCATTGTGAGCTCAACCCACGTTACTGCATCGGTCATTGCACACTGAGCCGTTGGCATCACACCAACAGTCACAAGATACAGTCGGCACATCCGGATTGATATAGTGATGCAACATGCAGGAAATCAGCGGTTTGGATGTGATTGGCAATGTGGGCAAGCGTGGTGGTTCGTCAGAAACAGATGTAAAATGCAAATGCAACAGCGCCATCAATCTGCAGTCAACTTGCTTGCATGGCGTACCTGCTGTTGGTATGCAGCCTGCTGGAAGTCTGAAAGCAACACATCATGCAATGTACATGTCGCCTTGACAGCATACACTGTTTTGGCACCCTTGGCAACCTGCACAAAACAGCAAATTCAGCTTTTCTGAACTTTCTGAAAAGCATGCAACCTTGCTTTCAGGTCTGCATAACATGTTGTGCTTATGCTGCGTACCAGCCAAAAGACAAAAACACTGTACAGATAGCGTGTTCATGCAACTCAGCTTTGAAGAGCATTCAAGCTGTGCTAGTAATGACCTTCAAATATTTGGTATGAAGATGAAGAAGAAGACGAAGATTGTTCAGGAGCTTACCATACAAAAGTATCAGGTCACAAACCATTTGGACTGTTGTTGCACAAAGCAATGGGTCATTGATGACAGAATCGTGATAAGGTTTCCAATCATGCAGTTGTCATGTCAAAACTGCAACCATGCTGTTCTGATCTGGCTTTATGATCGCTTGTCAGAAGACGAGCACTGTAAGGGCTGTAATGATGTCTTACCGGGCGCAATGTGGCATTCTTGGGTGGGGCCGGGGGTGGGGGTGGAGGGGATGCTGAAGACCCCCCAGAGTAACCAAAGCTTGGAAGGGCTCCCCCAGCCCCATTGGGCCCTTGTGTACCCCCGACCCAGGGCCCGGTCACACCCCCATATGAGCTTCCAGCGCCGGCCTTATTGACTGTGTTGCCCCAGAACACAGGCAAGCAAAAGCCGGCTGTGCTGTCTGCACGTGAGGTTGTGCAGACTGAGCTGCCGGAACAAGGTGCTCCTGCAGATGCACATTCTGGTGTCAGCACTGCACACGCTGGCTAACAGCAGGCAGCTTGTTGTGATTCCTTCAACTTTACATATGCAGTGCTGAGAATGTGCTGCGAGCCCTGCTGCAGAACATGTTGTCAGCACTCAACGTGCAGGATCTTGCAGCTTATGACATGCTGCTGCCACAGTGTTGCAGCTGCATGTACCAGTTAAAGCTGATATCATCTGGTTTGGTTAAAGCCGCGCACAACTGTCACAGTGAGTATTCACATTGTATGGCAAAAGCGGTGTCGCAGGCACTGCACTCACACATCAGGTTCTCAACTGCCGGCAGAGCCCAGCATGCATGCATGCTTGTTGTGAGCGAGTAATGTTGCATACCATACAGCTGGCAAGCAGCATTGGCAGGAATTGATGTGGCAGAGCAGGTGCATGCTTGGGATGTAGAAGAGCAGAAAGAGCCCTGTGCGGTCCTACTGGTCACAACACAGCTTGATCCATCCCCACAGAAAGGCCCTGCAGACAACCACCAGCATTGATCACAGCAGTTTAAATTCAAAGTCACTCATTCACAACATAAAGCTGCAGAATTAAGATGTGGAATGGCTTAGCTCATTCACAAGCACATGTTTGTATTGAGCACCAGCGCGCTGCACATATACTGTCATGTAATTTTGTACATACAACCTATCACGTTCGCAACTTACCAGCAGCAGATATTGAACACATCTGGCCTGTTGTGGCTGTTGCTGAGCATGTGGGTGCAGCGTTTGGCCTGGTTGGGTCATATTGGCATGTAGCTGATGACTGACAGGGTGCACCTGTACAAGCAGCACATGAAAACCATATGCTTGCATGCTTGTCATACTGAACCTGTTTGCAACCCACTTTCATTGAAATGAGAACAACTGGGGCACTTCTGCTTACAAGACAGTTGTCTTGCAGAAATGTGGCTGCAATGCAGCCACTCAGGTCTGTACAAGTGTGCCATGCAGGTGATGCAAACCCTCCAAAACAAGCATGTCTTTCTGTTGCAGCTCTGCTGTAGCAGTAGAAGCTCTGTAGTTTGATGCAAACACTGTGCTTGAGAGTGAACAAAGTCCCACCGTGAGGGAGAATGAGGGTAACCTACCCCAGGGAACGCACACCGTGCTTTCAGGCACAGGGGAGGCAGAACAAGAGCAAGTGTCTTGACCACTGGCAGTCTGAGTGCAAGGGGCTGTGCTAGCATCAGTGCATGTTGTGCCTGGCACACATGCCATGCAGGTTGTGCCTGGTACACAATATGTTCCTGCAACAGCAGTTGTGATCATGCGCCAGCAATGCAGCAAGTTGCGCGCATACTGCAATGCAGCGTACTGGTACTATGCAGCATGTTGTGACCATACTGATACAAGGTGAAGCCACAGCCATGTACGAGGACATTGTGGCAAGTCAGCTGCCAGCACTGGACACCAGATGGAGCAAGCTGTGTAGGCATAAACAAAACATTGCTATATGCATGTTGGTGTGGACCACCACAAATAAGGCTGAGGCAAGACATGGGCACAGTGTGTACCTTGTGCTGAGCAATCACTGCCACTGGGAAGCAAGCTGCCAATGCCATCGGTGCAGACACCAACAGTTGAGTCTGCCCTAGGCGTCATGCATGTGGCATTGCCGCCAGCACATGGGGCACCTGTATCAACAGAGTATGCATATGATCTGTTCTGTGAGCTACCGGCAGCAATTGCTATCGTATGTGTTGCCATTGCCAGCAATCCCCTCCTGCCACACTCTGAGCTTACAACTTGACAAGCTGTGTTTGGATGTTCTGCAGAGGTTTCCCTGGAAGAATCGAAATTACTTCCATAGATAGCAATGACGTTATGCACATGACAGGTCAATGCATGAAGGACACCAAATGCAGTCACGCTAGACCTCGCAAACATATTGGCCTCACGTGTTCCTTGAAGCTATCCAAATTGTCCACTGGGTTTTTGGCAAGACGTTAAGTGTGATGTGCGTTTCCGCATCAACAAACATGTGCATCAAGCGTGAAGTGCATGAAAGCCACTTACCGTACAGGTCACAGCGGCCTCCTTCTGGCAGCTCATCATCATAGCACTGACAGGCAGACTTGCTGTTGGGGCTGCACACTGCTCCATCATCAAGTGACAGACAAGTCTGCCCATTACCACATCCATTTCCTATATGCGTGTTGAAGCTCTCATGGTCTTGCAAGTCAGATGCGAGTCTGCCTCACAGGCATGATGAACACATTGTTTGCTCTGCAGTTGACAATGTATTTTGAGCGGCACAAGTGGCAGTCCAAACAGCCGACAAGTGCGTTCAATACATGCATGAGTACAAATCTGTTGGAAAAGATAAAACGACATCTTATTGTGCATGCTTGGTTAGCGAAAGTCAAGTAGCCGAGCCATCAGACAAGCCAACAAACAACAATCAGACAATCTGCCTTGAGACCGTGACATACCAGTGGCTGAGCATTCTTGGTTTGCTTGTGCAGATGCTTCAGGGATGCTTTCACCAGATGGTGCTAGTGCAGGGGCACTGGTAGGTGTCATGCCAGCGGCTTGGGCAATGGGGGTGCAATAGCCTCCTGTTGCATCGGCTCTACCAGTATCACAAAAAGTGCCGTCTTCGCACGCAGCCCCTAGCATCATGATTGAATGTGAGTTTGCTAGATGCAAAGATGTGTGGGATAGTTGGAATGTCACTTTCACAGCTGATACCAGCACAGTACTGCTCTGTAGTGCATATAAGACAACAAAAAGTTGCTTGGAACTCACACTGAAGTGTCGGCACCTCAAGACCTCCATCAGATACAGTGTGCACACATTCTGTGTACGATGAACATGATATTGATTGCCACACAATGGTGACAAAGCACAGTTACACAATATCTTGATTAGGCAGGGCACATGATGGCAGTCACCATGACTTGAGCTTTAGACGATTCTACACAAAGCAAAGTTCAGTCTCTGCAAAGAATTGCATGCACCCTTTTCTGGTATACCACAACACAACCAAGGGGTCAAGCATGTTGTGTTTGGATCAGTGCAGAAGATGCAAACTCTCACCATAGATGAAGCAATACCCATTGACAGGGATGGGGCCTGCTGAGCATTCGCAAACTTGCGATGTCTCAGAGCAAGCGGTGTAGTTTGTGCTAGACGCAGCAGCTGGCGAGACATAATACTCCGTGCAAGTCAAGCCCTCATAGCATGCATAACCTGCACGAGCACATGAGCTGCAATTTGTTGCATGACTGTCACAACAACAGTGAGTGGAGGTGGACATGCTGTCAATTGCGAATACCTGTGTTGTCCAAACCTGTGCCATCACAAAATTGACCCTCTCTGAGAGTATCAGGCGGAAAGCACTGCCCAGTATAACTATAGTAATTAAGACTACATGTCAAGCCGTCCGCACAGGGGGCACCTCCTACAAGAGCACAGGCACTTAGTAAACAACTTAGCACAGCTTAAAAGATTTTGAGCTGTCCTCTTGAATAGTAGTACACAAGATGGACGTCATAGACGTACCCAAAATTCCAGGGTCACCAGTTGGAACTTGACAAAAGCTGTACTGTGGCAGCGGGCCCGGTGAACATATGCACCGGCCTGACGTGTTTGGTACAGGAGTGCACTCAGTGCCGTCGGTTAGATCCCTGCTATCTACACAGCTCAAGCCTGCGCCGCAGAAACCTACACAGGCACCAGTAGTCGCGGTGAGCAGCAAAGGCATGTGCATGTTTCGCGTGAAGGCTTTGTAAGTCACGAAATAGGCTGGCTGCGGTGAGCACGTGCAAGCGAAGCAAGCGTTTTAGTTTTGCAAAGTCAGCCACGCCTGGCACAAACTAGCCGGCGACCATTGGTCGCCCATATGAGGAAAATTGAACCCACCATCAGACGAACAGTCGCCTCCCGACGACTGTTGGAGCAACGATCGGACTTGCACGTTCTGGGGTGATCCTGCGAGTCAACCAGCGAACTGTCTCAGCAGAGTGAAGCTACACATGGTCTGTGCCCTACTTTGCTAGAGGCCACAGAAAGGCTCAGGAAATGTAAACGAACCTGCCGCAATGGACACAGCCGTTGACAGCGCCTGCAAAGCACATAGGGGGTCAGGACCGCCAAAGAGCATGTCAAGTGCACGTGGCACCAATGCAGCAACGTCAGAAGAATGCAGAACTGCACGCGTGTTGTATCGCGCGGAACTGCTGCCTGCAGAAAGTAGCAGAGACATAGCAACAGCTGATGCAACAACTTGTCGGCACCTCAGGTCCCTTGTGTGGGCTTACCATCAGCAGGCTGAGGCAAACGGTCAGAGCCAACGTCTTCATTTGACCCTCCCGCAGATGCTCGCAACCCGTTTTCTCCTGTTACGGCAGGCCTCCACTCGAAAGCCTTGTCGCTTGTGTGCAAAGAGGCCCCAAGGAAGACGGGAGGCGATTCGACATGGCAATCATTCGATGAAAGATGGCAATCATTCGATGAAACATGGCACTCGGTCAACGAAGATGGCAATTACAAACGAAAATGGCAATCGGTTAACGAAGATGGCAGTTGTCAGCAGTGCAATGCTGACACACATTGGCTCACAGCCAATACTGGAGCATCTTCATTAAATGAAATGCTGTGGTTCTATTACTGGGGTCAAGCAGTGTCCAGACAACATGCAACACAGGTATCAATCTAGTCTGTGCCACTTGACCATAGTATGTGGTGCCATGCCATGCCCATTGACGGTGTGTCTGTCAACCTGCCAAAACTTTTCTGATCAGAGTGCGCCTGTTGTTTGCAATGGTGGTGCATGTGCTATCTAATCTTCATGTGTGATGATGTCCCATGCACTTGCCTGCCAGCCGTTGCATACCAGTGCTTGTGCGCCAGCAGTTCTGAAAGGCTCCTGCTCCCCACAGCTTGAGTCATAAATCAGGTCCACACGCATGCACAGCTGTACACTGTTGTGTACTTTAGCATCCCTATCTTGAACACCTGACTGATTCAGCATGGCCTTGCATGTGACACGACCAAGTTTGAAAGCCAGAGCTTTGGACTTCTTTCACAGAGTGATAGCCTTTGCTCAGCGCAAAAGTTGCGGACGCAGTCAGCAGGTTGCGTCTGCGTCAAAGTCAAGGGGAGGGCCAATCCCTGACAATTGTTTTTGGAATGGTAAGTAGCCTGCACAATTGTGCCAATGCAAGTGATAGCACAGCAAATGAAGGTTTGTTGACTGCATAGGTCTGCCCTCTTGCAGAGGTGAGCTTGTCCAGGCAGCAGGTTTTTGGACCTCCTTGTGTTCTGGCTTTTGTTGGTAGCATACTGTGTTGTTGCTGGGTACTACAGATGACAGCTGTTTTGTTTTGTTACGAACGTGAACCAACAGAATATGTCTCTTGCGTGCCGCACCGCTGCCAAGTTGTGGCTAGGTCTCTAGCCCTGTTTTGCTTGTACAGTGCTGTCGTCTTCACCGATCAGCCACGAGCGCTGCAGTCGTTTTCTGCGGCGGTGAGCCCGCACGCAGGAGGGTGTGTTGGCTTGCTGTGCCTGTTCACACCGGGGCATTGATGCAGCGTTTCGCTCACAGTACTATCGCAAATCTGAATACCTCAAGCCTCGGATCACAACTCCCGGCAGAAGGGGGCCTGCAGGGGGCAGTGCAGCGGGATTTAGGTGGGCTGTTCACGGCAAACGCAATGCAGAAAAAGAACATCACGGTACACGACTTGAGCATCTGCCGACAGACGTGTGTTCGCGGTCAGATTGAGATCAAGTTTGTCCAAGATGAATGGCTGCTGCGGTGTCAACGAGTGACGGTGCTCAAAGCGTTGATCAGGCATGGTGAGCGATCTTTTATGCAGTGGCTACTGTTCGCGCCTCTGTTTCCCAGGACAGCATGGTCTGCGCTGTTGATTGCACTGCGCAAACAATACGCTTTTGAGGGCTGCACAAGGAACCTAGGCACGAGCTTGTGTGCCTTCAGGTGACAGTCAAGAGCAAGACGGCCAAGGCAGCCAAGTCTGACGAAGAGGGCATTTTGGCTCTATGCAACGGTTTCAAGAGTTGTGAAGCAGCCGGCGTCCTGCTGTCACAAGTCTGCGCATGCTGTTCCAGATGCAGCAACCAAATCATGTGGAGGGTTGAGCTTTGTGCTGATTGCCGGGGCTGCTCCACGGGCTACGCCTTCTACCACATCCAGGCTGCAGACAAAGCAGTGCGTGATGGGGCTCTCCAAATGTCTTTTGGGTACTTTGCAGAAGAGGTGGAACATGCTTTAGACTATGCACAATTTCACTGCCTGACTGCTGGCACTGTGCTGCTTGCAGTGTCTGTGGGCTAAGGTATTGTCTAGAAAAACCAGTGACCAAGCACAGCTGCCTTGCCATCCTTTCAACAGCAGCACCCACAACAGCTAATGTCACAGCCTCTGTGAATGTTGATCACATGCAACTGCTGCAGTTGACACACCATTGTTGCCCTTGTACACGAGTAGCTTGGTGTATCATTAGCTTTTCAAAGTTGATTGCTGACGGTGGCAGATGGTAAGGTGCTACCATCATGTGTCATGCAGGCCACTGACGACGAGATTGTGGAGGTAGGGCACAGAGTCTCCAAGTGCCTGCAGGCTGCAGGTCTGTCTGTGCAGTGGAATGAGGATGCAAATGACACAATTTCAATCAAGGTGCAAAAAAAACTTGTTGTTTTGGCTTGGTTGTGCTCTGCAATATTGATACGATGCACCTCACGCAACATCGGTCCAGATATGGCTTGTTCTGTTACTGTTCTTGATTTTGAGCATCAACGCCTCAGTCTCCTCTACATCTGTGGTGGCTCATTACATCTTCACCTGGTCACAGGACCTGACAGATGCTGAAAGGCGCTACATCTCTAACAAGATGGGCCCAGAAAACCGCAAGTTTGCCAGATGGGCAAGGGAAATGGCTGATCAAATGGGTCCAGTCTCAGGAGGGGAAATTAATCATGACTGTGACTGTATGGAGTACACTTGCTTCTGTGGCAAGGTCAAGGATCTGGCTGAAGCTCAGAGAGCTGCCTATGGGAGCCCTTCAGAATGTTCAACAGAGAGAAGCAAGTCTGAATGGACAGACTGCAGCGAGAGTGAACTTGCTGACATGATGAAGCATGCTTGCGACTGCTCTGATGCAAGCTGCGACTGTGCATCTGGTGCTACTCAGGATCAGAAAATTGCCAAGGATGTGTTTTTGTAGCTCTTTAGATTAGTAAAATGTAGAAGAACCGTGTAGATTGGTTAGATCTGATTAGAATAGTGTATGTAGATTTTCTGCGTCCAAAGGTGAGCCTGGTAATGAGACTAGGTTCAACACAGCCAACAAAGTAGGTCATGAGTTTCAGCCACTATGCAGCTAGCTGGTCTGAGTGGCTACAAATGTAGCTTGCTTTCAGTTTTGTACTTTGCAGGTCAATCTGTAAGATGACAAACTAGTGTGCCTTTCGATCTAGCCCATGTCTCTGCATCCTGTATTAAGCTCAATAAACAGCAAGATGAACATTTGCAATGAAGTATCCTGATGAGTTTGCTGGTTTCACTGAACTTGACTAAGGCAGTGTGCATGCATTGATGTGCATAGCATTTAATGCAATGACTCCTGATCTGATGTTTGCTTTACAGCAGTCATCGTGCAAAGGTCTCAAGCAGCATGGCCTGAATGTCCTTCACGCTATACTTGAAATACTTCTCAGGGGACTTGGTGAAGTCCACACCCTTGTATGCTTCCAGAAACTCCTGCAATACAAGATGCATGCAGCATTTGACATTTACTGAAACATGTGAACCAACGTTTGCTTCACGAAGGTTGATTGTAGGTGTCACGGTGCCAGAACTGTTGTTGACAGCAGATGTTCTTTAAAGCCCTGCTCATGATACACAGTTGTGACAGCCTTCAGCAGCCATTAGATCCCTGTGCATTCTGCGTGATTGCGCAGTATATGCATGCCCTGCTATCAGCATGCATCATATGACAGACGCAGAGTGGCAAACATATGCCACTTCCCTTACATTGTATGACGGCAGGAAGTCTTCTGCAATTGCATCCTTCATGTTGGAGCGCAGTAAGGTATCTGGGATGGTCCATTGACTCTGCTGCTCCTGTAAGCCCTTCAAAGCAAAGGACACATAGTTTCAGTCCAAATTGTCCGTAGGAGTTGCAGCCTCCAGCTCTGGATGTTTCTACGTGTTGCAGGCTGGCTGGAAGGCATGCGTAGGCATACAGTTCATGAGTGAGACAGAATTCTGCTCTGCACAAATTGAATTGCATTGGTGTAAATCTCACCAGTCGATCAACAAGAGAGGTGCATGGATTGCGCATCACAGTAGGGTTTTACTGACAGGCCCTAGGATAATTATGGTATAGAATGCGAAAGATTGGGGTGGTCACGCAGTATACGCAAGACTGCATGGGTAGTGCTTGTCAACCACAGCACAGGCAATGCAAACCAATGAGAGACATGAAGCTGTTCCCCTGTATCCACATGCACATCCCACAGAGCTGCATGTAGGAATTTCCAGATTGATGTCAAAAGTAGCCACAACAAAGGCATATCACTGCAAAAGGTTAATTACATGAACGCGCGATCTTGTTTAGTAGCAACTCTTCTCATCATCGCATTTGGTCAAAAAGTAACATTCTTGTTTCCCTGACATGCCAAGCATGAGTAAGACATACCTGGATATACCCATTCAGGGTGAGGAACAGTTCCTTGATTGCTCCTCTGTCTTTGGCTGAGGTTACGACTTTGCTTGCTGGCGGCCTGTTGTCCTTGACTAATGCAATCAACGGTCCCCAAGACTGATCCTGATACTCCTCCCCATATTGCTCAACCTGAGATCAACCCAGTTTGTGAAGGGAACACTCTCCTAAGGCATGCAAGATCACTTGACACAATAGGACCAAATGTTGAGGCAATGAGGGTGATTTTTGATATTCCTGGACCTATTGCTTGAGCGGAAGACTTCTGTGACTTTTTTGTTACAGAGCATTGATTCAGGGCTGACGTCTGCATTCATTGCCACATGCTTGGTGCAAAACAGGCACACTTGCATCAAGAGTGAAGGCAGGTGAAAGCACAGATGCAAGGCAGCAAGATGACAAGGCAGAGGACAAGGCTTCAAGGAGGGCCTTCCAAGGCAAAGAGCTGAGATTTGCCCATGGGGAAGGGAAAACGCAGGAACAAGAGACAAAGGTGGCAGGGGTAGCTGTCAACACACCCCAATTGGCAAGGTGAACAGGAGCGGCCCAAGGCATCAAGCAGAGGTAGGAGGAAGAGATTGCAAGTCTAAGGCACAGGTAGGGCCAACGTAGAGAGGAGAGGGAGAGGGAGAGGGCAAACATGCCTGATCCCTGTGAACCTCAATCCAGTCTTCCCCAATGACAGCCAGGGCAGGGCTGCTCTCCACAGCCTTCACCAAGTAGTGCATGTTATTCATGAGAAACAAGGCAGACAGGGCCTTGTTCTTGTATGTCTTTCCCTGCATTGCACCACACCCATTCCGACATGCCTTCCTACTTTGTATGCCACTGTTGATTGGTTGACTACACCACAGCTTCCACAGCTTCCGTCTGCTTGAGCACAGTCAGCATTGTAAAGCCTTGGGCTGACAAGTCAAGGCTTCCTGAGGAGGGGCAGACTATTGCTGCAGCAAGCAAAGCCAGATGTTCCAGCAGAAGCTTGTCGGTTGCAGGTCAGGAAGCTACTTGGGAGCTACTCAGGGAGCTACTCAGGAAGCTGCTGAGGGACTTTATGTACATAACCCTAGGGGAGCACATGTATTTGATGGATGAAGGAACGGCTGTTGCTCAGCTATTGTATGATGCTGCGTACAGATAAGCTTGATGCTGCAAGCCATGCTCATTCCATGTGCAGGCTTTGTACATCCCATGTGTCTGTGTATTTGAACTCACCTTGGCTAACAGATTAGCATGAAGAGAGTCCAGGAGCTGTAGCACAGTCTCAGACATGTGCTGCACAACAGCTGGGTCTGCCTCCTGACCAGGCTCACCCCTGCAGAATTCAGAATCAATCTGTCAAGCTGTCTGTGCAGCTGTTGATGCAGCAATGTAGAACATAATCAGTGAAGCTCCATGTGCAGCAACGTGTGAAGCAAGCTGTGAAGCAGTCTGGGAAGCTGTGTATGCAGCTGGACGTGTAGCTGCCTGTTTTACGGACTGTGAGGCTGTGTATGAAAGTGTTTATGTCACAGCAGAGGGTTGATGTCCTGCGTAAGACCTGCTACGGCCAAGCAAGTAAGTGAGCAAGTAGGTGAGTAAATAAGCCAGTAGGTGAGTAAGTGAGCCATTGCATGAGAAAGTAGATTAGCAAGTAGGTGAGCAAACAAGTGAGCAAAACATCAGGAAATAAGTGGGTTGAAAGAGCAATTTGCAAGTTAGCAAGCAAACCAGCAAGTGAAGAAGCACAAGTGAGTGGACCCATAAGGAACGAGGAGACGGCTTGGTTGCCCTGACGGATGCATAGGACTAGAAGAAGAAAGAAGAAGAAGAAAGATCAGAAAGAGAAGAAGAAGAAATACAAGACAGAAGAAGAAGAACAAATTACTGGAAGAGGATATGCAGCGCGCTCTTGTAGGTGAAGAGGCGCTTCAGGAAAGACAGTGTGGTGGCCGTCAGGGGGTGCACTGTACCATCCGGAACTGCATATGACACACGTTACACCTCAATCTAAGTGTGCTGTAAGCGGGGGCACAAATCCAGTTGGCACAGGAAATCACACCAGGAGACCTGGCTGATGCAAGAGCAAAGGCGGGCACAGGTTCAAATCAATCCATCAAGAAACCGAGAGTTTTGATACCTGTGTTCTTGGCTGGGTCTTTGGAGATGGATCCCAGGAAGTCAGTGAAGGTTTCCTGAACCTCCATTTGCAATTTTTCATGCAGGCCCTTCAGATCCTGCAGACCACAGCACACTTGCTCAAATTCTGCAGGATCTGTCACAGCACAACCCAACACTGCGCCGTGCCACGTTTTGCCAGGAGCACAGCATAGCACAGCACAGCACAGCATTGTGCAGCACAGCACGGCGTACTAGAGCATAGCAGAGCGTAGCGTGAATCTGCACAGCACAGCATATGCATCATTGTCTCTTGCACATCACCCTTCTGCTGTCTAGGACAGCCATATCAATGCGGCATAACCACTCAGTCATTGTTGGCTTACTCGCAGAAGGCTTCCTGAGTTGGTGTTGGACAAGACCTCAGACAGCACACTCATGTGGCCGTCCAGCTGCTCGTGCATGTCCAACAGACCAAAGACCTGCAAGACAAACGTGACACCTTCTGCTTGGTTGCACAAGTTGGCTATTTCAAGAGTGCTGCTGAGGCAGTGTAGACAGTGTGCTTGCACACACACACTGCCAGGTATCATGCACCACACGAACAGCCTCTTGATGCAATGGTGCCAAGCAGGCACACGCTTGACTAGAGCAAAGCAGCAAGGGGACACTTAACAGGGTGTAGTCTGCATCAATGCCAAGTTTGCAGTGATCAACAGTGCCAAGTTTGAAATGATCAACAGTGCCAAATTTGAAATGATCAACAGTGCCAAGTTTGCAATGATCAACAGTGCCAACTCTGCAATGGTCAAGAGTGTCAAGCGCCGTGTCCATAGACAATACGATGAAATGCCAGTTTGATGCTACAGATAGGCACTGGCAGCTTGGCTTGTGTGGTGATCATTGTACACAACAACACAAGGTAGGGATCCCGTGGGAGTGCATACATGTCCCCTTGGGGTCAGTTTGGGGTAGAAAGCAATGTGCCAGGTGCATTTTGCCCGCCAAGGCATTGCAAGTACTTGCCTTCTCTGGAGCGCGTTTGCTGTGTAGTATGGCCTGTCCAAGCTTGGTCAGATCCACCACATGTTTCGACACAATCTCATCAAATGCAGCTTCAGCATAGGGGCTGTCAAAGACTGCCTTGCTGAGCTGGCTTTGGGCTACTGCAATCTGAGTCAGCACTTGCAAGGCTTGTACCCACCTGTGACACAGCATAGCATAGCACGCCATAGCATAGCATGGCATGACACAGCACAGCATGGCACAGCATGGCATTGCACAGCACAACATGGCATAGCATGGCACAGCATGGCACAGTATGGCATGACGCAGCACATTTTGTGCAGGGTGGGGCTAGATGTGTCTGCTCAAGAGTGTACTCATATGCAGAGTGCAGGAAGAGGCTTAATCAAAACTGATGATGCACACATGCACATGCTGCACCCCCTGCTGTGGGGCGCCCCTGTGTCATTCAAATTGCCCTGAGGCTACAGCAACTCTGCTCCTGATGATTTCATTGCCCTGTATTGTATACGGAACCAGCAGCTGCAAGCGCATGCACACATTTGGGTTGTCTGATGTCACGCGTAATTATACCAGGTACCCATTGGGTTTGCATCCTGTATCCGGATGTATGAAGCTTCCATGCCATGCAGCTCAGGACAAGTCTGTCATGAGTGGATGGCTGCTATGAACTTACCCATTGACCTTCTTCTCTACCTGTGACCAAGACATCTTGGACAGATCTTCACTGGAAGTGGCCTGATTAGGCAAGCTGCCAAGGGCCCTGTCCAAAACTTCCCTTTGGAGATCACAATATGCCTGCAACATGTGAGTCTAGAAGTAAGTCATACGTCCTTTGTTGCCACAACAAGAGCCACAGTATGCCTGCAAATCACATGTGAGGCTTGTGTCCTTTGTTACTGTAACGGGTGTCACAGTATGTCTGCAACCTGCATGTGAGTAGTATGTCCATTGTTACTGTAACAGGTGTCACAGTGAGCCTGCAACCTGCATGTGAGTTTTGTGTCCCTTGTTACCGTAACAGGTGTTTACCTGTGGTGAATGTAACCACTGCTCTTGCAGCTAACAGCTGCTGTTTGAGCTGTGAGATGTGGATTGCACTCAAATGTTGGTCATCAGCAATACAGTCAATACAAAAGACTGTTATCCAAGATGCCTACAACCGCATAGCTAGTCAGGATGTTATGCATGTGCCTGGCTGATTGATGAGCAGTGCAGAAGCAAAAGTCCATGCAAGTATGCCATTGCGGTTGTGGTGTAGTCAACCTACAAGTGTTGGCATTAACAATCACTTCAAGATCACAGATGTCGCATGTGGTGGATTTGTTTGGTACAAGGTCACCAGGGAGCTGGCACACTGCTCAAACAGCAATACGGCGTCAATCAATGCCACTCGCTCAGAAATTGCAATGCTGTCATTCTTTTTGACATGGGGATAGGCCTATGACCACAGGATTGCCAAAAAGGAGCAAGTTGAGCCCAAGATGCTGCTTGGATCAGCCTGCCAAGCGCTATGCAGCCACATCAGGGTAGTTTTGCACACAATATGTGATACCTTGAATACATGGGACCCTCTACAGCGCAGCATGGCCTGTGCCAATGTATGAAGCCTTGGCAAGACTGCTGATGACACCAGGGCAAGACTTTGCTGCAGGCCAGCTTCTGCAGCATTCTGTCTGCCGCCTGCAGCCTCACTTTGAAATTTTGAAGCATTTCACACCATTTGAGATTGGTATGTCGTCATTCTATATTGATCTTGGTTTGATTGCTCAAGACTGGGGTCCTGTCCACCTGTTGTACAATGGGGTTCTACAGTGCAGTCTGAGAAATGTCCGGAAGCTGTACACAAATATGTCTCCTCACTACATTGCCAGCATCAACTTTGATTGTTCGTAATACAAGTGCAGCCCCGTTTCTAGTACATGGGATGTACACTTGGTTCGTGCACTGGCTGATTGTGGTCACAATGCTCACTAGACATAGGGAAGGGAAGTTGAGTACCTGCGACAGGAATGTCCTGGCTAGGAAAGGAGCCTTGCACCAACCTGGCTGCATTTGGCTCTTGAAGGTTGCCTTTCAAGACAGTCATGAACTCTTCTTGGCACAAACGCAGGCCGTCCTTTTGCAAGTCTGTCGCATGCCGTAGCGCATCTTCTGCTGTGCTCAAGCTCCTGCGGCACTGTTTCACTGGTGTTACTGTTGATACAAGCATTGGGAAAATAGTTGTCACCTTGAAGCAGGGATTGATGTAGTACCTATGCTTTTGCAGGAAGGTGATGGCCAAATCAAGCTTGTCAAACGCTGTCATCAAGCTTGACAGGTCTGATCGAGGGCCTTGCAGGATTCTTGACTCGACCTGCAACATTCGCTGATTGGTGTGGATATCATGCTTCACTGTGGCATGTTGCAGTCAAGGAGATCATCACCTTTCTGGAGGCGTCAAGATGGTCGAGCACTTCCTCGGCTTGCGCTCGGGCTTGTTTGATGTTCTCTCTTGTTTGGATGAGAGCTTGAGTTTTGAAGACAACAGGTTGAACAACTCGCTCCAGATCGCTGAGTTGACTGCAGTACTGATCTAGAACTCTGCATGCTTCCTGAGACACTTGGTGACTCCAGTCCAAGCTCTGTCTGAGCTGCTCTGAACGTGCCTGCATGCTTCTGACGCTCATTTTGCTCATACTGCATTGATGTGTCAAATTTCTGTTCATGTATGACGATCAACATCAAACGCGCACGTAACGCCATGTGTAACGCCTGACAAGTCAACGCCGTCTTTGACCTTGGTAACCGCCACCGTCAAAAACTTGAGTAGGTCACCCATCACCAGTTGCTTGTTGCCTGGGCATTGTTTTCTGTCTCGAAGTTACCTCAGCTGGCGACTGTCCTGGCTCAGCCTTCTGTATACGGTGTTGGTCTCTCGATCCGATCCCTACGGCCACGAGCCGAGACCCACCTCAACCTCTATTTCGACCTTTCGCGTCGTCAAGGCGCTTGCCGCACCTGTAAATACAGACCGGAACAGTCTAAAATCACAAGAAGAAAGGCTCGAGTGGCAGCCATGAACGGCGTACCTGCCGAAGACAACGCTATGGACCAAACAGGGGTGAGTGCCCAAGTAGCGGTGCTGCTTCTGGCTCAAAGTTGGTTGTTGCTCAACACCTTTGCGACACATAGTCATCATTGTATTTTGCATCCTCTTGGTATACTTGGGAGAAGCTATCGTGCACGACCACCAAAATCTTGTGATCAAACTCACTTCTGTCCTGCTGCATACAGGAACAGGAAACAGCAGCAGACTACTACTTCGATTCTTATGCTCATTTTGGTGGGTCCATCTTGAACACAGTCCATGCTCTTACAGCAATTTCACATGGCCTGATTGCAGCCTGAACGCTGCTGCCTACCTGCAGGTATCCATGAGGAGATGCTCAAGGACACTGTCAGGACTCGCAGCTACCAAAACGCGATCAGTGGTACATCACATCTCATCAAGGGCAAGATAGTTCTGGACGTTGGGTGTGGCACTGGCATCCTGTCCCTGTTTGCAGCTCAGGTAAGCTTTACCCTCAGCAGACACTCTTTCAGACTTACCCTGCCACCCACCTTCCATGGTCTTGTCTTGTGTGAACTCCAGTGCCAATGCATCATGCAAACATCTGTTGAGTGTCCAATTTGAAGGCTGGCAACACATTCTGCCTTGAGGCCAAAATCTGCTTTGTCTTCTTTGGCGGCAGCCCTGAACCAGGCTGCAGCTGAAGCAGAGATCAGCTTGTCTGCATATGACACAGCACAAACACCTT
>JAABUS010003737.1_pt1 | contig 23860 bp, 23 predicted proteins | sample 5560161 | NCBI WGS metagenome assembly JAABUS01 (sample SAMN10711885, study PRJNA513376) | rock metagenome | isolation source: Antarctica rocks | place: Antarctica: Victoria Land, Trio Nunatak nord | collected 2016-01-04
GTGCTGGTTGCCGATGATTTGCAACAACCAAACGGAATTGTGGGCACGCCGGACGGAAAATATCTGTATGTGGCAGATATTCAGGCCAATAAAACTTATAAATATGAAATTGGAGCCGACGGATTATTAACTAACCGGCAACTTTTTACAGCAAAAGGAGCTGACGGAATGACGCTGGATAATCAGGGAAATTTGTATTTATCCGGAAACGGGATCACCGTATTTAATCCTGAAGGAAAGCAAATTGAGCACATCAACATTCCCGAAAATTGGACAGCAAACCTTTGCTTCGGCGGAAAAAATAAAAATGAATTATTTATCACCGCTTCTGAAGGGATTTATTTATTGAAAATGAAAGTAAAAGGTGTGGAATAATTTTGTACCGGATGCTGTTTTTATGCCGGTAAAAACAGTATCAGGCAAATAATTTTTGCAGATCGATTTGTAAATTAGTTAATGTAGTAAGGTTGATAGAGCCTGTTTGTGGTTCTTCTTGCAACAACACAAATTCTTGATCCATCAGAACATGCAGCTCGGCATCTTTTCGTAATGGATCAACAATCAAGTATTCCTTCACACCAAAACGTTCATAAACATCTTTTTTCTGGCGAAGATCATAGTAAGCCGTGGATGGCGAAAGGATTTCAATCACCAGATCCGGAGCACCCATGATCTGGTTTTGCAGCAATTGGGTTTTTCTTTCTGCAGAGATATAAATTAAATCTGGTTGAAAGATATTTTCAGCATCCAAAACCACATCAATTGGTGCATAAAGGCAAATTCCGCCTAAATTATTTTTTTCAAGAAAATTATCAATAATCTTGAATAATCTTCCTGAAAGTATTTGATGATAAGAAATTGGTGCTGGCGACATAATTAATTCTCCGTTGATGAGTTGAAAAGGTGCGCCTTCTTCCAGCAGCTGGTAATCTGTTCCGGTATATTTTTTCTTCTCGGCGATGTGCATAACCAAATATACATTTTTAGGGCGATAAAAGAAGCATCTGCCTAAAACAGAAAAACCCTGCACGAATGCAAGGCTTTTCTGTTTTAACAAATTATATTACATCTGCTTGCTTTTTGGTGAAAGGTCAAATGGTACGATCACTTTAAAGCTGATATTGCGGCCTATATTAAAAATACCAGGCTGAACACCGGCAGGCACATTAGCATTGTCAAAATATTTGAGCCTGCTCATGTTGGATTGGTAGTTTACGTTGGCAAGGTTGGTGCCTTCAATAAACAACCTCACTATTGTTTGCCCATTGTTATTGGTCAGGTTTCCACCGATGCCTGCGCTTAATAAATTATAACCTGCAGTGTAAGTCTCTGTTCCGTAAGCGGCAAAGAAATGGTCTTGTGCATTATAATGATCAAAGCCAACAAAAACATACAGGTTTTTAAGCTGGTTTAACCCTTTGTTAAAGCTTCCCCGCAGTTCAGAATGTGTGTGCAAAGGAGGGATAAAAGGCAGGTATTTTAAACTATCGGCAACCTGGCCGCCAGTTCCTAAATTTCTGCCATAAGTTAAAGTTACTGAATTTTCGAAGTGCAGCCATGGCAAAGGATGAACATCCAGGCTGATCTCACCGCCCTGAATACGTGCCTTGCTTTGCACATAGGTGAAAATATTATATAGCGGAAAAGCAGGGTTAACTGCAGGCGAGCCATCAGGGTTTAACAACTGCTGCTGAAAAATATAATTTTGAATATGGTTATTAAAAAGCTCTACACTGGCAGAAATACTTGGCAAAGTAAGAAAAGCACCAATATCTTCCTGCACACTAAACTCCGGTTTAAAGTTGCTGTTGCCAACATGATAGATTTGAGAACCGGGATCCGGGCCATTGGCAGAAAGTTCGGCAATACTTGGTGCCCTGAAACCTCTTGCGATGTTTGCCTTTAATAAAAACGCATCAGAAAAATTGTAGGTTCCGCCAAAACTTCCGGAAAAACCGGAAAATGTTTTATTAAGGGCTGTAAATTGCTCCGATACACCTGGTGCTGTGGTTGGGTTATTGCCATCATACAATTGCGGATATTTGCCGCTTAGTGTATCAATAAAGGCTGCCTGGCCGTTAAAGGTACGAACATCATATCTTGCTCCTGCTGAAATATCTAATTTTCCAAAAGATTTTCGCACAATTGCAAAAGGCCCAACATCAAACTGGTGATACGCAGGAATTGGAAAGGCTGTAGCCTGGCCAATGGTATTGTTTTGATATTGCCCGTTAACACCAACCGTCGCTTCATAGCCGCTTGCAAAATTATAATTGTACTTAACATCATACGTATAAGTGCTTAAATGCAAATTTAAACCGGCAATGCCGGCATCTTCCGGGTGTGTATATTCCCTGCGGTGGCTCAATTGGTAACCCAGGTTAACAATCAGGTTACCATTACCTAAAACGAAATTACTGTTATTATAAATCCGGTAAAGTTGCACATGCTGGTGCAGGGTTGGAATATGATAAGAATTTAATTCAGAACCGGATACAATTGGCCGGAACATATCGTCTTCTGTGATTTGCCTAGTAAACTGCCGGGTAGCAGAATCACGGCTTCCATCAGGGATATCCTGCAAATCATTATATAAAGAAGCATGGAAATAAGAATAGCCCCAGGATTTGTTCAGGCCAACCATTACCCTGGCATCTTTTTCCTGGTAACCGGTAGCATAAACCCGCCCATCGTGCTGGTTCTGGTAATCTTTTGCTTCTTTAGCTGATAACACTGTCCCCCATACCAAACCGTTTTGATTGCCATATAACCGGAATGAACCATTTAATAAGTCCTGGTTGGTTCCGTAAAGCCCTTGTACAGATCCTAATATCTTTCCTTCGGGAACCGGGGCAGGAGTAATCAGGTTAACAACGCCGCCAATCGCATCAGAACCATAGCTTAAACTTGCCGGCCCTTTGATAATTTCTACCCGGTCAATAGAATTTTGGTCTACTTCAATCCCGTGCTCATCGCCCCACTGCTGGCCTTCCTGGCGTATGCCGTCCTGCAAAGTAACTACACGGTTGTAGCCTAAACCATGGATAAAAGGTTTAGACACATTCGGGCCTGTAGTAACTGCATTAATGCCGGGTAAATTAGCGATCTGGTCAATAATATTGCCTGATGCAGCACGCCGGTCTAAGTATTCCTTGCCAACAGCAACCAATGGTATCGGGCTTCTTTTAATTTCTGTAGCCCTGCTTACGCCGGTAACAACAACTTCACCGGATTCAATAGCAGAAAGCTGTAATTGGATATTGAGCACACTCGTTTTCGAGAAATCTACCCTTTGCGTAACACTTGCATAACCAAGGTAGCTAACTTGTACTAAATAAACACCTTTGGGTACCTGGTTGATGATATACTCTCCTTTGCTGTTGGTCGAGGTTCCGGTCCTTAAATCAGGGATACTTACAGATGCACCAAAAATAGGTTTGCCATCGGTCTTATCAGTTATAATACCTGTAAGTCTTCCTACAGCTTCATTATCAACACGGGCAAGTTTTATAGCTGCTTTTGAAACGGTTGCAATACCTGCCAGCAGCAATGACAAGCAAAAAAATATTTTTATTTTCATATCAGAAAATTCTCCTTAAAAAAGTTTAATTAATAACAGCTCGGTTAATTATTTACCGAAATTTTAATGATTAAACCAATGTCGGCGGCGATAATCCGTCGGCATGGATCAAAGAGTTTCCTTTATAGAAATGATGTGCAGGAATGTAAAGCCGAACAACCGGACTTACCAGATGAGAATAATTTGAAAGTTGCACCAAATTAATCGGCGCATGGTGCATCTGATCGCAAAAATTACACTTTTCGTGAATAATCTGCGGATGAGAATGGCTTTTTTGAATCGAAAAATCAGCGTATTTGGCATGATGCTGATGCGCAAAAACAATAATTTGTCCGGCTACAAAAAAAAGCAGCAACAGCCAGGATAAAATTAAATGTGCTTTACGTTTGTTCAAAATACCAGCTTTTGGATGTTTAAAACTTCCACACAAATATCTTCTATTTAAACTTGTTTTTATATATTTTTTATTGAAAACCGTTATTTACTGCATCTTTTATCAATAAACAGGCGGTTTAGGCTGTAACAATATAATGACATGTAATGAAATGCTGTTTTTATCGGTATAAAATTAATGCCAGGCTGAGTGCGGCAACGCTTATATTTGCTTTCATGACCGCAGCAGAAACAAACACCAAATGGGCCGCTTTGCAGGAGCGGATTGCCGCAGATTTTGATTCTGACGTGCCGGATATTAAAGTCATGCTTTTTTTGATCGGCGTGCAGGAACTGGGCAAAGGCCCGCAAAAATTTAGCAAGCGGCAAAAGGAAGAACTGATGCACATTGCCACCTGCAAACTGTTTAGTCAGCTGGGTTTTTACGAGCTGGAAGGTTTGGACCAGGATGGCTGGCCGCACTGGAAATTAGTCAAAACGATCCCGAATTATACGTTGATGGAACAGGAAATGGTGATGAAATCGCTCGTTATTAATTATTTTGAGGAGCAGTGAGAACATCAATTGATGTTAATAGCAAAGCAAAATAAATATTGCTTTAAAAAACGAAACCCGTCAGTTTGAATTGCTTCAGGGACTAACGGGAATAAGACAAAACAAATTTAATGCAATTAGTTGATTTATGCAAACAAAAACCAAACAATAATGAAATATAGTGCCTTTGCACAAATAATGACCAATGCAAGAATGAACCGTTATTTGTTAGCTTGTGGAGGCAATTCTAGAAAAGCAATGACCCTATATAGAAAAAATTTACAATTGACCCAAGAGCTATTTACTATTATAAGTTGCTTTGAAGTTGCCTTAAGAAATGTAATAGATTCCAAATGTGCGCCTGTACTTGGCAATGACTGGTTAAGGGACGGTGCAAGTGTTGGTGGAGTATTCGATAATAGCAGGTGTCATTTAACTAAACAAAACATTAAAGAGGCAATTGGCAAATTACATTCATATACTCATTTCAAGTTAGTTGCCGAACTTGGTTTTGGATTTTGGAGGTTTATGTTCGCAAAAAATCAATACAATGCGACGAATAAAGTTTTACTACGGGTATTCCCATCAAAACCGAGATCAACACCAACGATACAATACAACAATACCTACATTTTTAACCAGTTGGCAAAACTGAATAACATAAGAAACAGAATGGCTCATCATGAACCAATTTGCTTTTTACCTGGGCAACCTATAAAAAACACTAATTATGCAAGACAACATTACAATCTGATTTTACAGCTTTTTCAATGGATGCAAGTTGATGAAAGCGCGTTATTGTATGGACTTGACCACATTATTAATGTTTGTGATGAAATTGACCGCTTATAGTAAGTAATATAAATGTTGTTTTATCAATGCTTCTTTTACCATGAAAAAATTTGCCTCTGCTTTTATATTACTACTGATAACTTTTAGCACATTCGCCAAAGCTCCCAAAAATCAATACGTGCGTATCAAAACAAGTTATGGCGAGTGCATTATCCGGCTTTATAACGAAACGCCAAAACACCGCGATAATTTTATCAAACTAACCAAAGCAGGTTTTTACAACGGAACATTATTTCATCGTGTGATCCAGGATTTTATGATCCAGGGCGGCGATCCGGATTCTAAAAAAGCCAAAGCCGGGCAGGTTTTGGGCGAGGGAGATTTAAAATACACCATCGATGCCGAGTTTCGCGATAGCTTGTTCCATAAAAAAGGCGTGATTGCTGCCGCGCGGGACAATAATCCGAAGAAAGCGTCCAGTGCCAGTCAGTTTTATCTGGTGGAAGGTAAACGTTTTACCGACGGACAGTTAGACACTTTGGAACAAACGCGTTTAAAAGGACGGAAAATCCCTTTATCTGAACGGGAAATTTACAAATCCGTTGGCGGTGTGCCACACCTCGACCAAAATTATACGGTTTATGGTGAAATCATATTTGGCTTGGATATGGTTGACCGCATTGCCGCCATAAAAAAAGATGCAAAAGACCGCCCGCTGCAAGATGTACCGATGGCGGTTAGTTTACTTACAAAAAAAGAATGTAGACGCTTAGATAAGATTTTGGACTTTTAGCTTTCAGAAATTGGCTTTCAGTCTTTGCCTGTCAAACTAAAACCCTTCACCTTTGTCCTTTTCCCTCTCCAAAAAATGAAAATCATCACCTACAACGTCAACGGGATCCGCTCAGCCATCAGTAAAAACTGGCTGGCCTGGCTGCAGGCTACCGATGCAGATGTAGTTTGTTTGCAGGAAATAAAAGCCTCGCCGGAAGTGATCCCAAGCGAACTGTTTTTGCTGGAGCAAATGGGTTATCATCATTACTGGTTTCCGGCGCAGAAAAAAGGTTACAGCGGCACTGCTGTTTTTACCAGGCAAAAACCGTTACATGTAGAATATGGTTGCGGCATCCCGGATTTTGATTTTGAAGGACGTTGTTTACGGGTTGATTTTGAAGAACTTTCGGTGATGAGTGTTTACTTTCCATCAGGCTCATCCGGCGCAGAACGACAGGCTTTCAAGTTCAGGTTTCTGGATGAATTTGGCGATTACCTGCATAAACTGCAATGGGCTTTCCCGAAGCTGGTGGTTTGCGGCGATTACAACATCTGCCATAAACCGATTGATATTCATAACCCAAAATCAAACGCCAACAGTTCCGGGTTTTTGCCGGAAGAGCGCGAATGGATGGAAAAACTGCTGGAATCAGGCTTTGTGGATACTTTCCGGCATTTTAATAAAGAACCGCATAATTATACCTGGTGGAGTTTCCGCGCCGGTGCGCGCGGCAAAAACTTGGGCTGGCGTATTGATTATAATCTGGCTACGCATGCGTTGATTCCACACCTAAAAAAAGGTTTTATTTTGCCGGAAGCCAAGCATTCTGATCATTGCCCGGTGTTGCTGGAGCTGGAGTTTTAAAGGTTTTCTGTTATAAAATTTCAGGCGATAAAAGAAGCATTAAATAAAAAGTGCTTCGTAAATATTCACGAAGCACTTTTTGCTTTTCTAAGCTGAAAACAATTTAATAAACCTGTTTTACTCTGCTGCTTCCGGAGCCGTAGTAAAAATTAACTATTTTTTTGTCGTTTTTACCATTTAGCAAATAAGTATTTGCCACAGAATTATTAGTTGTTGTATTGAGGTTATTGGTATAGTTTAAAGTATATATATTGTTGAAAGAATCATAATTGCCTGCGCGTAAAAAAACACCTTTGGCATTTGCAACCAATGCACCCGCAGCATCTCTTTTAAGATGCACATAACCATATCCGTTTTCGGGCGAAGTATAATTAGTGAGTTTACCGTTTGCGTTGATGGTTGCTGCCAACATTGGTGCGGTTTGCATCACATTTCCGGCAACATCTATCAAATCAACATTAATTTTTGAATTGGGCGCGTAGGTATAAGCGTTTAGATCGGTGCTTCCATTAACAGTGTTTGTAACATTTAAGCGCTCAACCTGATAAGTACTGCCTATTGAAGATAAATAAACCTGATTATAATAATAATAATAATTGTAGTTGCCTCCGGGCAGATATAATATCTTGCCTCCGTTATCAGCCGCAACTTTAAAATAATAAGCGTTGGTTACAGTTGGCGGATAAGCATAGTTATTAACATTAAAGTAAGTAGTTATGGTAGTAGCCCGTGGTAATGCAGCTGGAAATGTAGTTACTGCATCGTCTTCCGTAGCATTTACATATAGCTTTTGATCAGCTGTAACTGTCGCAAAAGAAAGTATATAACTGTTTGGCGCAGCCGGAAGTTTTATGCTGTAAGTGCCGGCTGCAGTTGTATAAGTAGGAAACAGCACCGTATAATAACCGGTTAGCGTGCTTGTAATTGTTGTAGAAGCTGTTACCAATACATTCGCTCCAACTTTTTCCGGAGTAGTGTTGGTTAAATCTGTTTCAATATATAAAGTACCGGTGATTTCGTTTGACAGATCAGCGGTATTCCACAATTTTACCGGTTGAGAAGTTATACTTTGCTGTAAAATTTGGGTTGCAGCATAACCGGTTTTTGTAATGGTAAAAGAACTTGTAGGAAACAGGTACAAATTATTAAAACTTGCTGTTCCCTGCGCGTTGGTATTTGCAGAATATAGTTTTCCTTCGGATGATACCGTAACCGTAGCATCAGTTATTGGCGTATTGGTAATTACATCTACCACAACCACGCTATAATCCTGCTTTCTGGTAGCTACTGTTCGTGCCTGGGTTAAGCTGTCATTTAGTTTGAGCTGTTCCAATGCGGCCGAATTAATTAACTGCTGCAATGCGGTTGCACCTTTTTGTTTTAGGGTTTCGAGATCGATTTCATGCTGATATTTCAGTTCCAGCAGTTGTTTTTGGGCTTCAATAGCATCCTGCTCATTAAAATCTTTTTTACTGCAGCTTGCCATAAACAGGCAAAGTGCCAGCATCATTAAACTTGTAAATTTTGACTTCATATTCATTTTTAGGTTGATTACAGGTTTGGTTTTATTTTTTTACGACAGGGATTATGATCCCGATTTTTGAAATGAAAGAATTGGTTCTTACATCACTTCCAAAACCGGCTTTATCCATATAAGAATAATTTTCTCTGACAGGTGTAAGACCGATCAGGTACCGAAAATCCAGTAATAGTTGGATGTTGGCGTATAAAGGCAATTTCACATTTCCGCCTACAATAAAATTGAACCTGTTGCTTTTAAAAACACCTGTTACGTTTTGCGAACCATTTGCCGTAGCGATAATACCTTCCCCGGCAAGCAAATCACCTGTTTTTTGATAGTTTTCTGTAACATTAAAAGTATGTGCAAAGCTTCCGCCGGTGTAAATTGCAGGTTTCCAGGATTGTTTCAGTTTAAAAGTATAATTTAATAAAAGCGGGATTTCTATACTGTTCAAAATATAAGAACTGTTTTTTACGTTTTTCGTCTCGAAACTTTCCGGCAGTCCATATCTGGTATCGTCTTTAAAGCTGATTAGCTGGCCGCCTTGCTGTAAAAAGTTTGCTTCCAGCTGTACGCCTAAACCTCTAAAAAATTTATAATTGATAGATAATCCTGCTGCTGCACCTGTATTAAAGCCAGCCTGCGGTTGTGCAGTTGCAAAACTATTTAAACTTAAACCACCCGATGCGCCAACATCAAGCTTGTTTTTTAAAAAATAAAATGCTTTTTTATTGTGCTTCTGTAGCTTGTGTTGCGCCAAACCAGCATCAGAAAAAAAAGTGATGAGCAGAAAATTTAAAAAAAGAAAGTAAATAAATTTGGTCGTGGTTATCGCGTGCAAGTAACACCTGAAACATGAAAACATATAAATTGCAGATTGGGGTTTAGAGGTTTTTAAAAATATAGATATTTTATTAAAGTTTATGAGCCTGTTTAAATTTTATCCAATCTATTTTCTACGCTTATTTTATCCCCTACGAAAACAAAAATCTTCGATGCTTCTTTTATAGGCTTAAATTTGGAAAACAAAATTTATAGGCATAAAAGAAGCATAGTGGTTTTTTTAGATATAAATTAAACAGGCTCTATAACAATAATAATTTTATACGCTACTTTCAATCTAAAAGCTTCACGAATTTTTAATATTCCAGATCTTTTCAGGCGTAACACAAACGTGCAACTTCACATCCAGCTGATTTACATCTTCAATCCAAGCAACCGGTTCAAAAAAAGACAAACCGATAAATTGTGTTCCCGTTTCACAATCAGCCAAAAACCGATCATAGAAACCGCCGCCATAACCAACTCTGTTTCCAACTAAATCAAACGCCAGCAGCGGTACAATTACGATGCTGTTTTTATCGATATAAAATTGGTTTCCGCTAACTGGCTCGGAGGCACCATATTTATTTTCAGCAATAATCAAATCTTCATCGTCCAGAAAGTTGGTTAATGTTTTTTGCTGAAAATTTGCTTTTGGAAAAACGCGTTTAATCTGCGGATGCTGTTTTTGCAAGTAATTAATCAGCCGTTTGGTATCCGGTTCCTTCGTCCGTAGCATCGGCAAAAAAACATGAACGGCAATTATTCCTTCAAAATCAAGCTGTTTAAACTGCTGCAATAATTGCTGGTTCAGCGTTTGATATTCCGTTTCTGAAAGCTGCAAACGCTTTTCCAGATAGATTTTGCGGAGTTCTACTTTCTTCACGATAAATTTTTTAAAGATAATCCAAATCGACCGACACAAAGTTTGTGCTTTTATTTATCTTGAAAGATATTTTGATGCTTCTTTTATGGGTAAAAAAATCATGCTGTTTTTGCTGGTTGTTTTTTTGGTTTTGGTGATGATCGTGCTTGTTAAAACCTTCACTTTCAACTCTGTACAACCAAACTATCCGACTGCAAAACTGGTTTTGATAAACAATCAGGCCATTGTGCATTTGCAGCAAGGCATCCGTTTTAAAACGGTTTCCCTGTCGGATAGTGCCAAAACTGATAGCAGCGCGTTTCTGGCTTTGCAGCGATATTTAACGCAAATTTATCCGCTAATCCACCAAAAACTACAGCTGGAAAAAGTTGCCCAATATTCGCTGGTTTATACCTGGAAAGGCAAAAACCTCAGCTTAAAACCTGTTGTTTTGATGGCGCACCAAGATGTGGTTCCGGTAGAAAAAGCGAGTGCGGCACAATGGAAAGTTGATCCGTTTGGCGGCATTATTCAAAACGGAAAACTTTGGGGACGAGGTGCTGCGGACGATAAAATCAGTTTGTTTGCTTTGCTGGAAGCGACGGAAAAGCTGCTACAGGAAAATTATCAGCCTAAAAGAAGCATTTATTTTGTCTTCGGCCATGATGAAGAAGCTGGCGGCAAAGGCGTAAAAGCGGTTGCGGCTTTATTTAAAACAAGAGGGATTAAAGCGGATTGGGTTTTGGACGAAGGCGGAGAAATTACCAAAAAAGAAATCCCGGGTTTGCATGAAAAACCGGTTGCGCTGATCGGTACTTCCGAAAAAGGTTATTTATCCATCGGTTTAAAAGTTGATATTGAAGGCGGACATTCATCCATGCCAAAAACTGAAACCGCTGTGGATGTGTTGATTGCAGCGGTTCAAAAGCTTCGGGCAAAACCTTTTCCGGCCAGTTTTGACGGTTCTACCGGCGATTTTTTTAAGTATTTAGGCCCGGAGATGCCTTTTGTTTCCAAAATGGCTATTGCCAATCAATGGCTGTTTAAACCGCTGCTGTTTGAAATGTATGGGAAATCAGCCGGAGGAAATGCACTGATTCGAACCACGATTGCGCCTACGATTTTGCAGGCTGGCGTAAAAGATAATGTGATCCCGGCCATTGCTACGGCCACGATCAATTTTCGGTTGTTGCCTGGCACTTCCATTGATGCTGTTTTTAGGCATGTAAAAGAAGCAATCCAGGATGACCGTGTCCAACTGATCAAACAAAATGCTTTTGCGGAAGAAGCATCGGCGGTAACTTCAACCCAAAGCGAAGGTTTTAAACAGTTGGAGAAAGCTGTAATCGAGAGTTATCCCGGAACATTGATTGCACCTTATTTAACGGTTGGCGCAACAGATTCACGGCAAATGGCGGGTATTTCTGCTAATATTTTACGGTTTGCGCCCATTACAGATTTGGAAGGAATGCACGGTTTGAACGAGCATATTGGTGTGGATGAATATAAAAAAGCGATTGGTTTTTATTATCGGCTGATGAAGGGGTTGAAGTAACAAGGATGCTTTTGTGTTGTCATCTCGACCGTAGGGAGAGATCTTCATCGAATTTTATCACTTTCGCTTTGATGAAGATCTCTCCCTACGGTCGAGATGACAGGACGCATGACCGGCCGACCTCCAATTTTATACCGATAAAAGAAGTATCATTTCACGCGCTCTACATAACTGCCGGTTGCGGTATCAACTTTAACTTTATCACCTAAGTTGATAAACAACGGCACTTTAATTTCGGCACCAGTTTCTACGGTTGCATTTTTTAAGGCACCGGTAGAAGTATCGCCTTTTACAGCTGGCTCGGTATAAGTAATTTCCAATTCTGCAGATGCCGGTGCTTTGGCCATAATCGGTTCATCGCTTTCAAAAGCTACGATCACGTTGGCACCTTCTTTCAAAAACTTAACTGAATTGCCAAACAAAAACTTAGGGATATTAAACTGCTCAAAAGTAGCATTATCCATCACCACCAAATCATTTCCATCTTCATAAAGATATTGATAATCAGTAGTTTCTACGCGGGCAATTTCTACTTCTTCATCCGTACGGAAACGGTATTCTACCAGTTTTCCGGTTTTAACATTGCGCATCCGGGCCTGATAAAATGCGCGCAAATTTCCCGGTGTGCGGTGGATAAATTCTTCTACCTGTATCAGTTCGCCATTAAAACGCAGGATGTTGCCATTTTTTATATCGGATGCCTTAGCCATAATCAGTTTATATTTTCAGAGCCGCAAAATTAGCAATCGGCCGGGAAGAAACAAACAGGTTGACGGGCAACAACCGGATTTTATGCCGATAAAAACAGCATCAGGGTTTCTTTTTGTAGTCCAGAATGTTCAGCTTGTTTTGGCAAAAATCATATTCATGTTCCTGGTTGGAACAAATAATGGTAAGCCGGTTTGCCGCAAACTTTTCAATCAATTGCAAATACCAGTCAATTCCCTGCGCGTCCAGGTTGGCCGTTGGCTCGTCCAGCATCAGCAAAGGCGTATCGGCACAAAAAGCCAATGCTAATTTTACGCGTTGCTTCATCCCGGAAGAAAAATAACGGAGCAGTTTATTTTTGCTGGTTTCCATTTGCAGCAGTTCAATGATTTTGTGCCGATCCATTCCGGTTACATATTTTTTAAACTGAAAATGGAAGTCGATCATCTCGGTCAAACTAAATTCTTCAATCAGTTCCAAATACGGGGCCGCCAAACTTACGTGCTGGTAAACCTGCTCGATCTCTAAGTTTTTATGCTGATAAAAGAAGCATATTGTTCCTGCGGAGGGCGACAAACTGCCGTTCAGGATTTGCAGCAAAGTAGATTTCCCCGAACCGTTGATGCCCAAAACGGCATAAGTTTGCGGTTGGGAAAAAGTATAATTGATGTTCCTGAAAATCCAGTCGCGGTTGAAACGGCGGCCCAGGTTTTCAAGGATAATTTCCATCAACCTTAATCTTGAGGTTTAAAATGAAGATGGATTGCCAAAACCCTTCATAATCCCGCGGTTAGAATTTCGGATGAAATCCAATATTTCATCCCTGATTTCTGTTGGCTGGCGTTCGGCTTCGATCATGTAAAGCGCATTGCTCAGGTTGTGCCTTTTTACAAAAATTGTCCGGTAAATATCCTGGATTTCGTTGATTTGTTCTGAAGAATAACCCCGGCGGCGCAAACCAACCGAATTGATCCCGACATAAGACAATGGCTCGCGCGCAGCTTTTACATACGGCGGCACATCTTTTCTCACCAAAGAACCACCGGTTACAAAAGCGTGCGCACCAATTTGGCAAAACTGATGCACGGCAACCATTCCTGCCAAAACTACATAATCATCAATGGTGACGTGGCCGGCCAGCGTGGTATTGTTAGAAAAAATGCAGTTGTTGCCAATTTGGCAATCGTGGCCTACATGGCAATAAGCCATAATCAGGCAGTTGTTGCCAACAGTGGTTTTCCAGCGGTCTTTTGTACCGCGGTTGATGGTTGCACATTCGCGGATGGTGGTGTTGTTACCGATTTCGACCGTGGTTTTTTCTCCGGCAAATTTCAAATCCTGCGGAATGGCAGCAATTACAGCACCGGGGAAAATACGGCAGTTGGAGCCAATGCGTGCCCCGTCCATAATGGTTACGTTGGAGCCGATCCAGGTGCCTTCGCCAATTTCTACATCACCGTAAATGGTAGAAAAAGGCTCAATCGTTACTTGAGCAGCGATTTTTGCATTTGGATGAATATAGGCTAATGGCTGGATCATGCTTTTTTGTATCTAACAATTTGTGCCATTAGCTCGGCTTCTACTACTACTTTTTCTCCCACAAAACCAACACCTTTCATCTGTGCGATGCCACGACGGATAGGTGCCAGCAAATCACAACGGAAAACTAACGTATCGCCCGGCAAAACCTTGTCTTTAAAGCGCGCATTTTCGATCTTTAAAAACAGTGTCAGCCAGTTTTCCGGATCCGGGACGGTATTCAAAACTAAAATCCCGCCGGTTTGCGCCATCGCTTCGATCTGCAAAACGCCTGGCATTACGGGTGCGCCCGGAAAATGGCCTGCAAAAAAAGGCTCATTCATGGAAACCGCCTTAACGCCAACTACGTGTGTTTTAGTCAGTTCCATGATTTTGTCGATCAGCAGCATGGGTGGCCGGTGCGGCAAAATATTCATGATCTGCACCGTATCATAAACCGGTTTGGCGTTAGGGTTGTAGTAGTGGAAATTCTTTTTGGCGCGTTCCTTTTTAATCAACGCTTTTATTTTTTTGGCGAAAGCAATGTTGGCTGCGTGGCCGGGGCGGGCGGCCATGATGTGGCCTTTCAAAGGAACACCAACCAAGGCCAAATCGCCAATCATATCAAGCAGTTTGTGCCGGGCAGGTTCGTTTTGGTGCCTTAATTCAATGTTGTTCAGGATGCCTTGCGGAGCCACATCAATATCTTTCCGGTTGAACAGCGTAGCCAGGTGCTGCAACTCTTCCTGATTCACATCCCGGTCAACCACAACGATTGCGTTGTTGATATCGCCGCCTTTAATCAGGTTGTGTTTCAGCAGCATTTCCAGTTCATGCAAAAAACAAAATGTACGGCAGGAAGCGATTTCGCGCCGAAACTCGGAAATGGTAGAAATACTGGCGTGCTGGCTGCCCAAAACCGGCGAATTGTAATCTACCATGCAGGTGAAGCGATAATCGTCCAGCGGCATGGCCACCATATCCACTTTGCGGTCCGGCTCTGAGTAATGAATATTATACGGAATGCTAAAATACTCACGATCAGCTTGTTGCTCTTTAAATCCAACTTCCGCCAAAGCATCTACATATTGTAGCGAGCTGCCATCCATAATCGGCGTTTCCGGCCCGTCAAGATCAATCAGCACATTATCCACTTCCAAGCCAACTAAAGAAGCCAGCACATGCTCAACCGTATTTACAGAAGCTCCGTTTTGAGTGATCGTAGTGCCGCGGGAAGTATCGGTTACGTTGTCCACATCGGCATCGATAATCGGCTGGCCTTCAATATCTATCCTTCTAAACTTAAAGCCATGGTTTTCCGGTGCCGGACGAAAAGTCAAGGTTACTTTTTCGCCTGTATGTAATCCGGTTCCCGAAACAGAAACTTCAGCTTTAATCGTTCGTTGTTTTGTATTCATATTTATCAAATCGTTTATTGCTGAGGCTTCAGTTCGTGTTCAGAACTTTGCTGCAATTCGGCCAGTTGTTTTTCCAGGACTTGTATTTTCTTTTCTAATTCGGGCAAACGGTTTACCCTGATCTGCGACCGCATATGATCCTGATAATTGGTAGCAGGCGCACCCGCCCACTTTTTATTTTCTTCTTTTATCGTTCTGCTGATGCCGGATTGCGCCTGCACCTGAGAACCTTTGGCAATACTGATATGCCCGACAACACCAACCTGACCGCCCAAAACCACATTTTCACCAATTTTTGTACTGCCGGAAATGCCACTTTGTGCAGCTACAACGGTATTGCTGCCGATCTCTACATTGTGCGCAATCTGGATGAGGTTGTCCAGCTTTACGCCTTTTCGGATGATGGTCGAACCCATTGTTGCCCGGTCAATCGTGGTATTGGCACCAATTTCTACCTCATCTTCAATAATGACATTGCCGATCTGGCTTATTTTTTGGTAGCTGCCATCTCCCTGCGGTGCAAAACCAAATCCGTCACCACCAATAATCACCCCTGAATGAATGATGACGTTGCTGCCGATCTTACAATCAAAATAAATTTTTACCCCTGCAAAAACAGTAACGTTATTGCCCAGCTGCACATCATCGGCCAAATAAGAATTTGGGTAGATGCGGCAATGATCACCAATAATAACATTGGGCCCGATATAAGAAAAAGCACCGATATAAACCTCTTTGCCCAACTGTGCAGAAGGATGGATAAAACTCGGCTGCTCAATGCCGGGCTTGGCAAGCTTGCTTTGATTATATTTTTCGAGGAGAACGGAAATAGCGATATATGGGTTTTCTACGCGGATGAGCGTTGCGCTTACAGGTTCTGCCAAAACCAGCCCGTTATCTACAATAATAATCGAAGCCTGGGTGCTGTACAGAAACTGTTCATATTTAGGATTGGCCAGAAAAGACAAACAATTTGCTGTTGCTTCTTCAATTTTAGCCAATTGATTAACCGTTACTTCAGGCTTACCTTCAACGGTTCCGTTCAACAATAAGCTAAGTTCAAGTGCGGTAAATTGCATCAGGCAAATTTAATTCTAAATATCAAAGCAGCAAATTATTAAAAAGCTGTATTTGCATGGTTATAAGTCTTTAATCACACACAAAACATACTTCACCACCCGTTTAGAAAGTGAAATTAAGTTGGAATTATCGCTCGCATCGGCAATATCCTGTACTTCGCCGTTTTTGAGCAAAATACGGATGTTTTCATCGCCAACTCTGTAAGCATCATTCACCACACGATCTGTAAAAACGTAATAACCGGCATCTCCCTCATCCAGCAAATCTAATTTTTGCATGGCCAATTGCTTCAAAATTACGGTTTGATCCAGATCAGGTGGCATATTGGTTAATTCTACGCGATATAAATTCCGGCTGACAAAACGCGCGCAGAGGTCAGACAAGATAAAATCCGAATGGTTTATCCAAACTTTTACAGCGGATAAAATATCGGTATCGTCCAGGTTTACAAAAGCATCCAGGTTTTTAGGATCATGGATAAATGCTTCTTTTAGCACACTTTTTTGGAGGAAATGTGCCAGCGCAGGCGTAGCAAAAAGATCAAAGCCGTTTAAGGCCAGTAAGCGGCTGCGTTCCAGGATTTTTACCAGCAGCATTTCTGCGGAGATCACAGTTTTATGCAGATAAACCTGCCAGTACATCAGCCGCCGCGCAATCAGGAATTTCTCTACGGAGTAAATGCCTTTTTCTTCTACCACAATGTGATCATCAACCACGTTCAGCATCTTCAAAATACGGTCAAAACTGATCACGCCCTCAGAAACTCCGGTAAAAAAACTATCGCGGTTGAGGTAATCCATCCGGTCAATATCCAGCTGCCCGGAAACCAACTGGTGCAGGAAATGCCGCGGATAAGTGTTATTAAAAATACGGATCGCCGTTTCCAGCTGCCCGTTAAATTCTTCGTTTAGCCGGTCCATCAGCAAAGCGGAAATCATTTCGTGCGATACTCCTTTTACAAGGGTATTTTCAAGGGCATGCGAAAACGGCCCGTGGCCAATATCGTGCAGCAAAATGGCGATTTCCACGGCTTCCTCTTCCTCCGCAGAAATTTCAATGCCTTTGGTACGCAGTGTTTCTACAGCCAAACCCATCAAATGCAGCGCGCCCAGCGCATGATGAAAACGCGTATGCAGCGCGCCGGGATAAACCAAATGCGTCATCCCCAGCTGTTTGATGTAGCGCAGCCGCTGGAAATAACGGTGTTCTACCAGATCAAAAATAAGTTCGGTTGGGATGGTGATAAATCCGTAAACAGGATCGTTGATTATCTTTTTTTTATTCAAAATCTACTATTTGAAAGGAATGCGATTTAGCTAAAGTTATTCCTAAATGCTTCTTTTATAGGTGTTAAAATTTGTTAATTTGTGTTACTTCGGCAACAAAACGGTGTCGGATAGGTTTAAATTTTAAATATAACTACCATGCAGGACACTACTATTTTATGGGCCGATGATGAAATTGACTTTTTAAAACCACATATATTATTTTTAAGCGAAAAGGGTTATCTAATCAAAACCGCAACCAACGGGACCGATGCGGTTGACCTTTTCAAAAATAACAATATTGACCTGGTTTTTCTGGATGAAAACATGCCGGGTTTAACTGGTTTGGAAACGCTGACCGAGATCAAAAATATCAACGCCGATGTGCCGATTGTGATGATTACCAAAAGCGAGGAAGAACATTTGATGGAAGATGCTATCGGTTCCAAGATCGATGATTACCTGATCAAACCGGTAAACCCAAAACAGATTCTCCTCACCATCAAAAAACTCACCGAAAACAAGCGTTTGGTGACGGCAAAAACCACGATGGGTTATCAGCAGGATTTCCGCACGCTGGGTATGAGCCTGAATGATAATTTAAGTTATCAGGAATGGGTTGATGTTTATAAAAAGCTGATTTACTGGGAGTTGGAGCTGGAGAAACTGGAAGATGCCGGAATGCACGACATCCTGACTTTGCAAAAGGCAGAAGCCAATACACAGTTTTCTAAATTCATCGAAAAAAACTATTTGAAATGGGTAAAAGAACCGGAATCCGGGCCGATGCTTTCGCCGCAAATGTTTAAGAAAAAGGTTTTTCCACAGTTAAACCCAACTACGCCAACTTTTTTTATTTTGGTTGATAATTTGCGCTATGATCAGTATAGAATTATCCACCCAATTATTTCAGAATATTTCAGGCTGGAAGAAGAAGATACTTATTTTAGCATTTTGCCAACGGCTACACAATATGCGCGGAACGCTATTTTTGCCGGTTTGATGCCGCTGGATATGGAAAAACGTTTCCCGGAAATGTGGCAGAATGATGAAGATGAAGGCGGAAAAAACCTGTTTGAAGAACAATTTATCGGTGATCAGATTAAACGGGTTTTGCGGAAAGACATCAAGTATTCTTACCACAAAATTTTAAATATTGATGAAGGCCGTGCGCTAAACGATTCCATCAGCAACCTGATGCAAAATGATCTGAACGTAGTGGTCTATAACTTTGTGGATATGCTTTCTCATGCACGGACGGATATGCAGATGATCCGCGAACTGGCCAGCGGAGATGCGGCTTACCGGTCGTTAACGCTTTCCTGGTTTGAGCATTCGCCTTTGTTTGACCTGCTAAAATACCTCGCCCAAAAACAGGTTAAAGTGGTGATTACGACCGATCACGGAACGATCCGCGTAAAAAACCCGAGCAAAATTATCGGCGACCGCAACACAAATACCAACCTGCGCTACAAACAAGGTAAAAACCTGAACTACAACGCAAAAGATGTTTTCCATATCCGCAACCCGCATGATGCCATGCTGCCGAAACTGCACGTTAGTTCCAGCTTTGTGTTTGCCAAGGAAGATAAATACTTCGTTTACCCTAACAATTTCAACCATTTCGTCAATTTTTATAACGAAACGTTCCAGCATGGCGGCATTTCTATGGAAGAAATGATTATCCCAATTGCTACTTACGGGCCGAGGTAAATGCTTCTTTTACCATACTTTTTTTATATTTGATTATGGTTGTTACTTTTAATAAAAACAGTGATTTATCTGAAATCAAAAAGTTATTGTCCGAAAAAAAATCGCAAAAAAACATTAACAAACCGTTTGATGCAAAACGATTTAGTGGCACATTGAAATTTGATGAAGATGGATTAAAAATCCAGCAAAAACTTAGGGATGAATGGGATTAGGTTTTGATTGAGTAATTTACATGATCACATTTGTTTATCCTGAAAATGAGCTTGTAAAAGCAGTACAGTTTTTACAAGCTCATCTACAATCCCAAAAAATCCTCCTCTTTTATGGCGAAATGGGTGCCGGAAAAACTACTTTTATCAAGGCTTTTTGTGCGGTTTTAAATGTGGAAGATACCGTTTCAAGCCCTACCTTTTCCATTGTAAACGAGTACCAGTATCCGCAGGGGATTATTTATCATTTTGATTTCTACCGGCTTAAAAACCAAACGGAAGCATTGGATTTAGGGATGGAAGAATATTTTTATTCCGGCGAATATTGTTTGATCGAATGGCCGGAGAAAATACCCGATTTACTACCCGGAAATTACCTCAAAATCAGCATTGAAGTGCGGCCCGATCAGCAGCGAAAATTAACAATTACGAAAATATAATCTTCTTTTCAGCTTATATTTGCTTAATTTCAGCAACCGGAAATAAAAAAACAATATGAGTTCAGGGATTTTAAGCGGATTTTCCGACATCGCAAAGCAGGCCATGATGCAGCCGCAGGAATCGATGCTGGAGGTGAGGAACAAAAAAAACAAGCTTTATATCGGCATCCCGAAGGAAACTTCTTTTCAGGAAAACCGCATCGCCATCACGCCGCTTTCGGTGGCCACGCTGGTAAATAATGGCCATACCGTGATCCTGGAATCTAACGCCGGAATGGGTGCCAATTTTACCGATAATAATTACAGCGAGCAGGGCGCGCAGATTATTTACGATACGCAGCAGGTTTACCAGGCAGATATTATCCTGAAAATTGCACCGCCCACGCTGGCGGAGATCGGGATGATGAAGATGAACCAAACCCTCATTTCTGCGCTTCAAACTTCTACCATCAAAGCTGAATACCTGCACGCGCTCCTCGGCAAAAAAGTAACGGCTTTATGTTTTGAAAACCTGCAGGATGAAGGTGGCACACTGAGCGTTGTCCGCGCGATGAGCGAAATTGTTGGTGCCACTTCTATCCTGATTGCTGCCGAATATCTAAGCAATGTTTTTGACGGCAAAGGCTTGATGCTGGGCGGAATAACCGGCGTTCCGCCAACAGAAATCGTGATTCTGGGTGCCGGAACGGTTGGCGAATATGCCGCACGGACAGCCATTGCGCTTGGTGCAGAAGTAAAGGTTTTTGATCCTTCGATTTATAAACTGCGCCGTTTGCAAAACAACATTGGCAGCCGCGTTTTTACTTCTGTCATCCAGCCGATTGTACTCGAAAAAGCTATCACCACCTGTGATGTTGCCATCGGTGCGATGCGCGCCAAAGCCGGCCGCAGCCCAAGTTTGGTAACCGAAGAAACCGTGGGCCGGATGAAGCCGAATTCAGTTATTATTGATGTGAGCATCGATCAGGGCGGCTGTTTTGAAACTTCCGAAGTAACCAACCACACCAACCCGGTTTTCCGCAAATATGAGGTGATACATTATTGCGTGCCCAATATTGCCTCCCGCGTAGCGCGGACAGCAACTTATGCGCTCACCAATATTTTTGCACCGATTTTGCTGGATATTGGCGAACATGGCGGCCTCAAAAACGTAATCTGGGAAAAAGCAGGTGTGCGCAATGCTGTTTATATTTACCAGGGACATTTAACGAGCCAGGTTTTTGGCGAACGGTTCAACATTCCGAGCAAAGATTTGGACTTGCTGATCATTTCTAACCTGTAAATGTAACCATGCTGTTTTTATCGCCTAAAAATTGATATGAAAAAATACTTCGCCCTAAAATATCTGAAAAGGACCGGGAAAGTTTTACTGGCCACGTTCAATGGATTTTTAGACGACCGCGGGCTGAAACTAAGTGCATCTTTAGCTTATTATACTGTTTTTGCATTGGCACCACTGCTCATGCTGGTCATCTCCTTAATCAGTACGTTTTTGGGGAAAGATGCGATCCAGAACAATATTTATCCGCAGATAAAATCTTACGTAGGCAGTAATGCGGCGTTGCAAATTCAGGAAATGATCAAAAGCATTTCCTTGTCCGGCAAAACTACCATTGCCCTTGTTACCAGTGTGGCTACTTTGGTTATTGGCGCAACCAGTATTTTTATGGAGATTCAGGATTCGATCAACATCATTTGGCGCGTAAAAGCAAAACCAAAAAAAGGCTGGGTAAAAATGCTGACCAACCGGCTGATTTCCTTTTCAATGATCATCAGTTTAGGGGTTTTGCTGCTGGTTTCGCTGATTGTCAGCACTTTAATCTCCGCGTTGAGTACGAAAATTACGCAGTATTTTCCGGAAGTTACCATTCAGCTTTTTAATTTGATCAGTATTGGCATTACTTTTTTGGTAATTGCCGTGCTTTTTGGTATCATATTTAAGTTTTTGCCCGATGTGAAAATCACCTGGCGGGATGTGCGCACCGGTGCTTTTTTTACCTCACTTTTATTTATGCTGGGCAAATACCTGATCGGCATTTACATCCAAACTACCGGAACCGGTTCTACTTATGGCGCAGCCGGTTCGCTGATTGTGATTTTGGTTTGGATTTATTACACCTCAGCCATCTTGTATTTCGGGGCCGAGTTTACGCGGGTTTACGCAGATGATTACGGCCACAAAATAGAACCCGCCGAATACGCCGTGCACGTGGAACAAAAAGAAGTGGAACGCGATGTAGCGGTTTTGCCTTCACAGCATCGTTTGGAAAAATAGGAATGCTTCTTTTATCGACCTAAATTTAGTGCGATAAAAGAAGCATTCTAAAAATTCAACCTTTAATAAATCCTACCGCGATTCCTTCGTCCCAACTTCCAACAACAATTTCTTCACCTCCATATCCTGAATTTTGTACTTACTATCGGCTATGTGTTTTCTTTATCATCCACGTGGTTGCAGGTGGTTTTGGCAGGATGGAATAACTTCCGGTCAGTAGTTTCCGGTTTTGAAGTAGTATAGGAACCTCAACTGGCTAATAAAAATACTGTTTTCTGTCCATCTTCAGGTCAGTCTTTACCTTCTTAACAATAACAACCCGTTTTAAATTATATTAGGTTGGATGCTTCTTTTACCACCTAAAAAATTTAATACTACTTATGCTTTTGTATCAGCAGAGAAAGGCAGGGTCCCATTTTATAGTGCTAAAAGAAGTGCTTTTATGCTTTCTGATATAAATTTAAACAGGCCCTGCATTCTGTAAAACTTATAAAAAGGATTGTATTGCTCATTTGGCATTGAGGAACTACGATTTCATATAATATTTTTTTTTGTTGATGCTTATAGAAAGATATTTATCAAGCAAAACAAAAAAATGAAGATGCTAACAACCTTTATACTTGTCACTTTAACCTGTTTATTACTTGTTCCTACAGGTAATAAACAGCAAAAAGCAGCAACTTTAACCGGGTTAGTAAAAGACTCATTAACCAAGCAAGGCTTACCCAATGCAACAGTAGTTGTTACCAATACGATTACTTCAGCAAGTGTAAATACAATTTCCTCGGATGAAGGGGGCTTTACAATCAGTCATCTTCAGCCAGGCAAATATCAGTTAAAGGTATTATATGTGGGCTACAATACCTTCACAAAAAGCCAGATTACGATAGGGGATAAACAACAATCTGTCGAATTAGGAAGTGTATACATGTGCCCACAGATAAAATTACTTGAAAATATCGTCATCATTGCTAACACAACAAAACCATTTATAGTCTTCACCGGTGGTAAAATTATACTGAATGTTGCTCAAAGCCCGCTGTCTGCCGGGAACAATGCGTATGATATCCTACTAAGGGCCCAGGCGTTGTGGAGCAAAATAATGTGCTTTCTTTCAGAACAAAGTCTATAAATGTTTTAATAGATGATAAACCTACTCACCTAAGTGATGCAGAACTGAAAGAGATGCTATCCTCCATGCCTTCCAGCAGTATAGATAAAATTGAAATATTAACAAACCCCTCTGCCAAGTACGATGCACAGGCTGGAAGTATCATTAATATAAAACTGGCGAAAAGTAAAAACTATGGTTTAAACGGAAGTTTAACTTCAGGGCTGGGCACAGGAAGATTTTTTAAGTATAACAATGGCTTGAACCTTAATTATAGAAGCGAAAAACTAAATTTTTTGGTTTAATAGACAAAAAGTAGGCTAATTTTCAGACGTTTGTTTCAAGTGGACAAAAAGTAGGCTAATTATTTTCGAGAATAGTTAGATTACTTTGGTTGTGAAGCTATCTTTATACAATCAGG
>JAABUS010003739.1_pt1 | contig 23849 bp, 27 predicted proteins | sample 5560161 | NCBI WGS metagenome assembly JAABUS01 (sample SAMN10711885, study PRJNA513376) | rock metagenome | isolation source: Antarctica rocks | place: Antarctica: Victoria Land, Trio Nunatak nord | collected 2016-01-04
ATGACCGTCGGCTCCGTGCCCAACACCGCCGATCTGGGGCTTGACCGCATCGGGGTTGAGCTCGACCGCGGGGGCTACATTCCGGTGGACCGGGTCTCGCGGACGTCGGTGCCCGGGGTGTACTCGGCCGGTGACTGCACGGGCCTGCTACCACTCGCCTCGGTCGCGGCCATGCAGGGTCGGATCGCGATGTGGCACGCGCTGGGCGAAGGCGTGCTCCCGATTAAGCTGAAAACCGTTGCGGCGGCGGTGTTTACCCGCCCCGAGCTGGCGACTGTCGGGATGAGTCAGCAGTCCATAGACAGCGGCAAGGTGGCCGCGCGCACGGTGATGCTGCCGTTGGCCACCAACCCGCGGGCCAAGATGGAGGGCTTACGTCGTGGGTTCGTGAAGCTGTTCTGCCGTCCGGAGACCGGGGTGGTCATCGGCGGGGTGGTGGTGGCGCCGGTGGCCTCGGAGCTGATCCTGCCGATTGCCTTGGCGATGCAGAACAACCTCACGGTGAACGACCTGGCGCACACGTTCTCGGTGTACCCGTCGCTGTCCGGGTCGATCACCGAGTCCGGCCGCCAACTCATGCGCCACGACGACCTGGATTGAGCTGCCGGGTTCGTGCCTTGCCCCGTCCTCCGCCGCACCAGTTGGTAGCGGTTACAGACGCGCCACGCCCGGGTTGGTGGTACCTGCAGACGCCCCAACTCAGTCGTCGTCCACCCAGCCCAGTGTGCGGGTGACCGCCTTCTTCCAGCCGGCAAACAACTTTTCCCGCTGCGCCTCGTCCATGGACGGCGTCCAGCTCTTGTCCTTGGCCCAGTTGTTGCGGATGTCGTCCTCGGTGTCCCAGAACCCCACGGCCAGGCCCGCGGCGTAGGCCGCACCGAGAGCGGTGGTCTCCGCCACCACCGGCCGCACCACCTCCACGTCCAGGATGTCGGACTGGAACTGCATCAGCAGCTCGTTGACCACCATGCCGCCGTCCACCTTCAAGATCTTCAGGTCCACCCCGGAGTCGGCGTTCATCGCCTCGATCACCTCGCGGGTCTGGTACGCCGTGGCCTCCAGCACGGCGCGAGCGAGGTGTCCCTTGTTCACAAAGCGGGTGAGGCCGACGATCGCGCCGCGCGCATCAGCGCGCCAGTGCGGCGCGAACAGTCCGGAGAACGCGGGCACGAAGTAGGCGCCCCCGTTGTCCTCCACGCTGCGGGCGTCCTTCTCGATGTCGGCGGCGTTGGCGATCATTTTGAGGTTGTCCCGCAGCCACTGCACCAGCGAACCGGTGACCGCGATGGAACCCTCCAATGCGTAGACGGTGTCCTGCTCGCCGATCTTGTAGCAGACGGTGGTGAGCAGCCCGTTCTTGCTCATCACCTTCTCGGTACCGGTGTTGAGCAGCACGAAGTTGCCGGTGCCGTAGGTGTTCTTGGCCTCCCCGGGCGACAAGCACGCCTGCCCGAAGGTGGCCGCCTGCTGGTCGCCGAGAATGCCCGCGATGGGCACCCCCCCGAGTGAGCCGCGTTCGCGGACCTTGCCGTACACCTCTGAGGAGCTCTTGATCTCCGGCAGCATCGACTCCGGGATCCCCATGTCCGCGCAGATTCCGGAGTCCCAGCTCAGCGTGTCCAGGTCCATCAGCAGGGTGCGGGAGGCGTTGGTGGCGTCGGTGTAGTGCAGGCCGCCATCCGGGCCGCCGGTCATGTTCCACAGCACCCAGGTGTCCATGGTGCCGAAGCACAGCTCACCGGCCTCGGCCTTCTCCCGTGCCCCGTCGACGTTGTCCAGGATCCACTTGGCCTTGGGCCCGGCGAAGTAGGTGGCCAGCGGCAGCCCGGTAGTGGCGGTGTACTTGCTCGCGCCCTCCTCGCCACCCAGCGCGGTACAGATGCGGTCGGTGCGGGTGTCCTGCCAGACGATGGCGTTGTACACCGGCTTGCCCGTCGCCCGGTCCCACACCACCGTGGTCTCACGCTGGTTGGTGATGCCGACCGCGGCGATGTCGGAGGCCTCGAGGTCGGCGTCGGCCAGTGCGCCCGCGGTCACGTTTCGGATGTTGTTCCAGATCTCGACGGCATCGTGCTCCACCCAGCCGGCCTTGGGAAAGATCTGCTCGTGTTCGCGCTGGTCCACAGCGACCACCCGCCCGGAGTGGTCGAAAATCATACACCGGCTCGACGTGGTCCCCTGGTCGATAGCGGCGACGAACTGCTGGGAATCACTCATGCTGGATTCTCCCTTTGGTATGGCCGAACCGTTCCTGTGGTTGTAGCGTCCGGCATCCGAGCGATCTTCACAATGCCAAGCCCGCAAACGCGAGGGACGAGCCGATGACCGACATCACGCCACTGCGCCGAACGGTCCGTGACGGCAGCGGGCTCAAACGGTTCGGCGGCACGTGGGGCGAGTGCCTCGCGGAGTTCCTCGGCACGTTCGTGCTCCTCGCGTTCGGTGACGGGGTGGTGGCGATGACGGTGGCCGGGCTGCCCGGCTCGGGCCGTACCGACAGCCCGACGACGTTCTTCGTCGGCGCCAGCGACTGGTTGCTCATCGCCTGGGGGTGGGCGTTCGCGGTGGCCTTCGGGGTCTACGTCGCCGGGGGCGTCAGCGGCGCGCACATCAACCCGGCGGTCACCCTCGCGTTCGCAGTACGCCGCAAGTTCGCGTGGGCCAAGGTAGCGCCCTACATCGTTGCCCAGGTGCTCGGGGCATTCGTCGGGGCAGCGCTGGTCTACCTCGTATACCACAACGCGATCGACGCTTACAACGCCGCCTCGCAGGCCACTCGCAACGCGGCGAGCGGCAACACCACATTCTCCATCTTCGCTACCTTCCCAGCGCCGTACTTTCACGGGGCAATAGCTGGTCCGCTCATCGACCAAATCGTCGGTACCGCGTTCTTGGTGATGTTCGTCGTCGCGGTGATCGACCTTCGCAACACCGCAGTCCAGGCGAACCTCGGACCGCTGATGATCGGCTTCGCCGTTGCCGCGATCGGCATGTCCTTCGGGGCCAACGCCGGCTACGCTATCAATCCGGCGCGCGATTTCGGCCCGCGTCTATTCGCCTTCTTCGCCGGCTGGGGTCACGTCGCTTTGCCCGGTACGGTGGACGGCAAGTTCGACTGGTACTTCTGGATCCCGATCGTCGGGCCGCTGATCGGCGGGGTGATCGGTGTGCTGATCTACGACTGGTTCGTCGGCGATGTCCTGCACGCGCGGGGGACAGAACCCCCGCCGCCGGGCAAGGCCAGGGAAGCGGCGCCGGAAGCTGAAGCGAAGGAGTTGCGGTGAGCGAGCAACGTCAGCCCGGTGCGCTCGGACCCCGAGAACGCGATGCGGCCTGGCAGCGACTGGGATCCGAGCAGTTCGACGTCCTGGTGATCGGTGGTGGTGTGGTGGGCACTGGTGCCGCGCTGGACGCCGCCACCCGTGGCCTGCGGGTGGCGCTGGTGGAGGCGCGTGACCTCGCGTCGGGCACGTCGAGCCGCTCCTCGAAGATGTTCCACGGCGGGCTGCGCTACCTGGAGCAGCTGGAGTTTGGCTTGGTGCGGGAGGCACTGCACGAGCGTGAGCTGTCCATGTCCACGCTGGCCCCGCACCTGGTCAAGCCGTTGAAGTTCCTCTACCCGCTGACGCACCGGTTGTGGGAGCGGCCGTACGTGGCCGCCGGCATCTTCTTGTACGACACCCTCGGTGGCGCGAAGTCGGTGCCCCACCAGAAGCACCTGACCCGGGCCGGCGCAATGCGGATGTCGCCCGGGCTCAGGCGCAGCGCACTCATCGGCGGTGTGCGCTACTTCGACACCGTCGTCGACGATGCCCGACACACCATGATGGTCGGCCGCACCGCCGCCCACTACGGTGCCGTGGTGCGCACGTCCACCCAGGTGGTGCGGTTTGTGCACGAGGCCGACCGCGTCAGTGGAGCGACGGTGCGCGACTCGGAGGACGGCAGGGAGACGGACGTCAAGGCGCACGTCGTCATCAATGCCACCGGGGTGTGGACCGACGAGATCCAGCGGATCGCCGGGGGCCGCGGGCGCTTCAAGGTGCGGGCCTCCAAGGGCGTGCACCTGGTGGTGGGCCGGGACAAGATCGTCAGCGAGGCGGCGATGATCCTGCGCACCGAGAAGTCGGTGCTGTTCATCATTCCCTGGGGCAACCACTGGATCATCGGAACCACGGACACCGACTGGAAGCTGGACCTGGCGCACCCCGCGGCGACCAAGGCGGACATCGACTACATCTTGGGCCACGTGAACAAGGTGTTGGCCACGCCACTGACCGCAGCCGACATCGAGGGCGTCTACGCCGGCCTGCGACCGCTGCTGGCCGGGGAGAGCGAGGAGAGCTCCAAGCTGTCCCGCGAGCACGCCGTGGCCCGGGTGGCCCCGGGGCTGGTCGCCATCGCCGGCGGAAAGTACACGACGTACCGGGTGATGGGAGCCGATGCCGTGGACGCCGCAGCGGAAGACATTCCCGCCCGGGTGGGCAGCTCGGTCACCGATAAGGTGCCGCTGATCGGTGCCGACGGCTACTTCGCGTTGGTGAACCAGGCGGCGCACGTGGGTGAGCGCTATGGTCTGCACCCCTACCGGGTGCGTCACCTGCTCGATCGGTACGGCTCGCTGCTGCACGAGGTGCTCGCCGTCGCTGAGGGCAGGCCCGAGCTGCTGCAGCCGATCACTGCAGCGCCGGACTACCTGCAGGTGGAGGCGGTATACGGGGCGGTCTCTGAGGCTGCGCTGCACCTGGAGGATTTGCTGGCCCGGCGCACCCGCATCTCCATCGAGTACGCCCACCGGGGTGTTGACTGCGCGCAGCAGGTGGCGGAGCTGGTAGCGCCGGTGCTGGGCTGGGACGAGGAGACGGTTACCCGGGAGGTCGACACCTACTGCGCTCGGGTACAGGCGGAGATCGACTCGCAGACCCAGCTCAGTGACGACTCGGCCGACGCCCTGCGCGCAGCGGCCCCCGAGGCCCGTGCGGAGATCCTCGAACCGGTGTTGTGAGCGCCCCCGGCCTGGCTCGAAAAGGGCGTTGAGTGACCTGAACGCCGTTCTCATGGCTCGAAAAGGGCGTTGAGTGACCTGAACGTCCTCGTTAGCGCCTCAGTCGGTGGCCAGGCGGGCGAGCAGCATCATGTCCTGGCGGGTGCCGTCGATGAGCACCGCGTCACGCATGCGGCCCTCGGGCACCATCCCACACCGCGCTGCCAATCTGGCCGACGCCGCGTTGCCCGCGACGTGCAGGTAGCCAACGCGGTGCAAGCCCAATCCGCCTAGCGCAACTGAGGAAAAGGCCAAGCGGACAACCGCTCCCGTCGCCGCAGCCATGATCCCCCTGCCTCGCTGCGCGGGAGCGGACCAGCAGGCCAGCTCGGCGGAGCGCTGCGTGGGCTCGATGTTGCGCAGCCCCACCTCGGCCAGCATCTCGCCCGTGGTGGGTTCACACACCGCCCAGGAGTACCAGCTGTCGTTCGCCCATTGCAGCGTCCGGCGACGCACATAGTCGGTGGCCGCAGCGAGATCCGTGGAGACCATCAGTGGCGCGTACCGCACCGTGTCGGGATCCGTTGCCGCCGTGAGCAACACGGGCCGGTCGTCCACCCGCTCGTCCGCGCGTAACGCCCGTAGGTACCACGCCCCGGCGTTGATCTCGATGGGCTCCACGCGTCAGTGCTGGCGTCGGTCGATATTCAGCTGCTCGCGCCGCCGGCTGCGGTCACGCTGAAACTCCCCGCCACCCAGGATGGCGCCGACCAGGGGAACGAGCAGGAACACCAGCCAGGCTTGGTCGAAGTGGCCGTTCAGCAGGAAGAACAACACCACGGCGGCGATCGGGGTGGCCCCGAGGACGGTGTGGCGCCAGTTCCGGGTCTGGCTGGGCTTGGCAACAGCATCAGGGTCGACCGTCGCGGGTGCCCGCGCCAGATCGTGAAACACGGTGTCCAGCTCGGATCTGGTCCGAGCACCGGCCACCAGCGAGCTCCGTTCCTCGAACTCGGGGACCTTCAACCGGCCCTGGCTGAAGTGCTCGTTCAGCTCGCTCTGCGCGGCCTCGCGCTCGGCGGTACCCACACGGACTTCCGGCTGTTCGCTCACCCCGCGCAGCCTAACGCCGGATCAGTCGGCCAACTCGCACAACACGGTGCCCTGGGTAACTGCTGCGCCGGGTTCGACGGACAGCCCGGTGATGGTGCCGTCCTTATGGGCGGTGACCGGGTTCTCCATCTTCATGGCCTCGAGCACGGCGATCAGCTCGCCGGCGGCCACCTGCTGGCCCTCCTCGACGGCGACCTTGACCACGGTGCCCTGCATGGGCGCGACCACTGAGTTGCCCGAGGCCGCCGCGGCACCACCGGAACGCTTGCGGGACTTGGGCTTCTTGGCTGCGGCGGCACCTCCGCCACCACCACCGACGGCCAGGTCGCCGGGCAGGGACACCTCCAGGCGTCGGCCACCGACCTCGACGACCACGCTCTGCCGCGGGGTGGGCTGGTCGGCGTCGGCAGCCGCGCCGAAGGGCTCCACCGTGTTGTCCCACTCGGTCTCGATCCACCGCGTGTGCACGCTGAAGCCGTCGTCATCACCCACGAAGGCCGGGTCGCGCACGACGAGGCGGTCGAAGGGCAGCACGGTGGCCATGCCCTCGATCACCATCTCGTCCAGGGCACGCCGGGAGCGCTCCAGTGCCTGCATCCGGTCGGCGCCGGTGACGATGAGCTTGCCCAGCATGGAGTCGAACTGGCCACCGATCACGCTGCCCGTCTCCACCCCGACGTCCAGGCGCACACCCGGGCCGGTGGGGGCGTGGAAGCGGGTGACGGTTCCGGGGGCGGGCAGAAACCCGCGGCCGACGTCTTCGCCGTTGAGCCGGAACTCGAAGGAGTGTCCACGCGGCTCAGGGTCCTCGGTGATGTCCAGCACCTTGCCCTCGGCGATCTGGAACTGAGCCCGCACCAGGTCCATGCCTGCGGTCTCTTCGGTGACGGGGTGCTCCACCTGCAGCCGGGTGTTCACCTCGAGGAAGGAGATCAGGCCGTCCTGGCCGACGAGGTATTCCACCGTGCCTGCGCCGTGGTAGTTGGCCTCTTTGCAGATGGCCTTGGCGCTGGTGTGGATTTCCTTGCGCTGCTCATCGGTCAAGAACGGCGCCGGGGCCTCCTCGACCAGCTTCTGGAAGCGGCGCTGCAGCGAGCAGTCGCGGGTGCCGACCACCACCACGTTGCCGTGCGTGTCGGCCAGCACCTGGGCCTCGACGTGGCGGGGCTTGTCCAGGTAGCGCTCCACGAAGCACTCGCCGCGGCCGAACGCGCTGACCGCCTCCCGGGTGGCGGAGTCGAACAGCTCGGGGATCTCCTCCATGGTGCGGGCGACCTTCATCCCGCGCCCGCCGCCCCCGAAGGCGGCCTTGATGGCCACCGGCAGGCCGTGCTCCTTCGCGAAGGCGGTGACCTCGCCGGCGTCGGCGACCGGGTCGTTGGTGCCGGGCACCAGGGGGGCACCGGCGCGGGTGGCGATGTGGCGGGCGGTCACCTTGTCACCCAAGTCGCGGATGGACTGCGGGCTGGGCCCGATCCAGATCAGTTTGGCATCCAACACGGCTTGGGCAAAGTCGGCGTTCTCCGACAGAAAACCGTAGCCGGGGTGGATCGCGTCAGCGCCGGATTTCTCCGCCGCGTCGATCAGCTTCGGGATGTTCAGGTAGGAGTCGGCGCCAGTCTGCCCACCGAGTGCAAACGCCTCGTCGGCCAGGCGAACGAACGGCGCGTCGGCGTCCGGCTCGGCGTAGACGGCCACACTGCCAATATCGGAGTCGGCGCACGCGCGGATCACGCGTACCGCGATCTCGCCGCGGTTGGCGACGAGCACCTTGGTGATCGCTGCGCTGTCCTGGGCGGTCGCTGAGCCTGAACTAGGCACGAAGCCTCCTGTCGTCGCGGGCGATCCGGGGAGTCGTCCTTGGGGATCGCGGGAGTTTGCCCGTGGAGTCTAGGAGGCCGGGCCGGGCGACGTGGCGGGAGGTGGCAATCGTGGCGGCGTGGTTCAGCTACCGGGTGATGTCGACGGTGCCGTGGAACACGAACGGGGTGCCGGTCGGCTGGCAACCGTGGAACAAGCCTGACGGCAGCGGGCCCACGAATCCGACGTGGTTGAGGCCGTTGTTTCCCTTGGTCACGGTGAACAGCACCGAGGTGTTGTTCACCAGCAGGTTCGTCAGTAGTGGCGGCTGCGCCTCTTTGATGGGGTAGAGGAAGGCTGCCGTGTTTCCGCGCACCGTCAGACAGGTGACCGGACCGGCGATGGACAGCGGAATCGGCAGATTGACCGGACCTGCCTTCAGTTCCCCGGTACCGGTGAACTGACCCGTCGTCGTGCTGCCGGACGTCTGTGAATCCGTGTCGACGTGAAAGACCTCCAGACCCGGTGCGAGCTCGACATCTCCCTGGGCGGACAACGACGGGCCCGATGAGCTGGCTGGCAGGGGGCCGGCGGCCGCCGCTGTGCCGGAGCCAGCGGCGACGAGGAGCAACGTTGCCGCGATGACGGGACGAAGGTGAGCGCGAAACGACATGGGGGACCCCTCGGTGGCTGGACACCCTGCTGTGATGCAAGACACGTCCAGGTTATGCGCTGCGCGGGTGAGGCGCACGCCGATCATATGAGGCGGATTAGTCTCGCGATCGGCTCGCCGTGCGCCCAGACCTTCTCACCGCAGGGTGATGACGACCTTGCCCAACGCCTCGCGCCGTTCCAGCGCGCCGATGGCGTCGGGCGCGCGTTCGATGGGAAACACCGAGGGCTCCGGCGCACTGAGGTCACCCGAGGCGAGGAGAGGCGCTAGTTGGGCCCACTGCTGGGACACGTAGCCCGGGTGGGACATGAACCAGGCGCCCCAGCCGGCACCGACGACGTCCACGTTGTTGAGCAGCAGACGGTTGACCTTGACGGTAGGGATATCACCACCGCCGGTGAAGCCGATGACCACGACCCGGCCCGACGGGGCCAGTGAGCGGATGCTGTCGGTGAACCGGTCACCGCCGACGGGATCGAGGACGATGTCGACACCGCGACCGTCGGTGAGCTCACGCACCTGCTGCAGCCAGCCGTCGACGAGCACCACGTCGGTGGCGCCGGCCTCACGGGCCTTCACCGCCTTGGCCTCGGTGCTCACCACGGCGATGGTGCGCGCAGCGCCCAATAAGCCGGCTAGGCGCAAGGTGGAGGTGCCGATGCCGCCGGCCGCGCCGTGCACCAGCACCGTCTCGCCCTTGCGCAGTCGTCCCCGCTCGGTCAGGGCAAAGTGCACGGTGAGGTCGTTGAACAGAATGCCGGCGCCCGCGGTGAGCGACACCGCATCGGGCAGGGCGAAGGTGAGATCCGGGGACAGGTACGCGAGCTCGGCCATGCCACCGGACATCCCGGTCAGACCCACCACCCGGTCGCCGCTCGCGAAGCCACTGCCCTCCGGTGCGGAGCGGACCACACCCGCGATCTCGCTGCCCGGGGTGAACGGCGGATCGGGCTTGTACTGGTAGAGCCCGCGGGTGAGTAGCGCATCGGGGAAGGCCACCCCGGCGGCGTGTACATCGACGCAGACCAACGCCGGATCGGCCTGCGGCTCGTCGATCTCGACGATCTCCACCGACTCCGGCCCATCGAGACGGGTGATCTGAACTGCACGCATCGGGTGTCCTTTCAGGACTGGTTTGCTTCGCGGACCTGCCGCTTGATCCGGCCGAGCATTGCCGACAGACCACGCAGCCGCAACGGACTCACGATCTCGGCCAGCCCGAATGCGGTGTAGAAGTCCTCCGGGACCTCGAGCACCGTCTCCCGGCTCTCCCCGTCCAGACCCTGGTGCAGTATCGAGGCAAAACCACGCGTGGTGGGCGACTCCGGCGGCGCGGAGAAGTACAGGTGTACGTGCTCGGCGTCGGTCGCATCGACGGACAGGAAAAGCGGGGTCTGGCACTCCGGGACCGGCTCGAGCAGCTCCGGGTGCTCGGCCAGGTGCGGCGGCAGAGCGGGTAGCTCGTCGCTGAGCTCCAGCAGCAGCTCAAGCTTGTCCTGGCCCTCTACCGCCTCGAAATCGTCGATGATCTCGGTGAGGCCACTGGGCAGCGTCACCGCGTGGGCACCTCGCCCCGGTCGGTGCCCGTGACGATGGGCACGCGCACGGCGTTACCCCACTCGGTCCACGAGCCGTCGTAGTTGCGCACGTTCGAATAGCCCAGCAGGTGGGTGAGGGCGAACCAGGTGTGGCTGGAGCGCTCGCCGATACGGCAGTAGGCGATGACCGCGTCGTCCGGCTTGAGGCCGGCTTCGTCCTGGTAGATCGCCTCGAGCTCGGCACGGCTGCGGAAGCGGCCGTCATCGGCGGCAGCTTTGCCCCAGGGCACGCTGGCCGCCGTGGGGATGTGCCCGCCGCGCAGGGTGCCCTCTTGCGGGTAATCGGGCATGTGGGTGCGCTCGCCGGTGTACTCGGGGACTGAGCGGACATCGATTAGCGGGTTGCGGCCGAGATTGCTCAGGACGTCGTCCTTGAAGGCGCGGATGGCCTCGTCGGAGCGCTCGACCACGGGGTACTCGGCGGGGGTGACCGCGGTCTTGTCGCGGGTGAGCTCGCGCCCCTCGGCCTGCCACAGGTTGCGCCCGCCGTCCATCAGCCGCACGTCGGGGTGGCCGAACAGCGTGAACACCCAGAGCGCGTACGCGGCCCACCAGTTGCTCTTGTCGCCGTAGATGACCACGGTGTCGTCGCGACCGATTCCCTTGGCGGCCATCAGCTTGGCGAATCCGGCGCCGTCCACGTAGTCGCGGGTGACGGTGTCATTGAGCTCGGTGTGCCAGTCGACCTTCACCGAGCCCGGGATGTGGCCGCTGTCGTAGAGCAGCACATCCTCGTCGGACTCCACGACGACCAGGCCCGGCTCGCCGAGGTGTTCGGCGACCCAGCTGGTGGACACCAGCCGATCGGGGTGCGCGAAGTCGGCAAATTCCGGGTTCTGTTCCGGGGCGAGGGGCACAGCTACCTCCAAGTGGGACGAATAATTACGCAACACCAACGTTGCCATATCGAGTCGTCGGCTGCCACGTCGGGCGGGCGGTTGGTCGCGGGAAGGCTTATGTTCGAAGCATCCGCACAGGTATATGGCACCGACAAAACTCAGGAGTGCGTAGTGACCGCGACGTCATTTAGCAAAGCAAGCATCACGGCCGACGCCGCCATGGCGGTCATCGCGGCCAGTGTGGCCGAGGCTCAGCGGATGGGGCAGCCGTTCGTCATCACCGTGGTGGACGAGAGCGGGGTGGTCAAGGCTTCGCTACGGATGGACGGTGCGCCGTTGCTGAGCGTGCAGGTCGCTGCGGACAAGGCGTACACCGCGGCTGGTTTCAGCATGAGCACCGACGCGTGGTTCGACTTCATCGACAAGGACGAACCGCTGCGGGTCGGCGCCCCGACCGGGATCGATCGGCTCGTGGTGTTCGGCGGCGGTTACCCCATCGTGGTGGACGGTGCGGTCATCGGGGCCGTCGGCGTCAGCGGTGGGCACTACAGCCAGGACATGGCGATCGCCCAGGCGGGCCTGGTCGTACTCGAAAACACCGCACGCTGATGGGCAGTTTTCTCTCGCCGCCCAGCGGTGGGCCCGCGCGGCTGCGGGCGCTGTTGAACCGTCCAGGTCCGTTGCTGGTGCCCGGTGCCTACGACGCACTGTCGGCGCGCTTGGTGGAGCACGCTGGCTTCGACGCGGCCTACATGACCGGCTTCGGGACCACCGCGACGTTGCTGGGGCTGCCGGACGTCGGGCTGCTGTCGCTACCGGAGATGGTCGACAACGCTGGCCGGATGGTTCGCGCCGTCGACGTCCCGCTGATCAGCGACGCCGACACCGGCTACGGAAACGTGCTCAACGTGGCCCGCACGGTCCAGCAGTTCGAGCATGCCGGCGTGGCTGCGATCCACCTGGAGGACCAGGTCGCGCCCAAGCGGTGCGGGCACATGGCGGGCAAGCAGGTCGTGCCAGTGGGAGAGATGGTGGAGAAGGTGCACGCTGCGGTGGCGGCGCGCAGCGACCCGAACTTTGTGCTCATCGCACGGACCGACGCCCGCGCCGTGGAGGGTTTGGACCGCGCTCTCGAACGCGCGAGCGCCTACCTCGACGCGGGTGCCGATGCGCTGTTCGTCGAGGCCCCCGAGAGTGACGCTGAGCTCGCGGCAGTCGCGGCGGCGTTCCCGGACACCCCGTTGATCTTCAACTGGGTCGAGCGGGGACGTACCCCGATGCTGGCGCTCGAGCGCATCGCCGAGCTCGGCTTCGCGCTGGTGATCTTCCCGGTCGCCACCTTGTTCTCGGCGACGGCAGGGATGCAGCGGTACCTGGCCGAGATCCGGCGCGCCGGTACTCCGCTGGCGGTGCTGGACGACGCGGCCGGCTTCGAGGAGTTCACCGAGCTGGTCGGCCTGCCCGAGCTCCGTACGTTCGAGGAACAGGTGAGCGGCGGCCGGAGTCTGTAGGACCAGATCGTGAAGCGCTCCTGGCGGCACCGTTGCCGGGCGATCTCGTTGGTGCTACAGCTCACGCGGGATTGCGCAGCGACATGCGAAGCCGGTCTCAGCGATCCCCACGACCTTCGCTCTGCTCATCCTTATGCACGCGGTTGACCGTACCGTCGGGCTTGATGCCGATTGGAAAGTCCTGTTTGCGTGGGCCAAGCTTGCTGCGCCGCTCGGGTGGGAGGACCTTAAACGCGGCGAACTTGGCGCGTGCTTGGCGAACCAACTCCTTGTCCTCGTCACTTAGCATCGATGTGTCGCTGTATCGATCGACCACTGCTACGGAACCACGACTCGTCTCCTTAAGGGGCTCACTGCCCTTCGGTGACGCTGAAGTGCATCTAGCCTGATTTATCGCCACTGGTAGGTGACGTGATTTCCAATCAGTTTGAGCGCTTGTGCCGATAGTTCCGGATGGCGCCGGGCCATGATCTGTATCACATAATGGCCGCCCCGGTCAGGCTCATGTTTTTCCAGTCAACGTCGATATTCATCGCTTCGCGAAGAAGCGCTTCCACTTGATCGTTCAGTCGCGAACCACGCTCGACTCCATGTTTGTCCTCAAGTCGCTGATTACTGCGTCGTCAATCTCGGATTCATCTATCTCAATGGACCAACGTCCATCTTGGTGCCTGCCGGGGCGGAAGTACTTATCGAGCGCGTTCTCTGGATCGGCTTTGCGCGAATTCCAACAAATTCCCGATCAATGGAGTTGGCGATCATTGTGGGCTTACCCCGGCGAAACTCAGCGCCAACGGAAGGAGAAATACCCGCCGATAAGCCCCAGCGCGGTCTCAGATAAGTACGGATGCCCTGTGTGCATCTTTGCTATCACCTCGTTCTTGCCGGCGTCCAGCGACTTACCCCTCCAGTCAACTTCTATGCTCATCGCTTCATGCAGCAGGGCGACGACGCGTGGCAAAAACTCAGACGCCGCATCTGGTCCGTAGTGGTCCTCAAATTTCTGGCTGCTGACGATCGGCGCACCGGTGTCGGTATTGGTCAGTGCCACGACGACTGCGTTACTGACCTCTGCATCAGTAATTGTTGACATTGAGTCTCCTCGATATGTTGGTCAGCGTGGAAAAATGACGCGCTCTGCGCCTGTCTCTGGATCAATCTGCGTAATCCGAGTGACATTCGGGTTATCAATCAGCCTGGGAAGTTCCACAGTCTGCCATACATTACCTTCGCGAAGTGAACTGCCAACCACTGCCCTGACGTCACCGCTGACGCCATTTGCATAGTGTGCGGAAGCATTGCTCCACGCTTTCACAACGACGGGATCAGTACCGTCACCCCACGGGGGCAATTCGATACCACGGTCTTTCATTAGTTGCTCCAGGGTAGTGCCATCCTTCGATGATGCAATATCAGATGCAACTCCTAGTCCAGTTTCGGTAGGACCTACACCGACGCCTCCTAATGTTCTGCCGGACCAGAAGAAACCGCTATCGGTTTCGGTCTTGAGCGAACTGCCGAGTCGTCGCGTTGAGAAGCCGTCAACGCCGGAGGGCGAAACCTTCGCGCCGAGCTGGTGTCCCTTCTCAACCACTGTTTTTCCACCATCCGCCATGGCCGTGGTCGCTCGTTTCGCGCCGGCTTCGCTGAGTGGTTTGAGCTTGCCGAGGATCTCCAGGGCCCGGCTGCCGAAACCCCGGACTGCGGTGGCCACAGCGCGGGCGGCCTCGATCAGGACTTCGATGATCCGCCGGATCCGTGCCGCGACGATCGCGATCCGCGCCGCCACTGCAGCCTGGGCGGCAATCTCGTCGAGCCCGACGGTGAAGAACGCGAGGACAGCACCACCGGCCTCGATCGCCGCCGTCTGAATGATCAGATCCTTCAGCTCGGAAAGGATCTCGTGGTGGGCCTGGTCCAGGTGTGCCGCGTAGTCCCCGCAGGAACCCCCGATCTGGGTGAGCACCGAGGAGAGGTCCCCCAGGTGGGTGCCGACCTGCTGGCACGTCGCCACCGCCACCGGTACTTCCGGGCTTTGCTGCGCACCCAGACGCGAGACCGCCCCCGGCACGGGAGCGGCTGCCGCAGTCAACGACTCAGACGCCGTATGCCACGCCGTCTGCGCGGCCCGCAACTGGTCCTGATGCCCGTTGGGCCAGGCATAGCCCACCAGCGACTCGACCAGCGACCACCCAGGAGGCCCGCCGCCGCTACCTCCCGCCGCCGAGGGCACCGACGGCGTAGCGAGCGGCGGGATCACCGGCCCCATCACGAGCGCACTGTCCCCGCCGCCGATCGTGGAGGCCGCGTCTGCGTGCGCATGGTTCTGCCCGGAGGCACCCAACAACAGGGATACCTGGCCACAGGCGTTCGACAGGGCCGCCGCCGCTGCTAGACCCTGCGCAGCTGCCTCGTCATAGCCGTGTGCCCATTCGGTGCCCGCGTTATCAGAACCCCCCATCCCCGATGAGCCATCCAGCGCACCGGCCAGCGTCGACACCACCTGCCGTGAGTCGCCGCGGACCCGCGCGAACGCTGATGACGCCGCCACGTACTCATCCGGATCGACCGCCAGCGCGGCTACCCCGCCCACATGCCCTCATTCGCTGCGACGCTGCGCGAGTAGTTCCCGTGCGCCGTACCCGCCACCTGATGCAGGTCCTCCAACGCGGTGCGCATCTCCGCCGCGCCAGCCGTCCACCGCTCGTGCGCCGCGCGTTGGGCCTGCGCACCTTCACCGGACCAACTCACGTGCAGGCGGTTGACCGTCTGATCCACCTCACCACACAGTTCCTCGGCGTCGGTATCAAACCGGGCCAACAGCCCAATCACCTCATCGAGCTGCGACAGGTCAACCGTGAATTTTCGCGCCATCCGCACACCCCCTCGTCACAAGTTCAGGACGCTGCCCGTGGAGCGGACGGCATGGGCGTTCGCATCGTCCTGCTCGCCGTAGGCCTGTCCGCTCGACTCCAACAGCGATGCCGTCGTGTCCAGGCCCCCGATCACCTGACGGGCCCCGTCCCGCCACTGCTGCCAGTCCCGGCGGAACGCATCGCTGGCCTGCCCCTGCCAGCCACCTCCGAGCAGCTCCTGAACCCGCGAAGACAACGCCTTCACCCGTTCGTCGAGGCGATTCGCCGAGTCGCGCACACCACGACCCGCCGTCGCGAAATCCGCCTGCGCAGCCTGCAACTCCAACATCCTAACCCCCTTCTCGGCCCAGCGCCCGTGGCCTCACCGGCCTATCGCTGGGCCCCCGACGCTACGCTTGGAGGACAGTCGGCGACGAAGGACTGCACAGCAGAGACCCGCCGGAGATGGGGAACGATTCGGTGACCGACTACACAGCATGGGCAGCGGACGTCAGCGATCAGGTCACCCAGCTCCGGCGAAATGCCCACCAGGCGCAACTTGCGGTGGGGCAGGTGCGTGGCCACGCCACCGCCGCCAACGGCGCCATCGACGTGGAGGTCAACGCCCGCGGACGCATCCAAACACTCCACCTGACCCGCCAGGCCCTGCAACTTGCCCCGGCCGAGCTGTCCGCGAAAATCATCGACTGCATACGCCAAGCGGAGCAGGACGCGTGCCGCGCCGCTGCCGAAGTGGCGGGCCAGTTCACCGAGGACCCGCGCACCCGCGAAGCGACAGAACTACTCGACAGCTTCACCGCCGAGGACAGGGCCGAACCAACCTCCAGCAGTAGCGATGACTACTTCGAACAACTCAACAGCAACCCGCTCGGTGATCACCGCGGACTGTGAACGACACCAGCGCCGAGTTGCGTCCGCTGCTCCGCGCGTCCGGCGCTCAGGTGTCGATCCTTGTGGTGAGCCGCGGTCATCCCGAGTCGCCGAAGTACTCGAACGTCCGGTCCACGAGGAGCTGCAGGAAGAGCTGCCCGAACTGGGCCATGAGGATCTCGGTGACCTGGGCAGCGAGCCCATGACGGGGGGAGGCCAGGCCGGCCTCCCGCAGCTGGCGAACCTGGCGCGCCGCAAGTTCGGCGAGTCGGTCCAGGAGCCTGTGGTCCCCGTTGGCGTCCAAGAGGGTGCGCCTGAGGTAGTCGACGATCTCAGGATGCGCGGCCAGCATCGACGCCACGGCTGCGTCGCGAGCAGTTCTGATGTCGCGACTGCTTCCATCGACCGGGACGGCGGCAACGGTTCGGCAAAGTACTCGATGATCGGAACCTCGACTGCCTCGCGTAGCTGCTCCTTGCTTCCGTAGTGGTCTCTACATGGAGAACCTGCTGCTCAGTCATCCGCCGTCGCCGAGGCCGCTGTCGTCGTGCTTCAGCACCTCCAGTGGCAGGAGCGGCCTTTCGTGCTCGTCCCCCCAAACCAGGAGCAGCGATCATCCTCGAGGAGATCCGAGAGCACCTGTCGTCGGCCTTCGCCAGATGTCAGCTGCCCGAGGTACTCGAGATCGTGAGCCAGATCCCGCAGACGAGCGTGGGCAGGTCGACATGAAGGTCATCCGAGCGAGCTACGCCGACGTCTACGGAGGGGCGACGGTCCAGGAGTCCGGTCCGCGTTCGGTCGCGACGAAGCGCAAAACTGTCGGTGACTCGAACTAGTGTTCTATGCATGGACCTGAACGAGCTACTCGTCGACCCCACAGGGGTGCAGACGTGGCGCTTGGGCGAGTCCGAGCTGCTGATTTCGACCACCGAACTCTCCCAGCGCATCTGCGAGCTGGAAGCCCTGCGGCTGCGGATGGTCACCGATCTGGACATGCGCGGCACGGCAAAGACGCCTGGCGCCTCCAGCACCGCGGCATGGCTGTCGGGGGCGACCCGCATGAGCCCGGGTGCGGCGAGCGGAATGGTGCACCTCGGTCGGGCGCTGACCGAGGTGTCGGCGACGGCCGAGGAGTTGGCGGCCGGGAGGATCAGCACTGCACACGCCAAGGTGGTGACGGGGTTCTTCGCGCACCTTCCTGACGGTGTGCCGGCCGACGCGCTTCCGCCCTGTGAGCGCTACCTGCTGAACGCGGCAGCCGTGGACAACCCGGTCGAGCTTGCGCGTCGGGCGGCGGCCCTGCGCCACATGCTCGAGCCTGTCGAAGGCAGTGTGCCGGATGCGGAGAACGTCGAGCTGAACGAGTTGTTCGCGACGGTCGTGGGCGGCCGTGGGCTGCTCAGGGCCAACCTGGACGCCGAGACGATGGAGATGCTGCAGAGTGCCCTGTCTGCGCTGTCCAAGCCGCAGCCGAGCGAGGACGGCCCGCCGGACAAGCGAAGCCCGGCCCGGCGCCGAGCCGACGCCCTCACCGAGGTGCTTCGTCGCTACCTCAACAGTGGTGAAGGTCCCGTCGAGGGTGCTGAGCGGCCTCACCTGTCGCTGCTCATCCGCGCCGAGGACCTAGCGGCGGCGGGCGGCGAGAGCCACGGTGGTTCTGCTGGCGGCGCGGCGCCAGCGACTGAGGGCGCGATGCCACATCGCGACGCAGATCAAGGTGCCTACGAGGCAATGTTCGGTCCAAACCCGGTGGCGCCCGGCTGGATGCTCTGGCTGGGTCCCATCTCAGCAGCCGGCGCGGGCCGAATCGCGTGTGACTGCGAGCTGACGGCCATCGTCGTCGATGACGACGGTGCACCGCTCAACCTCGGGTGCAAGCAGCGGTTGGTGTCTCCGGCGCAGAGGCGGGCACTGGTCGCCCGCGATCACGGGTGTAGTTTTCCCGGCTGCGGACGTCCAGCCGCATGGACCGAGGCGCACCACATCATCCACTGGATCAACGGTGGCACAACGGATTTGGCGAACTTGACGCTCTTGTGCCGCGCCCACCACCGCACTGTGCACCATGGTGGCTGGGACATCATCATGGGCGCAGACCTACACCCGCGGTTCCTGCCGCCCGAGTGGATAGACCCGCTCCGAAAACCCAGGCCGGCCCACCACCGGCAGCCCCAGGTTCGGTTCGTCGCCGCATGAGTGCCGGCGAGGTTCCGACGCGGCTGCGCAACGAGTCAACGGTGGGAAGCTGCGTCGGGCATGGCCCACAAGGTGTGCACCGGCACGCCGACCTCGGCCAGCAACCGGCGCAGCAGCGGCAACCCGATGCCAACAACGCTGGACGGATCGCCCACGACGGCCTCGACGAACCAACCGCCGAGGCCGTCCAGGGTGAACGACCCCGCCACGCGCAGCGGTTCGCCGGTGGCCAGGTAGGCCTCCAGCTCGTCGGCCGAGGGGTTGGCGAAATGGACCACGGTGCGCCCGACGCCGATGGCTTCGGCGAGCACCGCGCCGTCGCGGACGCGGAGCACACAATGCCCGGTCAGCAGTTCCGCGCTCGAACCCGCCATCGCCACCCAGCGCTCCCGTGCCACCTCGATGGTGTGCGGCTTGCCGACCAACTCGCCGCCGATGTGCAGCATGGAGTCGCAGCCGACCACCACCGCATCGGCAACCCCAGCGGCGACGTCCACTGCTTTGGCCCGGGCCAGGGTAGTCACCACCTGGTCCGGCGACGCGGCACCCAACTCGGCGATCAGGGCTTCCTCGTCCACAGCGGACACTTGGACGGTCGGATCGACGCCGGCAGCCTGCAGCACCGACAGCCGAGCCGGTGACGCCGACGCCAGGACCAGTTGCACCCTCAGCGGTAACGGACCGCGGACGTCCAGGCACCCGACGACGGCATCGCGGCGCCGCGCAGCGCAAACGCCGGGTCACCCCACAAAGAGCGAGGTCCAGATGGAGTCGACGGCGGACCGCCCGCGGAAGCAAGAACGGCTACCAACGCGGCGATCTCGGCGTCACTCGGCGACCCCCGCAGGACGGTGAGAAACGGCGGGGCGGTCTCGGGCTGCTCACTCATAGCGGGATGTTCCCGTGCTTCTTCGGCGGCAGGGTCTGGCGTTTGCTCTGCAACAGCTGCAGCGCACGGGCTACCTGACCTCGGGTGTGCGAAGGCTGGATCACCGCGTCCACGTACCCGCGCTCGGCGCCGATGTAGGGGTTGACCAGCGTGTCCTCGTACTCCTGCTGCAGCTCGAGGCGCAGGGCCTCGACGTCCTCGCCCGCCTCCTTGGCCGCCGCCAGCTTGCGACGGTGCACGATGCCGACCGCGCCGGAGGCGCCGATCACCGCGATCTGCCCCGTCGGCCAGGAGAGATTGACGTCCGCCCCCAGGTGCTTGGAGCCCATCACGTCGTACGCACCGCCGTAGGCCTTACGGGTGATGACTGTGACCTTGGGCACGGTCGCTTCGGCGTAGGCGTAGATCAGTTTGGCGCCGCGGCGGATGATGCCGTCATACTCCTGCTCGGTACCGGGCAGGAAGCCGGGGACGTCGACGAAGGTCAGCACCGGGACGTTGAACGCGTCGCAAGTGCGGACGAAGCGGGCGGCCTTCTCCGAGGCGTGAATGTCCAGGCACCCGGCGAACTGGGTGGGCTGGTTGGCCACCACGCCTACGCTGCGGCCCTCCACCCTGGCGTAGCCGATCAGGATGTTCGGCGCCCACAGCTGCTGCACTTCGAGGAACTCGCCGTCATCGACGACCCGCGAGATCACCTCGTGCATGTCGTAGGGCTGGTTCGCCGAGTCCGGGATCAGCGTGTCCAACTCGATGTCGGCCTCGGTCAAGTTGTCGGCGACGGAGCCCTCGGTGGCCGGCGGTGCGTCGAAGCGCGGCGCCTCGGACAGGTTGTTGCTCGGCAGGTAGCTGAGCAGCTCTTTGACGTAGTCCAGCGCATCCTGCTCGTCGGCACCCATGTAGTGCGCGACACCGGACTTCGAGTTGTGCGTGTGCGCGCCGCCCAGGTCCTCCATGGTGACGTCCTCGCCGGTCACCGTCTTGATCACGTCGGGTCCGGTGATGAACATCTGGCTCGTCTTGTCGACCATGACGATGAAGTCGGTGAGTGCGGGGGAGTAGACGTGCCCGCCGGCGCAGGGGCCCATGATCAGCGAGATCTGTGGGATCACCCCCGAGGCGTGCACGTTGCGCAGAAAGATCTCGCCGTACAGACCGAGCGAGGCCACGCCCTCCTGGATGCGGGCACCGGCACCCTCGTTGATGCCGACCAGCGGGCGTCCGGTCTTGATCGCCAGGTCCATCACCTTGACGATCTTCTCGCCGTACACCTCGCCGAGGCTGCCGCCGAACACCGTGGCGTCCTGGCTGAACAGGCAGACCTCGCGCCCGTCGATGGTGCCGTACCCGGTGACCACGCCATCTCCGAAGGGGCGGTTCTTCTCCATCCCGAAGTTGGTCGAGCGATGCCGGGCCAACGCGTCCAGCTCGACAAAGGAACCGGGGTCCAGCAGGGCCTCGATGCGCTCGCGGGCGGTCATCTTGCCCATGTCGTGGGCCTTCTCCGCCGCCTTGGCCGAGCCGGCGTGGATCGCAGCCTTCTCGCGCTCGTGGTAATCGGCGAGCTTGCCCGCAGTGGTGTGGATGTCTGGGGTTACTGCCTCGGGCGCTTCCGCGGGCGCTTGTTCCGTCACACTGGTCATGGCGCGGACTCTATCGGGCGGCTCCGGGCGAGCCCGTGAGCATCCCGGCGCGTGCGACGATGCAGCCATGTGGACCGACCTCGAGCGACCACCGCTGGATGCCGCCGCGTTACGTGCAGCGCTGGTGGCGCCGGCGGGTGACTGGGCCTCGTTGGACGTGGTGAGCAGCACGGGCTCCACCAATGCGGACCTGATGGCCGCCGCGCGTGCGGGTGCGGCGGACCGCAGCGTGCTCATCGCCGAGCACCAGGACGCAGGCCGGGGCCGACACGCGCGTGTCTGGAGCAGTCCGGCGCGTGCCGGGTTGTCCTTGTCCGTGCTGCTGCGCACCGCCGGCGTGTCGCTCACGGAGCTGGGGTGGTTGCCGTTGCTCACCGGGGTGGCGGTTGCCGACGCCCTGCGGCGGGTTGCGCAGGTGGATGTCACGCTCAAGTGGCCTAACGACGTGCTCATCGACGGGCGCAAGCTGGGTGGAATTCTCGCCGAGGTGGCCTCGACCGGACCGGAGCCTGTCGTCGTCGTTGGCCTGGGCCTCAACGTCAGCCTGCGCGCCGACGAGCTGCCCGTGCCCACCGCGACGTCGTTGGTGTTGGCCTCGGCGGCGTGCACCGATCGCGGTCCTGTCCTGCGGGCGGTGCTCCGCGAACTCGCTACGCGTGAGCATGCGTGGCGTGCCGTCGGCGGAGACCCGATACGCAGCGGACTGGTCGCGGACTATCGGGCGCGTTGCTCGACCCTGGGGCGTGACGTGCTGGTGACGCTGCCGCAGGACCGAACCCTCGCCGGTCACGCCGTGGACATCGACGGCACCGGTCGTCTCCTTGTCCGCGACGAAGCCGGAACCGAGCACGCGGTAGCGGCCGGCGATGTGACGCACCTGCGAGCGGTAGCGTGAGTACCCGAGCCAACGCAGGAGGGTCTTGTGGCGTACCCGGAGGACGACCTCGCCCCCGACGAGGAGCTGATCCTGCATCGACATCCGCACTGGAAGATGCTGCTCGTGCCGGTGCTGGTACTGCTCGTGGTGGTGGCGCTCGCAGGGTTTCTCGCTGCGCTCATCCGGAACCAAAGTTGGGCGAACGTCGGCTGGATCGTGCTGGCCGTCCTGGGTATCACCGTCATCGCCCGCTGGACGATGACGCCGCTCCTGCGTTGGTACACAACTCATTTTGTGCTCACCGACCGACGTGTCCTGGTCCGCCAAGGTGTGTTCACCCGCACCGGCCTGGACATTCCGATGACCAGGATCAACAGCGTCCGATTTCGGCACGGCTTGCTCGACCGGATGCTGGGTACCGGCACGTTAATCATCGAGTCGGCTTCGCAAGAGCCTTTGGAATTTGACGACATTCCGCATGTCGAGCAGGTGCACTCCTTGCTCTACAACGAGGTGTACGACGCTGACCGTGGCGATGCTGACCGTGGCGATGCTGACCGTGGCGATGCCGACCGTGGCGATGCCGACCGTGGCGATGCCGACCGTGGTAGCGCCGACCGTGGTGGCGGGCCGGGCTGGGACGACGAGGACGGCGGCCGCGACCGGCATCGGGAAGCGCGTTCGTCAGGGTGAGCCCCGCGCGTGTGCGGTCACGGGAACCAACTCGGCCTCTGCCGCGTCGGACCTCGGCGAGGCACGCCGCATCTGGCGCACCGCGGCCCGAGCAGGAAGGCAGGTCCACGTGAGCACAGCTTCCGGCCACCACATGCCGGTGCTCACGGCGGAGCAGGCCAGTGCCGCTGTGGATCAGCGCAGGGCCGATATGGTCGGGCGCCTGGAGGCGGCCGGCAGAGCTCAGGAGCAACTGGCCCAGCTGCGGGTTCACGCACGCTCAACTCAGACGGACATCGACGCAGTGGTGTCCGGTCGCGGCACGCTGCTGGAGCTGAGCTTGGGCGAGGAGGCGGTCCGGCTGCGGCCCCAGGCGTTGGCGGCGGAGATCGTGGCGACTGTCCAGCGCGCCTGTGCCCGGGCGGGTGCGGAGACCACGCAGTTGTTGGCTCCGCTGGTGCCTGCCGATGTCGACCTAGCCGGGGTGGTGCTGGACCCCCCACTTGCCGGAGAGCAGCCGCATCGGGCGGTGCAGGACCACTCTGATGAGCCGGACGAGCCGGAGTCGTGGCTGCGCCCCGCGGACGGTGGACGCCCGCGATGAACGACGGGGGTGTGGAGCTCGACCACGACGCCGCGGTGCGGGCTGCGGCCGGGCTGAGCGAGGTGGGCGATGCGATCGAGGCTGCGGCGCAGGCGCTTTCTGCGGCGGCGGACGACCTGAGCTGGGGGCGCGACGAGGTTGGCGCGGCACTCGCGGCCCGCTATGACACCGCCCGTCAGGCAGTGGCGCGAGCGCTGCCTGTGGTCGCCCGGTCGCTACGTTCCCTCGATACCACTGTGCAAGGTGGTGCGGCCACGCTCACCGGAGTCGACGCGCACAACGGCGCAAGCGTGCACGATGTGGCTGACGGGAGGGTGTGATGGTGGCACTGAGTCTGCCGGCTGCGCTGCGGATGGCCGGGAACGTAACCGGTGGAGCGACGTTGCCGGCCATCACGCAGGCCATCGCGACATCCAGCGCAGCGATCGAAGGTCACCACCAGGCGCTGGTCCAGTTGCTGCACGGCGCAGTCGCGGCAACCACGAACACGACGAGGGCAACGCTCGGCGGGGTTCCCGGTCTCCCGTCCTCCGGACCGCTGGGCAGCAGGCGTCCCGAAGGGACAGCGACGCAGCCCGAAGGGGTGACGGTCCAACTTGCCGGCAGGCCGCCGACCCAGCAGCTGAGAGCGCTGGCGCAGCTGTCGCCGGTCGAGGCGAAGGCGGCGGTGGAGCAGTTGTCCACGGTGGAGCAGCGTGCCCTGC
>JAABUS010003741.1_pt1 | contig 23840 bp, 22 predicted proteins | sample 5560161 | NCBI WGS metagenome assembly JAABUS01 (sample SAMN10711885, study PRJNA513376) | rock metagenome | isolation source: Antarctica rocks | place: Antarctica: Victoria Land, Trio Nunatak nord | collected 2016-01-04
CCTACGACGCCTACGTCGATTGGCAGCTGGCCCAGTGCCCGGCCGGACTGTTCGCCGTCTGCGGCAGCAGCGAGATGAAGTGGCTGACGCTGGAGGAGCGGCTGGAGCTGGCCCGGCGGGCGGTCGCCCGGGCCGGGGACGTTCCGGTCTTCGCGACCGCCAACCTCGGTCCGGATCCAAACGGTCACGCCCGTGAGATCGAGCTGATGGCCGCGACGGGCGTGACAGCGGTCGTTCTGATTCCGCAGCCGGCACTGGCCAGCGACGCCATCCGCTACACCGAGTACCTGCTGCGACTCGTCGACGGGGCGCCGGTCCCGGTGCTGCTCTACGAGTGGCCCCAGGTCGATGATTACCTGCTCGACGTCGCGGTCGTCTCGGCCGTCGCCCACGCCGTCTCGGGGATCAAGGATACGACCTGCACGCTCGACGGCATCGGCGACAAGCTCCGGGTCGCCAGCGACACGGTCATCTATCAGGCCAACCTGCCGTTCCTCGTCGATTCCCTCCGGATGGGCGCCCGCGGGATCATGGCCGTCGTCTCGACGGCCCGCGCCGACCAGCTCATCGGCCTCTGGAACAGTTTTCGCAATGGCACCACCGACATCCATTGCCGGCACCGCGAACTCGTCATGCTGGACGGACTGCTCCGGCAGGCCTACCCGGCCAGCGCCAAGTACGTTGTCGCGCGGCGCGGCATCCCGATGCCGCTGACGACGCGCTGGCCAGGCCCGCTCGCGGCCGAGACTGGTCGGGCGCTTGATGTCTGGCTGGACAACCGGGATGATTGACGCCCGAACCGGCCTCCGCATACGTCCCGGCTGTCCCTCCGGATAGAGATCAGGTGCCATGAACAACTCGCTACTCAAGGCACTCGACCTCCTCGACGTCTTCACGACCACCGACGCCCGGCTGTCCCTGACCGAGATCAGCCGCCGCCTCGGCCTGCCCAAGAGCACGACCCACCGTATCCTGGCGACGCTCCACGCCCGCGGCTTCGTCGAGCGGCTGGAGAACGACGACTACGGCCTCGGGACGGCGATCGTGGCCCTGGGGCAGACGGTCCGGGTCAACGTCGAGGTCCGGGACCGGGCGGCGACGATCGCCCGGGCGCTGGCCGAGCGGTGCAAGGAGTCGATCTACGTCGCCGTCCTCGAGGGCGACCACGTCCTCTACATCTACGCGATCGAGACCAGCCAGCGCCTCGCCGCCCGGACGGCCGTCGGCGACCGGGCGCCACTCTACTGCACCGGCGTCGGCAAGGCCTGCCTCGCCATGCTCGCTACCGACGACCCGGCACTTCTCGACGGCATCGACCTCCCCCCGATCACGCCGAACACGATCACCGACATCGACGTGCTCCGAACCGATCTGCGGGGCATCCGGGAGCGCGGCTACTCGGTGGACCGGGAGGAGCACGAGGACGGCACGTACTGCACGGCGGCACCGTTCTTCGGGGCCGACGGCCGGGTCGTCGGCGCGATCAGCATCTCCGGCCGGCACCCGGAGATCGTCGGCAGCCGGCTCCCGGAACTGTCGCGGGCGGTCGGCGAAGCGGCTGGACAGATATCGAGCCGGCTGGGCTTCGTCGCCCCGCGCCCCTCCTCCGCCACCGCCCGTCACCTTATTCGCTAAGAGCTCGTTTCATAACGGTTTGGACGGACCTCCGGTCCATTGCCGAGCCATGTATAGTCACGAGATTTCACAATGCCTCGGTGACCCGATGTTGGTTATGAAAGGAGCTCAAGCGCGGTTGTCAAATGAGATGCCGGCGGCCATCATCGTAGGGGCGGCGGTGGCGAGCCCGGCCGCCGCAACGGCCTTCGCCGTCAGGCGAGACCGGCTTCGCCACCGCCGTATCACCCTCGAATCCGTCTTTCACGGACACCGGGACCGCTACGCGGCGTGGTGCTTGCAGCGCGGCAGCGAAGCGAGCAAGGCCAGCCCAGCCCCGCCGACGAATGCTCATCCAGCAGGACCACGTCAGGCACCGTGATCCGGCGACTGGATCCGGGCGAGGGCGTGGAGCTGGTCGCGGGTGTTGTCGTAGAGATCGCGGTAGATCCCGTAGAGCTCGTCGTAGAGCGGCCGGACCGCCGGGTCCGGCTGGAGCGTCTCGCCGATCCGGACCCACTGACTGGTCAGCGTGGCGAGGTCCGGGATCAGCCCGGTCGCGAGCCCGGCCAGGAACGCGTCCCCGTAGGCCGCGCCGGTCGTCCGCTCCGGAACGTCCTGCGAGACACCGGTGACATCCGACACGATCCGGAGCCAGGTCCGGTTGCGGGCGCCGCCGCCGACGGCGACGAGCCGCCGGGGCGTCGAGCCCATCGCCGCCATCGTGTCCAGGTTGTGCCGGACGCCGAAGGCGGTCCCCTCGAGCAGCGCCCGGTAGAGGTCGGCCCGGGTGTGGGCCAGCGTCAGCCCGGCGAACATCCCGCGGGCCTCCGGGTCGTTGATCGGAGTCCGCTCGCCGGCGAAGTACGGCAGGCAGACGAGCCCGTTTCCGCCCGCTGGAGAGGTCGCGGCCAGCTCAGCCAGCGCGGCGTAGGCGTTCGGCCCGCTGGCCCGCTCGGCCGCCAGTTCCGGCTGCCCGAGGGTGTCGCGGCCCCAGCGGGTCAGGCCGCCGGCCGCGGACATCCCGCCGGAGACGCAGAACGCGTCCGGCGTGGCGTAGGCGGCGCTCCACATCCGGCGGTCGGCGATCGGGGCGCTCGTCCGCTGAATGAAGAACAGCGTCGTTCCGTACATGACCATCATGTCGCCCGGCGCCGTGACGCCGACGCTGACCGCCTCGGCCGCGGCGTCGATCGTCCCGACCGTCACCGGCGTCCCGACCGGCAGGCCGGTCTCCGCGGCGGCCTCAGGGGTCACGGTACCGGCCAGCTCCGTCGCGTTGGCGATCCGGGGCAGGCGGGCGAGGTCCGTGATCGGCCCGGCGAAGCGGCCGTCCCAGCGGAGGCTGCGCAGGTCGATCAGCGGGTTGTAGTACGACGCGGTGTGGGCGTCCATCACCCGCTCACCGGTCAGGCGGAGGACGATGTAGGACGATGCCGTCAGGAACGTCTCCGTCGCGGCGAAGACCTCCGGCTCGTGGTTCCGCAGCCAGAGGATCTTGGGCCCCATCGCCTGGCTGGTCAGTGTCATCCCGCCGAGATCGAACAGGGCGTCCTCGCCGAAGTGGCCGTTGAGCCAGTCGATCTCGGCAGTCGCGCGGGAGTCGATCCCATAGAGGATGCCCGGCCGGAGCGGCCGGCCGGCCCGGTCGACCGGCAGCAGACACGGTCCGATCGCGCTGATCGCGATGCCACGGACCGCGTCGGCCCGGCCGGCCAGGAGCTGCTGGCAGACGGCGACGACGTCGCCCCACCAGATCCCGTCGGCGTCCTGCTCGTACCAGTGGGGCCGGGGCTGATCGACCCCGTGCTCGATCACCGTCTCGGCGACGACGTCACCGGCCGGGGTGCAGAGGACCCCCTTGGTGCTCGATGTCCCGATGTCGATCCCAAGCAGGAGTTCCGTCTGGCTCGTCATGCAGTCCCCTGTCGCAGGTAGTACCCTCGTGGCCGGCCCAGGTGCGCGGACCCGTGCTGGCTGGAAGGAATGAGAGTAATCTCGCCAACAACCGATGACCAGCTCCGGGCCGAGCGCGACCTGATCGCCGCCATTATCGCCGGTCTGGCCCGCGTGTCGTCCAGCCGGCTCTGGCCCGGCTTCAACCCCGCCCGCCTACCGCTCGCCGTCGCGCTCCCCGCCTCCGACGCGACCTGGCTCCTCGACCACGACCGCGCCGACGCCTACGACGCCGTCGCGTCGACCGGAGAACAACCACGCCGGCTTCGGCGGGCCGGCTTGGACGAACGGATCGTCTCCAACAGTGTCTCGCTCATCGCGGACCGCCCCACGGCGACCATCATCGTCGAGGACACGGCGAGCGAGGTGGAGCTCACCGCCCTTGCTGCCCATGAGCTGTTCCACGTCCACCAGGCCAGCCACTTCCCGGACTGGGGCGCCAACGAGGCCAGCCATCTCCTCTGGCCCTGGGACGATCCGGAGAACATTGCCCGGTCAGAGCGCGAGCTATCGCTACTGGGTCAGGCCCGTGCCGCCCCGGACGACGCCACCTGCGCCGGTCTGGCTCGACGAGCCCCCGCTCTGCGACGGGAGCGATTCGGGCGCCTCCCGCCCGACGCTCGCGACTACGAGAACGCTGTCGAACTGGTCGAGGGAACCGCCCGCCACGTCGAGGGACGGACGGCGACCCTGCTCGGCGCCCAACTTCAGGAACCGGACGCCATCGATCCAATCGATGTCCGGCGGCGCTGCTACCGGACTGGCCGCGACTGGTGCGCCCTGCTCGACCGCCTCGCGGGACCGGACTGGCCCAGCCAGCTGTCCTCAAAGGCCGGCGCGCCGATGCCCGTCCTGACGAACCTGCCGGCGGAGACCATCGGCGATCCCGGCACCGCTGACGACGGCTGGCGGGACGGACTCGCGCGGGCGACGGCGGCGATCGCAGCTGAGCGGACTCGCCGCTTCAGCCGCGTCGATCTGCTCCGGACGGAGTCCGGTGGCTCCGTCGTCATTCGTAGTCGGCTGAACGCACCGATCCGGGTGATCGGGTTCGACCCGATGAACCTCACCGGCCTGTCGGACGGCGTTGTGCTCCACGAGCGGTATCTCTCGCTGAGCGTGGGCGAGGCCCGGGTCACGATCCTGAACCGGGTAATTGTCACGACCTCCATGGGCGACCATTCGCTGTTCGGCGGCCTCGTCCGGGCCAGGATACTCATCGGTGCCGGAGGAATTGCCGCCGTTCCGGACTGGTCCGTTGACGACCTCGCCGCGCTGGGGATCCGGGTCACCGGTCCGTTCGCGGTCCGGCAGACCGGTGCAGGCTCCGCCGAACTCCTGCCTGGCGTGCAGCCGGAAGGAGCGCAGTGAATCCGGCTCTGCCGGTGGCGGCTGGTATCCTTCGCGGGCCAACGGACCTGGTCGGCGAATCAGCCAAGGAGCGTCGTCCTCGATGACCGCCATCAAAGCCCCGGCGCCGGAGTTCCGCCGGAGCACCGGTAGCGACCGGTTCACCTACCCGCTGGTCGTCGGTCTCGCCCACTTCCTCATCGTCCAGATCGCCGCCGCCTTCGCCTTTGTCTATGGAACGTCGTACAAATCATCACCTCCGAACAATTACAAAACACCCGCCGACATCGGCGGATGGATCGGCAACCTTGTCGAACCACTTCGCAATTGGGACGGACTCTGGTACACCCAGATCGCGGACCTTGGCTATGGAGCTTTTCCAAACGCCAATCCCGCATACTGGCCACTCTTTCCGTGGCTGATGGAGGGGGGCGCTCGCCTGACCGGGCTGCCGCTCGAAGTGGTTGGCTGGGTCCTCAGTAATATCTTCTTCGTGGTCGCGCTCGGCTTCGTCTACGCGCTGGTCCGGCTCGAGTTCCCGGAGCGGATCGCCCGGATCACCCTCTGGGTGTTGGCGCTGTTCCCGATGGCCCTGTTCTTCTCGGCGGTCTACACCGAGTCCCTGTTCCTGATGCTCGCGGCCAGCGCGCTCTACTTCGCCCGGACCCGCGCCTGGGCCCTGGCCGGGATTCTCGGTCTGCTGGCGGCGCTGTCCCGCTCGAACGGTGTGATGTTGCTGCTGCCGTTCGCGGTCCTGTTCATCCAGCAATACGGTTGGTCGCCCCGCCGCTGGCTGACGACCGGCCTCGCCAGCGCCGCCTTCGCCATCCTGCCGATCCTCGGCCCGGTCCTGTTCTACGTCTACCTCGGTGCCGAAGACATCCCCCAAGCGCCGACGAACCCGGCCTTCGTCGAGGTCCAGGGCCAGTGGTGGCGTTATTCCGCTCCGCCGTGGGAGACGCTCCGCTGTGCCATTGCGGACTGCACTGGTCCCATCGACCACGGCTATGGGATGCCAGATAACTACGCCGTCATCGGAGCGGATTGGTCGTGGGTCCGCGACCTGATCGACGACCCAAGCTGGAGCCACATCACATCGCTCGATTTCCGGTTCCTGTTCGCGCAGAGCGACACCGTGGAACTGGTCAGCCTGCTGCTGTTCCTCGGGCTGGCGATTATCGGCCTGCGCATCCTGCCGCTCTACCAGACAGCCTACCTGCTCCCGCCGCTGCTGTTCCCGCTGTTCCAGCCCGGCGCGGTCCACCCACTGATGAGCATCCCGCGCTTCGGGATCGTCCTGTTCCCGCTATTCGTCGTCCTGGCGATCCTGCTCCAGCGCCGGGGCCCACTCATCACCTACAGCGTGATCTCCGGCGCCCTGCTGGTCCTGTTCACAGTCCAGTTCACGCACTGGTACTGGGTGTCGTAGCGAGACCGTGCCCTGACAGGGGTTATCGCTGACGATCAGCGTCCGCGAAGACGCGAGCGACATCGACCGTGAAGCCTTCAAGCACGCGACTCTGAATCTGGCCGTCCGGGTTCAGCGGGAGCGCCACGTACTCGCCATCGGTCAACGTGCAGACCGTCGCCGTCCGCGCCTCGACGTCGATGAACCAGTACTCGGGGACGCCGTGCGTCCGGTAGAGCTCGCGCTTGTCCCCCAGATCCCGGTCCATCGTCGATGGGGAAGAGATCTCGAGGACGAGATCCGGCGCTCCGACGATACGCTTCTCGGTCACGATCTGGCGACGAGCACTGGGCACAAACAGCATGTCCGGCTGGACGATGACTCCTCCCAGAAGTTGGACATCGCACGGAGCAAAGAAGACTTCTCCCGACCCGGCATCCTCGACAAAATGATCCACGTCGCGCAGGAAGCGTCTCAACAGACGCTGATGAAGAATCGTCGGAGCCGGCATCTCGATCAGGATCCCATCGATGAGCTCGTAGCGCCGTCCGTCGTCGGGCAACTGGTCGTAATCATCTATGGTGAACAGTCGCGTCTGCTGTCCGATGACCATCGTCAGGTTCCTTCCCCGTAGTCCGGCAGGTTATCGCTACCCCCGCCCGGCCGCGATCAGCTCCCCGGTGTCAATTGCGAAGCCAGGCAGGATGGTGCTCCGGACCAGCCCATCGCTCCCGTTTGCAATGATGGGATCGCGCCCGTCCGGCCAGGCGCGGACGGCGACATCCGGCTCGACGAGGTTCACGGTCCAGTACTCTCGTACACCGGCCTGACGATAGATCCAGTTCTTGCGGCCCAGATCGCGGCCGATGGTCGGAAGCATGGAGATCTCCACGACGAGGTCGGGAGCCGCGACGATGCGGTCGGTCCGGACGATGTCCCGCCGGTCGGCGGAGATGAAGACCAGGTCGGGCAAGGCGACATCGTGTTCCCCGAGAACGACCCACGGCGGCGAGACCAGGACTTCTCCGGACGCTCCCTCGACCACGAATCGGTCGATCGCCCGGAGGAACGCCAGCACGGTGCGCTGATGCTGGGCGTCGGGGGCGTGGAGCGGAAACAGGAAGCCCTGCAGGATCTCGTACCGAGGCCCTTCCGTCGGGACATAGTCGAGATCGGCCACGTTCATCGGCCGATCCTGGCCGATCCCCTCGCCGTGCTTCTCGATCAGCTCGCCGGCGATCAGCTCGAACTGCCGGCCATCGTCGGGCAACCGGTCGTAGTCGTCCACGGTGTACAGCCGGGTCTGCGGGATCCGGGTTGGTTCGGCCACCGTTTTTCCCTCCTGTTAGCGCGACTATCGGTCGGCCGCCGCGTCGAACAGCGCCGAGACATCGATCTTCAAGTCGGGCAGGACGATGCTCCGGGCTTTACCGTCTTCATCGGTCGGGAGTTCGACATAGTACCGACCCTCCAGCACCCATGTCGTCTGGGTCTGGGCGATGGTATCGATCAGCCAGTATTCCCGAACACCGGCGTGCTGGTACTTGTCACGTTTGCGCACCATGTCCCGCAATCTGGAATCAGGCGAGGTCGCCTCCACCACGAGATCCGGCGAGCCCTTGACGAGTCGTCCCGCCATCATCGCCTGATTGCCGCGTGACACGAAGACGAGATCGGGCTGGAGCACATTGTGTTCGGCCAGCTCGACGCCGAGCGGTGAAAACATCACCCATCCAAATTTTCGCTCCTGTACATATGCCCACAACATGGCGAAATAGTTGGCAAGGAGCAGTTGGTGGAACAGCGAGGGAGCCCGCATCTCGATCAGTTCCCCATCGATGAGTTCGTAGCGCCGGCCGTCGTCCGGTAGGCGCTCGTAGTCGGCCACGGTCAGCGGCTCGGTCTGAATCCTGTGATGCGGCTCGGCGACCATCGGCGTGCTCTCCTCGCGCCCATTGCGCGTCATCGTGTTGCGATCGAGTGTGCCATAGCGTCGGGCCGGTTTCATCGACCTGATCCACAGCAAATGGACCAGCGGGACGCCGGGCCACGTACAATCACCGCCACGCACAATTGGCGACCGGACCCGGCGCCACTGGCCGTCACGACGACGCGACCGGCGGTGGCTGCGCTGACGCGGCCGGGTCCGACGCAGGGAGAGGGAATTCCGTGACCGAGGCAACGGCACCACCGAAACAGGACAGCACGACGGCCAGCATGACCCGGACGCTCACCGGCGGGCAGGCGCTGGTCGAGCAGATCAAGGCCGAGGGGATCGACACGCTCTTCGCCCTGCCGGGAATCCAGCTCGACGGGCTGTTCGACGCGATCTACGACGCCGTCAACGACGGCTCGCTGCGCGTCTTCCACACCCGCCATGAGCAGACCACCGCCTACATGGCCGACGGCTGGGCGCGGTCGACCGGCAGGATCGGCGCCTGCGTCGTCGTCCCCGGGCCAGGGCTGATGAACGCGCTGGCGGCGCTCTCGACGGCCTACGCCGCCAACTCGCCTGTCCTCTGCATCTCGGGACAGATCCAGTCGGATCTGATCGAGTTCGGCCGCGGCCTGCTCCACGAGATCCCGAACCAGCTCGCGATGGTCCGCTCCGCGACCAAGCACGCCGAGCGGGCGATGACGCCGGAGGAAGTACCAGGCGTCCTGAACCGGGCGATCCGGACGATGTGGGACGGCCGCGTCCGCCCGGTCGAAATCGAGGTTCCGCAGGACACGCTGTTCCAGACGGGCGACGTCCAGACCCTGCCCGGCGCCGGTGAGCGCCAGCGCCGGGCCCCGAACCCGGACGAGATCGAGGCGGCCGCGAAGCTGCTCGGCGGGGCGAAGAACCCGGTGATCTTCGCCGGCGGTGGCGTGATCGGCGCCGAGGCATCGGCCGAACTCCAGCAGCTGGCCGAGATGCTCCAGGCTCCGGTCATCATGAGCAGCAACGGCAAGGGCGCCCTCACCTCCCGCCACCCGCTCGCCCAGCACGGTCTGGCGGCGATGGAACTGGTCCCGAACGCCGACGTGCTGCTCGCGGTCGGGACGCGGTTCGCCGACGCCGTCACCCTGCGCTGGAAACTCCAGCCGGGCCGGACGGTCGTCCAGCTCGACATCGACGGCGAGGAGGTCGGCCGGAACTACCCGGTCGCCGCCCCCATCGTCGCCGACGCGAAGCTCGGGCTCGCCGCGCTGATCGAGCGCATCCCAACCTACAGCGGCGCCCGGCCGGACCGGACCGCCGAGTTCGAGGCGCTCAACCGATCGATCCAGGACCGGATCGACGGTGTGCAGCCGCAGGCCGGCTTCGCCTACGCGATCCGGTCGGAGCTGCCGGACGAGGGCATATGGGTCTCGGAGCAGACGCAGATCGGCTACTGGGCCAACCTCGGCCTGCCGGTCTACAACCCGCGGACCTTCCTCGGCCCGAGCTACCAGGGGACGCTCGGCTACGGCTTTCCGACGGCGCTCGGCGTCCAGGTCGCCCACTGGGACACGCCGGTCGTCTCGGTCAACGGCGACGGCGGCTTCGGCTTCGCGCTGGCCGAGCTGGCGACGCAGGCCCAGTTCGGCATCCCGCTGGTCAGCGTGGTCTTCGACGACGGCGCCTTCGGCAACGTCCGCCGAATCCAGCAGGAGCAGATGAACGGCCGGACGATCGCCTCGAACCTCCAGAACCCGGACTTCCGCGATCTCGCCAACGTCTTCGGCGTCACCGGCCGCCGGGCGGAGACGCCCGAGCAGCTCCGCACGCACCTCCGCGAGGGCTTCGCCGCCCGCGAACCGACCCTGATCCACGTCCCGGTCCAGCCGATGCCGAACCCGTGGACGATCCTCGGCATTCGGTAGCGACGTGGTATTGAAGTCAACTGTTCGACATACGGCCCGGCGGGGAGGAAATCTGCTCGCCGGTCCGCGAGGTTTTCGGACAGGGTAACTTGCCAATCGTGTCCATATTCCCCGCGAAAGCTGAACTGCGATCACTCGTTCTACAAGAACTGAGTCAAGAGCAGGAGAAGGCACATGGACGAGTTCTACACTCCTGCGCGACTACCGGGTTGGATCATAGCTTCGATTTTCCTTGTCATCGGCTTGATATATGCAACCGGGGGGACCAGTACCTCTCTCAGGTTTCTCGGATTCGCATTATTGTGCGTCGCCGTCGCTATTGGATGGTGGCTACTCTTCCTGCGTTCCCGCGATCGACAAGCCTTCGAGCAAGCGAGGAGCCTACGGGAACGTCAGGAAGAGGAAAGACAACACGCCCGCGTCCTGCATGCGCAAGACCTCGGTCGGATCCTGGTCCAAAGTGGGACAGAGTTTGAAGCAACGGTGCGAGATGTCCTCAACGCTCAAGGGTACGACCTTGTTCGTGTTGGCAGAGCAGGCGATAGGGGTCTGGATCTGGAAGGTCGAGACCCGTCTGGCCAGCCGGTAATCGTTCAGTGCAAGCGGTACGGACCCGACAATAAGGTGAATTCTCCTGCGGTCCAGAGTTTTATCGGGGCGATTGTCAACCATGGCGCAACGTCAGGGATATTCGTCGCCACGTCCACCTTCACCCGTGATGCTCAGCGATTGGTCGAGCAGTCTCGCGTTCCGGTTCAGTTGATTGACGGCAGGGCATTTACGGCCATGGCTCGGGACACTTCGATGAGGGTGTGAGTCAGTGAATCCTCGGCATGGTCAATGTTTATCTGCTCATCAGAAAACAACGCCGGCTCAACTTCGGGAGGCGGCGACACCCGGCAGGATCGTCTCGCGGATGACGGGGCGGGGGCGAACCTGATTCCCGGGCAGGTCCAGCGGCAGGACGGGCTCGATCGCGGCCGTGATGACGAAGTCGAGGCTCGGGACGTCGTCGATCAGCGACTCGCCGCAGCCGAGGGCGAAGAAGGCCGGAATGCCTTGGATCTCGTCCAGCTAAAAGTGGTAGCCATGGCGGGCGCAGCGGCCGAAGTTGTCGGTCTCGATCGGCTGGACCTGGAACGTCGTCGAGACGTCGACCCAGTCGGCCGGGACGATCTGCTTGCCGCCCCACTCGCCGCCGCAAAGGTACAAGTAGCCGAACTTCGCCATCTCGCGCGGGGTGATGTGGAGGCCCCAACCGCCAGCCGACTCGCCCTGCGGCGACTCCAGCCAGTCGGCAATCTCGACGCCGATCGGGGTGAAGATCCGCTCCTGGCTGAACGCGTGCAGCGTCTGGCCGGTCGTGGCCTGGAGCACGGCCGAGAGCACATGGGAGTTGCCGGAGTTGTAGGCATGGGCCGTCCCATGGGCGGCGACCATTGGCAGGGACAGCGTCCGGGCCACCTAAATCCGGCGCGTTGTCGAGGTTGGCGTCGTCGGTCGGCCCGTTCCACCGGAGGCCGCTGCACATCCGGAGAAGGTCCTCGACGGTGATGTCGGCGACGGTCGGGTCGACCCCGGTTGGGATCCGGTCCGGGATGACGTCGCCCAGCCGACTGCCCAGCGCCAATGATCCGTCGCCGATCGCGATCCCGATCGCAGCGCTGGTCACGCTCTTCGTAGTGGACCAGATGTCCGTCACCCGCTGTGCGGCGAAGCCATTGGCGTAGTGCCCGTAGACGAGGTCGCCGCCGTAGGCGACGGTGAGGGCCAACAGCGACGGAACCTCGATCGCCAGCCGGTCGCTGACCACCGCGAACAGGTCCGGCTCGAGACCAACCGCCTCGGGCCGGGCCAGACGCCAGCCCTCGATCGGCCAGTAGACCGGCTCGTCCCGGTCCCGGGGCCGGGCCAGCCGGGAGAGCGATCCGGCGAGCGGGAGGGTGAGCGCGCCGGACAGGGCGGCAAGGAGGCGGCGACGGTCGAGCGTGGTCAAGGAGCGATCCTCGGGATGGTCGGCAACCTGGGCATGGCCCAATTCCACCACACGACGGGTGACAAGGTCGACACCGGATACCACAACGTGAGCGACCGATCCAGTCGGACGATCCCAACATCCATAGCCGGGTCAGTGCGTCAGGATCTTGCCGAGGATCACGATCCCGCCCAGTGCGAGCTCTCCCAAGACGATGGCGGCGCGAGCCCAGAACGGAAACGCCGTGTTCCGGACCGCGAAGATCGCCGCCGTGGCCAGCGTCAGCATCAGGGAGGCGATCGCCAGGATCAGGGCCGTTCGGAGGCCCCAGAGCCCAGTCAAACTGACCAGCAGGAGCGCAACCGGGACGACCATCGTCACCAGGCTCTGCCCGGCCGTGGAAAAGATCTCGCTCCGGACATCCCTCTTGACGTACTCAGGGTGATTCCGGACCACTCCATGGGCCAAGAGCTCCGAGAAGAGGCTGGCGATCCAGAGCGTTCCCATCGCCAGCACGACGCTGACGACCGCCGACCAGGTGGACTCCTCATCGACGTGAATCAGCAGCAGCATCAGGACGGCTACACCGGTCAGGGTGGCGTAGATCCGCTCCCTGAGCGCTCCGGCGAATGCCCCTGGATCATCAGGGTGCTCACTGCCGAGGCGGCCACCGAACCGCGATCGGCTCGCCATTGCCTAGGCCTTTCCGATCAGGACCGGCTCGGTTGGCCGCTCGGTCGGGAGCCCACCGGCCGCCTCGACGTCGTAGCCCCAGCCGAGCAGGCCGTCGCGCATGGCCCGGAGGATGATCAGGCGGTGGATCTCGCTGGTGCCCTCGACGAGGGTCAGCTGGCGGGCGTCGCGGTAGTAGCGCTCGGTCGGGTAGTCCTTGAGGTAGCCGATCCCGCCGAGGGTCTGGAGGGCGCGGTCGGCGGCCCGGATCGCGACCTCGCTCGCCATCGCCTTCGCCATCGACAGGTAGTGGGCGATGTCACGGTCGCTACCGCCCTCGTCGACCATCCAGGCCGCGCGGTAGGTCAGCAGGCGGGCGGCCTCGATCTCGATCGCGAGCTCGGCCAGCGGGAACCCGATCGCCTGATGCTCGACGATCGGCTGGCCGAAGGTCTGGCGCCGCTGGGCGTAGGCGAGGGCGTACTCGACGGCGCCGGACGCCAGCCCGACCCCTCGGGCGGCGACCAGTGGCCGGACGACGTTGAGGTGCCGCATGACCAGCTTGAAGCCCCGGTTCTCCTCCCCGAGCAGGGCGCTGGCCGGGACGCGCAGATCATCGAGGTGGATCTCGACGACCGGGATGCCGAGGACGCCCATCTTCGGGAGCTGCCGGACGATCCGGAACCCGGGGTTCGGCAGGTCGACCAGGAAGGCGCTGACGCCGCGGCTGCCGGCAGCCGGGTCCGTCTTGGCGACGACCATCGCGAAGTCGGCGGCGGTCGCCTGCCCGGCCCAGAGCTTGGCTCCATTGATGACGTACTCATCGCCCTCCCGGACGGCCGTCGTCGTGATCGCGGCGGAGTCCGACCCGGTCCCCGGCTCGGTCAGCGCGAAGCAGCCCCGCAACCGGCCCTCCGCGACGCCGCGGACGTAGTGTCCCTGCTGCTCCGGCGTCCCGGCGATCATCAGACCGGAGGTGGCGAGGCGCGTCGTCAGCAGGAGCAGGCCGGCGGAGCTGCAGTACTTCGCCACCTCCTCGACCGCCAGCACCAGGCCCATCATGCCGTCGCCGGTCCCGCCCATCTCCTCAGGGAAGGCCAGCCGCAGCAACCCGGCGTCCCGGAAGGCCTCGAAGATGTCCTCGGGGTAGACGCCGTCCCGGTCGATCGCGGCCGCCCGGGGCGCGACGATCGTCTCGGCTACCCGCCGGGCCGTCGCCCGGATCTCCTCCTGCCGCGCGGAAAGCCGAAAGTCCACGGTCACACCCTCTCTGCTGACGACGTTCCCGGTCGAGCAGTGACCGGGGCTGGATGACGATGGTTCACCGGCGTGATGACCCGGCCCCTACTCCGGCAGCTCGTAGCGCCCGGACCGCTGGGTGATGACGAGCCGGTAGACGACCGTGTCGTCCGGCAGGTCCGGCACGTCCCGCGGTTCGGGGTAGACGACGCGGAGCCCGGCCGCCCGGGCCGCCGAATCGGTCAGCTCCTCGTAAATCACCTCGCAGATGACGCTGACCCAGCGGTCGGCCTCCTCGGCGCTGTCGACCTCGAAGCAGGCCAGTGCGTTCCGGCGCATCGTCCGGATCTTGCGGCCCGGCCCGCTGTGGCCGTACACCGCCGCGCCGTCATAGCCATAGGCCAGCGGGACGAGGAACGGCCGGCCGTTGTCGACCTCGGGCGACGCGCAGGCGATCCGCCCGACGAGCGCCGTCCGGAGGAGCTGTTCGATCCGCTCTTCGTCGAGGACGCGAATGACGCCCATGTGCTATTGGGACCTTCCCTGATGGTGACCAGCATGGTGGCGAGCGGCCAGCGCACGGGGCGCCGGGTTGCCTCCGGCATGGTAACGCGTGGCGCCTCCGGATTCCGGTCCGGAGTGCCGGGCCGGGACGTTTGGATGATGTGAGGCCCCGCCATGCTCACACCGGTTTCACCCTCTCTTCACATCCGCGGCGCAGACTGACCATACCGGGCCGACGCCGCCCCGGGAGACTGAGCGGGTAGCCGCCGAGGGATCGGCGCCCTGCCGCGGACGTTCCCCGCACGGCGACCCAAGGATGGAGAACCGGCAACGTGATGACCCAGGAGATGCACCGGCGCCACGGCCCGATGCTCCAGCGCACGATCCCGGTCCCGGTCCTGCCTTCGCAAAGTCCACCGGCCGCTCAGCGGAGCGAGTCGGTCCGGCGCCTGGTCGGCGGCCTGCTCTCCCGGCGCTCACAGATCATCATGCTCATGGCCGCCGTGCTGGGGTCGGTGCTCGCGTTCGCGCTCGTCCCGCCGGTGCAGGACGAGGTCCGGCACGCCCTCGACGTGGTCCGGACAGGCGACCAGCACGCGATCGGCGACTACCTGCGCTCCTTTGGTGCCTGGGGTCCGGTGATCTCGCTGGCGATGATGGTCGCCCAGGCGATCGTGGCGCCAACCCCCGGCGCGCTCGTCGTCTTCGCCAACGGCATCGCCTTCGGCACCTTCTGGGGGACCGTCCTCAGCGTCGTCGGGCAAACACTCGCGGCGATGGTCTGCTTCTGGATCGCCCGCCTGCTCGGCCGCGGCCCGGTCGAGGCGATGGTCGGCCGGTTCGGGCTGGACTCGCTGGACCGCTGGTTCGGCCGCTGGGGCGCGCTCAGCATCGTCCTGCTTCGGCTGGTCCCCGGCGTCGCCTTCGACGGCGTCTCGTACGGCGCCGGGCTGCTCCGGATCGGCTTCCGGACCTTCGTCGTCGCCACGGTGATCGGCGTCCTGCCCCAGTCGCTGTTCTACACCTGGATGATCCAGCGCTACCCCGGCCTCGCCGTCGGAATCACGGTCGTCGCGATCACGATCTTCTCCGGGACGGCCCTTGTCGGCATCGTCTCCGGCATCGTCCACCGCCGCCGGAGCACTGCCGCCGGGCTTGACGTCTAGCCCGACGCCGCGTTCCCGGATCGCCACCGCTCGGCCAGCCGCTCCGGCGCGTTGACCAGCCAGGCGTCGGTCAGCACATCGAGCAGATCGTCGTCACCGATCATGCTCAGGCGGATCAGCACGAGCCCACTTTCCGGGCCGTCGTAGTGAGGCGTGGTGTAGAAGGGTGGGTCACCCTCCGCGAGCAGCGCCGCCCGGAACTGCTGGCCGACCTTGACGGCCAGGCTGTCGCCGTCCTCCCGGAGCCGCGCGAAGAACTGCTTCCGGATCCGGAAGGCGGCCGTCCGGTACGACGTGCCCTCGATCGTCTCCGGAAAATCGGCCAGGATGCGCTGGACCGTCCCCCAGTTCGCCATCGTTCGCTCCTCCGGATCCGTTGGCCAGGTCTGCCCACCGGCGTCTCACCGCCTTCACTTTCAGAGTTGTACTGCTATCCTGTGAAGCTTCTTTTCGCCCGGCGTGTGGGGGCGGCCTGTGCCCCGATCACCGCGAGGAGGCTCACGATGAGCGATCAGGATCATCGGACTATCATCGGCCAGTACCCGTACATCCGCTACGACGACCCGGAGGCGATCGTCCGGCCCTGGGACCCGCGCGGTCCGGCGGTTGCCGACCGGCTGATTGGGCTGATCGGCGCGGCCTTCCCGGAGGGGACGGTCGAGCACATCGGCAGCACGGCGATCCCCGGCTGCGACGGCAAGGGCGTGATCGACCTGATGCTGCTCTACCGCCCGGGCCGGCTGGCCGCCGCCCGGGATGCCGTCGACGGTCTCGGCTTCCAGCGCCACGAGGCGCCCGGCGCCCACCCGGACGAGCGGCCGGTCCGGATCGGGACAATCGACCATGACGGCGAGACGTTCCGGGTCCATGTCCACATCCTGGCCGGGGACGCCACCGAGGTCGTCCGCCAGCGGCACTTCCGCGACACCCTCCGGTCGGACCCAGAGCTGGTCGCAGCCTACGTCGCCGACAAGCGCCGGATCGCTGCCGGCGGCGGGGTGGGCGACGGCACAGCCTACGCCGAAGCAAAGGCGCAGTTCATCGGGGCGGTCAACGAGACCAGGTAACGATCACCTGTGGAAGCTGTCCCATAAGGACGATTCCTTGTGGTCGCCGCGGACCGATCTGTAGGGACATGGCTTGCCTTGTCCGCGCCCTCAGGCGCAGCACCGCGTTGCGGTCCCGGTGCTCGCGAACCACCAGGTTCCCGCAAGCATCATGGTTGCGGAGCCAGTTATCGCCCTGCGGGGCGATGGCCGCTGCGGCGGCCGGGCTTGCAAGCTGCGCCCCTACGGACGAGTTGCCGCAGCGGCCACCAGGCCATCGAACAGACGGTCCCGCCACTCGCGTGTCGGGACCATCGATGGGCTATCCCGGATTCGATCAGTGCGGGCCGACCGGCTGCCCGTCGGTGCCGCAGGGGCCGCCGCCGGGGTTCTCGTCGATGAAGACCTCCTCGCCGCCGAAGGTCAGGACCGGCCGGTACCAGCTAGACATCACCTCGGTCGAGCGCGGCACGTAGTGACAGATGAAGGAGCGGCGGAACCGGTCCGTGCTGCTGTTCGGGCCGGAGCCATGGACGAGCGTGCCGGTGAAGAACAGCATGTCGCCCGGCTCCATGATGACCGGGATCTGCTCCAGGCCCGGTGGCAGCGGGACGTACTCCCGCGTGAACGAGAGCGCCGAGTCGGACTCCTCCGGGCAGAACAGGTCCATCAGGTGCGTCCCGGGGACGACTTCCAGCCCACCGTTCTCCTGGTCGACGTAGTCCAGCGAGCACCAGGCGGCGATGCAGGTGCCGGGGTCGACGTTCAGGAAGAAGTTGTCCTGGTGGAGGGCCTGACCGCGACCGCCAGGCGGCTTGAAGTAGAGCATGCTCTGGGCGGCAAGCGGCTCCTCGCCGAACAGGTCGGTCAGGACCGGCTCCAGCCGCGCGTCGAGCAGGTACTGCCGTGGCACCTCGCTGAACCGGTGCGGGTGCATGACCCGGGGGTACATCCTGAGCGGGTCGCCGCCGGCCTCTTCCTCGGTCTTCGGCTCGAAGAACCCCTCGACCGGTCCGTTCCGGTGCATCTCCATGAACGTGTCGCGAAGGTGATCGACTTCCTCCGTGCGATAGAACCCCTTCAGGACGAGGTACCCATCCGTCTGAAAGGTGTCGAGCTGCGCCTGGGTCAGGCCCCGGAGTTGCTGTGCCGCCGCTACCATGCGAGCGTCTCCTGTATCGATGCGACCGGCGCGGCCCCTGCCAGGCCGGGTCGCACAGTTGCCGACAGGATACATCCGCTTACCCGAAGACAACAGCGCCCGAACGACGAAATCGGGGCAAATCTGCGCTTCCGTCTGGCCGGATCGCCCGGGCCACGCAGGAGCGCATCCCGCAGCGCCCGATACCTCCGCCAAGGCTGACGCTGATTTGCCGCGCCGCCCCGCCGCTACCGACCGGCGACGGCGATCCCGTGGGCGGCCGGGATCAGCCGCTCGCCGAGCAGCTCCAGCACGCCGGGGGCGTCGGAGTTGCCCATGCTGATGACGGCGTGGTCGACGCCCAGGTCGGCCTGACCCTTGAGCGCTTCCAGAAGACGGTCGACGGCATCCTCACCCGCCGCGTCTGGGGTGATCTCGGTCAGAATCGTCTGGGTCGTCTTCTCGATCCCGGCGTAGTCGCGGCCGAGCGTGTCGCAGTGGCCCCGCAGGACCTCCAGCTTGTGGCCGAGGTCGGCACTGCTGGAGATGTTGCAGGCGTCGGCGTACTGGGCGACCAGGCGGAGCGTCTTGCGCTCGCCGCTGCCCCCGACCATGATCGGCGGGTGCGGCCGGCTGAGTGGCTCGGGGTGGTTGAGCGTCTCGGCGAGCTGGTAGTGCGTGCCCGTGAACGGACCGTCGTCGTCGGACCACATCTGCCGCAGGATCCGGAGCGCCTCCTCCAGCCGCTCGAACCGCTCCTTGAGCGGCGGGAACGGGACGCCGAGGCCGAGATGCTCGCGCTCGAACCAGGCCGCGCCGACCCCGCACCACGCCCGGCCGCCGGAGAGGACGTCGAGCGTCGTGACCGTCTTGGCGAGGATGCCGGGGTAGCGGTAGGTGATGCCGGTGACGAGCGTCCCGAGCCGGATCCGCTCCGTCACGGCGGCGGCGAAGCTGAGGGCCGAGTAGCCCTCCAGCATCGGGTCGTCGGTCGCGCCGCGGTGAGGCAGCTGGAAGAAGTGGTCCATCACCCAGAAGGAATCGAACCCGGCGTCCTCGGTGCTCCGGGCCAGCTTCGCGAAGCCGGGGCCGATGCCGGCCGTTCCGCCGGCGTATGTGAAGTGACCGACCTGCAATCCGACCCTCATGTCGCGTGTCCCTCTCGGTCGATCGTCCGTCCTGCCATCCGCTTTTCCCAATGATGTCCTATGCGCGTGCAAACCGTAAGTCCCAAGAGGCGTAGCGAGAGATATGAGACACAACAGTCAGATGAGAACCGCACGGGCATCGCGGCTCCGGAGCCGCGATGCCCGTGCGGTTCACCGGTTTTTCAGGTCAGCCGTCAGCCCGCAGGTGGATCGCCGATCGGGAAGGCGATGTCCGTCACCTCGTCGTTGGGTCCGGCCTTCATGAAGTCGGTGAAGTAGACCTCCCGGGGCGGGCCGGCGATCTGCTGGCCGCTTTCCGCGATCCAGCGCTCGACGGCGTGGTATGCGGTCAGGATCTGGGGAAACTCGACCTGCGCCTTGCGGATCCGTGTGTAGGCCTCGCGGTGGGAGGGCTCCACCCGGGTCGGTTGCACGACGGTCGTCCCCTCCGGTGGGCTGATCGGCCCGCAGACTTCGACCGGGCCATCGCTGTCCTCGTTAACCTGACCGTGGAAGATGACGAAGATCGGACCGGAGATGCCGCCGTAGGCTTCGGCGGACTGCCAGTGCCGCCCGATCGCCGCGCCCATCCAGTCGGACAGACCGGCGACGGTGATGTGACGCTGTTCCGTAAGGACGAGCTGATCCGGGACGTCGCGCTCCTGAACCTTGAACATGCTGTACTGCCTCTCGTTTCCCGTGAGTCGATTCTGGAGCCAGACCATCAGCTCCCGCTGCCGGCCTAACCGGTCCTCGGCGCCGGCCCACCAGGCCGCCAGCACGCCGGACCGGTCCGCTTCCCGCGCCGCCACGACCTCGGCCACCTGCGCCAGCGGCATGTCGAGCCGCCGCAGCATACCGATCAGGCGGGCCGTCTCCAGCTGGCTCGCCTGATAAGAGCGGTACCGGCTGTCCGGATCGACGGTGTGCGGGACCAGCAGACCGAGGCGGTCGTAGAGCCGCAGCGACTTCATCGAGAGCAGCGACCGGCGCGAGAACCGGCTGATACTCAGGAGTTCGTCGGGCAGGCTGGCGGGCTTAGGAGCGGTGCTGATCCGGTTGGCGTCGATCACTGCTGGTCCTCCAGATCGGGTGCCATTCACCCGACATTCCTACTCTGCGGTCTGCCCCTTGGGCAAGGTCAACCCCTGTGTCCCAACCAGTTTTTCCAGGACGAGAGACACCCAGGACGAGAGACACAATGGAGGCGATGCCCGGCCACGAATGGCAGCGAGGCGAGCCGGGCTCAGGAACCGGTGCGAAGCGACCTCAAAGAATCATCCATTCCAAGTGACAGGTCCGTTCGCAAACATTGTTCTCGCCCTGCGGGGAGATGGCCGCTGCGGCCGCCCGGGCGGGGCAAGCCCACGCCCCTACGATCACGGCGCTGCTACTTGAATTGTCAAGCTCAGGAGAACCGCCGTCCGCTCAGGACGCCTCGGCGATCTCCACGTTGAGCTCCCGGTCGGGGATCTCGCGGAGCCCGGCCTCACCCAGGAGGTCGCGGACCCGTTCGGGGTGATCGGTGATGACGCCGCCCAGCCCGGCCCGGACCCGGGAGACGACGGTGTCGAGGTCGTGGATCAGGGCGACGGTGCCGATCCCCTTGGCGGCCGCCTCGGCCAGCACCTCGTCGACCGCCGCCCACCACGGCAGGCTGACGGCCGCCGCTCCGACCTCGATCGCCGCGTCGATGTGGGCGGAGAATTCGCGCCGCGTCTTCTGCCGCTCCTCGACGAGGATCACCCGGGCCTCGGGTACCATCGACCGGGCCAGCAGGGCCGACTCGCTGCCGTGCAGCCAGAGTGCCGTCCGCGGGCCGAGCCGCCGCCGCCGGATCTGCTGGAGCGCCGCCCGGACGCCGCCCTGATCCTTGACGTGCAGCGCCGGGCCGGGCAGCGCCGGGTCCGACGCGATCAGGTCGAGCGCCTCGGCCAGCTCCGTGACGTGTTCCTCGTGCTCGTCGCCGAGGGACAGTCGCCGAAGCAGCCGGGCCGGCGTGAAGCGGACCGGGACCGGATCGGTGATCCGGCCACCCGGGGCGTCGTGGCCGAGATACCAGTCGTGATGGATGAACGGCGTTCCCCCGAGGCTGCGGCGGACATCGAGTTCGACGAGGTCCGTCCCCAGCGCCCCGTTGGCGCGGATGCCGGACAGGCTGTTCTCGACGGCGCCAGGCGCATTGGCCCGGTGGGCGACGATGAAGGGGGTCGACCAGTCGCGCCAGGCGACCGGTGGTTGCGAGGAAGTGGTCATGGGGATCATCTCTGCTCCTGACGCCGGCCCTTCGTTGGCCCGTTGGCGACCCTGCCAGTTCCGCGCCGGCGGCGGTCGAAGTGCGTGACGGCAGCGGTGATCCGCCCCCGATCCCGGCGGCGTATCGGGCGCGGTCGCAGCCAGACTGACATAAATAGCCCCGCCGCTGTGGTATAATCTGCTGGTTCGGCACCCCAACGACGCCGCGTCCGGGCGACTCCCGGATCGCGCACCCATCGCCGGACCACACGGGCGCCAGCCGCCCGTCCCCTCCAGCGATCAGCCTGCAACCTCCTGTTCGCCCTTCCGTTTGCCTTTCTCTTCGTGGAGCGCCGAGACCGTGGTTCAGACTGTTCAGTCCGCCGCCGGCATCATCGTGCCCGGCCAGCCGACCTCAGCCGCCGACATCCGTAATATTGCCATCATCGCGCACGTCGATCATGGCAAGACCACCCTGGTCGATGGGCTGCTCAAGCAGAGCCACATCTTCCGCGACCCGGACAGCGCCGGCTCACTGATCATGGACTCCAACGACCTGGAGCGGGAGCGCGGCATCACCGTCTTCTCGAAGACGGCCGCCGTCACCTATCACGGCGTCAAGATCAACGTGATCGACACGCCGGGCCACGCCGACTTCGGCGGCGAGGTCGAGCGCGTCCTGAACATGGCCGGTGGCTGCGTGCTGGTGATCGACTCCGTCGAGGGGCCGATGCCGCAGACCCGGACGGTCCTCCAGCGCGCCCTCGCGCTCGGTCTCCGGCCGATCGTCGTCGTCAACAAGGTCGACCGGCCGATGGCCCGCTGCGAGGAGGTCGTCTCCCTGACGCAGGACCTCTTCCTCGACCTCGCGACCGACGAGAGCCAGCTGGACTTCCCGGTCCTCTACGCCATCGCCCGCGACGGCCGGGCCGGCTACAAGCCGGATGAGCTGGAGGACGACCTCCGACCGCTGTTCGAGACGATCCTGAGCTACGTGCCGGCGCCGGAGGTCGAGGCCGAGGGCCCGGCCCAGATGCTGATCGCCTCGCTGGACTACGACACCCACAAGGGCCGGATCGCGATCGGGCGGCTCGAGCGCGGTCACATCTCGGCCGGCGAGACGCTCGTGATGGTCGGCCCGATCGGGCAGGACCATCCCGTCTCCCGCCAGAAGGTCACGGCCCTGGCGACCTTCGAGGGGCTCGGCCGCCGCGAGATCCCGATGGCGATTGCCGGCGACATCATCGCCCTGGCCGGTTTCAACGAGGCCCGGATCGGCGCCACGCTGGCCGACCCGTCCACCCCCGAGCCGCTCCCGGCACCGGAGATCGAGGAGCCGACGCTCCGGCTGACCTTCGGCGTCAACACCAGCCCGTTCTCCGGCCGCGAGGGGACCTTCCATACCAGCCGGCAGCTGGGCGACCGTCTCCGCCGCGAGCTGGAGACCAACCTCTCCCTCCGGATCGCCGACACCGAGCAGGCGGACGTCTTCGCCGTCTCCGGCCGCGGCGAGCTGCACCTCTCGATCCTGATCGAGACGATGCGCCGCGAGGGCTACGAGTTCCAGGTCTCCCGGCCGGAAGTCATCACCCGCGAGATCGGCGGCAAGCTCCACGAGCCGGTCGAGGAGCTCGTCATCGATTCGACCGAGGAGTTCGTCGGCACGGTGACGGAGCTGGTCGGTTCCCGCCGGGCGCAGATGAACGACATGGTCAACGACGGCCGCGGCAACGTCCGCGTCGTCTACACCATCCCGACCCGCGGCCTGATCGGTCTCCGCAACGCCTTCCTGACGGCGACCAAGGGCAACGGCGTGATGTCGTCCCGCCTGATCGGCTTCGAGCCGTGGCAGGGCGCCATCCAGCAGAACCGCTCCGGGGCGCTCGTCTCCTCCGAGACCGGCACCGCGCTGGCCTTCGGCCTGGCGAACTCGCAGGAGCGCGGCATCACCTTCATCGAGCCGCAGACCGAGGTCTACGAGGGCATGATCGTCGGGCTCAACGCCCGCGGCGACGACCTCGCCGTCAACGTCTGCCGGGCCAAGAAGCTGACCAACATGCGCTCCAGCAACGCCGACATCTCGGTCCGGCTGACGCCGCCGACGATCCTGAGCATGGAGCAGTCGCTGGACTTCCTCGCCGACGACGAGCTGCTCGAGGTCACGCCCAAGGGCTGGCGCCTCCGCAAGCGGCTCCTCAACGCCGACGAGCGCGGCAAAGCGAAGAAGCGCGGCCAGCAGTAAGCCACGACAAAGCGAGAACGCGTACGAACAGGAACGGCGCCCCCAGCGAATCGGGGGCGCCGTTCCTGTTTGCCGGCTCGACACTGAACCTGGCCCGATCGTTCCCTGGGCGGGAATCAGGGCACGATCCAGCACCCGTCGCGCATCAGGTCGCGGCCATCGAGCTCATTAGAGCGAAGGGCAGAAGCGTTGACGGGATCCGGTAGGCTGGACATATGCCCGCCGCCTACTCCCGTGATCTCCGTGAACGGCTGCTCCAGGCCAACGACGCTGGTCGCTCCGCAGCTGAGATCGC
>JAABUS010003742.1_pt1 | contig 23835 bp, 4 predicted proteins | sample 5560161 | NCBI WGS metagenome assembly JAABUS01 (sample SAMN10711885, study PRJNA513376) | rock metagenome | isolation source: Antarctica rocks | place: Antarctica: Victoria Land, Trio Nunatak nord | collected 2016-01-04
CTATTATCTACGAATAATAATAAATAAATCGACGATAAAAATTAACGAAACTTAAAAATACTTAGATATTATAAAAGGACTTTAGTTTCGGCTAGGACTAAATTATATTAATTTTATATTCGTTTATTAATATACCTACGGTATTTATAATAAACTCTAGAAACTTAACTAACCGAGTAAAAAACTCGTATTTCTTAAAACTCGCGAATAAGGAATATTTTTATAGGCGTTCGAGTATTTATTATATATAATTAATATACTCCTATTTTAAATTTAAATAAATTAAGATATTATTTAAATAAATAATATAAAATATATTTATTAAACCCGCTAACGATTTATTAATATAAATTTAAAAGGTAATAAGTATATTCGTTAAACTAAATAATATTGTTATATATTTAGAAAGATTATATTATATACGAAATATTATCTTTTATTTATCGCCTTCCTTAATTCTTATTCGATAATAAATATCTTTTAAATTAAGTTTCGTAAATTATATAATATTATTTAGGCGGTCTAGCGTCTCGTTAATTAAGAGTAATAAATAATAATTCTTAATAATAATCTTATTAAGACCTCGGTAGTCGATATATAATTATAGTCCGTTATTTTTCTTTAAAATAAAAAAGATAGGAGTCTTTATAAGGTTAACGGAGTATTTAATTTAACTCTTTATTAAAGCGTCGTCTAGGTATCTCTAAAACTTTATTAATTTAAAATTCGATAAGTTATAAAGGGGCCTATATAATAAATTACCCTTTATATTAATAATATAATCGCCGCCTTTATATAACGATAATCGACCTATTTCTTTATTTAAAAAGATATCGTTAAAATTTATAAATTTATCGGGAAGCGTAGGCGGTATAATAACGGAACTATTAAAAGATATTATATTAACGGTATTATTTCCTTTCCTGACTTTATTCTTATAAATAGGATTTTAATCAAAGGGACTAGCCTTAATATAAATTAATATATAAATAACTAACTACGTTCTTAATAATTTTATAAAATCCTTAAATAATTCTAATATATACGTACTCGGCGCGATACCGAACCGCTAGGTATATATATTATAGTCGGTTTAGATTTTTTCCTTTTTTATAACCGGTATATTTATAATAATAAACGAGCCTTTTTTATTAATAAAATAAAAGATATTACTATACTCTCTAGTTTATCTTTATAAATCGGTTAACTAGTAGACGATATTATAAATATTATAATAATAAATAGATTACCCGCTTATTTATTAAGGAGTTAATAATAATTTATTTTTAAAACGCTTCAGGTTCTATTATTATATATATATTTTATTAATAATATTTATCTTAGCTCCTAGATCTTTATTTATTTTAATATAAATTATTTTTATATCGATATTAGTTAGATTTATAATAACTTCGTTATTAATATTTATACTCGGTCGGGTTTTTATTTCCTTTTATTCTCTTAGGATAAAGATTTTCTTAAAAGTTTATTATTTTTTAATTTTACGATATAATTATTAATATAATTAATAATCTTTATTTTCTTCTCCGGATATTTATTAGAGTAGTAGCCGAATTTATAATAATTAAAATATTTAATATCCTTAAGATTTTTATCGCTCCCGCGAGTCGTATATATTTTATTTATATTTTTATAATTATTATTATTAGAATCTTATCTCTTAATATTAGATTTATCTTTATTATCTATTAAAATTATAGAAGAATACTTTTTTAATTTTTATTTTATAGAATTATAGGAATGCGTAAAACTATATATTATAGAGAATCTATATATAGATCCTAGATCACGTGACTGCGTCACGTGATATATTGAGTCTTAATCGAAAAATATCGAATTTAATTTTACGAAGGGCTTTAATAAGCCTATTAACGATTTAATTTATTATAAAAATATAACGGAATTTAATTTCGCCTAATATAAAACTTTCGCGTTAAAAGTAGTACTATAAATCGATATATTTAGTACAATTATAATTTTAGGGGTTCTTAGCTAGGGCTATAATACCCTAATTATTATAAAAGATAATTATAATAAATACGAAGTATATAAATATCGCTGAAAAGGTAATAAATATATATAGTATATTAGCGAGTAGTATTAATATATAATCTTTAGATTTCCCCCTAGAATATAGTATAAGGGTAATAAATATTAATTATTTTAATAACTATTTAAATTAAATAATTTCCTTAATAATTTATATTTAGCTAGCGTATTCGGCTTTATAAAATAATAAAATAATAATTAATTAGCGCTTAGATTACTAGTTAATAATTATACTACCGAGATTAAATATATAGTTAGAGGTAGAGTATCGCGTATTATAATCGCTAGCCTAATTAATATTAATACAACCCTTTAATAGGGCGAGTTAACTCTAGAATATAAACTTTAGGTATAATATACCGCGTAGGTAATAAAATATATATTTAACTATAACCTAATAAATCTTATCGGGGTTAGAAATATAACGGTTTATTATTAATACCGCGAAGGCGATATTAGGTCGTATATTTATTATTATATATATTAGTAATCCGATAGTTAATTAATATATAATTAAAGAGGTAGGTTCAGCCTAGTAACTTTTATCTATAAAGATAAATTTAATTATTAGGTTTATTAGAACTTTTATAACTTTAGCCTTAATATTTTATATATTATAATCTTTAAATACCCTTTCTAGGTAAGCTCCCTAGTTAAGGGATAATATATAATTAAGGCGATCGCGCGCGACTTTAAGGCCTAAATAATAAGTAATAGGCCCGAGATTAATTATTTTATATTTTATATTTAGTTATTATTTAAGCTAAATAATAACGGCCTTCCTAATACTAGTAATTAATATATTATCGATATATAAAATAATAATTAACTGGGTACTAGAATTAAAGAAGATATTAAAGTTTATATTTAAAGGTATAAAACCTAGCTTAGCGAGAAAGATAATAAAGGTAGTATACTATATACGAGGGGATTATTTAAGCCTATATAAAGTATATTTTAGTAGGTATATACAACCTTAATTATTATTAAAACCGGTAGGTTATTCGATATAGATCTTATCGTTATCGATCTCGCTATAAAGAAACGTAGTTTATACGTTTATTTATTCGAGCTCTAGGTCGAACGCCGTAATAATAACGAATAGTACTTTATAGTTTATAAGCTTAATTATAGATATAAACGTCTTATTAAAATTAATTCCTTAGTATTATTTAAAACTATATATAACCTAGCGGGCTTTATAGCGAGTTATCTCGCTAGTAATATTACGTTTAAGTTTATAAACCTATTTGCCGCGAAGGATTTTTTTATTATAAGGTAGGTTGGCTAGTATTTAAATATTATTAATTAAGAGTAAATTAATTTCGGCCTTTATATTAAATTACTAGTATATTTTATTTAGGGTATTAATTATAACTTCCTTATACGTTTTAGCCTTATATAATTTATATAATAATATTTTAATTAATAATACTATTAGGTTAGGGGAGAGGGTAGGTTCGTATAATTCTAAATACCTATCGAGTACCCTTATTAATATTACGGGCGAGGCGGAGGCGGGGGAATATTAGGCCGGATCTATATTATCTAATAAATTAAAGCTCGAGGAATCTGGCGTTATTACTCGCGATAATATATTATTTATAGTTAATAACTATTATAGCGCTTATAGGCTAGGGTTAGGTATATTAACTCTTTAATTTTAATAATTATAACGAGATAACGCGTCTAATTAATCGTTATAAGGGGGTTATAATAAATTTAGAGCTACTACTATTATAGCCGTAATCGTCGACATTTAATTTTATATTAATAGGAGGTTTATATAAGTTTAAGGTATCTTTATATTTCACTATAATATCGCCCCCCTAACGGGGAACTATTCTAGAGATCTTATTAACTAACGGTATTTATATTATAATATATTTATTTCTAGTATAGCGCTCCTCGGTTTATTAAATTTAGGTGAAGCGGAGTATTTTATTTATAAATATTAATATTTAATAAAAATAATTACCCTCGTACCTGATAAAAGCGCCTTTAATACTATATTAAATAAACTTCTATTGATTTTTACCTATAATATAGCGGTCCTAATATAGGCCGATTTAATTAATATTATATAAATACGATAAATTAGGATATATTTTAATAGAGTCTTTATAGGGCGTAATATTTATTATAATAATAAAAGACCGATTTCGGAGCTAGTTTATAATCGAGATAAACTCTAGAATTAATATTTTATTAAAGCCGTTATTATCTAATAAAGTATATACCTTCTAGAGTAAAGTTTAGTTAATGTATTTTAATATACTCTTTATTTAAAGATTCCTAGGGATAAAGTAGTTTTAGACGATATTATATTTATACCGGTAATCGACGAACGCCTTATTAACGTATATAGAATCCTTATCGGTATAAAGATAATGAATATAGTAGTTATTATATTCTTTAACGGACTTATAGCTACGAAAGGCGCTAAATATACCTATTTTATTAAGTATGAAATACTAGTAGCTATATTTAAACTTATTATTAATATAGGTAATTATAAAGCCGAAGTTATAGGCCCTAAGATTAATAATATTACTATAAATAATATTATATTCGAAACGGCTCTTTCGTAGGCTGCGCTTATACGAATAAACGTATATCTTTATAACGTTATAGGTCTTATAGCCGTTATCGCCCTTAACTTTTAATAAATCGATACCGTTAATTATTTTAAATAACCGTACTACGTTATTTTTCCCTAAATAACCGAGTCTCTCGTATTATTAGGTTAGGGCTTTAGTATTAATAATAACTAGTACTAACTATTATTAATTTATATATAGAACGTAGAGGTTATAGTTCTATAGGATTACGGTAATTTCTTTAAATCCGATAGAGATCCCTTTAGAAATAAAGCTTAAAGGGTAGCTAGCTCGTTAAAGTTTAATATAAGAAATAAAGTTAAAACCGCTATTAAGAATATATATAATATTATTAACCTTAAGGTATTATACGCCTTTATCGCCTAAATATAGTAGCCGAATAACGTTATTATTATATAGCGTTAGGCCGCCCCTTAATACTATCGGCGCCTTTAAACTTATCGTACTTTATAAAAGTAAAGCGATCGTAGTTAATATAAACGGTAGTACCGGTATCTAAAACTTAAAGTTTAGAAATATTAACTATAATACCTATAAAAGCGTAATAGCGTTCTATATTTTTTAAATTAGAATTACCTTCGGTATTAAACCTCTAGTATTTATTTAATTTATCGGATTTATCGTCTTTACTTTTATTATTTTAGTTTTTATTATTATCGCTATTATCTTTAATAGTAGCGTTATTATTATTTTTACCGCTATCTTTACCGCGGTTACCTCGACCGCGCCGGCTACGGTCGCGCTAGTTATTATAACTAAGATTATTATACTAGGGTTTATTATAAATAATATAATACCGTACCCGCCTAATAAAGTCAGTATAGTAGAGGTATAATCGAATAATTTCTTCCTAATTAGGCCCTTAAACACACTATAGTATTAAGGTATATATTATAAATACTAGTTAACTATAGCCAGCGCTACTAGCCTATAGGTATAATATATTACGGAAGCGAGAAATTACTATATTTAAAGTAATATTAATAATATCGTCGGTATTAAATAGGTTATAGTCTTTAGCGAATATTTTATAATAACGTTAATAATTAAAGTTAAGGTTACGGTAGAATTATTAAATTATTAAATTATTAAATTATTATTAAATTTAAGGTAGTTAAAGTTATAAAGTTCGTTATAGGCCTCCTAAAATCTACTAGTATAATCGCTAGGATTATCGTATTAATTAATAGTAAATTAATTAAATTTAATTAGTACCTTATATAGGTAGCCGGAGCTACGAGGTTTAAATTCGTTTATAATAATTATCTAGGCTATAATAACAACCTTATCATTTTTAATTTTAGCGTAGGTTATAGGGGCGATAATATAACGGAGGATATTATAAATTATCTTATTATTAGTGAACTATTAATACGTAGTATCTATATTATAGTTAGGTTTACCTACGTCCAGTTCTAAAACTATAATAAATAAATCTTCGAGGTATTCCTATAAATTTATTATATTAAAGTTATTATATATATCCTACTTCTATTTAATAAAGTCTTTTATTAAATTTAAAGTTTCGATTTTAGTAAATACCTAAATAGCCTTTATAAATATTAATATACTAGCGGTAACCTAGGTATAAGGCCGAATAACTTCGTATTACTAGGTAGTTCTAATATTAATTCGGAGTAACTAAAGCTAGCTAGGGAGTCGGATCGATAACGATATATATATATTATATTAACGTCTCTTTTATCGTCGTATATATATACTTTATTATAGAGGTAGTCGATCGTTTATTTAATCTACTAAAAGGTACGTAGCTAGAGTCTTTAAAGAGTGTATTACTATTTAATAATTAAATAGGGAGGTTTAGCCTTAAGCTACTTTAGGTTTTATTTTTATTTTAATAATCGTTATTATTATAATCGTTCTAAACGACGAGGCTGAAAGTTTAAAGGATAGTATATTTAAGATTTAACTTACTATCACTTTATATAAAAGAATAAGGATAAATAGCTTTAATAATTATTTTAATAATAAGAGTTATAATCGTAGCTACGATTTATAGTTATAATTTATAATATTTTCCCCCCCCGACTGCGGAGTTATAAGTCTTTTTTTAGTTATTAATACTACTAACGCTATTAACGCTATTAATATTTATTTATTTAAGGCGGTAAACGAGCTATAGCGGTAATTAGTTACGACTATTCTAGGCTTTAAAAAGACCTTATAAATTTAAAGTTATAGTACGCTAATAATGATTATAATAAATTATATAAAGGTATTAATAATAATAAATAACTATTATATATAGCTGCCCCTAAGGTATTTATTTAAGTATATATAAAGTATATTAATATTAACTAATTACGGCGATTAGTTACTCCCTAGTATAGTAATTAACTATTTTCTAGTAGCGTACTTCGCTTATTAATTATTTTCTAGCGGTATATAAACTCTTTATAAACGATAAGTTACTTTCTAGTATATATTATATAGTGCGATTAGTTATTTTCTAATAGTTATATATATAGTCTAGGCCATTCCCTAGTAGAGGCGAGGCCGGCGGAACTATACTCTATATACTAAGGCCCTACTTTAAAAATTTCTTATAAGCGTAATCTAGTGCGCCCTAAATATAGTTACGATAATGTAATAACGCCGTATTACTACTATTAATACCATGATAATATAACGAGTATATAGCGGATATATATATAGAGCCCGGGCTTATAACCTATTAAATATAGAATAAATAGAAATACTTCTTAATTACTTGTCTATAAAGGATAAGAGCGAATATATATATAAGACCCTAATACTAAGTATTGCTAAGTATCTACTTAGTTAGTAGTTACTAAATAGTCCTATACTCTTATATTTTAATACTATAGAAAAAGTGAACGCCGGGTATCTATAGTAAATAGCTCCTATATAATGAAAATCCCGTCTACCTATATAAAATATTCCTGATTTTAATAAAACACGGTTATTTGAAAATTTTATTTAATATATAATATATATATACTATTCATAAGTTGAAATATAGTCGTATAGACTATATAGGCGAATACGATACTATAAATAGATTATTATAATTAAGCGGGATATAGTTAAGTCCCGATAATAATATTATAAGAAACGTTATTATAGGGGGTAACTATAGGCGCTAGGCGCCTATATAAATAAGATATTATAACGCTTATTTACGAGTAATATAAGCGAATCCTTAGAGGCGTTAATCCTAGGGACTTTAGAATAAGAATTTTAAATACCTAAAGAATAATTAAATCTAAATAATAATATAAAGAATATAACGGTATAGCTCTAGGGGTATATAGCCGCTATTATTATATTATAGGCTATTTACCCTATAGTATATTTAAATAAATATAAGTTAGGTTAGAAGTATAAACTATCTAGAATATAATTAATCGAAATCTTAATTTATATTAACTTTATAATTATAGATAATAAAGTATTTACCGTAATCTTTAAGATTAATAAGGATAGCGGTATTTTAGTAGTATTATATATTTATAAATTAAATACTGGTACCGACTTATAATTTAATCTAGGTAATAAAGAGAGTTGAATAATTAATAACTCGGGGTACTTACCTACGGAGTTTATTATAATAATCGCGCTCTTTAGGATTTAATAGGTCTTTAAACTAATTAATTTTATTATCCTTTATAAGAAATAATAGGGGGCGAGGATATATATATACCGATATAAAGAATTATATATATACTAGGAATTCGGATAATTTAATTATTAAAATATCGCTATAAAGTTTAAAAGGATCTAGGGCTATACTAGGTATTAATAAATTTAAGATAATTATAACTTTTAATACCGGCGGTTAAATTTTAAACTTTTACTATAGTAATAATAAAAATTAAATATACGAAAGAGATAGGATGTTTAGAATTTTATACTATATATTAAATATAAAGTAATAATAATAAATAGGTAATAGCTAGGGACCTACTACCTAGTTTTAATATAATTAAAAATAAAATATAACGGAAATAAGAGCTAGGTTAGGTACCCGCTAGTCTTAATAATATACCCGCGGTCTTAATAGTATTATAGTTATATTATAATAACTAGATAAACTCCTAAAGAGCCTTTAGGCCTAAGGCTTAATAGAATATATTAAATTTATCCTTATTTAAGACCTTTATAAAACCGTCGGTTATTTATTTATCGGTCGGGATATATTTTAGGACGATTTAATTATTAATAATCTTTTCCCGAATAAAGTATTAATTAATATTAATATATATAGTTCGGGTATAAAACTAGGGATTCTTTATAAGGGCTATAATACCTTAATTATTATAATAGATAACTATAGTTTATATAATAGTTTCGGATAATTAAATAAATAAATTCCGTAGTTAAATAACTTCCTTAAAAACCCGAGTCTACCTAATATATTTAATTTTATAGGTCGATAATACGACCGTAGGTTAATACTTTAAAGACTAGTTAATAATACCGTTACTAGTATTAAATATATATCTCGAGGTAGAACGACGGGTATTATATCTAAATACTTAATTTAGGGGTTCTTTATATATAAGGCGGTAATTTATAATAATTTTTAAATATTAAAAAATCCTTCTAATAATATTCTAATAAATATTAATTAAGTTTAATCTATACCGATTAACTATTAATACTATATATATTATGTTAGGGTAAATACCTAGTATAGTATATATAAAGAATTCTACTACGGATTAGTATTTAAAGCGGAATACTACGGGAGTAATATAATTATCCTTTACTTTATAAAGTTTAGTAGAGGTATTTATAAGGGTAAACTATAGTTTATACTCCTATATATCGAATTTTCTTAAAATCTATTTAACGTACCTAGTTTAATTAAGCCGTAGGGTCCTATTAAAGCGGTCGCGTAAAATAACTACTCTAAAAGTAATTATTCAATTTTAATTTAATGGAATTAATATCGGCGATTTTTGGGCCGATAATAAAAAGATTATTTATATAAATAACGATAATAATGTTTATCTTAGGGTTAATAAAAATATTAAAGTCAATATTAATTAATTCGAAACCTAGAGAGCGAAGGAATTTAATAAGGGTTTTATATTATACTCTAGGGGATTATTTTAATTTATATAAAACTCTTTTAAATTTATATATTAATAAGTTTAAACTCGCTCCTATAAATCATTTTATATAAAGTTCTTCCTTAATAACCCTATATAGAAAAGCGGTTTTAATATCTATTTATTTAATATCCTAATTATAGGTAGTTACTAGGGTAAAGATAATTTATTAATTTATTAATTTAACTACCGATATAAAGATTTCGTAATAGTCGAGACCTTTATATTATTCGAAACCCCGTACTATTTAATATACTTTATATTATAGGATCTCCCCTACTTTTAGGCTCTATTTAAAAGTGAATATTTATTTATTAATAAGAGTTTTCCTTATAGCTAGGAGGTTGACTAGCGACTATATATTATTTTAAATAAACGATTTTAACTCCTTTTTTATTATTAATTATTATTCGGCTTTAGGACTACCCCGAATAATCTTATTATAAATCCTAGGTTTATAGAGTTTATTATTAATAATTTAAAAGAGTAGTATAAATAAACTAAATAAATCTAGCGATAATAATCGATATTTTAATAAATCGAGATTAGGGTAATCTCTAATAACCCGATTAATAGATTCGATTTATATAGTTATAGTTAGGGAGTTACCGGCTAGTATATTACTAGAAAAAAGAGTACTAGAAAAAATACTAGAAGAAGTAGAAAATAACGGAGTATTAAAGGTACTAGAAAACGGACTTAATACCAGCGCTTTATTATCGTAAATAATATTAATAATAGTAAATTCGTTCTATTTCTCCTTTAGAGCTATATATTATTAGTATTTAATAAGGGGATTAGGAGTTAATAAGTCGTTATTTTAATTAAAAATATATTCAGGGCGCTTTTCTTAAATATAATAAAAGTTTAAATAATTATTTTTCCTATTATTAAATTTTATAGGCGGAAGATATAATTCTTTTTATATTTTATAAAAAAGTACCGCGTACTTTTATCGAGAAGTTTCTTTTATTTCCGATTTATAACCTAGGTTACTAAACTAATAATATATAAATAAAAGAGGTCCGGGCGTAGGCCCGAGAATATTTTAATCGGCGAGAGAGGTAACCTAATAACGGGTTTATAAACGATAAAATAAATAATTATTTAAACGAGTTTAAATTATAAATTATATAGGAGGCTAAAGTTAATAATTAAAAAATTAAGCCTAAATATTATAGTACGATTAAAATACTCCGATTTACCGTTTTATTAGGGATTTTTAAGTATTATAAATTTATATATAATCCCTTTATCTTTTAGGAAGCTTTAAAACTCCTTAAAAATATATTCATTATTATTATTAATATATAAATAATAGATCTTCTAGTCGCTACGCTTATACTTAATTTTAAATTATTTAAATAACCCGAATATTTGGCCTTTAAGTATTAAGGGGTTAATTTTAATATATTTAATCTTATTATATTTTTAGGTTACGAAGTATTTATAGCCTCTAAGCCCGATAAGGGTTAACGGGTTAATTAAATTATTATAAATAAAATCTAATAAAGACTTTCCCGGTTAATATTCGCTTTTATATAAAACCAACTATTAGCGGCCTATTATATAGCTCTTATAAATATAATTATTATTAAACTCGTAAATAAAATCGGCCCCTAAAGCGACTAAAGGTAATTTAATAATATTTTATTATTTTATATAACCTATACGGGTATACTAATATTATTTCGTAAAAGCGCGAGGAATACTATAGGTATTTAGAGCTACTAGCGGTTATTATAAATCTAAAGCGAATAATTTATATATATAATAGGTTATAAAAATAGCGTTTTAAGCGAATATTTAGCCCTTTAATTTAAAGAGATTAAGTTTCGCTTTTATATCTAGGAGGTAGGTTATAAATAGTAAATTCACTCTTATATTAAATATATAGAGTATACCCGATATAAAAAGGGTACGCTTAATATTATTAATATTATATTAGAGTTTAATAGTTTTAATATTATATAGAGTAGATATATAGCCTTTAATTCCTTTAACTTATAGGCCGGAATAAGGTCGTATATCGATAAAGTTATACTAGTTCATAACCGAGCTTCGGGTATATCCGTTATTAATAATATATAAATAAAAGATATTTATCTTTAAGGTAGTCGTTATTAATATTAATATACCCCGAATAAAGTAGTCGTCGGGCGGTTCTTTTAAATAGACTAAGTTATTTATAAAATAAATAAAATTATCCTCCTCTATTTTAGATAGTTTTTACTTTTTATTAATTAAGTAGGCCGCCTTTTTAATTTTCGTCTTAAATTTATCGGGCTTCTATTCCGGATATAGGCGCTAGTATTTAGTTTTAGGGTACTAATACTTCTTCTCTAATTCCTTATAAGAGTTATACGTCTCGCGAGGTTTAATAGGTTTATTTCCTCTTTATCGAAGTCAACCTCTAATTATAATTATTATAACTAGGGTTTCCTATATAGATATTCGTTTTTCTTTATTTATAGTAGCTAGGGCCACCTCCCTAAAGGTATATATACTAATATCGTAAAAAATATAGGATTATATATATAATATTTAGAATATAATATAGAGATCCTCTAGTTTTATAAGGTAAAATTAGATTAAATATACCTAAAATAACTTAAACGATACTTTAAAATTAGTAATTACGATATTTATTTATTAAAATTATTTAGTATAATTAGTTATATCCTTAATAATACTACTACCTAAGGATATAATATATAACTAGTATATTAGCTCGGTATAAATACTAGAGTCTTTAGGTTTAAAATTTTCCGTAACCCGATTTAGAATTTCGTTTAATTAAATTAAATCTTTAACGTCTTAGCGGCCGGTATATCCGAGTCGGTTTCGGATAATTATATATATTTTTATATTAATTACGGAGTTTAGATTTTCCAGCCGGAGGTTATTAAAGATAAGGAAATTAATAATACCCTCGAGTTATTTAAGGTACTACTTTAAGGTATTAAGAATTATAATTAATATAAAGAGGAAACTACCGGTAGAAATCGACGGGGTTATTATATCTACTATAATAATAATATACCTAGGGATTCAGGGGACGACGATATTAAAGATAAATCGGATAATAAAGATAAGAATAATAAGGATAAGGATATTATAAATATCCTAGGTCTAGTTCTAACTTTAAGGTTAAAGAGTTTAATATTATTTAATAATTTAAGTAATTTAATACTAGTACCTAAATTAAAGTCTTTAGATAGAGGGTCTTCGGGGTTTTAATAATCGCTATCGCGGTCGTTATCGTTATCGAAAATAGTAGGATTAACCCTAAGGTATTAAATAAGATAAAGGAAATATATATATATAGAGCGACGATAGGCTTTAATAACTAGGTTAAAATAGAAGACTAGATAAGGACTAGACGAATTAGGATAAATCTAATATAATTTAGATACAGGATTTACTATCTTATTAATAACGGGATTTATAGTTATTATATAAACGTCTATCCCTAAGGATAACGACTATTAATAACGAACAATCACGGGGAAATAGTATAATTAATAGAGTTAAGACCCTAAATAGCCGGTTTACTACTAGATATAAATCTCTTCTAAGTACTCCTAATATAACTAATAGTATTAACGCCTTAAATAACTACTTTTCGGTTGAATATAGATATTTTCTAGACGCTCCTAACGTAATAATAACGATAAACCGTTAGGATCGACAGGATAGATAGGATTTATAGGGATCGATAGTAAATCTAGGACTTAAAGAGCTTTTGAGGCTCGAAAGGAGATTATTTATAAATAATCCGTTGACGTTAGTGAGGCTGACATAGACCCTACTTTAATAGAAATAGTACTTGGACAATTAATACTGTCGTCGTTAATAATAGTAAATTTCTACGTAGTATTAGCGTTCTTCTTAAAAGCAGGCGTTATTCCAGGGGCTAGTTAGCGGGCAAAGTCCTAATTAATTATAGAGACGATAAATTATAATTTACCTTATTCGTCTTAACTTTTTATTAGATTTTATACTATATACCCCGATAACCGGTAACTATTATCTAATAAGCTTACTTATTATTTAAAGATTATAATATATCGTGTATTATAATATAATAGTCGTTAAGTTTCGTAGGAGTGAATTAGATTATGAATACTACTATTAATTATACTATAGATAGGTAGGTATACTAGTTAGATATAGAGTATCTATACCCTAGAACGGTCGCTATACGACCCGGGCTTATAACCTATTAAAATTATAGAAAAATACTTAATTATTCTATAAAACTATAGGAATACGCAAGACTATATACTATAGAGGATCTGTATATAGATCCTAGATTACGTAACTAAGTCACGTAATATACTAAACCTTAGTATATTTTAATAAAATTAGACCGTATATTAATAAAATTATACTAGTTTATAACCGAGCTTCGGGTGTATCCGCTATTAATAATATATAAATAAAAGATATTTATTTTTAAAGTAGTTATTATTAGTATTAATATACCCCGAATAAATTAGTCGTCGGGCGGTTCTTCTAAATAGGTTAAATTATTTATAAAGTAAATAAAGTTATTCTTTTTTATTTTAAATAACTTTTATTTTTTATTAATTAGGTAGGCCGTTTTTTTAATTTTTATCTTAAATTTATCGGGTTTCTATTCCGGATATAGGCGTTAATATTTAATTTTAAAATATTAATACTTCTTCCCTAATTCCTTATAAAAACTATATATTTTATAAAATTTAGTAGGTTTATTTCCTCCTTATTAAAATCGACCTTTAATTATAATTATTATAATTAGAGTTTCCTATATAGATATTCGTTTTTATTTATTTATAATAACTAGGGCTACCTCTTTAAAGATATATATACCGGTACTATAAAAAATATAAAATTATATATATAATATTTAGAATATAGTATAGAGATCCCCTAGCCCTATAAGGTAAAGTTAGATTAAATATATTTAAAATAATTTAAACGATATTTTAAAATTAATAATTACGATATCCGTTTATTAAAACTATTTAATATAATTAGTTATATCTTTAATAGTACTACTACCTAGGGATATAATATATAATTAATATATTAACTCGGTATAAATACTAGAGTCCTTAAGTTTAAAGTTTTCCGTAATATAATCTAGGATTTTATTTAATTAAATTAAATTTTTAATATTTTAACGGCCGGTATATCTAAATCGGTTTCGGATAATTATATATACTTTCGTATTAATTACGGGGTTTAGATTATCCGGCCGGAGATTATTAAAGATAAAAAAGTCGGTAATACTTTTAAGTTATTTAGGGTACTACTCTAGGGTATTAAGAACTATAATTAATATAAAAAGGAAATTACTAATAGAAACCGACGGGGTTATTATATCTGCTATAATAAAAGTATACCTAGGGATTTAGGCGATAATAATATTAAAGATAAATTAAAAAATAAACCGGAGGATAAGGATAAAGATAAAGATATCGTAGACGTTTTAGGTCTAGTTCTAGCTCTAAGGCTAAAGAGTTCGGTATTATTTAATAATTTCAATAATTTAATACTAGTACCTAGATTAGAGTCTTTTAATAGAGGGTCTTCGGGGTCTTAATAGTCGTTATTATAATTATTATTATTATCGAAAATAGTAGGATTAACCCTAAGGTATTGAATGAGATAAGGGAAATATATATATAAAGCGACGATAAACTTCGACGACTAAATTAAAATAAAAGACTAGATAAGAATTAAATAATTTAAGATAAATTTAATATAATTTAGATATAGGACTTATTATTTTATTAATAACGGGATTTACGGCTATTATATAGGCGTTTATCTTTAAGGATAATAACTATTAATAACGAATAATTACGGGGAAATAATATAATTAATAAAGTTAAAACCCTAAATAGCCGGTTTATTACTAGATATAAATCTCTTCTAAATATTTTTAACGCCCTAAATAGTTATTTTTCGATTTAATATAAATATTTTCTAGGCGCTCCTAGTATAATAATAATAATAAACCGTTAAGATCGATAGGATAGATAGGATTTATAAAGATCGATAGTAGATCTAGGAATTAAAGAGCTTTTAAGGCTCGAAAAAAGGTTATTTATAAATAATCCTTAACGGAGTCGGAGGTAACTCTATAGAATTAAAAAATAAAAGTTAGTAAAGAGTAAAGTACCGTTAATATTAATAAAATTAATATATATACTATTTTAATAGAAACAGTACTTGAATAATTAATACTATCGTTATAGATAATAGTAAATCTCTATATAGTATTAATATTCTTTTTAGAAGTAGGCGTTATTCTAGGGGCTAGTTAACGGGTATAATCCTAATTAATTATAGAGATAATAAACTATGATTTAGCCTATCCGTCCTAATTTCTTATTTAATTTTATATTATATACCCTAACGACCGGTAACTATTATCTAATAAATTTATTTATTATTTAAAAGTTATAATATTTATATATTATAGTATAGTAGTTATTAAGCTCCGTAGGAGTAAGTTAAATTATAAATCTCGCTATTAATAATACTATGGATAAGTAGGTATACCGGTTAAATATAGTATATCTATACCCTAGAATAGTCGCTATACGACCCGGGCTTATAACCTGTTAAAATTATAAAAAAATACTTTTTTTTTAAATTTTATAGAACTATAGAAATACGTAAAACTATATACTATAGGGGATCTATATACAGATTCTAGATCACGTGAATACGTCACGTAATATACTAAGCCTTAATATATTTCAATATTATCTCCGCTTTTTAACCCTTTTTTATACCTCTTCCGAGGCCTTAATTAATTATTTTAATTATTATTTTATATCTTAAAGTCTCGATTAAGATTATATTTATAATATATTATAAACGATATAAATTTAGTTTATTTAATAAAAATATTTTAGGCTCGATTTATTTCTTTTAGAATATTAAATCTTAAGTAGATTATTAAATAAATTTTTTATTATTTTTTATTATAAGGAGGTAGTTCGGTTTTTTAGGTATTATAATAAATATCGAAATCTTATACCAATTAATTATTCCTCTAATATATATATTAATATTTAAAATTCGTATTTATAATTTAGTTTAAAGGGTCCTTAATTACGTTAAATAAATAATCCGAAAAGAACTTTTATATTAATATATTTATTAAATAAAGTTCTTTATATTTATTTTATAATTTCTTAATTTACCCCTTTAAGTAGAGTATTATATATAAAATCTTCTTTTTATATATTCGAAAGTTTACGGGTATTAAGCGGAATATAGTCTTTATATTATAAATTTATTCTCGATAATTTTACGGATTCTTCGTATAAAAATCTTATAGTTTTAATAGTCGTAAATTATTTTAATTTATATTAATACCGATTTAACTACGATTTATTATCCGGTTATTTTCGTTTTTTATATTTAGTTTTTAAGGATTATTTTTAATTTCCTTATCTCCTTTACCTACGATAATACGTCGTAGGTTTTCGATATTCTTTTAAATCGTAATAATAGAGGCCTTTTTCTTAAGAGCTTTCTATTTACGTTTTAATTTTATAAATTATTAATTTATCGTAAGATTAGTATTCTCCGGTAAATTTTTTATATTTTCGTCTAAAGTATTAATCCCCTACGTCTCCGCCTTCGGGACGATTATTTCTAGAAAGGTTTTTTATATTTTTAATAAATTATTATTTAAGAAGGTTAAAAAAGATTAGAATTATTAAATTATAATACTTAAGATATTTATAGTAATATAAAAATAAATATAAAATCTTAATAGGAAAATACTCTTTATATTTAAATAATAGAATTAATCTTTAAAGAGTTAGAGTGAGGGCTCCGAGTCTCTTATTTCTAAAAAGGGCTCCGGAGTACCGGAAACTATAATATAATACTATAATATAAATAGCGTAACTACGTTATATACTCTCTTTATAGGATCTATATACTACGCTTAATAGCTACTATAAAGTTAGTTTTAATATAATATAATACCTCGGTTCGCTAGGAACTCGTAATAATACTAAATATATATTTAGACCCTTAACAAGAAGTAGAATAATTATAGTCTACGTAATAATTTATTATTTAATTAAAGAATATAAATAAAGAAGTAAATACGGATTAAATTCGAAGGCGAATATATTAAAAGTAAATTAAACTCGACTCTTTTCTTTATATCTCTTAATATTAATAAAAGATAATATAGAGCCGTAGATTTAAATAAAGAAGATATAGGAGAAATTAATATTATATAATAAATTATTATAATAGAGGCCCTATAGGGTAGAATTAACTAAGAAATAAAAAGAGAAAAAATACTAATAAATAATATAAACGATTTCGTCTATAAATAAAAAGATGAAATCGATAATTTAATCGGTTATAAAGACTTTTATACTATATTTGTTTATTTTCTAGTTATTAATAAGATTATTATAAATTCGCCGGCTCCTCGATAAAATAATATTTAAAAAAACACGATAAATATTATAGAAAAAGATAATATAAAAGAGAAAAGTATTAGTAAATCTCGAAAAAACGAATTATTTATATTTATAAAGTTGAAGGTTTCTCCTATTCTAATAAAGTTAAACTAGCGAACGAGATACTAATTAAAACTTTAATTATTAAATAATAGTTAACGAGATATAAAAGGAGCTAGAGTCTTTTATAATTTATTATTATTCCTCGAATATTAATATAGTTATTTAGACGAATACTCTTGTAGTTTTATTTAATAAATCGGTAGAAGACCGGGGAAATAATATATATAACGTAAAGAATTTTATAAATCGCGAAATAATATAGTATTATAATATTATACTTATTATAGATATATATTAATATTATATACTAAATACTAATTACTAGTCTTTATCGCGTAAAAACTTAAAGATATTAAATTTAACGAATAATTTAATTCCTTTAGTATTAATAAGGATCTTATCGAGTTTATATTATATATATTTAAATTCTTTATTATATACGAAGGTTTCTAAAAAAAGTTAAACTTTAAAAAGAAAAAAGAAAAAACGATATAATAAAACGAACGAGGTTAAGATTATATAATAAACGATATATATATATTAAAATATAGTAATCGAGACTATAAAGAACGAGAGATATATTTTTTTAATATAAATTACCTAAATTAATAACCCGGACGATAAATAAGAGATAAATTATATATATAATAGATTATTTTTATAATTAAAAATATAGGCGATTTAGATCTAGCCTAGATCTAGTTTAAATATAAATAAAATTTGAATAAAATCTAGGTTAGATATAGGTATAAATTAATTTAAGAGAATAATTAATAACGGTTTCTTAATTAAAAGATTTCAGGATATTTATAATTCCTCTATAATATACCGAGTAGATAAAGTAGAATATCGGTAAGTCCGGAAACCCCGATTTTTACGCATTTTATACCGAAATTATATAAAATACTGGAAATGCGTATCTACTTATGTCCCGTATTCTAAATACATTATACACCGATTAAATAGCGATATTACACCGATTTAGTAAACTTTTTTTTTTTTTTTTGAACTTTGACTTTTTATAGTATCTAGACTAGGGCCCCTATATAGGAATATAAATATCTTACTAAATCTGTTTTTAGCCTAGATTCCGAATTTTTAATTAGATTTTTACTAGTATTGCCCTATAGGGTTATAAAGTTACTTTTAGGATTAAGTTTAGCGCTCCCGCGCAGACCTTAACTCTAACTTAAAAATCTTGGCGCTAAGATTTACCAAGGCTGCAAAATGCGCATTTTGTACCGATTAAGTAGCGATTTTGCAGAACTGTTTTTCCGGACTTGCCGATGAATATATATTAACTAATTAAAAAAAATACTATAGAGATACTTTTTTTATTTATATAAATATCTCCTAGACTACTATATAGATACTCTCTCTATATTCGATTAGTAGCGGAGGTTATTGTAATAATTAATATATTTATCGTTAGTAAATAGTACCGTCGCGTCGTTATTTCTTCCTCCTAAAATAAATACTTCCTCGAATTAATTTACTTTACCGTAACGATAGTTATAGACCTACGGCGAGGTATCTCTATTATATCGACAATAGCGCTAGTATTAGCTCTAGTTAGGGCGATAGTATTACTAGGCCCTTAAAGCCGTAAATATAGTATATTAATATCGAGAGTAAGTTTTAATAAGTTAACTTAGTAACTAGGTTAATTTACTAATACTAAAATAATCTTTTCTTTAGAAAAAACGTCGGATTTAAAACTATAGCGTATTTTTCGGCTAGGATAAGAGCGAAAATAACGAAAATCCTATCTATATTTACTCTATAGCGATTATATTATTAAAAGCTCGTTATATTATTAAATTATATACTATATCTAGAGATCTACTTATTTAGAATATAAACATATATAATATCGTCGTCGTTAACGATATTAGGGATAAAGTAGTAGTTTTATTATTATATACCCGCGTCGCCCGAATAGTTCCCGTTAAGATAATTATAGTAACCGCGGTAATTTAATTAAATATAGAGGGGGTATCTATATAGCGATCTAAAGAATATTTATATAAATAAAAAGAGTATCTTTATAATACCTCCCTTAATTAATATATATATATAAAGATCTAAATATAGTAATAATATTGAAGGCGCTAGCGGTAATGATTATAATAATTATATTATTATAATCTAAAGTATAAATAGTATATTAAAAATATTATAAAATTATATCGAGGATTATTTATTTATTATTATTTATTCGTTAAGTATCGATTATATTTGAATTAATTATATAATTATATTTTAGTTATATAATATACTTTAAATACACGATATAAATAAATACGTATTTCTAGTATTTTCTATATTTTCGGTATAAAATATATAGAAATCGGGGTTCCTAGAGTTATCGATATATTAATAATAGATAATTTCGTTATTTTATCCTCTACGTTTACTTATTTATTATTTATTATTTATCTCTTTTATAAACTTAAATCTCTATAGTATAAATTTATCCTTATTTAAAATATATTTTATATTATATTACTATATTAGCTCTATTATTCCTTCTTATTATCGTTCTATACTTTTACGTTTATATTCTTAATTATATATACGTAAATATTTCTTCGTTATAGCGGACTTTACGTCTCGCTAGTACTTTAATATAATTATTTATTTATTAGAGTAACTAGCCTTATATGAATATTAATATTTAAAGATATAAATAAAGGTCCTTCTATTTATCTAAATTTTATTTAATATATTTATACTTTATTTAATCGTTAACGGCGGAGGAAAATATTTAGTTTTATTAAATTTTATATAATAATTTATTTAATTATTAGAGTTAACGAAGCTCTTTATATTTTAAATTATTAATATTTAATAAATAACTAGATAGAGGTCTTTACTTAGACCTAATATTTCGACTTTATATATATATATTTATTTTGTACTCTTTCTTACGCGTAGGTATAATAAATATACTTTTTATATATTTCTTTTTTTCGATAGCGGGTAGAGGCTATAATTATAGCCGCTCGACTATATTATAAAGAGTTCGTTCGTAATCGCTTTAATTTATCGAAAGAGAAAAAAAAAGATTTCCCTTTAATATTATTATTATAATTATATTAAGTATATAAATATCGTTAAAATCTTAATTTAACGCGTCGTAATATAATATAGAATCTCTTAACTCTTTAACATATTATAAATAATAATTAAAGATTAGTAATTTATAAAATATATATCTAGATCTCGTTATTAACTAATATTGAAAATATACTTTATCGGGCCTACGCGAGCGTGAGATAAGAAACTGAAATAGTCTTGAGATAAATTTAAATCTTGAATAATATTAAAGGTCTATTTAAATTAATTATAAATTAACTACTTATTAAATTATTTTATTATTTTATATAAACTAGTATACTTAAGTTTATTTATTTAAATTTATAAAATATTTATATTTATAATAAACTTAAAGTTTGATATTTATTAGATATCTATTAATAGTCTTGATAAAAATCTACTAAATATCTATTAATATATAATATATTTCCTAGAGTCTACTAATTTATTATTCGAAATATTCAAATTTTATTATACTAAGTCTTTTATACTATATTTAGAAATTTATTACTAATCCTACTTTACTATTTATCTACTATATATATTATAGAGATTATTGTATTATTCTAGATTTTATTTTATAAAATATCGATAGGAAGAATTATATATAAAGTAGAAAAAACGAATTACACTAATATTTATTTCTAATAAATCTCTATTTATAGAAAATCTCTATTTATATTAAACCTTTATTCGTAGTAAGTTCTTATCTATAATAAATCTTTATTTATAGGCTCGTAGTAAACCTCTATTTATAATAAATCTTCCTCTATAGTAATTCTTCTTTTTTAATATAAAGTATTCGTATATAACGAATATCTAATTACGAGTACTTTTTAATAAAATATTATATATTAAGAGTTAAATAAAGATATACTATATACGATCTTTATAATTCTAATATATCGATTAGCGAGCGATAAAGCACGAGTAGTATTAAGAATATAATAATAATAATATAGTTCTAGAGCGAGTAGCCCTAAGATAATATTATATAATTCCTAGATACTACCTCGTTTATAACTCTACCTCTTATTATCGAGCCTACTATATAAAGATATATATAATTAGACGATATTATAGTCGAGGGCTTAGTACGACGATAAGTTAAAATATATAGAACTTTTTTTAAGAGAGTTATAATTAAAACAATCATAATCGAAATTACCCTAGAATAAATAGTATTTATAATTAGAATATCTGAATTAGCGCTCGCTTTAAGTATTCGGATCGGAAAATTAATTTATTAAAATTGAGTTTAAGTATTAGAATAATATAATAATATTTAAGAATTAGTGCGTAGTAGTCGATTTAACCGCTCTATTAAATTATTAACTAAATAATTTAATAGAAACTTAATAGATATTTAGTAGAAGAAAGGGAGGTTAATATTTTAAAAAGTAAATTTCTATCTTAAAATCCTTAACTAGTAATAGTCGATAAAATTATTAATATAGTATTTTAAAAAAGACGAACGAAAAGATAAACTAATAAAGGTTCTCGAATAAAGTAACTTTTATAACTAACTCGATTCTCTATCCTATAACTTTATATTAGTAACTCGTTTTTAAGAGATCGTAATTTAATTTTTTTCTTTTTAATTTAAATTAAGTCCTAGTAATATAACTTCTTTATATCTAGCTCTTTATTAGAATATATATATTATTTTATATTCTAAATATACTTGTATCCTATCTATTATTATTTAGTAATATCGATAAGGTATACTCGCTAATAAGATACTATTATTCAATAATTAAAAAAATTAATAAAAGAGTCTCGGTTATTTAAAGAGTTTATTTTTTAAAAAAAAAGATTCGATAAATTTAAATATTATAATAGAACTAGAAACTATTAACGGAAATATTAAATAAATAACCCGCGTACTAAAATTTGTATAAAGTAATTATTAATATTGAGTCGAAGAGGATATAGACCTATAATAGGGCTATAGATAAATATATTATAAATTTATAAACCGGTATATAGTAGATATATAGTAGGTTATAAATAAGGGTATAATAGAGTTATAATAGGGTTATAATAGGGTAGGTAGTAGAGTTATATATAGTATATACTATAAAATAGGTTATAAAAGAGAATACTATAGAGTAAAAATAGAGAATATCATAGAGTAGTAATAAAACAATAATGGGGTAGATTATAAAGTATTAATAAAATATACTAGAGAAGAATAATAAGAGATACTATAAAGTAGTAATAGAGTATATTATAAAGTATACTATAAAGTAGTAATAGGGTATACTATAAAGTATACTATAAAATAAACTATAGAGTAATAATAAGCGATATTATAAAGTAGTAATAGAGTATACTATAAAGTATACTATAAAGTATACTATAAAGTATACTATAGAGTAATAATAA
>JAABUS010003743.1_pt1 | contig 23834 bp, 27 predicted proteins | sample 5560161 | NCBI WGS metagenome assembly JAABUS01 (sample SAMN10711885, study PRJNA513376) | rock metagenome | isolation source: Antarctica rocks | place: Antarctica: Victoria Land, Trio Nunatak nord | collected 2016-01-04
TCCATTGTTGAGAACATAACACTATTGTTATCTAAACTGAGACACCTATGCAGATATGCAAAACAGGACGGTCTTTATTACCGCATATCTCAAAACCTACAAAGTGTTCGTACCAACCGACCAACGTACTATTAACACAAACGTTTCTCGTATATTTTCTATATAGATTGGAAAGTATCCTCCAGAAACCCGTACGACTCCACCTGCGACTAGCTAAAAACTCTGATCATGGGCTGCTTACCTTTTTGCATTGTCCGGGGCAATGAAAAGCATACTCCATATACCTTAACGTCGCTTACCAAGCGCCTTGCTCGCTGCCGTCCATGGCGTCACTCGAAGAAGCAGTACAACGAAAATCACACCAATACTACTGTCTCTTCCTCTAATCCAAATGACGAGTACTCCGCTCGTCGTCGTCTATCAGCACTGCGCAAGCAGGAAATCGCTAAACAGCTAGAGCGAGAGCGTATAAATCAGGAACTGCTAGAAAGGGAGCACCGGAGACAGCAGGATCTAGAACAGGAGCATATCGAGCAAGAGGCTCTAAGACGAAATGGTTTGGAAACGGAACTGGCTGAGGAGCATAGGTTCGAATGGGACCGCTTGGAGTTAGCAGTTTCAGACGGACCTGCAACCTACAATCCCCATCAATCTGATCTAAATCTTGCGAAATTCTCTACTCCGGGCAAACGGCCTCTTAAACGCAAGACCACTTCGGTGCCTCTTCGTGACTTCTACGGTGTTCGGGACGAACCTTTACCCCGTGCTCCACAACCCCTCCTTGCTGGTCAAAGGCCCAGTGGGCAAATGCGACCACATAAAGCGAATACCTCTCAGCTCCAGGATGACTCTCTTACTGATGATGACGAAATTCCGGATTGCTACTTAGACGAGAGCGTACAGCTTCCGAGGCAGGTAGAAGCAAGACAGCCGCCGCGAAGAAGAGTAGAGAGCCCGGAAGTGTCACCACGCATCCTACCAGTCCGCTCTTCGTCTTCAAACGCAACAACGATCCATCACAGTGTTGCCTCGCGTTTCGACATCAACGTTTTGGCCACTTATAGCAACCGAGTCTGCGGATCTGATATCGTGTCACCAAAATTTCCCTTACCTAGCTTTGAGAGGAGAAAATCAAGCAGAAGATCGATTGCGAGTAAATCCGAGGGGATCAATCCTTGGGCCATGTTTGACGCTTGTGTTCAAACTGACAGCAGGCTCAACCCGTTTGGCATTCCAGCCAGAGAATACTAGATACCAATAACTTTGCTTATATCTTTTCCTCGCAATCTTCTAGAGCAGGTCTCTGTCGATCCTAACTTTACTCAACATGGAGACATAGCACAAATTATCCAAACGAAATGACGATCGCAATACCCATTGTTGACCTCCTTTGTTGTAGTTTGGGATTTCCACTTCTCTCTTTGTCCATAATTTACTATCCTATTCCATTGTCTTCTCCCCATTGTTCCAAACCTCTGAACCCACTCCATATCTACCCATCTTCTTCTCTCCCCTCTCCCAGCCCTCTTCCCCCCCTCTAATCCCACTAACATCCCAGTTCGAACAACCACCACTCACAACCAACCAGGCCACCAAACCCCTACCAACCCCAGCAAATTCACGAAGCGAATATGGGCTGCGCCCACTCCCACTCCACTCCAAATCCCTACGACGACGAAGCCAACAACCCCTACATTAACCGTCCCCCGCCCTTCACCGAAGACGTCGCAGCTCTGCCACCACAGTATCAGAATCGCAAAGCAGAGAACGCCACTAACCGCCCCAAAATGACCAGAATGCAGAACTATCGCTCCAGGCATGAGGAGTGGCTGGACTCCACGGCGTCTGGAGATTTGGGAACGAGACCCGCAATCGGAGTGGCTTTTTAAGGATCTTGCAGTTTTACGGAAGATGATGCGGAGGGATAGAGAGGTGGAGATGCTGCATAGATGGAGAGTCGTTGGCTTTGAAAGTCCGGTGTTGATGCGGTTTGCTCTAGGTTTCGCGAGTAGTAGAGATACTGTATGTAGATAGGAATGAAAAGCGAGTGACCTGTTTGTTGCTGGGGCTTCTTCTGTTTATCTACTAGCATTATCTGCCAAACTTGTCGTGAGGAATCTCTTTGAGGAATAGTTGGGATATTTGGGAAACGGGTATTCCCTCTTGGTCTACCATCTTTTACCTTGTAATTGAACGGGGTGTTAATTTCTTTGGTGAATGATTATTTGATCCTAGATATTTGCAAGCTTGACTTTAATCTGGCTGCCTGCTCGCCCCTTCGTTTATTTCCGACCGCCAAATACTACACCACGGCAATCATTTTCGTCCATCAAGCGAAAACCGCAATACCAATGGGGTTTTGCTGATGATCATGCTGGCAAAGGAGAGGCTTTGCTGTGCAGCACCTTGCAGAGCACAAGAAGAGGTTCCTACCGGGCAGCGTCGTTATTGCAATACCTCATACCCCACCAAGCTAGACACTATAATTATCTTGTTCGTACGAACTCCTTCGCGTCTTGAAGAAGGCAGATTCACAAGGATTTCGAAGCTAGTACTGATATTATTGCCATAATTTAGTCCCTGTATACGCCTCACCAAGCCCACAAGGGGCTGCCAACAGCATTGTGACTATGGCAACGCGTTACCACTTTCAAGCTGGACAATACCATTATCATAATCCTAGAATTTTCTTTCTACATCCAGAGAAGGCAATAGGACTGTTTGAGAAGTTTGAAACTTGCTTTATCACCCTCAGGAAAGTACGATTGTTTTGCGTCCTCGCATGTCTTTACACCCTTCCTTTAAAACCGCGTTTCTTTATTGAATTTTGAGCATACATAATCACTGACTGTGCTCCATATTCCCATCTGTTCTACACACCACTCCATCACACACACGGAAAATTTCAGAGATTCATAATCGCAACCAACTTACGGAGACAAAATGTTCGGCCCTAACTCAATCATCGGATACGCCCTAGTTGACTTCCCAGTACCTCTAAGACGCAATCTAGCCTTGTTTATCCTCGAAACTTACCGCCACTGGAATGGTCTGTGCCCCTGGAGTGATCCTGAGTTCTGTACGAGAGTGTTCGTCTGGCTCGAAGCCTTCTGCCTGTGGCTGGCAGTCTCCTTAACGTATTTAATCCTCTTCAACCTCCTTGGCGGCACATTCTACGGGGCACGAGCATGTATCCGCAATTTATTCTCTCGACCAGCTTGGAAGCACACAATGCCAGTACAAGTCCCGGACCAGAGAATGCCAAATGAAATCTCAATGCCAGACAGATTCCCAATGCCAGACAGATTCCCTATGCCAGAAGACCTTCTACCACCAGAAGACGGGCTCTTCATCCAGGTCCAATATGCCGACGGGCTAAAATGTGCCTTTCTCTATTTCCTCAAAGCCAAGGAAGACATGCCCTTCCTACAGAGCTACTGCTGCAACCAAATAATGAAGAATGTGTCGCTAATCAAGGATTCTTCCATGATGACAAAGAGAGAGCTGGAGGGGAGTGCGGAAGCCACGTTGAGACTATGGCTCAGGGTCCGAATTGATCGAGGACCAGAATATAGAGTGGCAGTGACTGCTATGAGGAGGGAGCCTGGATGGACCGTGACTAAACAGCGATTATACCGGAGCTCAGACTGGCCATACTCGCTACAGCGAGGAAGCCTGCCGCGAACCATGACGGATTCGCATGTGCACTTGATTCGTAAGACTGACAAGAAGTAGCATGTAATATGAAGTCGAGGAAGAATATCATTTCTTATGAGATGCAATCTCAAGCTCCAATATATATTGAATTCTTAAAAAAGAAAAATATATATCACGCACTTGCGCAACGGAATCATATCGTCTTGAAATAAGAGTACAAAAATCAGTTGTACTTGTATATACCCTCTGTGCCTTAGAAACAGCAAATTCATAAGGATTTCAAAGCAACATGAAATGTCTCTCGAACTAATCCGTTTATTGCGTGCGTCTCCTCAAAGCTTCAGAAAAGATATTCACACAACATCGCCGTTCGAGAAATCTCTACACAAGTCAAACAATACTCCTTTTCACCTCATTTAGACACTTTCCTTGTAATTTCGTAGAAGGTAATGGAAGTCTATGAGAACTTTGAAACCCTGCTTCGTTACTCGTAGTAAAAGACAGTGTCTCGTTTTCTCTGTCAAGACAGCTTTTAAACAATCCCTTAGTCCAAAGCTGCGGATCTTCTTACTCACTGTTCAAAGCGTCTTGCTTTTTTGATTTTGAGCATATATAGGCACTGGCGATGTTCGATATCCTCACTCATCTACACAGAACACTCAGTCCATCACACACACAGAAAATTTCAAAGATTCTCGATTGTGACCAACTCACGAAGACAAAATGTTCGGCCTTACCGCGATCATCGCATACACCATAAAGGACCTCCCTATTTCTCTAGGAGACAAAGCTTTCGCATTCGCGTTTAACCATTTCTACGACGTGCAAGCACTCTCGCCGAAAGATCTCATCGAGCTCAAACGTCTATCCTTCATGTGGGTTTAAGCCTTGTTCTCTTGCTTTTCTGTAAGCTCATTGAGTTGTCATTTGCCGATGCACGGAAATGCCGCGACTTTAGATTTCAACGAGCCTTGGAGAAGGCCGAGACAGGGAAAGTCATACAAGCGCTGGAACAGGCAAAGGCAAGGGAAATCCTACCGCCAGACAATCTTGCGGCGTCAGACGATCTTCCACCGGCATTCACAATTCTACAGTTACTTGAGCAATACAACAAGCTCCCTGTCGACTTCAAAACCAACGAGGTGCAACCCATCCGCCTGAACCTGAGAATCACAATCGAGAAAGACGGAATCCCCATTCTGCACAGCTTCCGCTCCAACGAAGCAATCGAGAGCATAGCTGTCTCAAAGGGTCCTTCTGATCTGGTGTATTACCCCAAGAAAGGCGATCTGTTCGAAGATCCGTTGAGGATAATCTGCAATATCAGACTCTCCAGAGGTCCGAAAATCACGCTGCTAGTAGCTGTAAACAAAAACGTCTAGAACGGCAGCCGAGGGTGTGTTGTGGTTGACCAATTTGTGAAGGGTCAGAGACACGTCCCCGTTGAAAGAAAAGGGGAGCTTTTACAGTACCGCGGTGAGACTACCGAGCGCCATGTGCACTTCCGGACATGAAGGAAGTAGATGGACAAGGATTTCATTTGTACTGAAAACAGGTTCCATACGTCAGTATAGATCAATTCAAATGAAAAATCACGCACCTGATCCCAACCTGTTCCATCCACACAAAGCTGTGACCTGCACCGTGACCCATGTTCGAATATTCCAAGCCCTTTTAAGAACATCTTGTAATATACCAACATTCTATTCTTGCAGTGAAAAGAACAAAGTTATTTTGAAGATAGAACTGGTCGATTTTCCGTCGTTTCTCATCCACTAAAGAAGGCAAGGACAGTTCTCTTCATTGCATTTCCTGACCTGACACGGAATATAACAATCTTCATGCTCTGAAACAGTTTGTTTATCTGTGGTTACCCGTACAATGTCAGAGTTCTCCATGTGCTATGGCTTCGCATGATGGAAGAAGGCCACCGTCAAGAACTATCTTTGTTGGCTCAGTTCTCATACAATGTCAAAGTCCTCGGTATATAATCTTTATGCGCATATAACAACGCCATCGTTGGTGCATTTCTAAAGTATAAAATCTGTCTCATGTTTCGGGTTACCACGCATCTTTAACACTCAGAACGATAAGCAACGCAGAAAACAAGCTCTTCTCACAGAACTCTCTTCAACGAGACGCTTTACAAGTCAGAGCACTCTGATTACTTCCAGTATGTCTAACATCCTCAACTACCAAAACTCTTCTTGGCATCAACCTACGACGTTCCATCTGTCACTTAGAGCAGTCGACCACACTTCAGCCATGCCTCGCGAGCTCTTGATTTTCACGCTTTCCGGGCTTCCCTTATTGATAGCTCTTGGGATTTTCTTGACCTTGTTCTTGGCAGCCTCAGTACTCGCCATCTCTGTAATTATTGATGGCGTTCAATATCGGATAGGTCTGTTCTTGCGCTTGGTCCGGAATTTCAGACGGAATCCTACGCCAGCACCGATAGAGCTCCCAGCGGTCAGGGTTCAAGATTGCGCAGAGTGTTTTGGCCAGCATCATGCACCGGAACCAATAGAGCTTCCAGCAATCAGCGTTCAAGACCGCTCAGAATGTTCTAGGCCGCATTCTGCGCCAGAACCAATAGAGCTCTCGACGGAAGGTGCTCAGAACTGCTCCGGAAATTTAAGACAGTACTCTGCGCCATCGCCAATTGATACTCCGACTGAGGGCGAGGAAGGATGGTCAGACGTGTCCGACCAGGATTCAATGCCAGATCTGACAGAGCCTCAAGAAACATCTCAAGTCGATCTTCCAACGGAGAGTGATGAGGATTGGTGGGATATCTCCAGCCAGGATCTGCGCCAGAACCGAGAAAGCCAGAGACAGGTCCCCAAGATCGAAAGAGATACGCGATCCGTGAAATTGTTGCCCATAAACCGAATGCATCGATCTTAGAGTTCGAGTCATTGTTGGGCGACAAATGATCATCGGAGAGTGCTAGGAAGGACCGTCGTGGACGAGAAAGAGAGCGAGGCCGGTAAGATATTTTCTTCTTACTATATGTAGGGGCATCAACCTCCAACTCAATACGGACTTAACACTCATCATGGTACCCACCGCAACCATTCACGAGGCTATAGGCGCGGCAGACACCGCTATCCGTAAGACAAACAACATCTGTTGGCTCTTCACCGGTCGACTTCTTCTAATTTGGTGCTATGTTCAAGCAGAACACGCCGTCAATGCAGAATAGGGAACAAGGAGGACGCCTCCCAAGTACAGATATATATAGGACTAAATGCAAGGAAACCCTCCGCAAACCACCAACTAAGTAAATCCCATTTTGAAGTGACAAATATCGTAGTCTTAAGAGAAAGCGAAGATAGACAGTTACATCATCCTGCACATGCCCGTCTCGAATACACTGCCTTCAAAGGTCGTTTCAGATGCGTCGACTTTTGCTGCCTCTAACCGAACATCTTCTACTTGGGGTCTTTCTACTAACCTCATGTGCCATGAACAGTGTCTCGGCATCTTTCGTTTAGCGGTATTTCTTGCATGTACGCGCAGGCTCTTAAGAATGCCTCCAAGTATTTTGTTACTGTATCTGCCACGCGGGACATCTTTCCCCACCGTCCATAAGTCGAGATTATAGAGATTTCGATACGGCGGAGAGGTGAATACCGGCGTAGAGTTCTCCGAGATCCAATTGCATGGAACTGCTGAATACGGAATATATTACGTTCTGAGAACCTCAGCCTTGCCGGCGCTTGAATCTGGCAAGGTATACACATAGGTTAGACCTTCAATGGCAATTTGTATGTCTCGGATGACAGACGTTGAGTAGATCTTGCTGTCTCTTTCCCGCAAAGAATACCGGTCTAAATTGTAAAAGTGGTTGAAAGGAATACGGGCAAGCTCCAAGAGACAACCGATAAACTTCAAGGGAAAGCGGACAAGCTCAGCCAGGACTTGGAATCGGTCGCACAGCAGCTTGAAGAAACATCTTTCAAAGTCGAACGTGAGTTTTATGCCAAGATCGTGCTCTCACTAGGCCCCAGAGCTGCTCAATGCCATAGTGCTAAAGTACTCGACGTTAGACAGGGAGATTGCTAGGCGTCAGAAAGCTCTCAGCCGTATCAAAAAGCATTTAGTCCACAAGGACTATGACTCAAGCATCACGTGGTCTGCTGAATCAAGCCAAATCTGCCGTGGATTGCGTCAAACAACAGCTCAGAACCAAGCTTGCCGAGCAATGATGGCTGGACCCCCTCTGAACGATTGGCTTTGTTCCACTCCTGTGGCCAGGGGAGAGCTTAAGAAAATCATCTGGATCAAACCTGCCAAGTCGCGACACCCATGCGTCTCAAATATTGCGCTTGAAGCGGTCAACGCTCTTCGTATGTCTGACGAAGTCCCCCAGGGCTAACCGATTAGTGAAGGGGCCCCTGTAATTCTTCATTTCGTGCACCAGACTGAGCTTCCATATTTAGCTTGCATAGATACCAAGCACACTACCAGCACTCTCTTGAAAGGGGCTATATATCAACTCCTCGTTTGTCATCCTTCGCCGGTGCTGAAGCATAAAGCCCTCGAAACCTTGTCGGGATGCGCCTCTGGAACAGCGAAACTGAGCCCAGAGGATTTAGGGTCTCTCATGCACGAGCTTCTAGATACATTCCCATCTGGCGCCTCTGGGGTTCCAAATCGTCGAATAGCCCTTGCTAGTCCCACAAATCAAGCCAGTCATTCAACGCAACCAATATTCTGGATTATCGACCGAATCGACGAATGTGCATTCAGCTATGTCATGGGGCCTCGAATGACTTTGCAAAATTACTCGACAATCTTGTTGGTGGACCAAACGGCCGGCCAAGGGTTTTGATCACGAGCCTTTATCCACCACAACGATGTGATCCGAAGTGGGCGGGTGGCTTTGAGGATGACGAAGAAGGGTTAAAATCTTTTGGGTAGAATGCGAATATGCGAGTCGATAGGTTTAGGGGATCGTGTCTTCTAGTATTTTTTTGGTTAAGATAGCCGGTCTGCCAAATTCCGAATTTATTCGTAACGTTTTATTCAAGCCCACACTTTATGCAGATATCTGCATTTGCTGAATTCTTTGAGCTGGTAAGATAGAGACTCTTGTAGCTGGTCCCGATAGAATTCACTTCCCCCATGATGCTAGGAGGAAAAGGTTGCAAGCTAATCTCAGGACGTTTCAAGACTAGCATCGGATATTGTATATTAACTCTTCACCTGTTGTGCGGTGGCAATAGTAATATCTTTGAGTTCCAAGTCCTTACGCGTCGATTACTGGAAGAGAATGTGAAGATAAGGAACATTTGAATAACTAGTTGTCCCCAAGGGTTTCATTACAAGCTATGATGTGTAATTTACGATCGTACACCAAGCCGCATTGTTATATTACGACTTGATCTACCTTCCTTGCAACCCTCCTGACTGCCAATGGCCATCTTCCAAGCTTTGCTCTATATCTTTCACTTCTACATGTTTCCTTGCTTTTCCTAGCCACTTTAATTTCCCTTGCACCCGCTGCTTAAGTATAGTCTTACAGGATAAGCGTGCTGAGATCATGCCGCCATTGCGATTGTGCTAGACCACCGTTGTGCAGGATGCTAGTTCTAAATAGAATGATAGGTCTAGTGGTATCTGGATAGAGGATGTCTACAGAGTTGCAATTCGTTCAATACAACTGGTTGCGAAGAAAGAGTCCTTGTTGCAAAGTTCCGGAAAAATCCTTCCAAAGCCTGTGTAACAGCTCACAGATCTACTGTCTCAGCATGAGTGCCATGTGCCCTAAACACGTAGTAATCAACGTTCAAGTCACTTCGAAATTCATGTCGCCTGCTTTTTCCTCTTCCATCACTATCTCGAATCGTTGCTGCCCCTTCTGCGGCACATAATCTCTATTTTACCGTTTGTTCTCTCTTCTTCAACCCCAGTTTCTTGTTCTAGCTCATCGAAGGCCAGTTCGTTCTCCTCTAAACATTTCTTTCGCTCGTCTAAATCCTCCTTCTATTCTTCCAAGTCTTGCTGTCGTTCCTCCACTTCCGTCCGTTTCTGTTCAACGTCCTTTTCCGCTGAACTATATCAGTCTCTCGGTCTAGAAGCGTCCTCTCTCGGTCTAGTATCCCAAGATCTTATTCCTTTGCGGAGATTGCCAACGCCTTCTCACTCTTCTCTTGTTTGAGTATTAGCTCTTGTTCTCTCAACTCCAAACGCTGTCCCTCTTTGCTCGCCTGTAACACTAGGAAAATTCCAAGCCCGCCGAGTGCAGCTCCTGAAGCGAGAAACCATACCGGTGAGGTAGCAATGCCTCTTATCGCAGACGGCTTCGGTAAAAAAATTCCAACTTTAATGTCTTGAGTGAAGAAAGCTCAAACAACGAAAAAGCTTTGAGATTGGATGACTTCGGCGACCAGGCTTTGATACCATGCAAGGATGTTTGAAGGAACCCCAACACCCAATGCCGGGCGGGAGACGCAATCAGACTCGCAGCCGCAATACCGATATAAAACGTGATTGCTATCTCGAGGGTGTCCAATCCTTCATATCCCATTAACTCTCGGCGTCGATCTTCGGTGACAGGTCCAGCAAACCGCAAGACAGGTTTTCTGCGAGACTCAAGGAAGAAATCGTGTCTACCGCCATTGCCCAAAACCGCACATACCCTCTTCTTCTGGTGCAGGCCTTTCTTCGAACTTCTTCTATTGGTCATCTTGCCCTGAGCACCAGAGTGTGTGCTTGTCTCGGGGGCACTAGTAGACATGAGGTCCAGCCGGCATTGCGAGAAGCCGGTATTGAAAACTCTGAACATGGTGTTACCTGGCGGCTGGAACGATGGGGGGGACGTTTTAACTATAACTTTTGCGTCTAAAAATGTGCTCAACTTCTAAGTGTCTGTCCTGTACATTGTTGCTTATTGGAAATAGTTTTGTATTTGTGGGCATATTCAAAACCTATATGCAAAGAGAACGCAATACCAAGACATGTGATGGCAGTATGACTCATTGCTATCTTCGCACAAGAAGAGAAACAAGCGTAACTCCCAAAACGTCTTAGTAGCCTATGGAGTTCATAAAAGAATCGTAGAAGTTTACGGTGTTCGAGCAATATGGTAGAAACGTACGGAAACTAGAGTCCACCACATGAATTCAGAGAGAGCAGACGCATATATGAAGGAAGATATAAATACCCCAAATAGACAACTCAATCTCACCTAGCGTCAGACAGCTTTCCGAGTCCCAGGTACGATTTCCTTTCTGCAGTGTGCGCTTCACATAGGCTATCCTGCTCATGTAAAGGCAGATATTACCCCTCATAATTTGGTATCCACAGTAAAGTAAGGAAGCGAAGAACACCAGCTAAAGCTGGAATTAAAGCTAATGGTGTTGCAAGAATCTACCCGTACTTACAATGTGTTTGGTGTGCTATACGCTGCGAACATGTCCAAAGCACTCATTCCAAAATGAAATAACACGTTGCTTGTGAGGGTTGGAGAGGTTTGAAAAGAGGAAGCTAGGAAATCCAAGTTCCTTCGTTTCGGAAGTCCGTGTGAAAAGGGCGCCATTGCCACGGCTTGGGATTTATCTGCTATCAAAAACGGCCAAGACGGGAGAAGTAAATGTCTCTCGAGAAGCTGAACACATGTGAACCGATCAGGAGACGGCCACGGAACCTCATATGGTAGGCCAAGACGAGAGATGACTATTTCGTATGCCTTGAGTATTGTGTGCTAGATTGTTTGATGTGTTGTGTACATTAAAAATTTCGTCTGTGTGCTAGGATTGCTATATGCCCCTGTTAAATTCGACTTTACCATCCTCACCTCCTTTGTCCCAGAACGCTTCCTCCAATCTCCGTGCCTCTAGGGCCTGCCGTTGCGGGAAGGCTGCCAAAGCCAGAGGTAAGGCGAAGATAGATGTTGTTAGGATTAACCCTACAATCGATCAGTTATGGCAAACTCCCAAGACAATATCCTTCGGTCATACCAAGATTTATCGGCAACGTCATCCTAGGTCTCTTCTTGAGCCACTCTGTCCGTTGTAACCGAACTAATATCAGAGGTGGTAGCACCATGATGGGAGTAGCGTTCAAGACCCGGCTCAATGCTGTTTCCGCAACTGCGATCGTGGCCGCTTTCTTGCTCTTTCCCAAGCTTTGCACTGCTTTACCGTCCTTTTCCCTTTGCACCTTCTCTTCGTAGCTAAGAACAGGGTAGATGTCGATCCCTTTTCGCATTTCCTCCCCTCGCATCAGGAACACGTTGAGTGCTCCCGCCGAGGCCACAGCAGCAAAGGGTACCAGGCGTGTGAGAATCGTCTTTGTGCCAGGTGATAACCGTTTTAAGCGAGGCACGATCGCGTTCAGGCCTGATGCTACCGAGCATGAAGCTGATACTGCGAGGAAGTAGGATTGGACCATTGTAGAAGTAGAAAGAGGTGTGGATTTGTTGGCATTTGCGCTGTTGATAGCTACATTGAGAGACTGATTGGTGATTTGCCATAGAAGTGTGCCTGTGGTCTGCGAAGTCTTAGCAGATTTGCTTCTGTACAGCTATTGGTGACCTGCCTGGAGCCCAGGCGTGAGCATGCCTGCGGTAACGACCAAGTTGGAGATGACAAAACATGACATGCGGAAGGGCAAGAAGACTGGTTCTCCGGTGTCTTGCAAATGTCAATGGACGTTGATATCTCAGGGTTTAAAGTGGGCGCATACCTGGATGTAGCGTCGAGTCCACAATCTTCTTGGCGTGCCACAACTCTGGGGTCATGGATTTAATCTGTCCTTGCTTGAACGACGATATAAGCTTCTTCGCATTCTCGAGGCCAGCAGCTGAGACAAAGAGGGTTCTGCAATCGATTCATTTAGCTTACGAGCTTGCCAATATATTTTGGGGATCGGAAGCATTCGCAGTATACCTACCACACCAGAGTCTGGTGAGGCGGCCTCATATCTCCTCACCTAGGATCTGCAATTTCTGCGGATTGTCGAACACGTCCCCAGTAGGTATTGAGATTATACTGGGATGCTGGCAGATCGCGGTTCCCCAGAAGTGACGCAGACATGATGGCATGTACTTCTACAGTTCCAGGCCTGAAATCAGATGGATGAAAGTAGTTGTACTCTATACAATGGCGCAGAACGTCGGATGTCTCTCTAAGGAAAGCGGTGAAGTCGAGCGGATATATTGCGGAGATATCGTATTAATACGGCTAGGCACTATTGTACTGTATATTACCCCTCGGGTCACGCTAACTTCCGCTGGAAACGGTTTCATCAGCTGCACTCGGGACATTTGCCAAGTGTTCTGATGACATGACAGCTATTCGGCCTCTCATGAGATGGATCGGTTATTCCGTACGTCCGTACATGGGAGTGGATGCTCTCCATAGATTGTCGTCCGGTCAGGCCTTCATCGAGAAACATGGCAACGAAGCTATTTGGAGCTTCCAATCTCTCAGCCACCTAAAAGGATACCACTTGTTAGGAATACTGTTTGACTTCGGCCAGAATTTCTGGCAGCTTATATATCGTTTATACTCGACCAAAGGCTGATCTCGGCTTTATATGCCGTTTGGCCTTGACCGGAGGCTATTTATAACGTTGTAGCGATGATTAACTTCCTTCGTCATGAACCTACAGACGTAGACGCTATCGGAGTAAGATCATTGTCAGCAAGTGCCAGCAAGCATACCTTTGATCCGCTCTCAGATGCCGGAGACTACCGCCTTATAATAAACCCGTTGCAGCGTCGCGTATGGTGCGTGGAATGAGGACGTCTCTCAAAAACCCTCTGCACGCTTTGTCTCTGTATCGACCAGCGAATTTCTGAGCTTCATATAACAAAAATTCCTCCCAATTTACATGACTTGTGCTAAAAGCGCATCGACTCCGCCAAGCTACTACTACTTCCTGTTGCGAGTTCCAGTTTGGGATGGCCTGAGAATCTGCCATGGCATTTCGATCGTCTTGATCAGCATACTTTGACAGACGGCGAATTGAAGGCAGAAATAGAGAAAGCCAGAGGTGACATTCCCAATAGGAAAGCAGCGTTGGCTCATCGGAAACCAAAAAGCTCGCATGCAGAGACAGCGAAGGAGGCTCTCAATACGGAACCACCGGGGACAATAACATAATAGTCGCGTCGAAAGAACAACGCCAATCGAGAATGATGCGAGCGATGAGATCACTGAAGATCCTGAGGGAGCGCTCCTTGAGGCTAACTCAGACTAAGAAGGTGGAGAGTAAACAATAAATACGACTCCATCTGGACAGAGCGTAGAGTTTTCTGAAGGTCTATATGGCTGGTGAGACGATGGTAGACCCCAGTAGGATAGCGAAACCAATCCTCTTTCTTACGTTAGGTGAGTCGCCCTAAAGTCGGAAAATTACGATCACAAGCGTGCAGATGAAAACTATATAACGATGTCTTAGCGACAAAACTGGCTCATATAGTTCCACTGCGGTAAACCATGGGTTCATCAAGGGACCCTCCCGGGACTAGATGTCATGCAATCTGTCATCACGTGTTCTGCAACCATGCTTTTCCTCAGGGGTGTCCTCGAAGTAGTCCTAAACTGCAAATGGAAAGCTTTGACATGGCTCTAGTGATTATTTAGTTGGACCCTTATGGCCATAGTCACAATATTGGCCATCATCCAGATGATTGCCCTGGTATACACTGTCAGAAGTAACAAATTATTCGTAATTTTTGCGGACAGGAAATTCCGAACCTCCGCGACTTGGTCTGTTCTGACTATGATAACCTTTCTAATATGAAGCCTGGGACTATTGAAGATATTCGTGAGCCTTTCGCAGAATGCTTATGGTCAGCAATATCTTTTTCACACTCCCTCATTGGCTGTGAGATGGGAGACAAATATTCGCTCCCTTCGTGCAAGTCTTCCCTCCTCGGAGCTTTCCAGAGAAGATCAATCGATCCTGCATGGCGAATTTACCGAATACATTGCCCTTAATTCTGACACTGATGCCGCTTAGTTTCACGACAACCATGTCACAGGTACAATGAAGCGGTTCTTCTCTGGCTCCAAAGCTCGGACAATAGGCTTCGAGAATGGTGGTCTCCTAGAGCCCGAGACAAGGGCTACATATGGTATCTTCACGATTGGTATGGAATGACTGTATACACGGAACCTAATCTATCTCCCTATCGGCATCGAACCATTCCGTGGGGTGTGCTCCAGTACTAGATCCAACGCTATTTCCCAAATGGAAACCTTCATTCGTACTGTCGGCAGCAGGATAGAGCAGGACATCTTCGAAACCAGCGTCTTACACGACAAGCTGAATGCACTCCGGGTTGTTTCGTCAAGGATCCACGAAACAGTCCAAATGCTAATGCATGTCACGAACAAGAAGACGACTATCATTGAAGGTCGGTCAGTTTGGGAGTGGCTTCTATATACACATGGAAGGTCCACGCTTGATGATTACATTGTAAAGCAATAGATCGACCGTCTTGGCTTAATGGCGCCAGTCTTTGGCCACGCTTCGCAGTATCTGGCTCCAAAAACCGTTCACCTAAGAGCCGTTCAATCTGGATTTCACGATCTAATGGAAAGGTGGCAGTTCGAATCTAAGGGAGGGAGTGATGCTTCGTCTTGATTCGCAGAACAAGTTCGGGCAACGGACAAAGAAGTACAGGAACTTAAACAGTCGTGGCTCATCTGGAGGAAACAGCGGAAGGATTCGAAAAGCAGTTTCTTGGTCAGTGATTGCAGCTTCTGGGTTCTTCATGGCCATTCTCTTTGTCTCCGACATTCGAAGCTGGACGGTTGTACATCCATGGTTTTTGATTTCAAGCGTTGCTGCTATGTCGACAGTGCATCCCGATCGTGGCCTATCTTGTCAAGCATGCGAGGGCTACTCAGTGTTGCAGATTGGAATCGAAATATAACCTAATATATGAATAAATATGGATATGCTCACCTAGTGCTTGCACATTCTTCCTTTCGATACCGTGTTACCCGACCTGTGTCAGATCTCAAGCATTTGCAACAGATTCACTGCCATGCCTATCGTCCTCTCTTACTCTGACATTCAACTGCTTTGAACTGTTGCTCATAGAAATCGCTCTCACATTTTCTATAATAGGACGAGTCGCTTGGCTTCACTGCCTGATCGCTTTGACTGATCTCAACTGCTCGGCTACAGTTATGATAGGTACCGAAGGTACAGTACCACTGCCATTAGTGGCTATGATTATTAATTCAAATAGTAAGAACTGATGTTGTGATTGGCCGTGTGGCCTAATGGTTAAGGCGTTGGTTTTCGGCACCAAAGATTCCGCGTTCGAATCGCGGCATGGTCGAAATATGTACCTTTTGCTTCCAACAGAACCTGATAAGGTATAGAACTTTTTGCGTCATACATGCCGATATTTTCTCTCATAGAAGTATTTTACGATTCATGATTGAGAGATTAACCATCGCAAAAGTTGGGCCCTGATTGATCCATGAGAGCTTGACTAAGCACCATGAACCTCGAAGCGTCCATCTATTCGCTGCTGAAATGTAGAAAAGGGAAGTAGATGTGCGTTGGTATACGGACTACGGACCGCCCTTCGCAATTAGAAAAGCTATATTGTGCAAGCAAGATGGTTCAATTGAAAGGTTGCTTGTAGAGTGTACTCTCTACCACGGAGATTTGCTAAAAGGAGGTTTAAATGGTAATTAAAGCCTGCGCTAAGGACGGACGTCATGAATATGTAATTTAACACATGCATGACGATTATTATGAAGACTCGATTAATAATTATAATTTCCTTTTTAGTTCTTCAGCACCGTCTCTTCTTCCGTGCTCACATTTTGTTACAATGTCGGCTGGCCGATATTATCATATGTACGAGATGGCCAATTGGGATTGGATGTGATGGGCAGCCAAATGGAGCAGAAGCTCCTTCCAGCTCAGGTCGACACGGTTATTGTTGGCAATGGTCCCTCCGCCCTCATCCTATCTTACATTCTCAACGGCAACATACCATATTACAACGCCTCAAACCCACATCCGGATCCGATACTACACCAAAAGCTTCTCCAGTCGCCAGCCCTGCTCAATGTTAACGTAGCCGACCTTGCAGCGCATTTCACTGCGTCCCGCCTTTCCTACTCGACTCAAGCCCTTCCCATCAATGTCCTCCTTGATACGCTCATTCGACCGTTGGCCGATACGCATCCTGGCGAACACCGCACATGTGTGGAATGGCGTCACGAGGAAACAAAAAGGGTGCCTCATGTGGTCCTAGGCAATACTGCGCATGCTGGAGGTCAATGGGCAGACAATCCGGTTTCCGCGAGCTGGGACATAGGAACCCTGAGCTATGCGGAGATGCTCTCATTACCAGGCTATACATTTGAAAACCACTATTATAGGATCAATGGTAGACAGCCGCCAGACTTTCACCGACCAACACGTCGGGAAGTGGCCGGCTATTTGGCGACATACCCCAACATGGTCAATATCAGTGACTCGGTCTTTACAAATGTTGATGTCAGTGGTATCAGCAGAACGATTGACGGTTTCCACCTAGCAGCTCCCAACATCCGGTGCAAACATCTTGTGCTTGCGTCTGGTATCTTCGCAAACCTGATCCCACCACGTCCACTTTTGCAACCATTAGCTGCTTTGCATCCTTCAACTTCTATCCGTCTCACTCCTTTACTCATAATTGGCTCTGGTTTCACCGCGGCGGATATCATTATCTCAACTCCACCAGGAAGGAGGATTATTCACATATTCAAATGGGATCCAGATGAGCATCCTTCGCCACTCAAGGCATGCCACCCACGTGCGTATCCGGAGTATGCCAGTGTATATCGTCAAATGAAACTTGCTGCCAAAAAGGCACTCAATATTCACGACTCTGCCACTCCTTTACGCTTGAAGAAATGCAATCCCTTTTTTGCTCAGCGCAACTGGGACAATACATACGAAGGGTTCCCTAATACGTTCATAAAAGATGTAGCAATGCGTGATAATTTGGCTATTATCACGCTTGAAGGGAGCTCTGGCCGTACTTTTGACCGAGAGGTTTCAAGCATGGAATATGTCGTCGGAAGGCGCGGCTCTTTGAGGTTCCTTGATACAGAGATCAACCGAGAAGTGCTTGGCGTAGACCGACAAATTACAGGCAACAGTGACATGATTTCCGGACGTACACTACGAGCGAAGGCCGAGGAATCTCTCGAGGTTGCACCTGACGTATTCATTATTGGAAGCTTGGCCGGGGATTCTCTCATCAGGTTTGCTTTCGGTGGATGCATCTTTGCTGCCCACCAAATCATGGAACGTGTAGGTCAGATTAGCCACCAAACTACAACTGAGGCTGGCACCATAAAAATTGCCAATGGAGACATTACCAGCAAACCTTTGGGGATGGGCATACAGACTCACAGTAATAACGAACACATTATGACTAATGGCCATAGTGACCTTGGAATAGACAGAAAGACGAGGGCGACGTCAACAGATCTGGAGGTTAGAAAAGTGCAAGTCATGGCGTGAGTCAGGATTGTGCGCTGGAGGTTGTCGTCATCCGACTTCCTCTGTGGCTTCCCTGGTACCTCCTATTGGAAACCAGCCACTCAACATGTGTTGATCATGTATCAGGTGAATACAAAATGTCCCGCACTGAACACATGCGAGGTCAGAAGGTTCAGGCCGAAGGCAGTCAAGGGTACAATGAATACATACTTTCTAGGAGCGCAGAGCATGTGCGATATGGTGAACTCGAACCTTGAATAGAAGATCAATCTGAACAGGGGTTTATCACGTGCCCTGAATCAGACGCGTCGCGTCCCCAAATCTCCTGCCGTGCTTTCTAGAAGACTTTATATGAATTACCTTACGGAGCAACATCACAATAATGCATACGCACAAGAGGTCTGTCTCACGATCAAAAGACCCCAGCGCACTCCCGAACAGATCCGCGAAGCTTTCCGCTTCCCCAGAAGCTGACACTTACTGTTGGCTCTTGCGTATTCAAAGATCGAAGGTCTCAAGAACCACATAGCCGAACTTTACGGCTTCATAGACAACAGTGGACTCGCTCTCGGTATGGACTGCTGTTGCTCTCCTCCATCGCATGACCGCTGATATCGCCATCGTAGATGCTCATCACATTCAAAAGCACATGGACGCCCGCGAGAATGGTGCAAAACCCTTGCAGCTCAAAATTCTTACAGGATGAGCGAGGCTCAGGGAGAGTTACATGAAGACACATGCAATGCCAGGAAAACTGGGATTTCTTCGGATGATCTCAGCTAAGCCATGATGCCTTTCCTCTCGAAGATAGAACGACTTTGAGTTATTCCTGGAAACATGCTGTTGGCCTATGGATTAGCTAGAGGATTGGCCCAAAACTCGTATAGTGAGCTGGACGATGGTGAGTGTGGCAATGGTGATAGGCCATCTGACCTGGAAGTGGACGAGCTCCTAGAGAAACTCGCGATTGCTAGGGAGCGCGAGGTCCCAAATTGGAAATTTGTCGGCGAGCTTAAACAGCTCGAAGAAGAAGCCAAACGGTTGGACGACTACGGCATAGAAGATTTATGTTCTCGAACTGTCAAACTAATGTCAGCATGGCGCGATGGGATACCGTAAATCAGAGATAGCGAAGAAAGTGGCCAACGCAATGGGCGGGTCATCCGGACGCCACCCTCTCTTCGTCCAGTGCAGGTGACAAGACTGCCATTGGCTTGACTTTGCCTCCTAACATCAAAGCTGTAACACCAATCAGAATATTGCAACATGGGTCTTCTGGTGGATCGTCAGCAACATGCGATATTATCTCAGAAGGGTTCTCTATATACATCTGAAGATTATGGTCAATATAGCAAGCACTGCCTTTGGTGATGCAAATGCTTTAATGTGTACTCCGACAGAGCTGGGGCTAAATCTAGAGTGACCCTTGGCTCTGTTTATATATTAGAGGCTATCGTGATAATCATCAGTCCTGTATCTCTATTTTTCTTGCACATATCTTCCATCCTCAAACAATCAGACTTTTGAGTCGTTAGAGACAATAGATGCATCCCTAACGATTCAAGTGAGAATTTGCAAACCTTCCTTTCAATTGCCTATACCAGTGCTAGGGCTTCAATGCGTAGGAACCCTAGAGACTAGACGAAAGATGTATCTGTCCGCTTGTCATCCCTCTTACCCATTTCCCAGTCAAAAATCCTCATAGAATCGCAAAAGAACATTTCTTCTTAAGCATCAAACCCTCCAACACGGCACAACAATATCCCGCTCCCACCGAAACGCCCCTATATTTCTCCGTTTAAGTCGAGCATCACTCCCAATCCTGAGATTTCCCATCCCAAATCCGAACGACCATCGTGGATCGAAACCGTCATCAAGGGAAAACCTTGGATACGAGTTGTCGGTTGATCCTCGAATTAAAGTGTTTGAGTTGTAGATGGGTGGGTTGATGTACCTTCAGTGTTTCGGTGATAATAGCACACACATATTCCTTATTCCATTCCCTCCCCCAAAGCTCCACCCCCACTGAGTCGATCTTACCTCACTCAATCCCTCAGTCCGGTTCTTTATCCACCCCGCCCGCTCAAAACTGACCCGCTTCTACCATACCGCCCCAGCTCGAGAGGGATCATTGGATCACTGTATTGTAAATACTACTTTACTACAGTACTGTCACAGGATACCAGCGTCTGAGAAGTATAGGTGACAAGGCAGTTGATTATGCTAATGGGTCTCGGGGGCTTTCTCTGTTTTGGGGGACTGGAACCGGATGGGGTGGATGAGTGGGTGGTTGAGGCTTTGTGGGGGCAATAGGGGGGGGTATAGGGGCCAGGAATGCTTTAGGCCATTCACCTTCTTTTTACTCGACCAGTCCTCGTCTGGTTGCTTACCATGGCCTACATCCGCACCTGACGACTGCCCAATGTCAATACTTTCAACAATATAGTTGGTATACTTCTTTGCATCTGAGCGAACAGCAGCAGCAGTCAGTAAATGCGCTATGGTTACTATTTCCTAGTCCGATTCCTTCGCTATGCTATGGCTATCATCCGTATGTCCAATGCCGGTTTTCACGACATCAATCCGCCATCCCATACGGGTTGTTGTGTCATTATCACCCAGTGTTTGTGCGGATATGTATGCATCCAAAAGTCCGGCTTTGCTCTTTGTGTTTGGAGGGAGGTGTGTACAAGGTGAGTTGGTGTGGAAAAGTTGACTGTGTTTGAGTATTGGTATGTAAAAGGACGAGCTATTGGGGTAAGCGTGGTCGAATATTGGATTCCAGCTCGGCGGCTTCAAGGATGTTGAATAACGAGTATGAACTATATCCTGAAGAAACCAGATGGTTGATGTCGCAGTATGATGAAGAAATCGGTAATAGAAAAATGATGCATGCTAAAAGTGTTTACCAAGTGGGCCAGAAATCCACCAGCGTAAGAGAGTCGTCAAGCCGACTATGGAACACCAAGTAGTCCTCGTACATGCCAAAGTAATCCCCGACATGGAATGACCAAGGCAGCTCTACCTCTAGATCTCTCCTCTTGTCTTCTCCCATTGAGCGGGGCGGCAGGGTAACGGTAACAACGGATTGCATACCATCGGGTCTGTAGCTCTCCGCCTCTTTATGCAGAGCACCATTTCGGTAGGTAGGGAGGGATACTTCCCCGGGTCGGATTCCTATAGTGGTAAATGGGTCTAAAGCCGTATGGTCGATGTGATTCGGTGGCCATGGAATGTCGACTGGTTGCATGGTGTCTTCATGAAGGAGATAACAGAAAACCGGACGATCGCCATCGAAGCACCACGATTCGCTGATTGGCTTCATTGGCAGGTCCAATCGCTCAGTTGCGAAAGCATCGGCTTCTTTGCTAAAAAATATGACTGTTGAGTGGGACCGTGAATAGCCCCAACCGTTGTGGATGTCCCGGATTATGTTGCCCACTGAGCTGACAACAACAACAGATGTGTTGGACGATCGTGGGAAGGTATGTATGACTTGTCCGGAAACAGTTGAGAAAATGTAGGCCTTGCCTTCAAGATCATTCCAGACTGCCCAGCTTTCGTCAGGCGTTAATGTTAGAGAGGTGTTGCGATAAGGGACCCCAATTTTGATGCCATACTCCTCAGGCAATGGGATTTCGTAGATAATTGAGCCATCTTTCAGGCTTGCTTTACAAAAGGCCGCTTCGATTGGCGCTGGTTGAAGCTCTTGCCTGGGTCGCACAAAGTAAATAGCACTCTTGCCTATCACGGGTCTGTTGATCATTGCTTTTAACTTGATTTGCCATGTGAAGGCCTTGCCTCGAGTCATTTTAACCAGCTTTTCGACTACTCCACCTGGACAACGTTCCAGAGAACTCAGATGCACGAGCAACTCGCCATCTGGAGCAATCTGAACATATTCTATGCTAACCTGCCGGTCATCCAGATCCTTGGCATCAAGCTCCACGATGTCGAATGGTTTAGTTGAGACACCGTCGTCAGACTTTAAAGCGCATATCAAGATTTGGTAACAACCGGGAGCACGCGCTCTCAACCATACAAGAGAGTTGTTTCCAATATGCCAATCAGTGACGTCTGTGCACTTGATAGCTCTCGTAGCATTGCCAGCAAGCAGACTCCCTTGATGATATACTAATGATCGATGAGTGTTAAATGTTTTCCAGTGATCAAGTATGAAAAAATGGATGTGCAAGTAGATACATGGAAGCGAACAACATACAGTATCTTCGAAATTGTAGGTTGGCCTCTTCCCTTGACACAAACTTGTCCACTTTGGATGCCGCCCATGGAAAATGTTTCAGCAAAGCACTCTTTCCGCAGTGAGACTCGGAGCTTGCTTTCCACAACTTCGAGACTCTTCTCAAGGTTTCGGTGTCCCGAGCAGGTAGTAGCGTGATAATGAGACGGACCTCATCGTCGTTCAGAACATGGAAAGGATCTCGTCGGTTTTTCTTGGCTGATCTGGGAACTTTTCTTACGGTAGGCTTTGGCTTTAGAACAGGCTTGGGTTTTGGCACAGTGCCGGCAGTATAGCGTAATACGCTCCACGACGGATGGTAGGGTGTATCTTTTACGGTAAATGTTCGAGCCAAAGGAGTTGTCTGCTGTTGTTTCTTCCGTGGTTTGTTAAGCTTGCTGTCTCGACGACGTTTTGTGGAAGCTCTGGATGCGGTCTTCATCCTGAAATACCAGAACTGCAATTGGCCCGAGATATTTTGTGGTTGAATGTGATGGTATGAAAATGAGGAATGGTATAAAAGAGGTGACGGCTCAGCTTGATGTGTCGAGAATAGATTACTGTAAAATACCCTCTCATTTTAGGCTACAAGGCTGAGTTGTGCGGGACATCCTGTCACGTGCATGTTTTCTTTCACCATTTGAACTGTTTCCAGTAATGATCTGGGTCACCCGTGTAATACACTCTATCATAACTTCAGAATATGTCTACTCCACTTCCAAGAATTATGCTGCTTCGATAATAGGAGGACAAACATACCGCCGATCAACATCATCTGTATCCTCCCTCTTTAACCTCGTCCAGTGACTGCGGATTCCGTTATAAGAGACACCAGCTATACGAAGCACCTGACATCGACCAGTCTAACTGTTAGAGAGATAATTGATTCAACACTTGCAGACGCTGGCACTGCCGAGTCCCCAACCTTTGACGCTTCGGTTTCTATGCCACACGAGAAATGGCCGACGTCAGTGGTCTCATTCTGACCGTCCTCGGCCTTTCTTTCAATCTTGCCTCGATCTTTTTCTCGTATGCCAAGGATGTAAGGTCCGCACGGGGAATGTTCAGCAAGTTAGTAACGGGCTTTTTGCTTTGATTGTTGTTTTGTAGCACCTGAAGATGCAGCAGGAATTCAATCCGGTCGAGGTATCAGCCAAACACGTCTTTGCCGAAAATTCGTATCAACTCATTGTTCCAAAGATTCTATATAATTCTTGCAAGACCTACAGCAGAAATTGATGATTCCAAAGAGTCGATTCCAGGCGAAATTTCAAAAGATGAAGTGACCATTTCAAACCAATGAGATCCGACAGCATCTTCAGCAACTAGAAAGAGTCAAGACGTACTTTATGCTAGCATTGATGTCTGACGAGATGTCTGCTATGACTTACCTGCTATATCTATGTTTTCGCTGACTTCGTGAAGCGATGTGACCCACCAGAACGCTTCGCAAATA
>JAABUS010003744.1_pt1 | contig 23823 bp, 20 predicted proteins | sample 5560161 | NCBI WGS metagenome assembly JAABUS01 (sample SAMN10711885, study PRJNA513376) | rock metagenome | isolation source: Antarctica rocks | place: Antarctica: Victoria Land, Trio Nunatak nord | collected 2016-01-04
CTCGAGGTGTTCGACTCCGTGCGCAAAGTCTGGCCGGCGGCGCTGCCGATGACGGTGCGGATCTCGGCGACGGACTGGGCCGAGGGGGGAGTCGACGTCGACGACGCGGTGGCGATCGCGCAGGCCTTCGCCGTTGCCGGCGCCGATGCGATCGACGTCTCGACCGGGCAGGTGACACCCGACGAGCGGCCGGAGTACGGGCGGTCCTTCCAGACGCCCTACTGCGATGCCATCCGCAACCGGGTCGGCGTACCGACGATCGCCGTGGGGGCCATCTCGTCGTACGACGACGTGAACTCGATCATCGTGGCGGGCCGTGCCGATCTCTGCGCGCTCGGGCGCGCTCACCTCCACGACCCGAGCTGGACGTTGCATGCGGCGCTCGACCAGGACTACTCGGGTCCGGGTGTCAGCTGGCCGGCGGCGTGGTTGCCTGGTCGCCGCAAACCGCAGTCCGGGCGCACGGACGGCCCGAGGCCGCGGCTGCAGCTCGTCCGCGACGGCGAGTCCGGCGTCCGCCACCGGCGTTGGCAGCCCTGACAGGTGGCCGCGTCGGTCAATCAGGCCGGCCAGCGGGCCCGGTCGTACTGCGGCGGCCACCGTACGTCGGCACCGAGCTGATGGGCGGCGTGCAGCGGCCAGTGCGGATTACGCAGGAGCGCCCGCGCCAGGAGTACGACGTCGGCATCGCCGGTGGCCACGATCTGCTCGGCCTGCTCCGGGTCGGTGATCATGCCTACCGCGCCGGCGGGAATGCCCGCCTCTCGGCGCACCCGCGCCGCGAACGGCACCTGGTATCCGGGACCGGTCGGGATCGACGCCCCGGGTACAGCGCCGCCGCTCGAGCAGTCGACGAGGTCGACGCCGTGCTCGCCGAGGTGCTTGGCGAGCGTCACAGTGTCGTCGCCGTCCCAGCCGCCGTCGACCCAGTCGGTGGCCGAGAGTCGCACCAACAGCGGCGCGTCGTCCGGCCAGACCTCGCGGACGGCGTCCACGACCTCGAGCACCAGCCGGATCCGGTTGTCGAAGCCGCCGCCGTACTCGTCTTCGCGCTTGTTGGCCAACGGGGACAAGAAAGTGTGGAGCAGATAACCGTGCGCCGCGTGGATCTCGACCACTTCAAAACCGGCGTCTCGAGCGCGTCGAGCTGCGTCGCGGAAGGTGGCCACGACCTCGCCAATCTTGTCCAGGCTGAGGGCTGTCGGCACGGGCAGCTCGGCGAATGCTTCGGCGGAAGCGGCAACAGTCCGCTCCCACCCGCCGTCGGCAGGAGCGACGTACCCCCCGCCGGTCCATGGCGGCGCAGTCGACGCCTTGCGGCCGGCATGGGCGAGCTGGATGCCTGCGACCGTCCCCTGCGAGCGGACGAAGTCGGTGATGCGTCGCCAGGCTGCCGCCTGCTCGTCGTTCCAGATGCCGGTGTCGGCAGGGGAGATGCGACCGGTGGCCGACACCGCCGTCGCCTCGGTAAGAACCAGCCCCGCACCGCCACGGGCGAACGCTCCGAGGTGGACGAGATGCCAGTCCTGCGGGACGCCGGCTGTCGCGGAGTACTCGCACATCGGGGAGACCCACACGCGGTTCGCGAACGTCGTATCGCGAAGCGTGAGAGGCGAGAAGAGGCAGCTCGGTGAGGACAGAGTCATAGAACTACTTTAACGGTCAACGAACGCCGCGCGTCGACGGTGATGGCGTTCGGGCCGTGGGCGCGTTAAGTTGAAGCTTCAGCCAGTTCTGCCGTCCACCGTCGGGCTGGCTGTTCCTCGGGGGCGCCACCTGCTGGAGGTCATCGTGTCGATGTTGTCCACCCTCGATCGTGAGCACACAGTTGCCGCGACTGGTTACAACCGTTGGCTCATCCCACCCGCGGCACTTGCCGTGCACCTGTGCATTGGCCAGGTGTACGCGACCAGCGTCTACAAGACGTCGCTCGTCAACCATTTCGATGCCAGCCTCACCGCGATCGGGATCATCTTCTCGATCGCGATCGTGATGCTCGGACTCTCCGCGGCGGTCGCTGGCACCTGGGTCGAGCGCAACGGGCCGCGCAAGGCGATGTTCGTCTCGGCATCCTTCTGGGCCACCGGCTTCCTCGTCGGCGCGCTCGGCATCGCCACCACGCAGCTGTGGCTGCTCTACCTCGGGTACGGCTTCCTCGGTGGCATCGGTCTCGGCATCGGCTACATCTCGCCGGTGTCCACGCTGATCAAGTGGTTCCCCGACCGACCAGGGCTCGCGACCGGCCTCGCGATCATGGGCTTCGGTGGCGGAGCGCTGGTGGCCAGCCCGCTGTCACGGCAGCTGCTGTCGGCGTACGACTCTGGCTACGACCCTGCCAACCCCGAGTCGGTCGCGACTGGACATGCCCTCGTGCTGCTGTTCGTCACCCTAGGGATTGTTTACTTCGTCATCATGATGTTCGGTGTCGCAAACGTGCGGGTGCCACCGCCAGGGTGGAAACCCGAGGGCTTCGACCCCAGCACGATCAAGCAGAAGTCGCTGGTGACGACCGCGAACGTGTCGGCGGCAAACGCCGTGAAGACCCCTCAGTTCTGGCTGCTCTGGATCGTGCTGTTCTGCAACGTGACCGCTGGGATCGGCATCCTCGAGCAGGCCAGTCCGATGATCCAGGACTTCTTCCGCGAGAACGGGACGTCGAGCGTGTCCGTCGCGGCGGCGGGAGGTTTCGTCGGCGTACTGTCGCTGTTCAACATGGGCGGACGGTTCATCTGGTCCTCGACGTCGGACATCATCGGCCGCAAGCCCATTTACTTGGTCTACCTGGGCGTCGGTATGGCGTTGTACGTGCTGCTTGCCCTCGCCGGCAGCACGACGACCGCCTTGTTCGTCCTCTTCGCCGTCATCATTATTTCCTTCTACGGCGGCGGGTTCGCGACGGTCCCGGCGTATCTGCGCGACCTGTTCGGTGTCTTCCAGGTTGGTGCGATCCATGGCCGGCTGCTGACTGCGTGGGCGGCGGCGGGAGTGGCAGGTCCACTGATCATCAACGGTTTCCTCGACGCCCAGGGTGAGCCGGGTTCGCTGACCGCCGACGCCTATCGCCCGGCTCTGTTCACCATGGTCGGAGTGCTTGCGGCAGGCTTCATCGCCAACCTGCTGATCCGCCCGGTCCATGAGCGCTTCCATGAGTCGGGCGACGTCGCCACCAAGGATCCATTGGCAGGTGCCGCCACCGACCATTCGGCAGACAGCACATCGCGGGCGCTGCCGAGCAGGGCCCGCGTCGCCGTCTCCTGGCTGCTGATCGTCGTCCTGCTCGGGTACGGCATCTACGAGACTGCCACCACGGCAGTCAAGCTCCTTGGCTGATTGTCTCCCGGCCAGAGGTGCCGCATACGATGAGGCGGCATCTCGCCGGCGTGGCGCAACTGGCAGCGCACTTCACTTGTAATGAAGGGGTTAGGGGTTCGAGTCCCCTCGCCGGCCCGCTGTGATGTTTCGGGACACCGTTGGCAGGTGTCTCGGGACATCTCGCCCACGTCGACTTACCCGCAAGATGCTCGGCCCGTGGGGAGGTTTTCGACTACGGTCCGGTCGTCGACGATCGCACTCTAGGCTCCGATGTGCAGCGGCGTAAGGCGAAATTCGCTGAAGTGGTCAGCTCGGTTCTGCGAGGGGGGGTGGCCGGGCATGGACGCGGACAGAGGCGACCCCAACGCCGCCTTCTTGACACCGGGGTCTGGGACCGACTGCCCCCGGGAGCAGCCGGCCTCTTGCAGTGGTGTTGCCCCAAGGACGACGGCTTCAAACGCGCGGATGTTGAGTGCGAGCCGCGGCCGGAGGGGAGGGGGCCGGCGCTTCGTCGGTGGTGGCCGCTCAGGCGTCGCCTTAGTCGACGATGTGGACGGCCGCTTCCTCAGCCGACGCTCCGGCGCCATCGATGCCGACGTCGTCACCGATGAGGTCCTTCTCGAGGTCGACGCCGATTCCCTCATTCGGGTCGACGAGCCGGCCGGCACGGGAGTCACCTACCTCGCCGTCGTCGAGGTAGTCATCTTCCGAAGGTATGTCGACGGTGATCTCGTCGTCCGCACCATAGATCACGTCCGCTTCGGGAACCTCTTGTCGGAGGCGCTCCTCGAAGGTCTCGCCTTCGCGCATCTCCTCGGCGGTATTGCCGAAACGCTCGGCCGACGAGTAGCTCTCGGGCGGCGAGTACCCCTCGTCGAGGGCGTCGTCGACCCCTCGGTCAACCAGCGTGTCGCCCGGTTGTCCCTGGCTCAGCTGCTCTTCGACGTCGGGGACGTCCGACTGCGCGGCGTCGTCGATCATGTCATCGGTCTCATGGGTGAACTCGGTCATGGCTCCAGCCTGTCACAGGGGCGTGCGCGCCTCGAGGTCCGCGGCGTGCTCGACGTCGTGCGCCTCGACGTGCGCTACGGCAGCGACCAGTCCAGCGGCTCGACGCCACGCTCAACGAGCAGCGCGTTGGTGCGGCTGAACGGCCGGGAGCCGAAGAAACCGCGCTGCGCGGACAGCGGTGACGGGTGTGCGCTGGCGATGATGGGGGTCTCGCCAAGGGCGGGCCTCACCGACTGCGCGTCGCGACCCCAGAGGATGGCCACCAGCGGTGCGTCTCGTCGCACGAGTGCATCGATGGCGAGGTCAGTGACGTACTCCCAGCCCTTTCCGCGGTGCGACGCCGGGCGACCCGGCTGCACCGTCAGCACTCGGTTGAGCAGCAGCACTCCCCGGTCGGCCCACGCCGAGAGGTCGCCGTGGGCGGGCAGGGGTACACCGACATCGTCTCGCAGCTCGCGATGGATGTTGACCAGGCTCTTGGGCAGCGGCCGCACTGACCTCGCTACCGAGAAGGACAGACCGACCGGATGGCGGGGAGTGGGATAAGGGTCCTGGCCCAACACCAGCACCTTGACTTCGGCGAGCGGCCGCGTGAAGGCGCGGAGTACGGCGTCACCCGCGGGCAGATAGCCACGACCGGCGACGGACTCGGCTCGCAGGAAGTCACCCAAGTCGGCGATGCTCGAGCGAGCGGGTGTCAGGGCAGCGGCCCAGTCGGGCGCAACGAGCTCTTCGAGCGGGCGTGGGGTCATGGGTACGACTCTGTCAAACAAGGGCCGTTGTGGATAAAGCTGGGGGCAACGAGCAGTCCGTCGGCGTGTCAGGACGGACGCGCCGACCCCACCAGAATCCAGGAAATGAAGTCTCCTCGAACCTCTTGCGCGGTGTGCCCTACCGGGATAGAACTGCTCTACGAGTTCGGCACTGCCGAGTTCGGGACAGGCCGGAAGATCAGGTCACGTCCGGTGGATTTCGGTCCGCTGGCGTCGCGCGGGGCAACCCGCACGGGCCGCTCGATGACGCGGAGCGGGGTGACGTGATGGGAAGGTCGGTCGTTTCGACAGCGTCGTGGTCGAGACAACCCGGAGGCTCCGCAAACTCATACTTTGCGGAGCCTCCACCTATGTCTGGCCTCAAGATCTGAGCTGGCGTCCGTCAGCCGGATCGCATCCGCTCGCCGGCCAGATCGGTCAGGAACTTGGTCGCCCAGGAATCGATGTCGTTCTCGCGCACCTGCCGGCGCATCGCGCGCATCCGCCGGGCCAGGTCACGGGGGTCGGCAAGCATCGCGGCCAACATCGAGTCGCGCAACCCATTGATGTCGTGCGGGTTGACCAGGAACGCCTGCCTGAGCTCGTCAGCCGCGCCAGCGAACTCCGAGAGCACCAAGGCACCGTTGTTCTCGTACCGACACGTGACAAACTCCTTCGCCACCAGGTTCATCCCGTCGGCGAACGGTGTGACGACCATGACGTCGGCCGCCCGGAAGAGCGCCGCCATCTCCTCGCGCGGGTATGACGAGTGCAGGTAGTGGATGGGCTGGCGGCCGATGCGCCCGAGGTCACCGTTGATCCGACCGACCCAGCGCTCAATGTCGTGGCGCACCTCGATGTACTGCTGCACGCGCTCCCGGCTCGGGGACGCGACCTGCACGAACACTGCATCGTCGAGGCTGATGAGCTCGTCGACGATCAGCTCGCCGAAGGCACGCAGGCGCTGCCGGATGCCCTTGGTGTAGTCGAGCCGATCGACACCCAGGAAGATCGTGCGTGAGTCGCCGAGCTCTGAGCGGATCTCTTCAGAGCGCTGTTGGACTTGCGGCGTCCGAGCGAGCTTCTCCAGCGAGGTGAAGTCGATCGAGATCGGGTAAGCCTGAGCGGTCAGCTGGCGACCTTCGTCGAGATAGATGCGCTCGCGGTGGTTCTTGTGGCCGAGCCGCAACCGGACAAGCCGGGCGAAGTTGGCAGCGCCCCCGGGCCGCTGGAAGCCGACCAGGTCCGCTCCGAGCAGCCCCTCGAGAATCTGGTTGCGCCACGGCAGCTGCTGGAACAACTCGGTGGGCGGGAACGGGATGTGCAGGAAGAACCCGATCCGCACGTCTGGACGGAGCGCACGCAGCATCGCCGGCACGAGCTGGAGCTGGTAGTCGTGCACCCAGACAACCGCGTCCCTCGCTGCGCACTGTGCCGCTGCATCGGCGAACCGTTGGTTGACCTGCACATAGGCGTCCCACCACTCGCGGTGGAACGCTGGCTTCGCCACCGCGTCGTGGTAGAGCGGCCAGAGCGTGCTGTTGGACATTCCTTCGTAGTAAGCCTCGATCTCGTCACTGGTCAGCTCGATCGGCAACAAGTTGAGGCCGTCGACCTCGAACTGCGCGTAGTCGTCCAGGGCGGAGCCAGGCCAGCCGATCCAGACGCCGTCATGCTGACGTAGAACGGGTTCCAAGGCGGTGACCAGTCCGCCGGGCGACGTTCGCCACTGCGCACTGTCGTCACCCGAGACCCGGTCCACCGGGAGCCGGTTGGCGACAACGACGAACGGACACTTCGAAGTCTCGGCCACGCGCCAACCCTACGGGCTAAACGACGTCGTCACCGGGAAGGGTCGAGCCTATCTGCGCCCTGATCGTGTCCATCAGACGCATCAGCGCGACGGTTTCGTCGAGGGGCACCAGGGACGACTCGGTGCGGCCCTCGCGCAGGCAGCGATGAACCTCCTCGATCTCGTGGACGTAGCCACGGCCACGGATGTTGTCCGAGTAGGTCGATCGACCAGCATCAGTGGTCACTGTGAACTCACGCGCCTCTTGGAACCGTGGTGCAAACTCGATCCGACCGCTGCTGGCCTCGATGGTTGCGGTGCACGAGAGCTCCTCAATCATGCTGCAGGCAATCCTTGCCACCCGTCCGTCGTCATACGACAGCACGCTCTCGCAGACGAGGTCGATGCCACGCTCAGACAACTGACCGGAGGAGCTGATGTGCGTCGGCGCACCGAGAAGCAACCAGGCGAAAGTCAGCGGGTAGATACCGATGTCGAGCAACGCGCTCGCGCCGAGGGCTGGGTCGTACAGACGGTGCTCAGGCGGCTTGTCTGCGACGAAACCGAAGTTGGCGTCAATCTGCCTGACCTCGCCGACAGCGCCACCGTCGACGAGGGTCTGGAGGGCGCGGATGTTGGGGTTGCAGCGCATCCACATCGCCTCCATCAAGAAGAGACCCGCGGCCCGAGCCGTGGTTGCCATGGCCTCGGCATCGTTGCCGTTGAGCGCCAGCGCCTTTTCACACAGCACAGCCTTGCCACCCGCCAGGCAGAGCTCGACGTTCTCGCGGTGCAGGGCATGCGGGGTGGCGACGTACACGACGTCGACGTCGGGATCGGCGGCCACGTCGGCATAGCTCCCATAGGAGCGCCGAGCGCCGTACTGGGCGGCGAACGTCTCGGCAGTCTCCAGCTGCCGAGAGCCGACCGCAGTCAGCTCAGCATCGGGTACGAGCGCGATGTCGGAGGCCAGCTTGTGCGCGATCGAGCCAGTCGCGATGATTCCCCAGCGGATCGGTTTCATGGGGCACAGTCTGCCCGCCAGGTCACCGAGAGCTGGCGGCACGCCTTTGATCGAGCTCCTCGGCGCGCCGCATCAGCAAATGACAACGGTGTAGTTTCTCGCCTACGATGAGCGCGACAGGCGGGCCGAGCCGCGGAGCCCGCCGCGAGTGTCACCAGGAGCCGACAGGATGGACGCCGCGAACCTCGCGACCTCGGGGGGCTCTGCCTGGGCGAGCGCAGACCTGTCCGAGCGCGATCAACAGCTCTTGGCTTTCGAGCGTCTCTGGTGGAAGTACGCCGGCGCCAAGGAGTCGGCAGTCCGTGAGCAGTTCGCCATGTCTGCCACCCGCTACTACCAGGTGCTCAACGCCCTCATCGACCGTCCCGAGGCGTTGGCCTTCGACCCGCTGCTGGTGAAGCGACTGCGCCGGCTGCGGTCGGCCCGGCAGCGCCAGCGCTCCGCTCGCCGTCTGGGCATCGAGATCTAGCGGACTGGAGTGGCTCTCCCGTCTGCTGTCACCCTCGGCAGCCTCGCGTTCGTCGTCGTGGCAGGCGTCGGGTTTGTTGCGGTCACGTCGAACGCCGCCGAGGACGAGGCTGCCCCGCGGGTTTTTCCGCCCTCGACCACTGTGCCGACCAGTGCAGCACCGTCGCGACAGAAGCCGTCGACCAAGCCCGACGGTCCACCGCGGGCCCATCGTCGGCCGAAGCCTGACGGCGCTGTGCCCAACGTCTTCGTCGAGGTCTACAACAACTCCGGCATCACCGGCCTCGCGGCCGACAAGGCGTCGTTCCTCGAAGGCGCGGGATGGAGCGTCTCGGCCACTGACAACTGGTACGGAGAGATCCCCTCCACCACCGTCTACTACCCCGCACGGCTTAAGCCGCAGGCGACCAGCCTGGCCAAGGCGCTCGACGTCGGCCGACTCCGGCCGGCAGTGTCACCGATGCAGTTCGACCGTCTCACGGTCATCTTCACGGGCGGCTGACCTGGCTCGCTCGTGGAATGCCTTACTCCTGGGCCTGGTTGACTGACGGCGTGGTCTTGTCAGCGAGCACCAAAGCCGGGCGCGACGGCATCGCCGCGCTGCTGGATCGGCCCGCCCAGGCCCTGGTGGCGTTCGACTACGACGGCACCCTCGCGCCTATCGTCGCTGACCCGTTGCAGGCATATCCGCATCCGCGGGTGGTGCCTGCGCTCGCTGACTTGTCCCGCCACGTCGGCCTGGTCGCGATCATCACAGGTCGACCCGCCGGTCTGGCGGTCGATCTCGCCCGACTGGCCGGTGTCGCCGGACTGGATCGGCTGGTCATACTCGGCCACTATGGCTTGGAGCGCTGGGAAGCGGGCAGCGGGAAGGTTCAGAGTGCCGCGCTTCCGGCTGGCCTGGATGCCGTCCGCCGCGCCCTCCCTCGGCTGTTGGACTCACTCGGAGCAGGGCGGGCCGACATCGAGGACAAGGGCTTGTCGGTAGCCGTGCACGTACGCCGGCTGGATGATCCGGTTGGCATGTTCGCCGCGGTGAAGGGCCCGCTTCGAGAGCTCGCCGAGCAGCATGGACTTGCTGCGGAGCCCGGCAAGATGGTGGTCGAGCTCCGGCCCCGGGGCATGGACAAGGGAGTCGCCCTGCGGCGCCTCGTCACGGAAGTGAGGGCGACCGTGGTCGCCTTCACCGGAGACGACCTCGGTGACATGTCGGCGTTCGCCGAGGTCGAGCGTCTTCGTGCGGAGGGGTTCGATGGCCTCCGCATCTGTTCCGGCTCCGACGAGGTGACGGCGCTGAGGCAGCAGGCCGATCTGGTCGTCGATGGGCCTGCGGGTGTCGTCCAGTGGATCGAGGAGCTTGTCGACCAGCTGGACCGACGCCGACCGATCTGGTGACGGGGGATTGAGAGGCCATCTCACATCACGGGCGACCATCCCCCCAGGCGAGACGGCGGCGGTATGGTGGTACGAGCTCATCGAGAGGGGCAGAGGGAACGGCCCGTTGAAGCCCCGGCAACCGTTGGTGGAGTTCGTGACGATCACGAGGCCTGCGCCGGCACGGTGCCACATCCGTCTCGTGGCGAGAGCCGCCGCGAGAGAGATGAGAAGGAGGCCTCGTGAGCACGACGCTCGAATCCCACCCACCGACGCAGACCGGATCCTTTGGGCATGCTCGCGCTCTGGTCTGCCGCGCGTGCGGGGGGGAGCAGCCACTCGGTCCCTTCTACGCCTGCCGTGAGTGCTTCGGTCCCCTCGAGGTCGCCTACGACTTCCCGAGGGTGACTCGCGCCGGCATCGAGGGCGGCCCCCCGAACATCTGGCGCTACCAGCAGCTGTTGCCGGTGCGCGCGGACATCGCTTCCATCCCCAACACCGAGCCGGGCTTCACGCGGCTGATCAAGGCCGACAACCTGGCTCGTGAGCTCGGCATGGTGTCACTTTGGGTGAAGGACGACTCGGGCAACCCGACCCACTCCTTCAAGGATCGCGTCGTCGCGGTGGCGCTGGCCGCCGGACGCGAGCTCGGGCTCAAGGTGCTGGCCTGCCCCTCGACCGGCAACCTCGCCAACGCGGTCGCTGCCGCGGCCGCCCGCGCCGGAATGAAGAGCGTCGTGTTCATTCCGCACGACCTCGAGCGCGCCAAGGTGCTTAGCACCGCGGTCTACGGCGGCACGTTGATAGCCGTCAAGGGCAACTATGACGACGTCAACCGCCTTGCATCGGAGATCGCCGGCGAGGAGGACGACTGGGCGTTCGTCAACGTTAACGTCCGGCCGTACTACTCCGAGGGGTCGAAGACGCTGGGGTACGAAGTCGCCGAGCAGCTTGGTTGGCGGCTGCCGCGACAGGTCGTCATCCCGGTCGCGTCCGGCTCACAGCTGACCAAGGTCGACAAAGGCCTCGCTGAGCTCGCCCAGCTCGGGCTCGTCGAATCGACTCCGTACAGGATTTTTGGTGCCCAGGCGAACGGTTGCAGCCCGGTGGCGGAGGCCTTTCGAGCGGGACGTGACGTGGTGCGTCCGGTGCGACCGGACACCATCGCCAAATCGCTGGCGATCGGGAACCCTGCCGACGGGCCGTACGTGCTCGACGCCGTGCGGCGTACCGGCGGTGCCGTGGAGTCCGTCACTGACGCCGAGATCCGCGACGGCATCGCGTTGCTGGCGCGGACTGAAGGCGTATTCGCGGAGACCGCGGGCGGCGTCACCATTGCGACGCTGAAGAAGCTGGTGGAGACCGGCCAGCTCGACCCTGCGCAGGAGACGGTGGTCTTCAACACGGGAGACGGGCTCAAGACTCTTGACGCGATCGCCGACCGGGTCGGTCCGGCCGCAACCATCGAGCCGACCTACGCTGCCTTCAGGGCCGTGTTCAGGTGAGAACCGAATGAGCGAGAGGTCAGCCGAGATGAGCGTCAGCGTCAGAATCCCCACCATCCTTCGCACCTACACCGGTGGTGACTCCGAGGTGACCGCCGACGGCGCGACGCTGCTCGAGCTGATCGACTCGCTCGACTCGTCGTACCCGGGTATCAAGGGGCGAATAGTCGACGAGCAAGGCGCGCTACGCCGCTTCGTCAACGTCTACGTCGGGGGTGATGACGTCAGATTCCTCGACGGGCTGCAGACCAAGGTCGCCCACGGTGCACAGGTGTCGGTCATCCCGGCCGTCGCCGGCGGCTGAGTGGGAGCCTCCGCCACAACAAAAGCGGCTGGGACGCGGTAAACCGCGCCCCAGCCGAAACCTCGTCGCACCCACGAGGTGAGCACCACGCTAGCCAGCCGGCGCAGCACTCACAAGGACCAGCCGACAAGATGACTCGCAATGACTAGTCCTCAGCCTGATTGATGGCCTGATCGGGCCACCGAGGACCCAGCCGAGCGCTGCCACGTCCACCTCGGTCGACCGTCTGCAGCGGCTTGCACTCCCCTGTGGAGAGTGCTAATAATGGATTAGCACTCTCGACCCGAGAGTGACAACGGTTGGCTCGGTGAGGGCTCGGTCGGCTACGAGAAGGGTTCGTGGCAGGTTCGGGTCCGTCCGTCGCGGGCGTCGTACCGACCGCTCAATCCAGACCTCAAGCGCGGAGGACTCGCGTACATGCCCAAGATCATTTCGTTCAACGAGGAAGCCCGACGTGGCCTCGAGCGAGGGATGAATATTCTCGCAGACGCCGTCAAGGTGACGCTCGGCCCGAAGGGCCGCAACGTCGTTCTCGAAAAGAAGTGGGGTGCACCGACGATCACCAACGACGGTGTCTCCATCGCCAAAGAGATTGAGCTCGAAGACCCGTCCGAGAAGATCGGCGCCGAGCTCGTCAAAGAAGTCGCCAAGAAGACCGACGACGTGGCCGGCGACGGTACGACGACGGCGACCGTGCTGGCTCAGGCCATGGTCCGCGAGGGTCTGCGTAACGTCGCAGCCGGCGCGAACCCGATGGCGCTGAAGCGTGGCATCGAGAAGGCCGTCGAGGCCGTCACGGAGCAGCTCTTCTCGGCTGCCAAGGACGTCGAGACCAAGGAGCAGATCGCTGCCACCGCCGGAATTTCTGCCGGGGATTCGTCTGTCGGTGAGATCATCGCCGAGGCCATGGACAAGGTCGGCAAGGAAGGCGTCATCACCGTCGAGGAGAGCAACACCTTCGGGCTCGAGCTCGAGCTCACCGAGGGCATGCGCTTCGACAAGGGATACATTTCGCCCTACTTCGTCACCGATGCCGAGCGAATGGAGGCCGTCCTCGACGACCCCTATGTGCTCGTGGTCAACTCGAAGATCTCGGCCGTCAAAGACATGCTGCCGATCCTCGAGAAGGTCATGCAGGGTGGCAAGCCGCTGCTGATCCTCGCCGAGGACGTCGACGGTGAGGCCCTGGCGACCCTGGTCGTCAACAAGATCCGTGGCACGTTCAAGTCAGTTGCCGTCAAGGCTCCAGGCTTCGGCGACCGGCGCAAGGCCATGCTGCAGGACATTGCCATCCTCACCGGTGGCCAGGTCATCAGCGAAGAGGTCGGACTGAAGCTCGAGTCCGCCGGTGTCGAGCTGCTGGGTCAGGCTCGCAAGGTCGTCGTCACCAAGGACGAGACGACCATCGTCGAGGGTTCGGGAGACACCGACCAGATCTCTGGTCGCGTCAACCAGATCCGCGCCGAGATCGAGAACAGCGACTCCGACTACGACCGTGAGAAGCTGCAGGAGCGCCTGGCCAAGCTGGCCGGCGGGGTTGCGGTGATCAAGGTGGGCGCGGCCACGGAGGTCGAGCTCAAGGAGCGCAAGCACCGCATCGAGGATGCTGTTCGCAACGCGAAGGCCGCCGTCGAAGAGGGCATCGTCGCCGGTGGTGGCGTGGCTCTCGTCCAGGCGACCATCGCGGCGTTCGAGAAGTTGGAGCTCACCGGTGACGAGGCGACTGGCGCAGCCATCGTCAAGTTCGCCGCCGAGGCCCCGCTGAAGCAGATCGCCATCAACGCCGGTCATGAAGGCGGAGTGGTGGCCGAGAAGGTCCGCAACCTCGAGTCAGGTCACGGCCTCAACGCTGCGACCGGCGAGTACGTCGACATGCTGGCCGAGGGAATCAACGACCCGGTCAAGGTGACCCGTTCTGCCCTGCAGAACGCTGCCTCGATCGCGGCGCTGTTCCTCACCACCGAGGCCGTCGTGGCCGACAAACCCGAGAAGGCTGCTGCCGCCGGTGGCGGCGCGCCCGACATGGGTGGGATGGACTTCTAGCAAGTTCTGTCTGCCTCACCACAGCACGCACGATGGCCCCGAGCACCACGCTCGGGGCCATCGTGCGTGGGGGGAGATGCGGATGCCCGCCGGACGGGTAGGTGCCAGCGCACTGGCATCGTGACCGCATCCGCGGTGCAATGTTTGGTGTGGAGCTCGAGGTGAACCACGACACGGCGGCGTCGGACGTGCGTTGCGATGTGCTCCGGGTTCTGCTCGCGGATGACAACGTGCTGGTGCGGGAGGGAGTGAGAGCGCTCCTCACCGCACGGCCGGGGCTGGACGTGGTGGCGGTCGCGGAGGACTACGACGGGCTCGTGGCAGCAGCCGACGGCCATGCCCCTGACGTCATCGTGACCGACATGGTGTTCTGCATCGCGTTCGGGCTGTCGATGGACTACGAGGTATTCCTGGTCTCGCGGATCAAGGAGGAGTACGACGCGAACGGAGGCGACAACACGGCCGCCGTGGCGAACGGCCTGCAACGCACCGGCAGGATCATGACCGCTGCCGCCGGCGTCTTGTCCATCACCTTCATCGCTTTCGCGCTGACCTCGCACGTCACTACCATCAAGTTGTTTGGTCTCGCGATGACTCTCGCGATAGTGCTCGACGCGACGCTCGTGCGTGGCTTGCTGGTGCCTTCCTTCCTGCGCCTCGGCGGAGACGCGAACTGGTGGGCGCCGGCGCCCTTGCACCGGATCCATGAACGGTTCGGCCTGTCAGAGTCCGATACTCGAACGGAACGCGGATGAACGTCCTGGAGTTCGCGACGCTGGCGATCACCGGCTTCGTGGCATGCGCGGCGGAATTCGGGTCGTACGCGTTCGTGCATCCGGTGATCCGCCGGCTGTCGTCGACTGCACATCTGCAAGTTGAGCAAGGTCTGTTGCGAACCTTCGGACGGGTGATGCCGGTGGGGATGACGCTGTGCGTCGTGCTCGCCATCTCGTCGGCGAGTCGTGCTGACGGTAACTCTCAGCTCTGGCACTGGCTCGCAGTCGGTGCCTTCGTGCTCGCGCTGATCTCGACGATCGTGTTCAACGTGCCAATCAACCTGGCCACCGGTAAGTGGGACGCCGCGAGCCCTCCGGCTGACTGGAAACAGACCCGCCACCGGTGGGAGTTCTTCCAGGGTCTCCGGTCCTGGCTGCTTCTCCTCGGCTTCATACTGGTCTGCGCCGGCTCCTCGATCGGGTGACGAGTGGCTGGGGCTAGGGCCCGGTGCCCGCTGCGGTGATGATGCGGTCCGGACGGATCGGCAGAGCACGCTGACGGACGCCGGTCGCGTGCCAGACACCATTGGCGATGGCTGCCGGAGCGCCGACGATTCCGAGTTCGCCGATGCCCTTGACGCCGGCGGGATTAACCTCGTGGTCTACCTCGTCGACCCAGTCGACCTCGATGTCGGGCACGTCAGCGTGCGCGGCGACGTGGTAGCCGGCCAGGTCGTGGTTGATGTAGTCACCCGACGCATCGTCCATCAAGGCTTCTTCGAACAGTGCTGCCGACAGGCCCATCGTCATACCGCCGATGAGCTGGGAGCGTGCGGTGAGTGGGTTGATGATCCGTCCGGCCGCGAACATGCCTAGCATCCGCCGCACGCGGACCTCGCCGGACCGTACGTCGACCGCGACCTCCGCGAACTGGGCACCGAAGGCGTGTCGAGACACCGGCGACATCAGTTTGATCTTCGCCGCAGTGTCAGCAGTGGCGGTGAGACCGTCCGGTGGGATCTCGCGGTGGGCGAGCTCGACCTGCAGCTGCTGACAGGCATCGGTGACGGCCCACGTCCACGAGGCTGTGCCCATCGAGCCCCCGGCGATCATCGCCTGCCCGAAGTCGCTGTTCCCGATCAGCACGGTGACCTGAGCCGGGGACACTCGGAGGGCGTCGGCTGCGACCAGGGTGAGCGCCGTGCGGGCGCCGGTACCGATGTCCGCAGCGGTGACTCGAACCGTGAACCGACCGTCCGGCTCGGCGGTGGCCGAGGCGGTCGACGGCGAGCTGCGCGCGGGGTAGGTCGCTGCCGCCACGCCGGTGCCCAGCAACCAGCGACCGTCCGGCCGCAGGCCTGGGCGCGGGTCACGGTCGTGCCAGCCGAAGCGCTGGGCCCCCTCGCGCAGGCACGCCACCAGGTTGCGGCTGCTGAACCGCAGTCCGGACTCGGGCTCGGTCGTCGGCTCGTTGCGGATGCGCAGCTCCACCGGGTCGATGCCGCAGGCCTCGGCAAGCTCGTCCACAGCCGACTCCAGTCCGAACGAGCCGGGCGCCTCTCCGGGGGCGCGCATCCAGCGGGGTGTCGGTACGTCGAGCGCCACCAGTCGGTGCCGGCTGCGCAACGCGTCGGCGGCGTACATCATCCGAGAGATCACGGCCGTCTGCTCGGCGAACTCCAAGACCCTCGATGTCTGTGAGTAGGCGAGGTGGTCGATCGCTGTGATCCGGCCGTCGAGGTCGGCGGCCAGGCGCACCTGCTGGATCGTCGGGGTGCGATATCCCACGAGGGAGAACATCTGCTGTCGGGTGAGCGTGACGCGCACCGGACGCCCGGTCACCCGGGCTGCCATTGACGCGAGCACCACCGGCGCCCGCGCCGTCCCCTTCGAGCCGAACCCTCCGCCGACGTGCTCGGACAACACGTGGACCTGGCTCTGGTCGAGACCGAACAGGGTGACCAGCGAACCCTTGACCGACGCGGCTCCTTGGTTGGAGTCGTAGACGGTGAGCTCGTCGCCGTGCCACGTCGCGGTGGTCGCGTGCGGCTCCATGGCGTTGTTCTGCTGCGTGGGTGTGGTGTAGGTCGCGTCGACGACGATGTCTGCCGACACGATCTCCGCGTCGACGTCGCCAACGACCGTCTCGGTGTCGAAGGCCGGGTTGACATGGTCGGGCACGTACATCTTCGGGTGGTCAATGGCAAAGCCGACGTCGTGGGACTCCACGTCGTAGCGGACCACCATGGCCTCTGCACCGGCTCGTGCCTGTTCGAGGGTGGACGCCACCACGAGGGCGACCACGGCACCGTGGTGCGGCACCGTGTCCGCCTGCAGCAGCAGCAACGTGGCATCGCCTAAGTCCTGGAGCCGTGGAGCGTTGCCATGGTGCAACACTTCGAGTACGCCCGGCATCGCGAGAATGTGGTCGGAATCGACCGAGACTATGCGACCGCGCCCGATCGTCGACATGACCACGACGCCGTGCGCGAGCTCGTCGAGCGGATACTCCCCCGCGTACCGAGCGGCACCTGTCACCTTGTCGAACGCTTCCACGCGGGTGGTCGACGTGCCGACGCTGTGAACGACCTCCTCGGTGACCGTCATCGCGACACTCCCGTCAGCTCGCACAGGCTGTCCACGACGAGTTCTCGGACCAACGGGACCTTGTAGGCGTTGTCGCGAAGCGGGCTGGCCTGCTCGAGCTCGAGCTCGGCGGCGGCCGCAAACGAGCCGGCTGAGGGTGTCGAGCCGGCGAGAGCCGCTTCGGCGCGCCGCGCGCGCCACGGCCTTGAGGCCATCGCTCCGAGAGCGATCCGGACGTCGTGGATAGCGTCGTCGACAACCGTGACCACAACGGCGACTGAGCAGATCGCAAACGCGTACGACGCCCGCTCTCGCACCTTGCGGTACCGCGACCGAGCGGCTGCCGGCACGGCCGGGACCAGGATGGCGGTGATGAGCTCACCGTGCTCGAGGGCGACCTCTTCATGCGGGCTGTCGCCGACCGGGAGGTAGAAGTCGGTCAGCGCCATCTCGCGGAGTCCCTCCTCAGATTGCACCTCGAGCCGGGCATCGAGTGCTGCGAGCGCTACGGCGAAGTCGGACGGGTGGGTGGCGATGCAGTGTTCCGAGGCCCCAAGGATCGCGTGGTTGTGGTGCTCGCCGTCGAGGGCCGCACATCCTGCCCCGGGCTCGCGTTTGTTACAGGGTTTGGAGACGTCGGTGAAGTAGGCGCACCGGGTGCGTTGCAGGAGGTTGCCGCCGGCGGTGGCGACGTTGCGCAGCTGGCCGGAAGCGCCCGAGAGCAGTGCCTCGCTCAGCAACGGGAACCGGCCCCGAACGAAAGGGTCAACGGCGATGTCGCTGTTGCGGGCCAGTGCCCCGATCCGCAGGCTGCTACCCGCGGTCTCCTCGACCTGTCCGAGCGGGAGGCCGGTGACGTCGACGAGCAGGCTCGGCGTCTCCACGCCGAGCTTCATCAGGTCGACGAGGTTGGTGCCTCCGCCCAGATAGCGGGCGTGCGCGTCGGCGTACGTCAAGGCGACGGCTTCGGCGATGTCAGTGGGCCGCGCATACCCGAACTCCCTCATGCCCGACCACCCGCCGCTTCCGAAACCGCCGCGACGATGTTGACGTACGCCCCGCACCGGCAGAGGTTGCCGCTCATCCGCTCCCGGATCTCGGCAGCGTCCAGGCGCACGTCGGTGTCGGCCACGTCAGCGGCGACGGCGCTCGGCCATCCGCGTGCGGCCTCGTCGATGACCGCGACGGCCGAGCAGATCTGCCCGGGTGTGCAGTAGCCGCACTGGAGTCCGTCGTGGTCGATGAAGGCCTGCTGCACCGGGTGCAGCTCACCGTCGGAGGCCAGACCCTCGATCGTGGTGATCTCACGGCCTTGCTGAGCGACGGCGAGCAGCAGGCAGGCATTTGCCCGGCGACCTTCGACGAGCACCGTGCAGGCCCCACACTGGCCGTGGTCGCAGCCCTTCTTCGACCCGGTCAGGTCGAGGTGCTCGCGCAGAGCATCGAGCAGGGTGGTTCGGTGGTCGAGTGTCAACGACCGGGTCTGGCCGTTGACGCGCAGGGAGATGGTGCTCGCAACAAGGTGTGCGGCCATGAATCCTCCACGATGTGAGTGGTGCTCAAAACGGGTTCCTGGTGACGCCCGTCGTTCACGCTACTGCGCCCACCAAACCTGCCGCCTGAACTCATGTCCACGCGGCTGCCTGGAGGGATCGGCGGTCTGTCGGGTGAAAAAACCGAACGCCACCGGTTGCGTACTTGGAGGTGGAGCGAGTAGGCAGGGGGCTGGACCGCAACCAGGAGGCAGCATGCGCAAGAGCCATCTCACCAGTCACGCCCGCGGCACGACAACCAACGTCTGGAGACAGTGGCGACTCCGGCGCGGCGTCGCTGCCGCCGTGGTGGGCTTGCTGGCGACGTCGCTGCCGTTCCTCGGGTCCGGCGGTAGCGCCTCCGGCTCCACCGGACAGGTGGCGCGGGAGGGTTCCCGCGCCACTGCTGCTCTGGCACTGACGGCCGGAACCGACCGCCAAGCAGTCGCGCGTGGACGTGGCGGTGCGGTCTCGTCGGTCGACCCGAACGCCAGCCGGATCGGCGTACGGGTCCTGCGCCAGGGTGGCAACGCGGTCGATGCCGCCGTCGCGACCGCTGCGGCGCTCGGGGTGACCGAGCCGTTCAGCTCAGGCATCGGCGGTGGCGGCTACTTCGTCTTCTACCAGGCGCGCAGCGGCCGCATCACCACCCTGGACGGCCGCGAGACAGCACCCGCCGGCATCAGACGCGACGCGTTCATCGACCCCAGCACAGGTGAGCCCTACCCGTTCTTCCCCGACTTGGTGACGAGCGGCGTCTCCGTCGGCGTCCCTGGAACTCTGGCGACCTGGAAGAAAGCATTGAACAACTGGGGGACGACATCATTGCGGCAGGCGCTGCGGCCATCGGAGCTGCTCGCCCGTGACGGGTTCCGGGTCGACGAGACGTTCAACCGTCAGGTCGACGAGAACGCCGAGCGGTTCTCCGCCTTCCCCTCGACGACAAAGCTGTACCTGCCAGGTGGCGATCCGCCGGCGATCGGGAGCAGGTTCCGCAACCCGGACCTGGCCAGGACCTATCACCTCATCGGCGAACGCGGCACCCGGTTCTTCTACAACGGTCCGTTGGCCGCCGAGATCGCCCAGACCGTGCAGTCGCCACCGGCGCGGAAGAACACCGACCTACCGATACCGCCCGGATCGATGACCAGACGGGACCTCGCGAAGTACAACGTCATCACCCGGCGCCCCACACACGTCAGGTATCGCAACATCGACGTCTTCGGCATGGCGCCGTCGTCCTCCGGTGGGACAACGGTGGGGGAGACACTCAACATCCTCGACAACTTCCGCCTCTCGCCAGAGCGCCGGGTGCGGAGCCTGCACCTGTACCTCGAGGCGTCGGCCCGCGCCTTCGCCGACCGCGCGGCCTACGTCGGAGACCCGGCTTTCGTCGACGTACCCACGAAGCGGCTCACGTCCAAGCCCTTCGCTTACACACGCGCCTGCACGATCGACCCACGGCACGCGGCAACCAAGCCGGTGCCTCCGGGGCCGTTGTACGGGGCCGGGTGCCGACCGTCGTCGGCGGACGAGACCAAGCCCGACACTGAGGGCCTCTCGACCACCCACGTGTCGGTGGTCGACCGGTGGGGTAACGCGGTGTCGTACACGCTGACCATCGAGCAGACTGGCGGCTCAGGCATCGTGGTGCCGCAGCGAGGATTCCTCCTCAACAACGAGCTGACCGACTTCACGACCGAGTACGTGCAGTCCGACCCGAACCGGATTCAGCCCGGCAAGCGTCCGCGGTCTTCGATGTCTCCCACGATTGTGTTGCGCAACGGCCGGCTCGCGTTCGTGCTCGGCTCGCCGGGCGGCTCCACCATCATCACCACGGTGGTCCAGATCCTGATCAACCGCATCGACTTCGACCTGACGCTGCTGCAAGCCGTGGCGGCACCACGGGCGGCACAGCGAAATACGCCCGACGTGACGGCCGAGCAGGCGTTCATTGACCGGTACGGGTCGCGGCTGGAGCAGTATGGGCACACGTTCGTGGTGCCCGGTGAACCAGGCACGTCGGCGGCGGAGATCGGTGCTGCGGCGGCCATCGAGGTGAGACCGGGTGGGCTGCTCATCGCTGTGGCCGAGCCTACGCGCCGTGGTGGCGGCGACGCCGAAGTCGTGTGCCCGGGATGGGTTTCCCAGTGTCGTTGAGTCCACCTGCTGCTTGACTCCGCCGGTCGTTCGGGCGGGGTCAGGTGGCGCAGGTGCGCACCGCCATCACGGCGTACACGCGGGCGCAGGCGACGACGTCCGCCACCGCAACGTGCTCGTCTGTGGCATGGGCGAACCGGACGTCGCCCGGGCCGTACTGCACGGTCGCGATGCCGGCGCGAGAGTACTGCCGAAGATCCGATCCGTAGGAACCGCCGTAGACAGCCGGTGCCTGTCGGCGCACGTCGGCGACTGCACGCGAGAGCTCACCGAGCAATGGGTGTCCGTTGGGCAAGGCTCCCGGTGCGAAACGGCCTCCGGGCCAGCTGACGCGGGCGGGATGGTCGGCAAGCCAGACGTCGGCAGCGCACGCGTCGGCGATCGCGCCCTCGAACGCAGCCATGGCTTCGTCGATGGTCTCGTCGAGCCGAACCCCGTAGCGCCCGTCGGCGACCAGCCGGTCCGGCACCGTGCTCGCCCAGCCCCCGGCCGACACCAGCCCTACCGACAGTGGCCACGGCAGGCCGAGGTGATCGAAGTACGGCGCGGAGGTGGCGTTGCGGTAAGCCTCGAGCTCACGCAGCCGCCGGTGCAGGTACTCGAACTTCTCGATCGCGCTGACGCCGCGGCGCCGGGTCGAGCCATGGGTGGCGAGACCCGCTACTTCCAGCCTGAAGGTCAGTGACCCGGCGTTGGCGGGGATGAGCGCGCCCTGGGTGGGTTCTGCGTTGATGCAAACTCCGGCGCGATGTCCGCGTCGCAAGGTGGCGTACGCGCCGAGGCCGCCGTCCTCCTCCGCAGCGACGAAGTGCACGGCCAGCGGTGCCGCGAGGGTGACCCCCGCCCGACGCACCGCGGCCACCGCGCCGAGCGCGGCTGCCACGCCGCCCTTCATGTCACAGGCGCCACGCCCCCAGGCCAGACCGTTCCTGACGCGGAGTGTGAACGGGTCACCGTCGGGCCATCGGTCGAGATCACCGGCTGGGACGACGTCGGTGTGGCCGTACAACGCCAGCGCCGGCACCACCGTCGGGTCGCCGAGCAGACCCACGCATCCCATCGCAGTCGAGCGCTCCACCTCCACCCCGGGGAAGTCCGGTTGCTGCTGCTCGGCTGCCACGTCGATCTCCCAGCTGTCGACACTCAGGCCGAGCTGGCCAAGCCGGTCGGCGCACCACCGCTGCACGTCGATCTCACCCTCAGTCCCGTCGACGGAAGGGATCGCGACGAGGTCACCCAGGTCGCGCAGGATCTCCTCGCTGTCGACAGCCGCGACCGCGGCGGCTTCTTCTGCAGTCAGCTCACCCATGGCCACGACTATCGCAGGCCGTGGTGCAGGTGTCGGCTCTGTGTGCGGGGTGCGACAAGATGTCGTTCGTGACCCAAGCCTTGTACGTGTTCGACGGCCACAACGACCTGCCCTGGGCGATGCGTGAGCTTTGCGGCTACGACTTCGCTGAGGCAGATCTGCTGGGCGGGGAGGCACGGCTTCAGACCGACGTACCGCGGCTCCGCAGCGGAGGCGTCGGCGCACAGTTCTGGTCGGTGTTCGTGCCGTGCAGCCTTGCCGGCCAGGCGGCCGTCACCGCCACACTGGAGCAGATCGACTTCGTCCGGAGTCTGGTCGCGCGCTACCCCAACGAGTTCTCGCTCGTCACCACCGCGCACCAGGTCGAGCTCGCCGCACGTGCCGGTAGGGTCGCCTCGCTGATGGGGATGGAGGGAGGCCACAGCATCGACTGCTCGTTGGGCACCTTGCGCATGATGCACCTGCTCGGCGTCCGCTACCTCACGCTGACGCACAACGAGAACGTCCCGTGGGCCGACTCGGCGACAGACGAGCCGTTGCTCGGCGGGCTCAGCGAGTTCGGACGCGACGTCGTCCGTGAGATGAACCGGCTCGGCATGTTCGTCGACCTCTCCCATGTTTCGCCCGACGTGATGCGGGATGCGCTGGCGACCTCGATCGCACCGGTGATCTTCAGCCATAGCTGCGCCAAGGCGCTGTGCAACATCAACAGGAACGTCCCGGACGAAATCCTCGTGGACATGGCCCGAGGAGGGGGCGTCTGCATGGTGACGTTCGTGCCGATGTTCGTGCACCAGGGTGTGGCCAACTGGTACGCCGGCTGTCTGGATATCGTCGAGCAGCGCGGCGGTGACCGTCGCCGGTTCTCCGACGTCGACAAGGTGCTGGTCGAGCGGATACTGACTGACCCGCCGCCGGCATGCACGGTCGACGACGTGGCCGACCACGTCGAGCACGTCCGGGACGTCGCGGGCGTCGAGCACGTCGGCATCGGCGGCGACTACGACGGCGCGACCTTCTTCCCCGACCGGATGGGTGACGTGGCCAGCTATCCGCTGCTGCTGGACACGCTGCGCGGCCGCGGCTGGTCCGAGGCCGACCTGACGCGGCTCGCCCACGGCAACGTCGTCCGCGCCATGCGTGAGATGGAGCTGGCGGCCGACTGACGGTGGCAGCGGCGCCGAAACGTACCGTGGGGGTATGCACCCGCCCGGGACAGCCGCCGATGCGTCCGTCGACCGCCCGGTTGTCGGGCTGGTCCTGGCTGCCGGCGCCGGTCGACGGCTGGGCCAGCCCAAGGCGCTCGTCCGTGACGACGACGGCACACCATGGGTTGCGCGTGCAGCTCAGACCCTGCGGGCCGCCGGGGCAACTCGGGTCTACGTGGTGATCGGCGCGGAGGCTGAAGCAACGCGAGCCTTGGTGCCGACGGGCTGCGTCGCGGTCGAGGCGCCCGACTGGGACGAGGGCATGGGCGCGTCGCTGCGGGCAGGTCTGTCCCGGGTACTGCTCGAACGTCCTGACGAAGTGGCGGCGCTGGTGATGCTCGTCGACACCCCCGACGTAGGTGCGGCGGTCGTCCACCGGCTCCTCGGCCTGGCCGCACCCGACGCATTGGCCCGGGCGGCCTACGACGGCGTCCCGGGTCATCCCGTGCTGATCGGCCGCGCGCACTGGGCCGGGGTGCTCGAGCTGGCCATCGGAGACAGCGGCGCCCGGAACTACCTACGCGACCGGCGGGTCGACCTCGTCGCGTGCGAAGACCTGGGCTCTGGCCGCGACGTCGACACCCCTGCCGACCTTGGGGTATGGCGCGCCGTAGGACAGTCTGGACAGGTGTCCCGCCCGCCCGATACTGCCAACCCGTCCGAGCTGCCCGAGATGACGTCGGCTGCGGCGCTCGCGGAGCGGTTGTCGCGGACCGGCTACCTCACC
>JAABUS010003745.1_pt1 | contig 23813 bp, 26 predicted proteins | sample 5560161 | NCBI WGS metagenome assembly JAABUS01 (sample SAMN10711885, study PRJNA513376) | rock metagenome | isolation source: Antarctica rocks | place: Antarctica: Victoria Land, Trio Nunatak nord | collected 2016-01-04
CTACCTGATTCTGACGTCGTTCAAGACGCCCGGGGCGGCGATTGCCGTCCCGCCCACAATCTTCCCGGACACCTGGAGCATCGAGAACTACCGGCAGGCCCTCGACACCCCCGGCGTGCGCTCCTCGTTCCTGCACAGCCTGTCGGCCGCCGTCATGAGCACGGTCCTGTCCCTCCTGCTCGCCGTGCCGGCCGCCTATGGCGCCACGCGCTTCGCGGGAAGCGCCGGCCGGTCCGTCCTGCTGGCGGTCCTTGTGACCCGCATCGTCCCGCCGGTCGCGATCGGCGTACCGATGGTCAGCCTGATGCGCGACCTCCAGCTGTCCGACTCCACCCTCGGCCTTGCGCTGGCGCACACGACGATCTCGCTGCCGCTGTCGATCTGGCTGATGGCCAGCTTCTTCGAGGCGGTCCCGCGGGAGCTGGAGGAGGCCGCCCGTGTGGACGGCAGCGGCCGTCTCCGCGCGCTCGGCCAGATCGTCCTGCCGCTAGTGTCCGGTGGGATCGCCGTGACCGGCATCTTCGGGTTCCTCGCCTCATGGAACGAGTTCCTGTTCGCCCTGCTGCTGACCGCCAGCCGGGCCCAGACCACGCCGATCGTGATCGCCAACTTCCAGACCCAGTACGGCCTGCAGTGGGGATCGATGACGGCGCTGGCGACGGTGTACTCGATCCCGGTCGTCCTGCTGACGCTCGGCCTCCAGCGACGCATCGTCGCCGGGATGACGCTGGGAGCGGTCAAGGGCTGACCGGACGGACCCGCTGACACCCGCGTCCCACATATGCAACCGTACGCAATCTCAATCGTGCCCGATGGCGAAGGAGTCGACTGATCATGCAGTTCTGGCAACCCACCAGCCCCCTTGCTGGTCTCCCCCATGTCAAGTCCGGCCGGTCGCGCCGGAGCTCGAGCTGGGATCAGACCGGCGGCAACCGCGACTTCGCCGTGGTCGCGCCGGGCGAGACCCACGTCCTGGCCGACATCGAGGGCTCCGGCATCATCGAGCATATCTGGCTCACGACCCGGTGCTACTCGCCGAAGTACCTGCGCAAGCTCGTGCTGGAGATGTTCTGGGACGGTTCGGACACCCCGAGCGTCCGCAGCCCGCTCGGCGACTTCTTCGGCGTCGGACACGCCACCTGCACCCATTACGTCTCGCTGCCGATGAGCATGGTGTTCGGCCCACGCCGCGGCCCGAAGGGACCGTTCGCCGCCGCGATGAACACGTACTTCCCGATGCCCTTCGCCAGCGGCGCCCGGATCGTCCTCCGGAACGAGAGCGACGAGCCGATCCAGAACCTCTTCTACTACGTCGACTACGAGCTGACGGAGGAGACGATGCCGGACGACGTCGGCCGCTTTCACGCCCACTACCGGCAGGAGAAGCCGGCGACGAAGGTCGTGCAGGCGTCCGACGTCGTCGACCCGGCGCCGTGGGATCTGCCCGGCACGAACCTGACCGGCGAGGACAACTACGTGATCCTCGATACCACGGGTCGTGGGCACCTGGTCGGCGTCGTCCTCAGCATCGACAACTTCGACGCCTCCAACCAGCAATTCACCTGGCCCGGCGAGGGCGACGACATGGTCTTCATCGACGGCGAATCCTGGCCGCCGTCGCTCCACGGGACTGGCACCGAGGACTACTTCAACGCGGCCTGGGGCTTCCCGAGCGGGGCTTACGCTGGCCCGTATCATGGGATCAGCCTCGCGAGCAGCCCGCAGGAGCACTTCGGCCTCTGGAGCATGTACCGGTTCCACCTGGAGGACCCGATCCGCTTCTCGGAGTCGATCCGGTTCACGATCGAGCACGGCCACGCCAACGACCAGGGAAACGACTACTCCAGCGTCGCGTACTGGTATCAATTGCCTCCGTTCGCGGCGCTGCCCGAGCTCCCGCCCGTCGAGGCGCGACTGCCGCGCCGCTGGCCAGAGCACGGGCTTTGGGACGAGTAAGGGCCAACGCGTCGTGTCGGCGGGCGGCCTTCGGCCCCGACGGCTCGCTCCGGGAGGTGTGAGATCACAGGCAAGCGGCCCAGCATCCGTGACGTAGCCGGGCGCGCCGAGGTGTCCGTCACCACCGTCTCGCATGTGCTCAACGATATGGAAGGCGCCCGGATCAGCGAGGAGACCCGTCAGCGGGTCATGGTGGCTGCCGAACAGCTTGGCTATGCCCCGAACCGGCTCGCCCGCGGCCTTCGTATTCGCCGAAGCAACACCTTCGCCATCCTCAGCGACCACATTGCCACGACCCCGCACGCTGGCCGCCTGATCCTTGGAGCACAGGAGGCGGCCGGCGCGGCCGGTCGGACGCTGATGCTGTTCAACAACGGGGCTGACCCGGCGATCGAGCAGCGCGATGTCCAGGCGATCCTGGCGCAACAGGTGGATGGGGTCCTCTACGCCTGCATGTATCACCGCATCGTCCGGCTACCGGACAGCCTGAAGGGTGTCCCAACGGTCATCGTCAACGCCCGTCCGGTCGACGCGCAACGGGAGGTCCCGTCGGTGGCGCCCGACGAAGTCCGGGGCGGCCGGGAAGCGACGGAGGAGCTCACCCGTCATGGCCATCGCCGGATCGGCCTGCCCTTGAACCGCGACGACATCCCGGCGACATCCGGGCGACTAGCGGGCTACCGGGCGGCGCTGGCCGACGCCGGCATCCCGTTCGACCCGGCGCTGGTCGTCGCTCAGGAGTCGGAGTCGGTCGGGGGGTACCTGGCGAGCCGGCACCTGCTTGGTCTCCCCGACCCGCCGACCGCGCTGTTCTGCTTCAACGACCGCATGGCAATGGGCGCCTACCGGGCCGCCGCCGAGCTGGGCCTGCGCATCCCCGACGATCTCTCGGTCGTCGGGTTCGACAACCAGGAGTACATCGCCGAAGGGCTGTACCCTGCCCTGACGACGATGGCGCTCCCGCACTACGAGATGGGAACCTGGGCGGTGCGTCGCCTCCTCGACCTCACCGGGACCCCGCCGTCGGCGCCGTCCCCCCCCGAGTCGCGACTGATGCCGAGCCCCTTGATCCGCCGGTCGTCGGTGAGCCCTCCGGCGAGGTCGTCAGACAGGGCGGAACGCTAGACCGGCTTCCCAACCGAAAGGAGAGCGATCCGCGTGCTGCGACTCGACGATGACTGGGCCTGGGACTTCTGGCTCGCCGACGACGGTGACGCCTGGCATCTGTTCTTCCTGCGCGCGCCGCGGTCGCTGGGCGACCCCAACCTGCGCCACTGGAACGTCCGGATCGGACACGCCGTCTCGGACGACCTCCACGAGTGGCACCTTCTCCCGGACGCGTTTGGTCCCAGTCCCGAGGCGGCGTTCGACGACTACACGACCTGGACCGGCTCCGTCGTCCGCTCCGATGACGGAACTTGGTACATGTTCTACACCGGCTCGAGCCGGGCCGAGCAGGGGCTCAGGCAACGGATTGGGGTGGCGACCTCGACGGATCTGGTCACCTGGCGCAAGCGCGGCCCCACCGCCCTGGTCGAGAGCGACCGCCGGTGGTACGAGCAGCTCGGCGAGAGCGACTGGTCCGACGAGGCGTGGCGCGACCCCTGGGTATTCCGCGACCCGAACGGGGATGGATGGCACATGTTGATCACGGCCCGTGGGCGGAACGGACCGCCCGACGAGCGGGGGGTGATCGGCCACGCCCGGTCGGCCGACCTGATCCGGTGGGAAGTCCTTCCCCCGCGCTCGGTGCCGGGCTCGGGCTTCGGGCACCTGGAAGTACCGCAGGCCGTCATGGTCGATGGCCGTCCCTTGCTGGTGTTCTCCTGCCTGACGACGGAACTCTCGGCGGGCCGGCAGGCGGCGGGCGAGGGCGGCGGGATCTGGCTGCTGGAGCCCGACGATCTGCTCGGTCCCTACGACGTCCGCCGCGCCCGTCGCCTCACCAACGACCGGCTCTACAGTGGACGGTTGATCCAGCAGCGAGACGGCACCTGGGTGCTGCTCGGGTTCCACCACGATGACGCGGACGGACGCTTCGTCGGGTGGATATCCGATCCGATTCCCTTGGTCGACCACCGGCTGACCATCGATCCCGTTGCACGGTTGAACTCTGCGTAACTGGTCGAGGTCTCGCGGGCAATCGGGGAGAAGGTCGAGGAACGGGACAGCTTTCGGCCGGACCCGGCGCGGCCAGTCGCTGGTACTGTACCCGAATAGTTAGGTGTCCCCTGCCTCCGATCCAACCCAGCCAGTCCCTTCCTGGAGCCGCCCCTTCCACGGCGGTCCGACGGCACTCTCAGTCGCCGCGGTGACCGGCAGCCATCGCGGTGCATCCGCCGCCTGACCACCTTGGCACCAGAGATGGCCACCCCGAACCAGACGCCAGCGCGGCCCATGATCCCGACCTGGCGGCGAGACGCTGATCGATGTGATCGTCAGCGGCGGCGCGGCGGAGATGGGCGACGTCTTCCGGGCTGGCGCGCGAGTGGTTCGCCAGGGTTCACTGTGGCCGAGAGCCACAGCGCGCCGAGCGTTAGGAGTAGTCCTGCGATCATCGTGGTGGTCAGGGACTCGCCAAGCGCCAGCCAGCCAAGGACCAGCGCGGTCACGGGACTGAGCGACAGGAAGACCGCGACGTGTGATGCGGTCGAACGCGCGATTGCCCAAAGCCAGAGGAGGTAGCCGACGCCACTAGCGACGCCGAGGAAGACCACGCCCGCAAGGTCGCGCCCCCTGACGTCGACCGCTCCCAGTTCGCCCGTGAGCGCTGCCCAGCACCCGAGGAACGCAACTGACGCCAGCATCGCCACCCCGGAAACCGGCAACGCGCCGTAGCGCCGGACGTAGGGCCGGACGGCGACGCTGCTCGCGGCGCCGCAGGTCGCGGCCGCCACTGCCAGCAATTCGCCACCCAGCCGGTCACCACCCAGACCACGCGCGTCCGGGCCGAGCGCGAGCGCGAGCCCGACGATCGCGGCGAGGATGGCCGCGCCGCGCCGCCGGTTCCATCGCTCCTGCCCGACCACGATTCCGATGATCAGGGCGATCAGCGGCATGGTCGCGAAGATCAGCGCGGCCGGCGCCGACGGAAGCATCCGGAGGCTGGCGTTGAGCAGGACGATCAGCAGGCCGAACTGGACGATGCCGCAGAGGGCGATCGGAATGAGGTCGCGGCGCTGGACGTGGAGCGACGACCGAGCAGCCAGCGCGGCCGGCACGAGGATCAGCGTCCCGATCGCGTAGCGCAGGAAGGCCAGCGGCACGGGGTCGATCGTCTCGACGAGGGCGCGACTGACGACCAGGGCCGACCCGACCTGCACCCCGGTCAGGGCAGCGGCCAGCTCGGTCGCGCCCGGCCGGTTCACAGTGTCAGTTCCCAGGTCTGGCCGACGAGATCCTTGCCGAAGCTGTAGTGCCGGTCCTCGTCGACCAGGCGGAAGCCTTCCGAGACGTACAGGCGCCGGGCCGCCGTCAGGACATCGTTGGTCCAGAGGGAGAGCGTCGTGTAGCCCGCGTCGCGCGCGAACCGGATGCACTCGCCCACCAGCCGCCGGCCCATCCCGGAACCCCGCGCCGTGGGCTCGACCAGCAGGAGCCGCAGCCTGGCAACCTCATCCGTGTGTCGGACGACGAAGACCGAGCCGACACGCTCGCCGTCCCGCTCGGCGATCCAACAGCGCTCACGGTCGGGCCGGAAGCCCCGAAGGAACCCGGCGACGATCTCGGCGACGAGGGCCTCGAACTCACCGTTCCAGCCATACTCCCGCGCGTAGCGTTCCCCGTGGGACTGGACGACCCAACCCATGTCACCGGGTCCATGCGGCCGCAATACGTACAGCGGCGGGTCCGCGGCCGGGTCGCCCAGGATCCGCTCGGCCGTCCGGAGCGACTCGACCAGGCGTCGCTGATCGCCCTCGCCGACGGACGCCAGCAGGGTGGCAATGTCCCGCCGGGACCGCTCGTCCATCTCGGCGAAGAAGGCGCGGCCGTCCCCGGTCAACGCGATCACCGCGCGCCGCCGGTCGCTGCCGGACGGATTCCGCACGACGAGGCCCTGCCGCTCCAGACGGCGGACGACCCGGCTGAGGTAGCCAGCGTCCAGCCGAAGCTCCCGCGAGAGGTCGGCCGCGGTGAGGTCGTCCCCGTGCGCGAGCTCGTAGACGACCCGCACGTCGGTGAGCGAGTGGCCGCTGGCGAGGTACGCCTCCTCGAGGATACCGATCCGCTGCGTGTAGAGGCGGTTGAACCGGCGAATGTCCCCGACCCAGGCCGCGAATCGCCCATCGTCCATCGCGTCGCCCCCATCGTGCCGTCGTATGCCTAAGACATGTATATACATGTCTTAGGCACGTATCGCAAGGGCATGGCACTGACCGTTTCCACACCTGATACTGCCGCCATCACCTGCAAGGCTGGCGTGATGAGACGGACGACGAGGTGTTCGATGGCAGTGCGGGCGAGCTCAGGCCGGGTTCTGACGATCGGCGAGACGCTGATCGACCTGATCGTCAGCGACGGCGCGCCCGACCTGCGAAGCGCGACCAGTCTGGCGATCCGGCCTGGTGGTGCTCCGGCCAACGGCGCCGTCGCGCTGGCAAGGCTTGGGGTGCCGTCTGGTTTCTGCGGTGTCGTCGGGCAGGACCCGTTCGGCGACCGGCTGCGGGAGACGTTGGCGGCCGACGGGGTCGACGTGGCGACGCTGCGGGCGACACCCGACGCTCCGACGACGCTTGCCTTTGCCTGGAAGGACGCTCGCGGCGATGGCAACTTCACCTTCCTCCGCCTCGCCGACGGCCTGCTCTCGGTCGCGGACGTCGAGGCCGCCGGCATCCCGGACTGCGCGGCGATCCTGCTCGGGTCCGTCGTGCTGCCGGCGGAGAGCGCCCGGCGGGCCGTCTACCGCGCCGTCGAGATCGCGGCGGAGGCCGGCGTGCCGATCGTCTTCGACGTCAACTTCCGCCCCGCCCTCTGGCCCGATCCATCCGCGGCGCTCGCGGTCTGCGGGCCGATCCTCGACCACGCCACCGTCCTGAAGCTCAGCCTCGACGACGCCCGGGCGCTGCTGGCAACCGAAGGTGAGCCGGAGGACATCCTCCGCGAGGCGGCGGCACTGGCCCCGCCGATTACGGTGCTGACGGACGGCGCTCGGGGCTGCTGGTCGTTCGCCACGGATGGGGCCAGTGGCGAGCGCGGCGAGAACGCCGACGTGATTCACCTGCCAATCTTCGCGGTCGACGCGATCGAGCCGACCGGGGCCGGAGACGCCTTCACCGCCGCGCTGATCAGCCGGCTGATCCTGAACGGCTGGAGCACGCCGACCGCGGCCGACCTGCGCTTCGCCGCCGCCGCTGGCGCGCTCGCCACGACCCGGCCCGGCGCGATGGACGGCCTGCCGCGCCGCCAGGAGCTCGACGCCTTCCTCGACAGTCAGGGTTGATCGAGACGGCTGACGGCACCAGGCGGCTCACCCGGGATCGTCAGTAGACGATCGCGAGGGATGCCTCGAAACCGCGTCGACGCTTGACACTTTCAGATCCCGACGTGAAGGGGCCGTGGCTCGTCATCAATCCCCGCTGCCCGCCTTGCCGTGAATGGTCAGGACGTACCCATCCGGGTCCGCGACCGAGAACTGGCGTCCGAAGGGCCCATCCTGAGGCCGCTGGACCAGGTCGATGCCGGCTTGTTCCAGAGACGTTGCCAAAGCATCCGCATCGTCACACGCGATCCAGAGCGCGACACCCCATCCAAGCCGCTGAACGGAGTCCAGATCCACCATGGGTTCGCGAATGGCGAACGGGATCGGTGTGGTCTGGAAGACGATCGCGCCGGGAGGACTCTGGGGCGCGACCCGGAGTCCCAGCCGCTCGGTGTAGAACCGCCGTGAGTTCGCCATGTCGCGAACCTGCAGGGCGAGGAAATCGGGGCCGGATACACTGGCCATCGGTAGACTCCTGTTCCGCTACAATCATCAGGACACTGATAACATTCTATCAGTGTCCTGATGAAATGCAAGTGATCGGGAGGGACGCACGGTTGGAAGAGCCAGTCGGTTACATCCTCAAGCAACTGCAACACGCGCTGCGTGGTGCGATGGACCAGGCGCTGCGAGCGCACGGGCTGACGACACCCCAGTACTCGGCCCTGACCGCTATCGCGTCGGCTGGCGAATCGTCGGGGGCCGAACTCGCCCGCCGGACCTTTGTCACGGCCCAGACGATGAACGGGATCATCGTCAACCTGGAGACAGCCGGGTTGATCACGCGGCGACCGGACTCAGCCGATGCGCGCGTGTTGCGAGCTGAACTGACGGCGACTGGTCGCGCCCGACTCGACGCGTGTGATCGAGCGGTCGACGCCATCCAGCGGCAGATGGTGAGCGATCTCCGGCCCGATGAGCAACGATGGTTCCGCGACGCGCTGGGACGATGCGTGACGGCGCTCTCGGGAACCCCCAGAGGGTAGGTCCGGCCCATGTTCAGAGCCTCATCGTTGCCAGGTCCAGGCTGGTAACCACGGGGGCGGTGACCAGCCTGGACGGACCCATCCCGGTTCATGACGTGGCCGATACCGGGACAACCACCTGGCGATCCTCGATCAGCGATCCAGCCGCCGGGCCGCCATGACCTGCAGCTCGGCGAAGAGCAGGACGACGCCCGCCTGGAGCAGGACGAAGGCGACGCCGAGGGCGCTGGGTTCGACCCACCCCGTCACCAGCAGGACGACGCTGTCGATTGCCCACACGAGATTGATGCCGGCGACGGCGTAGAGCGCGGTCCGGGAGATCGTCGATCGGCCGGCCAGCCAGAACAGGGCGGCGATCAGCACGAGCAGGATTGCTCCAGCCCCGCGGAGCAGCTCGACGGGCAGATCGAGCAGATCGCCAAGCGGGTTGGCGAGCGCCAGCATCGCGAGGCCGGTAACCCCGCTGACGGCGGCATCGAGACGCAGGACGAACGACGAGGTGAGGCGCTCCGGTCTCGTGACCGCGCCAGTCGGGGCGAGCGTTCCAGTCATATCAAACTCCTGGCCGCAAGCGTACCTGCGGAATCCACGGGACGAGGGTCAGGACGCCACCGATGGCATCAGATCGAGAAAACCGGTCACGGACTGGAAACGGCCGTCAGGCGACAGGGTCGCGAAGTCGGTCCCGGCAATGAAGGGCTGGTCCGACCCAGGGGCGTAGAGCTCCCAGGCGAACCGCAGCCGGTCGCCGTAGCCATCGACCTTGCCGGTCAGCCGGAACTCGTGACCAGGGAACTGGGCCTGGACGCCGCCGATCATGGCGTCGAGGCCGTCCAGCCCCTGCCCCGACATGACCGGATCGACGTAGGTCGCGTCCGCGGTGAAGGTGCGCGCGAGCAGCGAACGGCGGGCATCACGGTCGGACTCGTTGAAGGCGTCGATGTACTGCTCGGCGATCGTCGTGGTCGTTGTCATCGGGTACTCCGTCCTGTTGATCGACTTCCCCGGTCTCGGTCCGCCGGGGCTGTCCTCAGCATCGACCCGGACGTGGCCCCTCTCAATGACGTCGGAGGTCATGTTGGGCCGCCACGCAACGACTCCTTGACGAACTCAATCAGCACATCAATGCGTGGGAGGTCGCAGACGAGGCCCGTCGCATCAGTGGGCACGCCAATTCGATCGGCGAAATCTCCGCCGCCGAACGCCCGTTGCCAAGGTCGCTTCCGGTCGAGGCATTCGACCCCGGACTGGCGCCGCATCCTTGAGTGGACCAGTCATTGATGATCACCGTTCGAATGGCGAAGTACTCCGTGCCCGCGCGCCTGATCGAACGACGCACGCGTCCGGGTCTCGCTGCGCGTCGCAGGTTGTCGTGTTCGAGGGCCATGGCCTGGTCGCGACGCATCCGCGGGTCGCGCCTCGTCGCGGGCATCGGGTCGTGCTGGACCACTACCTGGACGTGCTGCGGTTCAAACCCAGTGCCCTGCCCGGGCCGACTGCCCTGACCCAAGCCCGCGGTGCGTGTTTTCATCGAGGCCGGACGCCGCTTTGCACGAGGTTCGATCGGGACTCGCGGGCGCTACCCCAGCTGGTCGCGGCGGCGGGTCAGGTAGGCGATCTCGGCGGTGTTGCCCGCCAGCTCGATGGCGTTGTCATACGCCGCGCGCGACTCCTGACCGCGGCCCAGCCGGCGCAGCAGGTCAGCCCGGGTGGCGTGGTAGGCGTGATAGCCGGCCAACGTGTCCTCAAGACGGTCGACGGTCGCCAGGGCCACCTCCGGGCCGTCGATCTCGCCGACCGCGATGGCCCGGTTGAGGGCGATGATTGGCGAGGAGTCGAGTCGGACGAGCTGGTCGTAGAGGGCGACGACCTGCCACCAGTCCGTGTCGCGGACGTCGCGGGCGGAGGTATGCACAGCGTTGATCGCGGCAAGGATCTGGTAGCGACCCGGCGCCACCCCCCCGGCGGCGGCGGCCAGGCGCTCGCGCACCAGCTGATGACCCTCGGCGACCAACGCCGCGTCCCAGGCGCCACGGTCCTGCTCGTCGAGGGTTACCAGTTCGCCGCTCGCCGAGACCCGGGCGCTGCGGCGGGCCTCGGTGAGCAGCATCAGCGCCAGCAGCCCGGTCACCTCACCGTCGTCCGGCAGGAGGGTACGGATGAGCCGTGTGAGACGAATCGCCTCGACGGTCAGGTCGTGACGTAGGGGATCGGTGTCAGGGCCGGTCGCCAGGTAGCCCTCGTTGAAGACGAGGAAGAGGACGGCGAGGACACCGGAAAGGCGCGGCGGAAGATCGTCCGCGGACGGCACCCGGTACGGGATGCGAGCCGCCTTGATCTTCGCCTTTGCGCGGGTAATCCGCTGCCCCATGGCGGCTTCCTGCACCAGGAAGGCGCCGGCGATCTCGGGCATGGTCAGACCGCCTACCATACGCAGCGTCAACGCCACGCGGCTCTCCATCGCGAGCGCCGGATGACAGCAGGTGAAGATCAGCCGGAGCCGGTCGTCGTCGATGGCGCCGAGAGACTTGGGGTCGTCGTACACCATCTGCGCCTCCTTCTGCTTGTCGTCGCGCTTGTTCTCGCGCCGGATCCGGTCGATGGCCTTGCGGTTGGCGGTGGTGGTCAACCAGGCGCCGGGGTTCGGGGGGACGCCGTCGGCCGGCCACCGCGCAACGGCGACCGCGAACGCCTCGGCGGCCGCCTCCTCGGCGACGTCGAGATCACCGAACCGCCTGTTCAGTGCGGCGACGACCCGCGCCCACTCGTCGTGGTGAGCGCGGGTGATCGCCTCCTCGACATCGCTCACTGAAACGGCCGCACCTCGATCTTCCGATCGCAGACCTTCGACGCCTCGGTGGCGAGCTCGAGCGCCACATCCAGATCGGGGGCCTCCCACACCCAGACGCCGGCGAGGTACTCCTTCGACTCCACGAAAGGCCCGTCGCTGAACACCGCCTGCTCGCCCCGGTTGTCGATGACCGTGGCCGCGTCGGTGTCCGCGAGTCCGCCCGCGAAGACCCAGTAGCCCTCGGCGATCAATCGTTCGTTGAACGCGCTAATGGCAGGCTGCCTGTCCGTGCTGCCGGGATTGCTCTTGTCATCGATCACGGAAACCAGGTACTGCATCTCGAATCGTCTCCTGTGTCTTGGGACTCTGGCCACATAGCACGGCCGGCAATGGACGTGTAGTGATCAGACTCTATGAAGGTTGGACTCCCGGTCAGGTGAGGTAGAAAGGGCGCACCTTCCCGGCGTTCCTAGACGTGCAGGGTGGGCCGGTAGATGAGCTCCTGGATGTGGCCGTCGAGCGTCCGGTGCTCGATCAGCTCCAGGTCGAAGTCGGCCGCACCCTCGAAGATCGGTTCCACTCCGGTTTGACCGGTGATCACCGGGAAGAGCGTCACCTGGACGCGGTCGACCAGGCCGGCGGCCAGCAGCGCCCGGTTCAGCGACAGGCTGCCGTGCGAGCGCAACGGCACGTCGGACTCCTGCTTGAGCCGGGCGACGATGTCGACGGCGTCGCCGCTCACGAGGGTCGCGTCCGGCCAGTCGAGGGGACCTTCGAGGGAGGACGAGACCACCGTCGTCGGCAGGTTCCGCATTCGGGTGATCCAGGGGTCACGGACCTCGGAGTCCTCGGTGCTCGTGGCCAGCATCTCGACGGATTCACGAAAGGTGCTGGCTCCGAGCACCATCCGCTGCGGCTCGTCGTAGATGGCGAGTCGGCGGTCGAGCAGCTCGGGACCCTGCTTACCCCAGTAGCCGCCCCAGTCGCCGTCGGCGTTGTACGAGCCGAACCCGTCGAGGGTGGAAAAGACGTCCCAGGTATAGGTGGCGGTCATGTGCGCTCCTCTGGTTCCGGGCGCCTCTCGTCGGCGCCCCATACCAATACAACGAACGACTCGGCCCCGATCCGACACCGCCTACTGGATCTCTTCGAAGAATTTCCGGGACGCCGGTCGTCAGCGATCCGACAGCACTTCGCGGCGACTGCGCTCCGCTTCGTCGAGCGCGCCCAGTGCGGACAAGCCCATGGACCAGCTCGATCGCGAAGATCCTGACCAGTGGTGGCGGGCGTTGCACGGTTCGGGCGCGAGGGCAACCTCGTCGGTGGCGTAGCCGCCCGCACGGCCATCCCTATCCGGACCGCGTTCATCCAAGGCTAGGAGAGCGCGAGCATCGCAGCAGCGACCTCACCGGCGTTTGCCTCGGGGATCGCCCTTGCGGCCCGTTCGAGCAAGAGCAGCCTCGCACCCGGGATCTGGCGCGCGAGCGCTTCGCCGTTGCCGACAGGGAAGAACGGGTCGCGGCGACCGTGCACCACCAGCGTTGGAATCGCGAGTTCGGCCAGCCGCTCGCGCCAGCGCGGCTTGCAGTCGAGCCTGGCGAACACCAGGCCCAGCTGGTTGGCCATCTGAACCGCGGGCTCGGTGCCCGGGGTGCGGTCCCAATTGCGCTCGGCGGTCAGGCGCGCAGCGGCGGGGGCGTCGCCGAGGATCTCCGCACCGCCGGCGGCAAACTCCGCCACCGCGGCGCGGTCAGACCAATCGGGCATCGGCCGCGAGAACAGCCGGTCCATCGTCGCCGCGTCATGGTCAGGCAGGTCGTCATCGACCGGGCCTGGAGCGACGGGCCGCGTTCCGACGAGGGTGAGTGCCGACAACGCGTCCGGGTGGTCGAGCGCGGCGACCTGGGCGACCATGCCGCCTACGCCGATGCCCGCGAGGTGCGCCGGCCGGTCGTCGAGTTCTTGGGCAAGCGCCGCGGCGTCGGCTGCAAGATCACGCAGCGTGTACGCCGGCGCCTCGGGATCGACAGTGGCCGACGCGCCGGAATCCCGCAGGTCGTATCGCACCACGTGTCGCCCGCCGCGCGCGAGCAACACGCAGAGCGCGTCGGGCCAGGAGAGCATGGTCGTGCCGCCTGCGAGCAGAACCAGAGGCGCTGCCGCGTCACCGAAGCACTCGACCCCGAGCGTGACTCCGTTCGCCTTGACCGTCGTCATCACGACTCCGACGTCGCGAAGGCGCCACCGGACGTTCGGCCCACCGTTTCCCTGCACCACGCCATCGACAGAGACTTGGGTCGTGGTCGTCAGCTTCATGGTCGCGGTTCCCTTCTCCCTGGCGGCGCCACTCGTGGGCAGCCTCTCACTCCTACTACGAAGACCTCTGCCCCGATCCGACATCGCCTCTGAGTTTTTTTGAGGATCTTCTGGTACGCCGGCTGTAAGCGATCCGGCGGCGCGACGGTTTCGGGGCGACCGCGCTCCATTTCCTCATGCGCGCCCTGTGCGGGCGAGCTTTGGGTTAGGTCGCCCCCTTCACCGCGAGCCGAGAACGCCGAGGCGTGGAAGGTTCTCGATATGACCAATCGCCCCGGCGGTCAGGCGGCGTTCCATCAGGACCACGGCATCGATGTCGCTCGTCCGCTCATCGGAGGCGTCGAGCGCGGTCAGGCCACAGACCCAGGCCTCAATGAACGGTATTGGAACCGATTGCAACCCCGCAGCCAGCTCTGACAGCAACGGGAGGGCCGAACCCGGCCCCATCGCCATCACGCTCCGGGACGCGGTAGCTGGAGACGGGCCAGCGCGTGAAGCTGGTCGAGCGCGTTCTCGTACAGGTCACCATAGATGCCGTAGAGCTCGTCGTAGAGCGGCCGGACCGCCGGGTTTGGCTGGAGCGTCTCAGCGATCCGCACCCACTGGCCGTTGAGTGCCGACAGATTCGGAACGAGCCCGGTCGCGAGGCCGGCCAGGAACGCATCGCCGTAGGCCGCGCCGGTCGTCCGCTCCGGGACGTCCTGGGGCACACCGGTGGCGTCGGAAACTGCCCGCAACCAGGTCCGGTTCCGCGCCCCGCCCCCGACGGCAACGAGACGCCGTGGCGTCGAACCCATTGCCGCCATCGTTTCCAGGTTGTGCCGGACGCCGAAGGCGGTCCCTTCCAGGGCGGCCCGGTACAGATCGGCCCGGGTGTGGGTCAGCGTCAGGCCGGCGAACAGGCCACGGGCGTCAGGGTCGTTGATCGGCGTCCGCTCGCCGGCGAAGTACGGCAGGCAGACGAGACCGTTGGCCCCGGCGGGCGACGTCTCCGCCAGCGCCGCCAGCGCGGTGTAGGCGTTGGGCCCGCCCGCCTGCTCCGCCGCGACCTCCGGCTGGCCGAAGGTGTCACGCGCCCAGCGGGTGAGGCCGCCGGCCGCCGACATTCCCCCCGAGACGCAGAACCCGTCCGGCAGGGCGTAGGCGGCACTCCACATCTGACGGTCGGAGACCGGCTCGGCGGTTCGCTGGATGAAGAACAGCGTCGTGCCGTACATGACCATCATGTCGCCCGGATCGGTGACCCCGACGCTGATCGCCTCGGCCGCCGCGTCGATCGTTCCGACGGTGACCGGCGTCCCGACCGGCAGGCCAGTCTCGGCCGCAGCTGCAGCCGTGACGGTCCCGGCCACCTCCGTCGCCCAGGCAATCCGGGGCAACCGGGCGAGGTCGGTGATCGGTCCGGCGAAGCGGTCGTCCCAGCGCAGGTGGCGCAGGTCGATCAGCGGGTTGTAGTAGGAAGCGGTGTGGGCGTCCATCACCCGCTCGCCGGTCAGCCGGAGGACGGCGTAGGACGACGCGGTCAGAAACGTCTCGGTCGCGGCAAAGACGTCCGGCTCGTTGCGTCGCAGCCAGAGGATCTTCGGCCCCATCGCCTGGCTGGTTAGCGTCATCCCGCCCAGCGCGAACAGGGCATCTTCGCCGAACTCCCCGTCGAGCCAGTCGATCTCGGCGCTGGCTCGGGCGTCGATCCCGTAGAGGATGCCGGGCCGGAGCGGCCGCCCGGCCACGTCGACTGGCAGCAGGCACGGTCCGATCGCGCTGACCGCGACGCCTCGAAGCGATTCGGCCCGTCCCGGCAGGAGCTGCTGGCAGACGGCGACGACGTCGCCCCACCAGATCGCGTCGGCGTCCTGCTCGTACCAGCCCGGCCGCGGGTTGTCGACGCCGTGCTCGATCACGGTCTCGACGACGACCTCGCCGGCCGGGGTGCAGAGCACGCCCTTGGTGCTGGAGGTCCCGACGTCGATGCCGAGTAGGAGTTCCGTCTGGCTGGTCATGTCATCCCCTTCCGCGGGGAGTACGCTCATCGCACCCCACGGCTCGAATGCCGTCCCCACCTGGAGAACGCCAATGTCGCTTGACCCTACACCGTCTCAGCCAAGCGGGCGAGCTCTGATCGACGGCATCGTTGCCGGTCTGGCTGGCATCGCGACCGGTCGGCTCTGGCCCGGTTTTGACCCGGCCAGTCTGCCGCTTGCGGTCGCGCTCGACGCGGAGCCGGCGACCTGGCTGATCAACCACGCCGGAGTCCCTGGCTATGAACGGGCCGACGCCAACCCGACACCGGGCAAACCGCCGTTGTTCCGGCGCGCCGGACTGGACGAGCGGCTGACCGCCAACAGCGTCGCCATGATCGGTGACCAACTGACGGCCACCATCTTCGTCGATGAGGGTACGTCATTGCCGCACCTCGTCGCCCTCGCCGCTCACGAGTTGTTCCACGTCTTCCAGCGCCGTCACTACCCGGACTGGGGCGCCAATGAGACGTCGCTCCTGACGTACCCGTGGGACGACCCCGCCAACCTCGCCCTGGCCAACCACGAGGTGACGCTGCTCAGCCGGGCCGTATCCGCACCGGACGATCAGTCAGGCGGCCATCTCGCGGCGCAAGCGCTGGCGACGCGGCAACACCGCTTCCGGCTACTGACACCGGAGGCGCGGGACTACGAGAACGCGGTCGAACTGGTCGAAGGTACCGCTCGGTACATCGAGAGTCGCGTGGCCTCGCAACTCGGCACCTCCCTGCCGCAACTGGACACGCGGGACGGAATCGATCTCCGGCGGCGTTGCTACCGGACCGGTCATGACTGGTGCGTCATGCTGGACCGGCTCGCGGGTCCAGACTGGCGGGCGGCGCCATCGGCTGGGCCCGGCGAGCCAATGCCAGTGCTCACGGACGTCCTCGCGGCGGTCGTTGGACAACCGGACGACCTGGTCGACGACGGCGGGTGGCGAGACGGGTTGGCCGGGGCGACGGCCACCATCGACTCGGAGACCGCCCGGCGGGCCGGTCGTCTCGAATTGGTCCGCGCATCGGCCGGGGCGTCGATCCTTCTCCAAGGCCAGCCCGGGGCACCGCTCCGGGTCGCTGGCTTCGACCCGATGAACCTCACCCCGCTGCCAGACGGCAGGGTCCTCCACGAGCGCTTCCTTGACCTGACATTGGGGGAGACCCGGTTCACCGTCCTCGACCGCGCCTCGGTGACGACCGCCGCGGGCCCGCACCCCTTGTTCTCGGGGGTCGACCGGGCTGAGATCCTGATTGCGGGATCGACGCTGCCCAGTGGCACGGTGTGGGATACAGCGTCACTCACCGAACTGGGCGTCCGGGTCGATGGCCCGTTCACCGTCCGGCAAGCGGGCCTTGACATGATCGAAATCCTGGCCGGACGTCCGCCGTCGTCCATACGAAGCTGAGGCCGGGTCGCCTGGTGGGGCTGCTATCCTTCGCGGACCTTACGCGACCCGTCCGGGGGATCAGCCAGGGAGAAACGGCCGCCAATGACCGCCACCAACGCCTCGGCCCCCTCCCTCCGGCGCAGCACCGGCAGCGACCGGTTCACCTACCCGCTCGTCGTCGCTCTCGCCCATTTCCTGATCGTCCAGCTCGCGGCCACCTTTGCCTTCGTCTACGGCACCGCCAGAAGCGGATCGCCTCCCGGTACGTACAACGGCGAGGGTCGGAATCCCGGACCGGCCGACTTGCACGGGCTCTGGCAGAACCTCGTCGAACCGCTTCGGCTCTGGGACGGGCTCTGGTACACCCAGATCGCCGACCTTGGCTACGGATCGTTCCCCAATGCCAACCCCGCCTACTGGCCCCTCTACCCGTGGCTGATGGAGGGCGTCAACCGCCTGACGGGCATGCCGCTCGAAGTCGCCGGCTGGCTCCTGAGCAACGTCTTCTTCGTCGTGGCCCTCGGCTTCGTCTACGCGCTGGTCCGGGTCGACTTCCCGGAGCACATCGCCCGGATCACGCTCTGGGTGCTGGCGCTGTTCCCGATGGCGCTGTTCTTCTCGGCGGTCTACACCGAGTCGCTGTTCCTGATGCTGGCCGCGGGCGCCCTCTACTTCGCCCGGACGCGGTCATGGGCGCTGGCCGGCATCCTCGGCCTGCTGGCCGCCCTGAGCCGCTCCAATGGCGTCATGCTGCTGTTGCCGTTCGCGGTGCTCTTCATCCAGCAGTACGGCTGGTCGCCCCGCCGCTGGATCACGACCGGACTGGCCAGCGCCGCCTTTGCCATCCTGCCGATCCTTGGGCCGATCCTGTTCTATGTCTACCTCAATGCCGAGGACATCCCGCAGACGATCACCAACCCGGCCTTCGTCGAAGTTCAGGCGCAGTGGTGGCGCTATTCGGCCCCCCCGTGGCAGACACTTCGTTGCGCCATCTCCGGCTGCTCCGGACCAGTTGATCACGGCTATAACATGCCTGACCACTATCCCATCGTCGGCGCCAACTGGTCCTGGGTGGGGCAGTTGATTGACGACCCGAGCTGGGGCCACATCACGTCGTTCCAATTCCGCGATTTGTTCGCTCGGAGCGACACGGTCGAGCTAGTCAGTTTGCTCCTCTTCGCCGGGCTGACGATCATCGGGCTGCGGATCCTGCCGCTCTATCAGACGGCGTACATCCTCCCACCGCTCCTTTTTCCGCTATTTCAGCCAAGCGCGGTCCACCCACTCCTGAGCATCCCGCGCTTTGGGATCGTGCTGTTCCCACTCTTCATCGTGCTGGCGATCCTGCTCCAGCGCCGTGGCCCGCTGATCGCCTACAGCGTCATCTCGGGGCTGCTCCTGGTGATCTTTACTGTCCAGTTCGCCCACTGGTACTGGGTGTCGTAGCGATCAAGGGGAGCCGAGCGGGCGAACGGCGCCGAGGGGGACGCGTCCCGGACGCACTCCGCCGGATTGACATCCAGGCGAAAGAGGGCACGATGTCGCTCGCGCAGGTCGATGCGCTTGCTTCCCTGCCCGTCTCTACGTTCGCCCCTCGGCGAACAGCCGGGTGGGGTCGACGGTCAGCCTCGGCAGCACGGTGCTGCGTGCATGGCCGCGCTCATCCGCCGCCAGTGGCGACCAGTCCCCGTCCCGTGCCTCCCACACGATGATCGTCTGCTCGTCGACATCGACGAACCAGTACTCCCGTACCCCGGCGGCGAGGTAAGCGTCACGTTTGGACCACAGGTCACGGTCACGGGTAGAGCGCGACGAGATCTCGACCACGAGATCCGGTGCCCCGACCATCCGTCGGTCGGAAACCCGGTCCTGTCGTGCATCGGAAACGAACAGCAGGTCGGGCTGGACGATGACATCGCCCGGGAGCTCGACATCGAACGGCGCGAAGAAGAACTCTCCCGAGCCCTCGTGCTCCATAATCGCACCGAGAGTGAGAACCAGCCGCCGCAAGACGCGTTGATGAATCGGTAGAGGGCTGGGCACCTCGATCAATACTCCGTTGATGAGTTCATAGCGCGGCCCATCGTCGGGCAGCAGGTTATAGTCGGCCACGGTGTAGCGGCGTGGCAGCGCGACGACCTGCGGCTGGTGCTGACGTGTCTGCGGCTCGACCACCATCTTGACCTGCCCTCCCAACGAAGAGGAAGAATATCAGTACCGGTCAGCTCTCACACATACCGGCGCCCGGTCGGTTCACCGAGGGACGGTCAGGACCGGCCGCGAACACATTCCATGAAGATCTCGTCATATCGCTTTCCGTACAGAAGTCGGCACTCGGTCCGACGCCCGAACTCCTGGAAGCCTGCCTTCTGATAGGCCCCGATCCCGGCCTCGTTGTCGCTGTAGACCCTCAGCATGACGTTGTGCAGTTCGAGTCGATCAAATGCGTAATCAAGCATCATCCGGCTGACAGTGGTTCCGTACCCCTTGCCCCGCTGCTCCCGGTCGCCGATCAGAAGACCAAACTCCGCTGTCCGGTGGTGCAGGTCGATGGCGTACAGGTTGGTGAGACCGAGGGGCCGTCCCGTCGCGCGCTCGAAGATGGTGAAGCGACCGACCGACCGATCCGTCCCCTGCGCGTGGCGCTCGTACCAGGCCTCACGATTCTCTCGCGATACCGGCAGGGCGACATTGGCATAGGTGAGCGCCGTATCGAAGTCGTTGATCCAGCGCAGATAGTCGTCAATGAATCGGCGGTCCAGCGGACCGAGCGCGATCTCGTCTCGCTCCAGGTTATAGATCGGCAGCATGTTCATCAACCGATGTCCTGCTCCAGCTCCGGAACCGACTGACGACGTTGCAGTCGTCAAGAGTCAACGCCGCTGGTCAGCATCCGTAAAAACCCTTGCCATGTCGATGGTGAAGCCGGGAACCACTTTGCTCCACGCATGACCGTCGTCGTTGACCGGCAACTGATCGTAGTCGCGCCCCTCGAGGACCCAGATCGTCGCCGCCCGTGCTTCAGTATCGATGAACCAGTATTCGCGAACCCCTGACTCGCGGTAGACCCGGCGCTTGCGGCCAAGGTCCTCGACCGCCGTCCGGGGCGATGAGATCTCGACCACGAGATCAGGAGCCCCCACTGCCCGACTGGCTCCCACGATGTCACTTCGATTGATCGAGACGAAAAGGATGTCAGGTTGCAGGACATCCTCGTCGGAGAGCTGAACATTGAACGGCGCTGTGAAGACCTCACCCGCCTCCGTATCCAGGACGAATCGATCCAGTATGCGGAAGACCCCCCTGAGCACTCGTTGGTGGTAGGCGCTCGGCCCTGGCATCTCGATCAGTTCCCCGTCAATGAGTTCGTATCGAGTATCGGTATCCGCCGTCAGTCGCTCATAGTCTGCAACTGACAGGAGCCGAGCCGGGACCTCTCCTTGAGGTTCAGCAACCATCCTGGTCCTCCAGATAGTGGTGCGTCCAATGGTCCTTCGTCACCTGTAGCCCTAAGTACCAAGACAGTGATCGTCAGATCGGGGCGGTTGCGTTTCCGGATCTTGCCAGGTCATCGCTGCCGATCCGCGTCGGCAAAGACCTGGTCCATGTCGACGGCGAAACCCGTCACGACTGTGCTCCGGATCAGGCCATCGATGTCCGGCTGAAGCTCCACGTACCGGTCGCCGGTTAGTGTCCAAACCGTCGCCGTCCGTGCCTCGACATCGATGAACCAGTACTCGCGAACGCCGTGCGTGCGATAGAGCTCACGCTTATCCTCCCGATCATGACCCTTTGTTGAAGGCGAGGAGATTTCCACAACCAGGTCCGGTGCTTCCGACGCTCGGCGGTCACGGGTGGTGATGTGTCGCCGCTCGGCGGAGACGTAGAAGACGTCGGGCTGGACCACCTCGTCGGAGAGCTGCACGTCGAATGGCGCGACACAGACGGTACCGATGTCCCGCGAGAAGACGAACCCATCGAGGAACCGGACGAACGCCATCAGGACCAGTTGATGGAACCAGCCGGGTGACGGCATCTCGATCAGTTCTCCGTGGATGAGCTCGTAGCGCGGCCCGTCGTCCGGGAGCCGGTCGTAGTCAGCGACGGTGAACAGGCGACTCTGCACCGGGGAGTGCGGCTTGGCGACCATGGTCTTCCTCCGTCCTGAGGGCGAGATCGATCGTTATTCTGCCACGGTGGCGAACAGCGCCGCGACATCGACGGCGAAGCCGGCAGGATGACGCTCTGGACCAGGCCCCCGTGCATGAAGGTAGCGTGGCGATCATCAGTGGCGTCGGCGAACGACCGGACGACGACATCCTCCTCGACGAGGTTCACGGTCCAGTATTCGGATACGCCGGCCCGTCGGTGGATCCAGCTCTTCCGCCGTAGAGCCTGTTATGCACTTTGGCGCCGACGTTGGGTAGCATTGCGGGATGGATACCACCTCCCGCACCCGCTATCCCAGCGATGTCTCCGACGACGAGTGGGCCTTCGTCGCCCCCTATCTCACGCTCATGCGTGAGGACGCCCCGCAGCGGCAGTATCCCCTGCGCGAGTTGTTCAACGGCCTGCGCTTCATCGCCCGCACCGGCCTGCAGTGGCGCTTCATGCCCCACGATCTGCCGCCGTGGGAGGCGGTCTACCAGCAGACCCGCCGCTGGCTGGCGGCCGCTGGCTGGCGGCCGATGTCTTCGGCACGCTGATCGCCGACCTGCGGGTCCTGATTCGCCTCGGGCGGGACCGGGGCGCGCAGCCCACGGCCGTGATCCGCGACAGCCGAACGCTGCAAAGCACGCCGGAGAGCGGGGCCAGAGCCAGCTGGGACGGGGCCAAGAAGCGCACCGGCAGCACGGTCCATCTCGCCGTCGACACGTTGGGCCAGCGGCTGGCGCTGCACATCACCCCGGCCAAGGAACAGGATCGGGAGCAGGTCGGGGAACTGGCAGCGGCGGTCCAGGCCGCGACCGGAGAGACGGTGACGCTGGCCTGGGTCGACGGCGCCTACACGGGGGACGAGCCGCGCTCGGCGGCGGCCGAGCAGGGCATCGAGCTGGCGGTCGTGACGCTGCCGGCGGTGCGGCGCGGCTTCGTGCTGTTGCCGCGGCGCTGGGTGGTGGAGCGGAGCTTTGGGTGGATGAGCCGGTTCCGCCGACTGGCGCGCGACCACGAGCGACTGGCTGAGGTTCTGGAGGGCTTTCATCTGATCGCCTTTACGATGCTGATGCTCAAGCAGGCGCAACCGGTGTTGGGCCTGCTGTGAAGTCGATAACAGGCTCTAGATCACGTCCAATCGTGGTCAGCATCGAGACCTCGACGACGAGGTTGGCCGCCACGACGATGCGGTCCGCCGCAATGGCATTCCGTCGCTCGGCGGACAGCACGATCAGATCGGGCAGTGCCACGTCGTGCTCCGCGAGATCGACCCACGGCGGTGCGACGATGACCTCTCCCGCCGCCTCCCGAACGACCAATCGATCGAGCAGGAGAAGAAATGCCAGTAGCGTGCGCCGATGCTGCGCGTTAGAGGATGGCCGCGGGAAGAGGATTCCTCCCAGGAACTCGTACCGCGGCCCATCCGACGACAGGTAGTCGAGGTCGGCGACGGTCATCAGCCGGTCCTGACCAATTCCCTCGGCATCCTTTTCGATCAACTCGCCGATGATCAGCTCGAACTGCCTGCCATCGATGGGCAGCCGGTCGTAGTCCTCCACGGTGTACAACCGGTACTACGGGGGCAGCCGACGATCGTCGGCCATGATGCTCCTCCACTGATCCGAGGAGTCCAGCCCGCCGTCAACCTCGGCGCGGGCGATCGGAGTCAGCGAAGACCCGCTCCATGTCGACCGTGAAGCCGGACAGGACTGCGCTCCGGGAACGGCCATCCTCGTCAACTGACAACTCATCGTAGTGATCGTCGTTCAAGACCCAAACCGTCATCGTGCGAGCGTCTGTGTCGATGAACCAGTACTCCGGGACGCCCGTCTGTCGGTAGAGCTCACGCTTGTCGTCCAGGTCGTGATCGGCGGTCGACGATGAGGAGATTTCGACGACGAGGTCCGGCGCGCCAACGACGCGTTTGTCAGTGACGATCCAGCCACGGGCATTGGACACGAACAGGATGTCGGGCTGGACAACGGCCGACTCAAGGAGCTGGACATCGAACGGTGCCTCGAACACCTCACCCAGGTCATGTTCCTCGACGAACTGGAAGAGGCGTAACGCCAGGCGAATCGAGAGCTGCTGATGGAAGCGATTTGGGGCCGGCATCTCGATCAGTTCCCCATCGATGAGTTCGTAGCGTGGCCCCTCGTCCGGCAGCCGGTCGTAGTCGGCGACCGTCATCGGACGCGTTTGCATCGGGAGTTGTGGTTTGGCAACCATGGTCATTCTCCGTTTCGCAGGGGAGATCGAAGGTTATTCCATCGCGGCGGCGAACAGCGCATCGACATCGATCGTCAGATCGGGAAGGACGATGCTTCGTGCCGTCCCATCCTCGTTGGCCGGAACCTCGACATAGTGCCGCCCATCCAGCGCCCAGGTCGTATGCGTCTGGGCTTTGGTATCGACTAGCCAGTATTCCTTCACCTCGGCGTGTTGATACTGGTTCCGCTTGCGAACCATGTCACGCACACGGGATTCGGGCGACGTCGCCTCGACGACGAGATCGGGCGCACCGACGACTCGCTTCCCTGCCATCGTGCCCTGATTGCTGCGCGAGATGAAGACGAGATCCGGCTGGAGGGCGCTATGCAACGTCAGCTCGACGTCGACTGGCGCGAACATCACCCAACCCAGTTTCCGCTCCTGCACATGGTTCCAAAGCACGGAGAAATACCCGGCGAGGAGCAACTGGTGGAACAAAGAGGGAGCCGGCATCTCG